>Ga0307474_10001832_pt1 | contig 15355 bp, 13 predicted proteins | sample atmos_gasesECM1C_2_FD_203312 | JGI IMG/M metagenome (GOLD analysis project Ga0307474, IMG submission 203312) | Hardwood forest soil microbial communities from Morgan-Monroe State Forest, Indiana, United States - atmos_gasesECM1C_05 | ecosystem: Environmental > Terrestrial > Soil > Temperate... | reverse complement strand
ACAAAAAACAGCACAGCGGCCAACAACCACAAGCTGATCGAAGATGTGCCATTGTGTCCGGCAGCCGCAATCCACCGCGGGCCGAGAACGGTCGCGATATTGAAAAGTAAAACGTCCCAAAAACCCATTTCACGGCGAAGCTGACTTCGAGGATCGGTTGAGCCGCTCGCGGCTTGACTCAAAGGGTCACGTCCATGGCGGGAATCAATTTGTCTTGCATCAGGAAATTGTGGAAGAACGGGTCGGGTGAGTTTTCAAATTCTGCCCACGAAGAAAAAACGGTGGCTTGGCCTTCCTGCAAAAACACAATTGTGTCAGCCAGCTTTCGTGCCAGATGCGTATCGTGCGTCACCACAATTGAAGTTCTGTGAAATTTTTCCTTCAGTCGCAAAATCAAGTCGCCCATATGGACGGCCATGATCGGATCGACCATGGTCGTCGGCTCATCGTACAAAATGGCTTCCGGATTTTGCGCCAGCGCTCGCGCGATGGCCACCGCGCGTTTCATTCCCGTGGACAATTCACTCGGCACTTTGTCCAACACCTCTTCCACTTCCAGTTCCCGGGCAAGCTTTTCGGTGTACGCAGCGGCATCGTTGTACGTCATGCCCGGCTGATCCATCATGGGGAAAGCAATATTTTCCGCAATCGACAGCGAGTCAAAAAGCGCTCCAGACTGGAATACCATGGTCACCTTGCGGCGCACTTCGTGAAACTGCCGCTCAGTAAAATTTGTCACGTCTTCGCCGTCAACGATCACTTGTCCGGAGTCCGCCCGCAAAAATCCCATAATGTGTTTTAACGCCACCGATTTTCCAACGCCGCTGCGCCCCATGATCACGCAGGTTTCCCCGCGCTTTACGGCAAAGCTCACTTGATTCAACACGGTCCGCTCGTCAAACGCTTTCGATACGCGGCGAAACTCAAAATAGTTGACGGAGTCTTTTCCGTTCGCGTCGGCTGTTCTCGTGATGCCAGTCCCGCTCACCCTTGTCCCTCTCTCCACATCCGTAGCGCCGCTTCATAATCCTGCGGCGTATTCATATTCCAGAAAAGCCGCCCGGCGCTATCAAACCGTTTCCAGTGCGTCTCGTCAAGGATTTCCATGCGCAAACGTTTCATGGCGTCGGTAACTTTTCGCACGCCGTCCTCGAACGCGTACTGTAGTTTGCTCGTCGCGCTAGTGCGCCAGCACGCGCACAACGGTTCGAGTCCGTGTTGCGATTGCGGCGCCACAACCTCGGCGTCGCTCGCCAACGCCCGGTCCACGAGATGGGACAACCATTCGCGCGTGAGAAACGGCATATCGCAACCGACAATCAAGTTCCAGTCCCGTCCCCCGTTTGTTTCCGCGGTTGCCATGAGCGCCGTAGTTATTCCTCCCAAAGGTCCATGCCCCGGCCACAGGTCTTCGACAACCCGCACGTCAAACTCGACATAGCGCCCTGGCGCCGCCACAACGCTTGCCGATCCCGTCACATCGTCTATGAGCCTGCACATGCGCGTCAACATTGCTTGTCCGCCAATTTCCGCGCGCGCTTTGTCAAAACCGAATCGCGTGCTGCCCCCTCCCGCCAACACGTAGCCGGCAATGATCGCGGTGGAACTGATATTGGCTCGGTTGGTTACAGCCACGACTCACCAGTCACAAGTCACTGTCTTCCTCCACCGCATCTCTTCCCGGCCGGCGAATTCCCAGCTCGCGCAACTTTTCCTGCAGGCTTTGCCGATGCAATCCTATCGTCGCGGCCGTACGCGAAACATTCCATCGGTGCGACGCCAGTTCCTTGCGGATCCACGCAATTTCAAATTTACGCTTCGCTTCGCGAAAGTCACGTTCGCTCATCCCGGCGTCGCCATTCGCATTCTCTTTGCTCGTCAGTGGCTGGCCGCTCGCCACTTCATTTGGCAAATCGCTTGGAAGAATCTCTTCGCCTCGGCACATCACCACGCTGCGTTCCAGCGCGTTTTTCAGTTCGCGCACATTTCCGGGCCAGTCGTAGGCATCGAGCGCCGCCAGCGCTTCTTTATTCAGACGCGCAACCCGATTCAATCGCGCGCCGTGCATTTTTAAGAATGCATCAGCGAGTATGCCCACATCACCTTTGTGCGAACGCAGGGGCGGCAATTCAATCGTCACCACCCGCAACCGGTAAAACAGATCCTCGCGAAACTTGCCGCTGCGAATTTCCCTCGGCAAATCGCGATGCGTTGCGCTGATCACCCGTACATCTATGGGAATTGTTTGTGAACCGCCGAGCCTTTCGACGGTTCGATTTTCCAGTGCGCGCAAAACTTTCGCCTGCGTCACCGAATTCATATCGCCAATCTCGTCAAGAAACAGCGTACCGCCATGCGCTTGCTCGAATTTCCCGCGACGTTGCTGCGCCGCACCCGTAAACGCGCCTCGTTCGTAGCCAAAAAGTTCCGATTCAATCAGCGTCTCGGGCAGCGCCGCGCAATTCACGGCGACCAAGGGCTTTCCCGCGCGCGGCGACCGTGCATGAATCTCCTGCGCCAACAAATCCTTGCCGGTCCCGCTCTCCCCAAGGATCAAGACGGTAGAATCGGTCGGTGCAACCCGATCCGCAATCTCGAACGCCCGCCGCATGTCTTCTGATCTTCCAATCATCGCGCCAAACTGGCCGTCTGTAGCCAGTTGCCGCCGCAGCAAAACGTTTTCCTGCTCCAGCGAAGACAGTTTCAATAAATTCGCCACCCGCTGCCGCAGCTCGTCCAACTCAAAGCCTTTCACCAGATAGTCCGCGGCTCCGAGGTGCAAAGCATCCACTGCCGTTTTTGCAGCGTCCAACGCGGAAACCATGAGCACTGGCGTAACGTTTCCCTGATCACGCAACATTTTTAGGAAGGACAGTCCATCCTGCCCGTGCAGCACCACATCCAGCAGCACCAGATCCGGCTTCTCGGTAAGCAAAGCGTTGCTCGCGGACTCAGCAGAGTCGGCTTCTGCAATCCGATATTTTGCTTCGAGGGCGCGGCGGAGGCCATAACGGGCGGCAGGTTCATCGTCCACGATGAGAATGGTTTTCACCCGGACACCGGGCTAGCGGTACAGACGGAAATCGCGGATGTGTGGCAATGATTGGACTTACCGGATTTTTTTGTGGAGCCCGGATTGCGGCTGGTTGCCGGGAGGGCGGTTAAGTAGGCCTTCGGTCTAACCACAGAGATAGTGTACCACATTATAACTCCCCCCTTCGTCAAAAACAAAACCGATCGCTACCAACCAATTTTCGGTCGTCGCAGACGACCGTGGTGTTGCTTACACCGGGCACAGCCCCCGCATGGGCGGGGCATGAGTGGCTGTGCTACCTAAGAACCGGGAGGCGGACGCGGAAACGGGTGCCCCGCCCGTCGCGCGCGGGACTTTGGCAATCCAGATGACCTTTGGCTTCGGCGACGCGACGCGCCACGATAGCCAGGCCGAGGCCGGTGCCTCGGGATTTCGTGGTGAAAAACGGTTGCAGGACCTTTTCCTGCAGGTCCGGCGGAATGCCAGAACCGTCGTCTTCCACGTTTAGGGTGCAGAATCCGTCCGACTGAGAAACGCTGGCTCGTATATGGCCATTGGGAGAAGCGGCGTCGAGTGCGTTTACCAGGAGATTGGTGACGATGTCGTTGAGCGCTTCCTTATCGATCGCAACGTGCAAAGGCTCGGCCGTTGCGGGCCGCTCGAGGGAAACGCCGCGGCGGTCGGCTTCCGGGCGAAGGACTTCGGTAACTTCGCGGAGAATGCCTCCGGCATCGCAGCGCGATTCCACCGATTGCCCGAGAATGGCGGGGCGACTGAACTGCAGCAACTGATTCAATTTTGAAGATAGGCGGTTCACCTCGTCCAATACCATTGTGGTTTCAGCGCGGAAACCTTCGGGGAGCTCGCGGCTTTCCATCTGGACTTGCAGAATCGTCTTGATCGAGCCGAGCGGATTTTTCAAGTTATGGGAAATGCTGGCGGCCATTTGCCCTAACACCGCCATCCGCTCCCGTTCAGCCAGTTCCCTTTCCAATCGCAACTTATCTTCAATCAGCCGGCACAAATCAAACGCGCCGGGAATCTGCCCGCAGAGAACCTCGAGCGCCGCCGAAGTGTCGCCTGAAATTGCTGCGCCATGAGGTTCCGCATGCAAAGAACCAAGGACGCGATTGTCCTGCTCGATAACAAAATCACGCGGATCAAACGGAATTGCGGCGCGCTTTTCGCGCGCCAGCGGCGCTGCGGGAGAGCGCTCTTTACCGGGACGGACAAGATCAAGCAGTTCCAGGCGCACGCTTCGCAACCCCAACTGTTCCACAACGCGACGTTCAATGAAAGCCGACAGCCGCGAAAGATTTCCGTTGCGCGCTTCTTGACGGATTTCTGCGCCCAGCCGCTGCGCCACGTCCAATTCTTTTTGCGCCGTTTCGCGCAGCGCCTGGCCTAAGGCGCGCTGCAATGGTTCAATGAAAATGACCAGTAGGAATAATAGTGTCGCGGCAGTTGCCTCCGGAGGAAAGATCGCCGCCAACGACTCACTGACCCGTCGGACGAGCGCGAGATACAGAAGCGCCACAAAGGTTGTCGAAACCGCGTATAGAAGATTCTTCTGCTTTCCGATATTCAGGAAATTGTGGCGTTGCACCAAATAAATCAACAGAGAAAGTGCGGGCAGTGGTAGCAGTGCCAGCGCGGTACCAAGCGCTTCGCGCTGTCCTGCGCCCAGCCTGGGCAGGAAGTGCACTAGCAAGATCAAGATGGTTGCCAATACCAGCGACACCGCAAGAAGGCGATGAAAACGATTTTCCGGCTTAAGCGTGGCACCTTGCGCAAATACTCTTTCCCACGCAGCGCTCAGCAACGCGAGCACCAACAACCAGACCAGATAGCGTCGGCCTAGCGAATTCCCGGGAATGACGAAATTGAAACCCGGTTTACGCAGCGCGTCAGGTATCAGAATCACAACGAAATAAATCACCGGCAGGTAGGCCAGAATCAGCGCAATGGTTCTGAAGCGCTGGGCCCTCGCAATTCCGCGCACCTCTGCAAATTCCGCATGCAGGTGAAACAGCAGCGGCGGCAGAAAGGCCAGTCCGAAGCAAACAAGGCCGGCGGCGAATTTCTGCAAAGCCGCGCCCGGCTCTGTGTAATAAATCTGTGCATTAATCGCCAATAGCGATCCGCTGTAAAACAAGAACAGCGAGAGGCACAAGAAGAAAAACACGCGCTCAAAGTTGCGCTGTCGCCGGTAGCCAAGTATCACCACCATCCAGAACAGCATTAGCAGCGTTCCGGCAGTGAAGCCGATCAGCCGGATATAAAGGAGCGTTCCCACTCAGACCTCGCGCGAATTCTACGCCGCGCATGGGAGCAGGGCAATCTCCAAGTGCAAGATTTTTCTTGCATCATATAACATTATGTAAACAATAGACTTAAGCGATATACGGTGATCGTTAAATTCCGGTTAGAACCCGCTACCTGACGTGCAAATCCTTGACTTGGCGGCAAACTCTGCTATATTAGCACTCGGCCCTAGGGAGTGCTAAATCCCTGTGGCCCGTGCCAAGCATCGTTTTTGGCGTTTGCAAGTACAAACGCAGTTCACCTGCAACTAAATAACGGAGGTTTTGCGAAGATGGCAGTCAATCTCACCCCGCTCCACGACCGTGTAATCGTGAAGCGCATTGAAGAAAAAGAAACCGTAAAGGGCGGCATCATTATCCCGGACTCGGCGAAAGAGAAGCCGCAGGAAGGCGAAGTGATCGCTGTCGGAGCCGGCAAGCGCGAAAAGGGCGAACTGATCCCTCTCGATGTGAAGCCTGGCGACCGTGTTTTGTTTGGCAAATACGGCGGCACGGAAATCAAGCTTGACGGCGAGGAGTACCTCATCCTGCGTGAAGAGGAAATCCTGGCCAAGCTAAGCGGCGCCGCAAAGGCCGCGAAGAAGTAAGCAGCGACCGGCAACCAGTCGCCGGTGGTCAGTCCCGGAATGCAAATGTAGTTTCCGGTTTTTGTAGTGCAGGGCTTCGGCCCTGCGGTTTAAGTCTTTGGTAGGGGCCGGTCTTCAGACCGGTTCTGTTTCTGAAAAAATTAGCAATTCGCACCACGATCTATCAGGAGGAAATAAGAAATGGCGAAGCAGATTGTTACGGGAGAAGCATCCCGCCAGGCGATTTTGCGCGGCGTGAATGCTCTTGCCGATGCGGTGAAGATTACCCTCGGACCCAAGGGTCGCAATGCGGTCATCGAAAAGAAGTTCGGCGCGCCCATCATCACCAAGGACGGCGTGACGGTTGCCAAGGAGATCGAACTCCGCGATCCGCTCGAGAACATGGGTGCGCAGATGGTTCGTGAAGTCGCTTCCAAGACTTCCGATGTTGCCGGCGATGGCACCACCACCGCCACCGTGCTCGCTCAGGCGATCTTCCGCGAAGGCGTGAAGACGGTTGCGGCAGGCGCCAGCCCCACGGCCCTCAAGCGCGGCATCGATCGCGCCGTTGAAGTCGCCGTCGAAGAAATCAAGAAGCTGCACAAGGATGTGAAGGGCGATATGATCGCCCAGGTCGGCACCATTTCCGCCAACAACGACAAGCAAATCGGCGGAATCATTGCGGAAGCCATGAAGAAGGTCGGCAAGGATGGCGTCATCACCGTCGAAGAATCCAAGACCATGGAGACCACCCTCGAAGTCGTCGAAGGCATGCAGTTTGATCGCGGCTACCTCTCGCCCTACTTCATCACCGATCCGGAACGCATGGAATGCGTGCTCGAAAACGCGCTGATTCTCAACCACGAAAAGAAAATCAGCTCGATGAAGGACCTGCTCCCATTGCTCGAGCAGATTGCCAAGCTCGGCAAGCCCCTGCTGATCATCGCGGAAGACGTCGAAGGCGAAGCTCTCGCGACTCTCGTGGTGAACAAACTGCGCGGCACGCTGCAGTGCGCTGCGGTGAAGGCTCCCGGCTTCGGCGATCGCCGCAAGGCCATGCTCGAAGACATCGCCGTCCTCACCGGTGGCAAGGCTGTCACCGAAGACTTGGGCATCAAGCTCGAGAACGTGAAAATCGAGGATCTCGGCAAGGCCAAGAAAATCACCATCGACAAGGACAACACCACCATCGTTGAAGGCGGCGGCAAGAGCAGCGAAATCGAAGGCCGCGTCAAGCAGATCCGTCAACAGGTCGATAACACTACCTCCGACTACGACCGCGAGAAGCTGCAAGAGCGCCTGGCCAAGCTGGTCGGCGGCGTTGCAGTAATCAAGGTGGGCGCGGCAACCGAAACCGAGCTGAAGGAAAAGAAAGCTCGGGTTGAGGACGCCATGCATGCCACTCGCGCGGCAGTCGAAGAAGGTATCGTTGCCGGCGGCGGCACTGCGCTTCTCCGCTGCATCGCGGCCATCGAGAAGCTCAAACTGCATGATGACGAGGCAGTTGGCGTCGGCATCGTGAAGCGCGCGCTCGAAGAGCCCGCCCGCCAGATCGCTCTCAACGCTGGACACGAAGGCGCTGTGGTGATCGGCAAAATCCGCGACTCCAAGGACGAAAACTTCGGCTTCAATGCCGACACTGCCGAGTACGGCGACATGGTGAAGGCTGGCGTCATTGACCCGGCCAAGGTCACCCGCCTCGCTCTACAAAACGCCGCCTCTATCGCCGGCCTGATGCTCACCACCGAAGCTCTGGTGGCGGAGGTCAAGGAAGACGACAAGAAGGCAGCTGCAGCAGGCGGCGGCCCAGGTGGCCCCGGCGGCATGGGCGGAATGTACTAAACTCCTGGCGGTCGCTTCGCGACCGCCAGTTGACGTAGGTTTTCCAGCAAGCCCACTATCTCAATCCAACAAACGGCGGGCCGATTTATTGGCCCGCCTATTTTTTCCCTGCGGACCTGGTGACGCAACTCAGGGGCGCAACGTGTTGCGCCCTATCTCGGCAAGGCGTTCGAATCGCCTCTTCTTGCAGTTGTAGCGGCCCGCCTTCTGCGCGCGCTTTTGGACTGCGGCAGCCCTGCTGCCACTTTTGTTTTCGCATTTTTCTTGCGGTCGTAGTGCCGGGCTTCAGCCCAGCTTCTAGTTATAGTTAGTCAATCTGGCACCCGAATACTGCCATCCTTCGTCATCGCAAACGACGGACTCCACGCCACCTCCCAAAGAAACCCGTCCGGATCAGCGAAGTACCCCGAATAGCCTCCCCAAAAGGCCTCTTCAGCAGGCTTGAGAAGTCTTGCGCCTGCAGCCTGAGCCTCAGCCAGCACCGAGTCCACTTCTTCACGGTTCCGAGTGTTGTATGCCAGCGATATTCCGCTGAAACCGTAACCCTCGGGAGCAATCTTTGCATCCTTCGCCAACTCGTTTCGCGGATACAGCGCCAGAGCCATGCCTCCAGCTTGAAAAAACACAACACCCTCTGCCTTGGTCATTGATCTTCGCCATCCGAGTCGTTCGTAGAATTCGCTGCTGCGCTTTAAATCCGCCACGCCAAGCGTGATTAGACTCACCCGCTGTTCCATTTGGCTCTGCCTCCATGCCTCCGGACCCCATGCAGCTGCGGCCTACCTGCCGCAGGCAGGCTTTGTGCCGCTACTCTTTCTCCAAAGGCGGCCGCTACACAAGAGAGAGTCGTACATTTCTGGTTGTCCCAAATTCAACTTGAAAAATCCAGTCGCCCTTTCGCCCGCGAAACTCGCGCAAACAAAGAAACCATTCATCAGGGATAATCTCCCTATGGAAAGATCCGGCACTGGACCGAGGCTAATCATTGTGTGCGGACTACCGGGTTCCGGTAAGACCACGCGTGCCAAGACGCTCGAAAGCAGGCTCCGCGGGATTCGTTTTTCTCCGGACGAGTGGATGAATGCTCTTTCACTAGACATATACGACGAAGAAAGCCGCGGCAAGATCGAGTCGCTGCAGTGGAAGCTCGCTCAGCAACTCCTCGCGCTCGGTCTTATTGTAATCATCGAATGGGGCACTTGGGGAAGAGCCGAGCGGGATACCCTGAGGCTCGGAGCCCGAGCCCTTGGCGCTGCCGTTGAGTTGCATTATCTCTCAGCGCCTGCCGATGTCCTCTACGAGAGGATTCAACGCCGCGGCCTGGAGAAGCCACCTATAACACGAGATGCACTATGCCAATGGTTCGAGATGTTCCAAGCACCGACACCGGAGGAGATGGCACTGTTCGACAAGCCTCTGGCTGTAGATCTTGCCGCGGGCTGAATCTGACGCACCCTTTTCGCAAATCCTTGCTCCCAACCGCCGTGGCCTGTAGTATCGCGCACTATCCATGGCCTGCGACGCGATATCTCCTGCAAATCCTTCGTTCCTAAGCAAGCATCCCGCACTTAGCTATTTCCTGCTCACGTTCACAATCTCCTGGACCGCAGCCTTTCTCGTCGCTGCGCCAAAACTTCTGCAAAGCGGCTCGCTCCCAAAGCTAACCGGCATCCTGATGTTCCCGGCAATGCTATTGGGCCCGAGCTTCACAGGCATTTTTCTAACGCGCAAGCTCGATGGACGGGATGGGCTAAAAAATCTCTTCGCAAGGATGCGACGGTTCCGCTTCCCGCTTCGCTGGTACTCCGCACTGCTGATCCCACCGGTCATGGTCCTCAGCGTTCTTTTCTGCCTCAAAACTTTCGTCTCGCCCGTTTACGCACCAAACCGTTTCTGGCTCGGAGTCACCTTTGGCCTTCTCGCCGGATTCCTCGAAGAAATCGGCTGGATTGGCTTCGCGTATCCGAAACTCCGGCAAAGCTTCTCCCTCTTGCCTGCGGCCGCAATCGTCGGCGCATTCTGGGGCCTCTGGCACGCGCCAATCATCGACTTCCTGGGCGCAGCTTCTCCTCACGGCAAAGCTCTGCCGGCGTTTTTCGCGGCCTTCGTGGCCGCCATGACCGCCATGCGTGTCTTAATTGCTTGGTTCTACGAACACACCCGGAGCATCGCCCTGGCCCAGCTAATCCACATCAGCTCGACGGGCGCACTTGTCGTGTTCAGCCCATCCGCCGTCAGCCCCATGCAAGAAGCCACCTGGTACGCCCTGTGCGCCGTTGCGCTATGGGCGGGGGTGATCCTGATGCTTTTGGCCGCCCGCACCACGAATGTGCCGCAGGACTTGTAGAGTTAATGCTCACGCCCCAGCGCGCGAAGCGGACGATCCTGCCTTTGACGCGATAATGTCGATCTGATGAATTTTCGGGTCGTTCGCCAGCAGCTCTTTGCCTTTGGACATCAGCGCCTTGGCGATCTCGCCGTTCAGATGCGCTTGCCGTCCAGCGTCATCGGCGAACGTGTCAAATATGCCAAAGCTTGACGGGCTCATCTTTACCGCATACCAGCTAACGGTGTCTTTCTCGCGTTCCGCCAACGGCTGTGCTGACTTCAGAAACTCTTCCAGCTCCTTCTCCTTGCCTGGTTTCGCGTTCAACTCTGCCCAAAGCGCCTTTTTCACCATAAACCACCTCCAGCGATTTGGATGCGTCCCCGGTCGATAAAGTGTCGCAAGCGGTCAGAAATTGACAGAAGCCTCACGCAGTTTGAAGCGCTGAAGTTTGCCCGTCGCTGTCTTGGGCAATTCAGAAACAAACTTCACGCAGCGTGGTCGTTTGTAATTAGGAAGACGAGAAACGACAAATTCCTGCAGATCCGAGGCAAGTTTGGCATCGCTGTGAAATCCCGCTCTTAGCACGACCCACGCAACCGGCTTGTCCAAGCCATCTTTGTCCTTGTTTGCCACGACAGCGACTTCCGCCACAGCCGAATGCTCAATTAGGACGCTCTCGACCTCCGAAGGGCTCACCCATACGCCGCTGACCTTGAGCATGTCGTCGGCCCGGCCATCAAACCAATAGTGACCTTCGGCGTCCTGGTGGAACCTATCGCCGCTACAAATCCAATCGCCCTGGATCGTCTGTTTAGTTCTCTCGTGACGGTTCCAGTAAGCTGCGCAAACCGCCTCGCTCTTAATCCAGAGAGTGCCAATTTCTCCCGCAGGCACTGGCCGACCTTGGTCATCAAGTATTTTCACTTCACAACCAGGAACGGCGCGTCCGCTGGAACCGGGTCGTACGTCGCCAGGCGAGTTGGAAACAAAAATGTGGAGAGCCTCCGTTGACCCGATGCCATCCAGGATCTCGAAGCCAAAACGTTTCCTAAAACGTTCGCAGAGCGACGCCGGCAGAGCCTCGCCGGCCGAGATGGCGAGTCGGATGCTCGAGAGATCGAAGTCACTGTTCTTGCCGCGAAACTCCAGCAGAGCCGCGTAATTCGAGGGCACGGAAAAGAACAGTGTCGGGCGATGGCGCTCAATTACATGATAGACGTTTTGCGGCCAGGGAGTTCCCGGCCAAAGAATGGACGTTGCTCCAACGGCCAAAGGAAAATAGAGGGCGTTCCCCAGACCGTAGGCGAAAAAAAGCTTTGCAACACTGAAGAAACGGTCGGATTCGCGAATCTGCAAGATGTTGCGGGCATACTGTTCGGTGGCAATCACCATGTCGTGTTGCAGATGAACGCAGGCTTTCGGACGGCCTGAGCTCCCTGAGGAGTACAACCAGAACGCGACGTCGTCTTTGCAGGTCGGAGCGGGAGCAAGATGGGCGGAGTGGAACGCCAGGAGCTCCGGGAACGATAGCGTACCCTCGGGTGCCGTGCCCACGACAATGATGGTCTTAAGAAAGGCGAGCCGTTCGCGGGGAATCTGCTGAATCAAATGCAGAAGCGATTCGCTGGTAATTGCAACGCGGGCGCGCGTGTCGTTCAATAAGAATTCATAATCATTCGCGCGCAGAAGCGTATTGACCGGAACGGGAACGGCGCCGATTTTTATCGCTCCGAAAAAACAATAGGCGAATTCGGGAATATCCGGGAGCAAGAGGAATACTCGTTCCTCCATGCGAACGTCCAGTGTGTCACGCAGTGCTGCTCCCAAACGATTGACGCGCTCGGAGAGCTGTGAATACGTGACCCGCTGGTCTTCACACTCGATGGCGATGTGGTTGCCGCGACCTTGCCGCAAATGGCGGTCGACAAAATATTCGGCGGCATTGAAAGCTTGCTGAAGATGTTCGTAGGAGACGCACACGAGGGAAGAGTCTACCTCAGCGCCGGCTGGCAAGGTATCGGCGGCCTCGTCGCGCCGCTCACCACAAAATAGGAACTATAGTTCTCTACCCAGAGTTCGCTATCGACTGGAATTGGCAGGTCGCGCCGAATCCTTTACCTCCTTTATGGGGCTGCGGGAGAATCCAAAATCAACTCCTCAGCGACCAAAGCCGCGCTGATTTTACGGCACCTATGGTTCGACTGAAGTGGCGCCCTCCCGAAAAACAGGAGTTGTCACATAGACTCCTTTACCTTCCTTACTTCCTTTACTCCCAGCATTTCCTCTACCTTCCTACTTCATCGACTTCCTATACCGCCGTCAGTCGCGCTATATTTTTATTAGCTTTCAAGGGCCACTATCGTGACTGACATAGGCAAAACTCCGTTCTGCTCCGTCGAAGAAGCCGTCGAAGAAATCCGCAACGGCCGCATGATCGTCCTCGTGGATGACGAGGACCGCGAAAACGAAGGCGACCTGACCATGGCCGCCGAAAAAATCACTCCGGAAGCCATCAACTTTATGGCCAAGTACGGCCGCGGCCTCATTTGTCTCACGTTGACCGAGCAGCGTTGCGACGAACTCCATCTTCCGCTGATGTCGCCCATCAACACTTCCGTCCACGGCACTGCCTTCTGCGAAGCGATAGACGCGCGCGTCGGAGTCACAACCGGCATTAGCGCTTCCGACCGGGCAATCACAATCCTCACTGCCATCGATCCCAAGACCAAGCCGCAGGATTTAGCCCGCCCCGGTCACATGTTTCCGTTGCGGGCGCGCAATGGCGGCGTTCTCGTCCGCGCCGGACAAACCGAAGCCAGCGTCGATCTATCGCGCATCGCCGGCCTCAACGATTCCGGCGTCATCTGCGAAATCATGAACGAAGACGGCACCATGTCCCGCGTGCCACAGCTCATCGAGTTTTGCCGCGAACACAATTTGAAAATGCTTACGGTCGCGGAGCTCATTCGCTACCGTATGCAGCACGAACGTTACGTTCGTCGGGTGGCCGAAACGGTGCTGCCTACTGCTTTCGGCGATTTCCGCATGATTGCCTACGCCAGCGATGTGGATCACGATCAGCACATCGCGCTGGTTCGCGGCGAACTGGAAGGCTCGGAACCCCCATTGGTGCGAGTACATTCTCACTGCTTGACCGGAGATGTCTTCAGTTCCGCCACCTGCGACTGTCATCAGCTAGTCGCCCGCTCCCTGGCGGCGATCGCCAAAGAAGACCGGGGCGTCTTTCTTTACTTACATCACACCGGACGCGGATTTGGCATCGAAGCCGCCGCCGAACCCGGCGTGCTTCCGCAAATCCACGTGCATGCACGCGGCCAACTTGATCGCTCGCCAGCGCGCCAGCGTCTGGTGCAGCACGAAAGCGGCATAGGCGCACAAATTCTGATCGACCTCGGCTTGAAAGACATCCGCGTCCTGACCAATCATCCGAAAAAAGTCGTCGCCCTCGAAGGCTACGGCATCCGCATCGCCGATCAGGTCCCCCTTCGCATCGAGCAGCCAAAAGAAACTCACCAGGTGCTCTAAATGAAGCGGAGCGGCTTGCAGCGATGCAAAATGCCTCTTTCTTGAAGAAGTTGCACCGGTGTTCGCCGCCTTTTTCGGCGCAACGGATTTGCCGACGGTGACGTACTTGCGCATTTTTTCCATGCGCTTCGGCCCGATTCCTTTGATCGCGCGTAGATCGTCAAGGCTCTTGAACTGACCGTACGATTTGCGATTTTCAGGATTTTGTCGGTGGTGGACGGCCCGATTCCCGGAACTTGCTGCGACTCAAGTGCGGTTCGGTGTTCAGATTCACCGGTTACAACGGCGGTTTTTTGTTCCGGGCCAAAACAGGCATGCTGACAAAAATCGGCGCCAGCGCAACAATACCGGCAGCGCAGCAAAAGGAACGGCGAAGGTTCGCTGCAGGGTGATAATTCAAGATTAAAATACCTAATATAATAACATCGCAAAAACCTGTAAAGTGACGCCACCTACTTCATCGCCATCAACGCTTTTAGCTTTCGCAGCGCAGCGCAAAACGATTTTTGCTTTTCTGCTGATCGCTGCGACTCTGGCTGTATATTTTCCAGCTCTTCACAACGGTTTTGTAAACTACGACGATGCTCGGTATATCACCGAGAATTCCCATATCCGATCTGGCCTAAACTGGCAATCCGCTCGCTGGGCCATGACCGCGTTTTACGAAAGCAACTGGCACCCGCTGACCTGGATTTCGCACGCGGCCGACGTTTCGCTCTTCCACCTGAATCCTAGCGGACACCATGCAGTCAATATTTCGTTGCACGCGCTGAATACACTGCTGCTATTTTTTGTTTTGCAGAGTGCGACCAGGCGTGAATGGGAGAGCTTCTTTGTCGCGGCCTTATTCGCGTTACATCCCGTAAATGTTGAGTCCGTGGCCTGGGCATCCGAACGCAAAAATGTTCTCAGCATGTTTTTTTTGCTGCTGGCCCTTTATGCCTATGGACAATATTCTGCGCGGCCATCCATTTTTCGTTATTCTGCTGTCGCGATTTTCTATGCTTTAGGACTTGCCAGCAAACCGCAGATCATCACTTTGCCTTTCTTGCTTTTGCTATGGGATTTTTGGCCTTTGCGACGGTGGAATCCGCCTACAGCTCCTGGCGCAAACGCAGAAAAAGATTCCATTGCCAGCCTCTGGCGGCTGTGCGCTGAGAAAGTCCCGCTCCTAGTCCTTTCCATGGCCAGTGCGGTCGTCACGATGCAGGCGCAGACGCGAGGCGGCGCGCTGCAGGTTGCAAATGCCGCCCGCCGCACTCCGGCCGCTTACCCGATCGCTCTTCGACTCGAAAACGCCCTGGTTGCGTACGTCCGATACATCGAGATGCTTTTTTGCCCTGTCGGCCTTGCACCGATGTACCCGCATCCCGGCGCAGCGCTTCGTGCCGTCAGCGTGATCTTTTCGATCTTTCTTCTGAGCGTAATCACAGCGATCACGCTGCTTGCCTGCCGACACCGATATCTGCCCGTGGGGTGGTTCTGGTTTTTGGGGTCGCTCGTGCCGATGATCGGAATCGTGCAGGTTGGAGCGCAAGCGATCGCCGACCGCTACGCGTACCTTCCGTTCATCGGGCTTTACTGCATCGTGGTATGGGGAATTTCTGACCTCACAAATCAAAACGTTGCATTCAGAAAAAGCGTCGCGGCTTTTGCGGTGCTGGCTCTGATTGTTTTCGGCGCACTGACCTATCGCCAAATTGGATTTTGGCGA
>Ga0307474_10001831_pt1 | contig 15357 bp, 9 predicted proteins | sample atmos_gasesECM1C_2_FD_203312 | JGI IMG/M metagenome (GOLD analysis project Ga0307474, IMG submission 203312) | Hardwood forest soil microbial communities from Morgan-Monroe State Forest, Indiana, United States - atmos_gasesECM1C_05 | ecosystem: Environmental > Terrestrial > Soil > Temperate... | reverse complement strand
CTCGCCGTGGCTGACGGTGCCAGCGCAAGCATTCCTACCCCGGCTGCGCCTGCCGCCAGCGCGTACGTGTTCAGTCGGTGATGGAGTGCGTCGGACAGGTTGGCGGGTATTTCAGAGTGTCGGGAAGAGTGGTTCATGGAAATTCTCCGACTGGCGACTTCATTGTCCTCTCCGCGCAATCGAGTGTCAACGGGTTCGGATAAACCTGAAAGGAGTCCGTGGTTACGACAAACTTCCTCTGACGGACGGCTAGTAGATTGTACTGGCGCATCAGCCGACGAACTTTCTTGGCTTCTACGCCGAACCCTTCCCGTTGCAAAAGCACCGTGATTCGCCGATAGCCGTAGTGTCGGTGAGCGAGTGCCAGCCGTTGCACCCGATCCGCAACTCCGTCTCCGCTGCGGTCGGCTCGCGCTCTTCCCAGTTGCGATCAAAGCTGGCTCGGCTCACGCCTGCCAGCTCGCACATGCGCTGGATGCTTAGTCCGCCTTGCGATCGCATCCTGCCAAGGATTTCGGCGAGATACATTGCCGCCGCTCTTCCGGGCTTTCTCCTCGACCCTTCGCAAGGCACTCTCGAAAAAATTCAGTTCTAACCACTGGCCTCCGATGATCCCTTCCAGCTGGGATATCTTGGCCTCTCGTTCCTCGACCCGCTTATCCCGCCAATCTGGCTCGGGCAGCGCTACGCGACTGTTCGGTTGCCGGTCATGTTTGCGTTTCCAGTGGTACAGGAAGGTTCGATCTACGGCCAACTCGCGTGATAGCTGGCTGACGTTGTCCCCCAGCTTCATTCTTCCGACCGCCATCTGCCTGAATTCCAATGAGTAACGGTTCTGCTTCTCGCGCTTTGCCATCGACGCTCTCCATTTTAATGAAGGTGTCGAATTCCTAGCCGTCTCATTTTAGGGCCGCAGTACACCTTTCACAGCTACAAAATCGTCTACATCGATCGCGTCGCAATGATCTGCGCCTATGACCAAACCGTGGTTGCCCAATACGAAGACATCGGTGTCAGCGGAGGCGGATACGGCCTTTTCGATCTCCCGAGCCAGAGGCAGCCCCGAAGGCACATACGAAATCCATTGCCAGCGTAAACCATCAAGTCGGTGTTCCAGTTGAACTTGTGCATCCCCCCGTACCGCCCAGGCGATGGTGTTCACGCAATGTACGAGCACCACACCGGTGCGGCAGCACCGCGTGCATGGCGGTCTTGATTGAAGCACCGTTATACCGTTCAGCAGGATCAACCTTCTGCTTCACATGCTCCTTTACCTCCGCCAGATCCAAGGGGATCAGGATGTCCTCATGTAGTGCATCGGACATCCACTTGCCCGATGCTTTGATCCACAGGAAGCCCTCAAGCTTTATAGAAGTGTTACCGGTGCTCGCGTAAGCAACGTATCGCTGCCAATCCGTGCGGATAGTTTCCGCAGTCGTGCGAGCTGAGCCTGGTTGGTCGCTGACGCATTCCTGCTCATATACTCCTCCAATTTCATTCTGAAGGCAGTACCCGGAGTCGTTCCTTGACTGGCGACAGCTGTGCAGTCCGTTTGGAACGAACCTGGCCAATGCTGAGCGAGGTTTTGAAGATGGCTCCAACTGGGATGATACCGCCCAGCCTGTGCGCTGCTATAGCTGCCATGCCCATCGATGCGACGCATCCGCACGAACCGCAGTCCGGATTTCCGCCGAATTGACAAGGGAGGATTTTGGTTTTCAGGTCTGCCGACAGTGTTTGGGTGGTGAGCGCAAAAACACAGTCCCTGGGACTGCGGGGAGGCATCGCGAACTGCCGAATCATGCCCTCGGGCATGTCCAGCTTAGGAAATTCCTTCCGTAATGCGAGCATGTCGGCAATGGCCTGCAAACGCTCATATGATTGCAACATTTCCGGCAACCGATCTCCCACCTGTGGAGTGAACAAGCTAAACCATACCTTGCGGATCTCAGCCCTGGGGGTCCAGTACTCCAGAAATTCCTTCAGATAACCTGGCCGCTTCATCATTTGACCGGTGACGGTGCAGTGGATCGTGATCCCGTGGCCCGCGATATTCTTCAAAATTCGATCATAGGTTGCCGGTGCGCGTCGGACATCGTGCTCCGGTTGCAGTCCGTCAATCGATACGACGATGTTCAGGCAGGTAAGCGCCGCCCACCCTGGCGGCAGGGGTCGGAATGCACTGGTTACAACCTGGACATGAATTCCACGATCAAGCAAGACCGGAATCATTACCTCGAGTTCGCGATACCGGACAAGTGGGTCGCCCCCTACAATCGACAGATGCAAAGGCTTGAGGCGGTCGACAACGTCGAGAATGCCATCTATCAATTCCTGCCCTTTGCGATCGCGGAGACCTCGCAAAGTCACACCCCCCCCAAGATGCGCATCATCATAGGCGTAGCATCCGGGGCAGCGCAGCGGGCACTCTCGCGTAATCTCAACGGAAAGTGAGGGCCGCTCTCCCTTGAGAATCTTGTACCACGCCCGAAGAATTGCTGAAGTCTTCACCACGGCCCTCGTTTCTGTTACGCAACCGGTGTAGGTTTTTTTAGCGATCAGTCGCATCGGAACTCTGCGCTCCGCTTCCCCCGCGATATCCGTTTTGCACCTTGGTACCAACAACTCGAAAAATTGAAGTTTCCATTTCTCGTGACAGGCGACCTAAATCTGGGGAGAGTTCAAGAGTTACTTGGATGTTGCTCAGATCCATTGACATACGAAAAAGGGCGTTTCTAAGTGTGACCTTAACGTTCACCAATAGTTCATGGCCATCCCACGGACACGTGATAAGGAACCCGAAAAGTCAGGAGATCCACTGGATCACAGCAAGGGAGCGTTGGGGGAAATGGCTCTGGATTTCTTGCAGACTGCGTTAGCGCACAAGATTCTTGCGAACCGCGTATAGCACAATCTCTGCCGTATTATGGAGATTAAGTTTCTGCATCAGATTGGTACGGTGGCTATCCACGGTATAAACACTGACGTCCAGAATAGCGGCGACGTCCTTGTTCGTCTTGCCTTCCCGGTACCCCAGCGGTTGACCTGCCAAAAGGTCTCCCGAAGTTAACCGCGTCCTCGCTCGTCGCCGCATGTTTGCTGGTCTTTTCCCTGTTTTGCGCCCCGGTTTACGCGGGCACCATTACCGGGCAAAATCCAGACCGCTAGTGGGAGTTCCCATTTGTGAGGACGGTGAGTGGTTTGCGCCGCTCCTGACCCAGCCTGCACCCGGCCCGAGGAAAAAGAGAAACACGCCGATGGGCACGGCCATCAGCCAGAAATAAAACCACGCGCGGCGCGGGCTGCGTCGGATCACCATGTAGAGCAGCCAGATCAGGATGGTCCCGATTACCAGTCCGATCAGCTCCGACTTGATCCAGTCCCAGCTCCACGAGCCCCATCCCTGAACCGAGATCCCATAGCGTTTCTCGACCACTTCTCCGTAGATATCCAAAGGCAGGCTGAAAACTGCGATGGTCAGTAGCAGCAAGGGGGAGAACACGAGGCTCTGCACAAAACGCCGGGAACTGAAGCGCTCGGCCCAGTCGCGGTATTTTGCTGCCAGTCTCCAGCGCAAGATCAGCCAGAGGACCGCCAGGCCATAAACAAAACCGATCACGGCCAAGCGAAAATGGATGCGGCTGCGGTCATGGGCTTTTTTGTAAAGGTCAGGCGGAAGCGTGTAAGCGGTGATCTGTTTGTCCGATGTTGTCGGTCCCGTATCCGTTACGCCAGCCGCAGCAGGAGGCTGGGGAGTTGAAGCCGCGGGCGGCTGATCCTGGCCCAGCAGCCATGGCGATATGCAGACTGCGAAGACCCCGACCAAGACCGCAATCCGGAATCTGTCCATGCTCGGCTCCTCGGTGTGAAGGCAAGTCTGCTCCCGCATGTGCAGTTCGTCAACCACCGCGTTACTCTGAGAACGCAGAACTGAGACTCTGACAACCGGTTCTAACTCAATTCCGTTATTTGCGATCACTCCCGAGTTGTCGCTAGGCTTGATCGGAAACGCCTCGGTGCAGGACACTTTCACAGCGAAGTGAACTCGATCCGAGGCGTTTTCGATAAGCAGACTAGGAGGAAGCCGCTGGTGTTTGCGGCGGAAGCGGTGCGCTATGGGATTTGAAAGGCGGTTTGGGGCGCAAAAGGTCTATGGGTAGACACCGGAAAAGCCGATCAAGACCGTGTGCGGTGTTGGAGGGATCTGCACGAGGGTTGGCGGAGGGTGGTGAGAGAGGCCGGGGACCTCGGGTGAGCGCACGAATGCATGGGCGTGCCGGAGCACATCCTCGGGTTGCGACTGATGGACGGGTTAAGAAGAATCGAAGTACATGCATGCTGATAGCTCCGCAGCAGTAAATCTCTGAATCACGATCATGGATGTGCCGCAGCGCGGGCAGTGCCAGAGAGAAGGACTCGCGGAGCGCACGCCGTATGTTCCGACTTCCTGCTCGGTCGAGGAGCTGGAGGCAGTTGTCGACCCAACATTAACCGCGAAGCCCGAAAGCGATTGGCGAGAAAGCCAAAGTGCCGGATCCGAACCGAATACATTTCGCGCGAGTGGAAAGTCCTACCCGCTCAGGTCGCCAAGACGCTGACATTGCGCGTCGGTGAGGACAGGATCATCGGCGTGACCTGCGGTGACTCGCGGCTCGACAACCGCAAAGTCAAGGAGGAGCTGGGCGGCAAAGGCCATATGATGCCGGGATCCGAGGCCGCTGAGAGCACAGGTCATCCAGTGGGCGCAATCACGCCGCTCTGCCTCGCTTCCGTACTGCCCGTATTCTTCGACATTCGACTAAAGCGTTTCGAGGAGGTCGTGACCGCTGGGGGCTCGACCCACGCAGCTATCCGAATCCCGCTCACTCGATTTGCCCAGCTCACCGGCGCCACGTGGGTCGATGTCTGCAAAGAGATGTAAGCCATTGGTGAACGGGCTCCAACAACAGTTCAATTGCACATGTAGTTTGCCAACTATGAAATTCTTGTCAACGTCTGACACATGGGACCAATCGGCAAAGCGAGGCAAGTGCGTTGCCTTCGGAACCCACTCCTCGACAGGTGCGTTGGTCGAACGCTTACCTTCGATCGCGCCGGAGAAGTTGTTGCGAGCGCTGCTGCTGTAAGCGCTGTACTCGGTGCGCGGCGAACGGCTGTTGATGGAACAGCTCGACTATAACCTGCTGTTCCGTTGGTTCGTGGGTTTGAACCTGGATGACGCCATCTGGGATGTAACCGTGTTCACCAAGAACCGCGAGCGTCTGCTCGACGGGGACATTGCCGAAGCCTTCTTTCAAGCCGTGCTGCAGCAGGCACGCGAGCGCAGGCTGCTCTCGGACGAGCACCTCACCGTGGATGGAACACTATTGGAAGCATGGGCGAGTGTGAAGAGTTATCAACGTAAGGATGCTAAGCATACCGTTCCGCCGGACGATCCTGGCAATGCCACGGTGGACTTCCATGGGGAGAAGCGATCCAACCAGACCCACCAATCGAAGACGGACCCGGTTGCGAAGATGGCACGCAAAGGCAAGGGCAAAGAAGCCAAACTGAGTTACAACGGAAATCTGCTGGTGGAGAACCGCAACGGTCTGATTGTAAACACCGAGGTATTCGAGGCCAATGGAAGGGCGGAGCGCGATGCCGCGCTGGTCATGCTGGAACAGATTCCGGGAACAAGGCAGGTCACCGTGGGCGGCGACAAGGGCTATGACACGGCAGATTTCGTGGCGGAGTGCAGAAACATGAAGGTCACGCCTCACGTGGCTCAAAATCTGGAACGGCCGGGTGGGAGTGCGATTGATGCGCGTACCACGCAGCACCCGGGATATGCCATCAGTCAGAGGAAGAGGAAACGTATCGAAGAGTGCTTCGGATGGCTGAAAACGATCGCGCTGTTGCGCAAGGTGCGGCATCGTGGAATCTTCAAAGTAGAATGGGTCTTCATTTTTGCCGCGGCTGCCTATAACTTAGTCCGCCTGCGGAATCTGATGATGCAAGCGACGTGAACCAAGGCGAATTGTCTCGGGCCGCGCCGGAAAAGAACCTCCAGGCCGCAACGCGCACTACCAAAATCTTCCCTTAACCACACCAATCATGAAACCTGGATAGCATTTTAGGCCGCACCGTCGTTTTTCCGCAGCCTGCTAAAGGGAGTAACGCAGAGTAGCCCACGGACATTCCCGGAGAGCCTTGATTTCCTTGTGCGCCACGCGGGCCTTGTGGTCCCTGCGGTCCAGCAGGTCCGGTTGCGCCCGTCGCGCCCACGTTACCGGCAAGGTTGATACTCCAGTCGGAATGGGTGCCGCTGCCCCCAGTCGTATCGACGTTGATGACGAGAGGGGTGCCCGAATAGAACGTAACCAATCCTTCCATGTAGTTGGTCGGCGTCGCATTACTCGCGGCTCGCGCCCGCGCTCCGACCGTGTAGGCCAGACCAGACTGCGTGGTGAAAGTCGTGATGCCGGTCGCGATCGGCAGCGATATCGTTGATGTCGCCGTGTATCCCGCGCCCTGCGCACCCGTTGCACCTTGTGGCCCTTGGTGTCCTTGCGGCCCCTGCTTTCCTTGAGGTCCCTGCGGCCCTTGAGGTCCCTGCGGTCCTATTGGCCCTATCTGGTTCCAATGGATTTTGTGTTCGGTTGACTTGTACACGGTGCTCTTGCTGACGATGCGGATCGTACCGGTGGAATTATCGACGCAGCCATAATAAATCACTACTGTCGGCGCGACATTCAACTGAGCTGATGCCGCCTGCTGGAAAGCGAAAGAGCAAACGCGGCAAGCCAACAAGAAACCCAAACCTGCACTGACTCTGATGGGGAACATAAACCCTCCTCATTGGTTGATATGGAAAAGCTGAAGCTTGTCTTCACGGAGTAAGCTTGAACACCACTCCTTCCGTAGCGGATCCGCCAAAGGAGGTGGTGCCATAGAGATTGCCAGACGAGTCTCGGAGTAGGCCAGCTAGAGGCCCGGCCCCGTCATTCGTTCCCTGGAAGACGTACAGAGAGGACTCCGAGGCACCCTGAATCTCGAACACGACCCCGTATCCGGCCCCGCCCAGCTTGGTTGTGCCGTAGAGATTGCCGCCCGAGTCGCGCACCAGGTCGGCGGTGGGATTGGCCCCGTCCGTGCCGTTGGTGAAGGTGTACAGCACCATCTCTTGACCGGTCTTGCTCAGTTTGAATACCACGCCACATCCGTTGTTGAGTGCGCAATTTCGGCTGAGGTTGCCGGCAGAAAAAGTCGTGCCGTAGAAGTTGCCAGCGGAGTCGCGGATCAGACCCGCGAGAGGCTGTCCTCCATCCCCAAGGCCGTTGAAGCTGTAGAGCACGGTCTGGTGGCCAGCAGAGTCCAGTTTGAATACGACGCCGCAGCCATACATCCCGAACCGGCCACACTTAATGATCCCCCCCTCAGAGGCAGTGCCGTAGAGATTGCCCACCGAGTCCAGGAGCAGGCGACCGGCAGGGAATTTTCCGTCCGTCCCGCCGGTGAAGCTATACAGCACCGTTTCTACGCCGGCTGTGTCGATCTTGAATACCGTTCCGCATGAGCAGGAGGCGGTGCCACCGTAAAAAGTTGTGCCGTAAAAATTCCCTGCGGCATCGCGGACCAGACTTGCTGTTGGGTGTACTCCGTCGCTTCCCGAGAAGCTATGCAGCACGGTTTCCTTGCCCTTTGACAACTCGAAGACGACTCCGTCTCCCGACGCACCTCCGGAATAGGTTGTGCCATAAAGATTGCCCGCCTTGTCGCGGATCAATCCGGCTTCCGGAAAACCTCCGTCGGTCTTTCCGGTAAATCGGTACAGAATTGTTTCGTGGCCGGCCGCGCTGATTTTAAACACCGCTCCGTTGCTCGATCCGCAGTTTGCGGTTGTGCCATAGAGGTTGCCGGCACCGTCTCGCCACAAATCTCCTTGAGGCTTACAGCCATCTGGCGTACCCGTGAAGCTGTGCAGGACGTCATAGATTTGCGCCTGCATGGGCCGATTTGCAAGCACGATTGACGTAAGGAGAAGAGCTAGCGTGAATATGCTGCCCACCCCCTGCTCATTCATTCCTGAGATCCAGCGCCGGAAATGATCTGTCGTCTTCATAAGTTCCTCCTGAAAGTTTGTCTCGACTAACTTCATGGTCGGTCTGCTTATGCCGTGTTTCAGGCTGCATTTCTCGACGCGCCTCAAGGCCAGACAGATTGTGCGATTGCAACCGCTACCTGGCGGCTGTTCGGGCCCTCCGACGCTGCTCTCATGGCCTGTCTCAGATCGCTAACACTCCCTTCCAGCTGTGCCAGTTTGCTCTGCAGCAGCGTCACTTGTGCGGCAACGGTCTGGAGCCCGTGGGCCTGCTGCGCATCCCTGTCGCGCAACCTGCTGATTTGCGCGCGCTGCGAGGCGATCTGCTCCTGTTGCTGGTTAATTCTCTGTTGTTGTTTGTCGATGACGGCTTGCTGTTCTTTGGTCGCCTCGATCAACAACGCGGTGAGGCGCGAGTAATCGACTCCCCGCGCGTCCTTGCCGTTATCTTCCCAACTGACGATTTCTGGAACTACGGCGCCAACTTCTTCGGCGATGACGCCCACTTCGTGCTTGCCACTTTCTTTCAGATCGTAGGAGACGCCGCGCAGGTGTTCGACTTTCGCCAGCGCGCCGTGGAGGGTTTGAATGTTGGTCTTCCAGCGGCGTGAACTGTAGGTGTCCCAGCCGTCGGCGATGGCGTGACCGGTGTTCTGCCCGATCGTGAGGCTGTGCGTGACTATGGGAGTTGCAGCGCCGATGCCCACCCTTCCGATTTCGGTCACTACGAATCGGCCTCCCACGCTGTTGACGGAGTCGATTCCGAAAGATCCGTTGCCTCCGAATGACGCCGCCCATCCGCCCGTGCCGGCAGCCGTGGGACCTTCCACTCGCAGAAAATTGTTGTAGGTGGCCCCTCCCATGTTTCCAATGTGGAGCAGGTAAGAGGGCGCAGTTGTACCGATGCCGACGTTGGTGCTGGCGGTGGTGCCGTTCACGCCGTTGATGCTGCCGAGAACCAAGGCGTTGCTGGCCGCCACCTCGGAGTTGGCACCGATGGCAGTCGCATTAGAAAGCGTGCCTGTGGAGGCAAATGCGTTTGCGCCAAGGAAGGTGTTGGCAAAACCTGTTATATAAGTAGAATCGGCCGTGTACCCTGCTGTGTCCCCGACGCCCGTGTTCCCGCCGCCCGTCGAGTTTGTCGGCAAGGCGGATTTTCCCATTGCGGTATTGCCGTTGCCTGTTGTGTTGCTATAGAGGGCGGCTGTTCCGCTGGCGGTGTTGTCGCTTCCAGTTGTGTTCCCAAGGAGCGCGTAGACTCCATGGGCACTGTTGTTGTTTCCACCCGCGTTGGATGCCAGCGCAAAAGCGCCGGTAGCCGTATCGAAGACTCCCGACACCGTTCCGTTGCCGGCAAAACCAAGGAAGGAATCGCCGCTCGCATATGAGCCAGACGCAAACAAGTTGCTGCCAATCTGGAAGCCGCTGCCCGTCACCACACCGGTCGCGCTCAGGTTCCCGTTTACCGTCTGATTGCCGGTGAAGGTATTGGCCGTGTTCAACTGCGGCACCTTGGTTGTGTCCAGACTCAGCGAAGTTGCGCCACCTAGCGATACCGGACCGCCGCCCAACAGATCCGTGCCCGAATTTATTGCCACCGACGAATTCGCCAGCATGGCATTGGTCACGCCGCCCGACGCAATGCTCAGCGAACCGCTGCCCGTGATCGGCCCGCCCGTAAGGCCGGCTCCGCTGCCTACGCTGGTTACCGTGCCCGTACCGGGAAAGGTCTGTCCGGAAGCAAACTTGATCACGCCAGTGAAGTTGCCCGTGCCTTGTACATCCAGCGTGTAGGCCGGTGTGTTGGTGCCAATACCCACGTTGGTGTTGGCTGTGGCGCCATTCAACCCGGCTATGCTGCCCAGCACCAGAGCATTGTTTTCACTTACCAGCGCATTCGCCCCGATCGCGGTGGCGTTGGTCAGTTGCGTTGCCCCGGGAGCAGACTCGTACCCGAGAAAAGTGTTGTTCGATCCCGCGATGTTGATGAAGTTTCCATTCGCACCTGCTTTGAAGCCCAGCGCTGTGTTATTCGCCCCGGCATTATTGCTGAACAGGGCATTGACGCCGATGCCGGTGTTGTTCGAGCCTGCGTCATCTTGGCCGAGTGCGTTAAAGCCGCTGGCGGTGTTGGACTGGCCCTGAGTGAGGCTAGCGAGCGAGAAATAACCTTCCGCAGTGTTTCCCGCTGCCGTGTTGCTCAGACTCCCTGCCTGAACCCCCACATACGTGTTGCCTGCGTTGACAGTGCAGCACGTGTGGATGAATGAACTACCGCCAATGAGGATTACTCCCTGGCCACCACAACAACTGTTCTCCGGTAAACTAATGTTGCCATTGCCGACAACCAAATCCCCGTTCGATATCGTTTGCGTCGCTGAGAAGCTGTTGGCACCCAAAGTGGCGTACGAGCCTGCGACTTGAAACGCGCTGGCGGAAAGTCCGTCGAGAAAACTGGCATTCAGGTTGGGGACTTGTGTGGTCGAAGTCACCTGCATCGGAGCCGTGCCTTGCGCGACCGTCGAAACCAGTTGCGTTGCGCTGACGCTGCCGTTCACCGTCTGGTTGGCGGTGAAGTTGTTCGCGATGTTCAACTGGGGTACGACGGTAGTGTCGATGGCAAGCGTGCCACTGGCTTTAATCGGGCCACCGGTGAGGCCCAGTCCCGAACCTACGCTGGTGACCGTGCCAGTGCCGGGGAAGGTTTGTCCCGTCGCAAATGTAATTTGCCCATTGCTGGCGATGTTCAGTCCAGTCTGACTCGGCTTGCTCGTGCCTTGCGCGAATAGCAAGTTCAGCGATCCCGTGGTGTTGGCGGTGTTATTGCCCACCGGCTCGGCCTGCCATTGAAACGTCTGATTCACCGCCGTGTTGGTGCCGCTGTTGAATGCCGAACTGACTAGATCGATAGGCTGCGAGTTAAAGCCCGCCGCCGCTGTTGCCGTGCCCGCCGCCGGCAAGCTGAACAAGCCGCGAATCGTGCTTCCGCCTTTCACATCCAGCGTAGCCGCAGGCTTTGTGGTGCCAATGCCGATTTTGGGCTTGCTCGCCGTGCCCGCCTGGAAGATCGCGGAATCGCCCAGGTCTCCGTTGTTGTCGGTCCAGATGGCAAGGTAATTGGTGGAGCCGCTTCCACCCAGCGGCGGCGAGTTCCCATTGGAGTTCGAACTGGCTGACGATGTGCCGGACGAAGCAGAATTCTGCGGCGCGAAGGCCGAGGGTGGCAACCCGCCCACGGTTGCCGCGTCCCCAGCCTTGAGTGCGTACGGAACACTCAGCAGCATCACGCGCCCGGTCTCGGCCTGTCCCGCGATTTGCACCGCGAGCCAGCGTGCCTCACCGGAAACAAACAGGTCATTCGGCATTCCGTTGGGACGCGTCACGCCTAACTGAACGGAGTATTGTCCGCGAGCATCAGCTTGCACGTTCTGCGTTTCCAGCCAGAGCGGGCTGCCGCCTTGCTCGTGCTGGTAGAGCAGGAACGTAATTCCGACCGTCCCGCTCAGCGCTTTGCCGTTCACGTCACTGGCAACACCCGAGTAGGGAATTAATTGTGGTACAGGGCTTGAACTGTTCGGCGCCGGTTGCTGGGGGGCAGCAACCGCAGCGACGAATAAGGTGATCATCAGCACAACGGCGGCGCGCGGGTTCATAAGTTTTCTCCTGAGCGGAATCTGCTTCAGCAATCCGGCACTGACGAACCGAAAACTTCTTCCAGGAACCTAAGGCCCCTGAACCACCTTCACACTCACAGCAGTGCCGGAATAGTTGACCTCGAAATGCTCACTGGAGTTGATGGACTTTCCATTCACCGTAGCAAATTGCCCGCTGATGGCACTTCCGGTCACAAGGGTGAAGTCGGATCCGATCGCAGGCACGAATCCATTGATCAGGCTGAGGTTGAGTGTGCCGTTCAATGACACTCCATTCGAAACCGCGAGCTGCCCGAACTGACCCTTTGCGTTTCCTCCGATCGGGGTGTTGAGAACTCCGGTTGCGCTCTGCGTGTAGCTTCCCGATACAGTCAGAACTCCAGGATTGGTCGCGGAGTCGCCGGCGGTGATGGACCCATTCGAAGTAATGGCTGCTGCCAGGGTCCCCTTGCCAAGAAGCGATCCGCCTTGCACAGTAAGGCCCGTGGGCGCAGTCAGCGTGCCATCGACCTTCGTGGTGCTCGCCGATTGCGTGTAGCTGTGCGCTCGGAAGGAACTACCGGATCCTACTGTGACTTTGCCTTTGTTCGTGAACCTGCTGGTGGTAGCCACGCTAGCTGCAGATTGCAGTGAGAACACACCCGTAGTGTTGTTGCCAGCAAGGCTTTTCAGAGCATTGTTGCCCGAAATGTTGTCGAGGATCTCAGCGCCATTACCGCTGAGCGTAAGGTTGGCGGCGTTGGTTTTGATAGCGGCGTTGGGAAACGACAGAGTCCCTGCCAGGGAATAGATCCCTCCTTTAAGAATTCCGTTGGTGAAATTCTTGAATAGACTGCTTATGTTCATCGTGCTTCCGTTGTTCACGGTGAGGGCGCCGGTGTTGAAGAAACCGAGCACGGGGTCGGGCGCAATGGTCAGCGGAGTGGACTGATTCGCGATGATGGTTCCGGCGTTCGTGATTCCCATGGGGTTGGAGTCACCGATGGTGCCCGCTCCTTCGATGGTGCTCTTATTGGTCAGCGTGTCGGTGGTGCCAGAGGCTAGGAAGCAGTTGGTCGAAGTCATCGTGACTACGCCGGAGCCTTCAAGGGTGGTAGGCGCGGCCAGGGAGAGGCAGCCTCCGCTGGCATCCAACGCAATCACTCCCGTGTTGTTGATTGTGCCCTGCAGGTTTAGAAAATTACGGTTGGCCACAACGAACAGTCCCGAGTTCGTGAGCACTCTCGTGGTGCCGTCCAGTGTGCCGGTACTGACCTGAAAAACCCCCGTGCCGCTGGTGGTGAGCGTACCCCCGCTGATGGTCGCTCCGTTCAGCACAACGGTCGATCCAGCCAACGCTTCGATTTTTCCTCCTTTATTGTTGATTGATGTGCGGAGTTCGAGCGTGCCACCGTGGCTGGCTTCGAGTGTTTTGGTGTTGGTTGTCGCGGTCGACGCGATGATCAAGTGGTTGTTCGTGCCGGTGGCATTTACGGTCGACTGGTTCACCAGGGTCAGAGCGGAATTACCGACCGTACCTGCTCCGGAGATGGGCTGCGCCAAGGTGAGCGTACCGGCGCCGTTGTACCCGCCCACGAGATTGAGGTCGCTGTCGGTCATCGTCACTCTTCCTTTCCCCTGCAAGGTGACGGCGCCCTCAACGTAGAGAGTGGAGCCCTGCATTTGGAAGGTTCCGGTGTTGGTGTCAGTGCCTTCGAGAATCACCGCGGCGCCCTGCGGGATGATGAAGTTTCCGGCGGTTGTGAGACTGTTCAGGATCGGATTCTCACCACCCGCCCCGGTGGTTAATATCCCTGTCCCAGCGGTCGAGAGAGTGCCGCCAACGAAGGTTCCTTCGTTCAACAACACTGTCCCTCCGGAGAGAGCTGTGATCGTGCCTCCGGTATTGGTAAACGTGGTGGAAGAAAACCCGCCGTGGAAAGACAGGGTGCTGCCGCTCGCCGCCTGCATTGTGCCGGTGTTCACCAAACCTGCCACACTCGGCTGCACACTCAGCGTGCCGGTACTAGCGCTGATCGTGGCATGGTTCATGATGCTGATCACTCCAAGCCCGAGCTGTCCTTGACCCTGGATTGTATTGTCTACGTTCACCAAGGTCCCACCCACGCCGGCGAACCCGCTGATGTCGTTATTGGCAGCGTTCAGAGAGATTGTGCCGCCCCCGGTCAGGGACACCGTGTTCGCGTTGTTTCCACCCACATTAAGAGGCGTCCCGCCAATACTGATCGTGCCGTTGTTGGCCATACTGGTTCCGTAGATGTCGAGGTAGCCCGGATTCATGTTGATGGTGGATCCCGACGCAAGGGTCAGGTTCTGACAGGTCCCGCCTAGGTCGATGGTCGGCGCGGATCCCCCAGGAATGGCACAGTCGTTAGTCGGCGTGGGCGCCTGACCGAGCGACCAATTCGCGGCCACGCTCCATTTGCCCGAGCTCCCGATCCAGGTGTCCGTTTGTGCCGACGAGGGTCGTGAAGACAACGTCATGGCGAACACAACGAAAATGAACAAGGTCAGGGACGGCCTCGAGCTCTTTGTCACCATGAAATTGTTGGTTCTCATGTAAACTCCTCGCGCGTTTTGGTATCGGCACATTCTTGCTTGCTGTTTCTAAGTGCGGAAAATCGACTTGAAATCAGCTCATTCAAGAACAAAAAAAATCGATAGCACTCGATTCGACATGGAGAGTCGCATCTCCGAACTGTAAATTGCTTTCGTTTGCCAGACGCGGCTGTGCGCCCCCTTCCGGTAAACGAATGTTGTCGGCACCCAATTTAATATCAACAAGTTACAGACCTCTAGAGGTGCATTGGCTTTGCCGGAGGAAGCTGTTGACGTGCAGAACGTTCCAAAGTACGCTTGTCAGCCTGGGCCGTCGGTCAGGGGGTGAGGTTGCGTTGAGCTCAAGCTCCTCGAAGCCAGTCACCGAGTTACTTGTGCGATGGCAGGGCGGTGACGAATCCGCCCTGCAAGACCTAAGGGCGGAATTCGTTGGCACCGTAGAGAGTCGTTCCTTCGCCCACAGGTCGATGAACTCCTCGACTTCAGGTTTATCCGAACCCGTTGACACTCGATTGCGCGGAGAGGACAATGAAGTCGCCAGTCGGAGGATTTCCATGAACCACTCTTCCCGACGCTCTGAAATACCCGCCAACCTGTCCGACGCACTCCATCACCGACTGAACACGTACGCGCTGGCGGCAGGCGCAGCCGGGGTAGGAATGCTTGCGCTGGCACCGTCAGCCACGGCGAGGATTGTGTATACGCCCGCACATGTCAAGATTTCTCCTCCACAGATCGGTCACCCAACGATTGTTCCTCTCGACCTTAACCATGACGGGGTTAGCGATTTCGTCTTTAGTAATTTTTACGGCGGTTCTGCGCCCCGCACCTACGCGTTGTTGAAAGTGAAGCCATCTAAATCCAGCAACGAGATTCTCGGACAGGGCGGTTCAGCCTCCGCCCTCCGTGCTGGTGTGCGCGTCAGATTCCACGGTGCAACGTACGGTGCTGCCATGGCAGAATGCCAACGCTTTGAGTCATCTTCGGGAATCTTTGGCCAATGGGCGAACGGCGGGAAGGGCGTAAAATATCGCTATCTCGGATTGCGATTCATAATCAAGG
>Ga0307474_10001830_pt1 | contig 15360 bp, 15 predicted proteins | sample atmos_gasesECM1C_2_FD_203312 | JGI IMG/M metagenome (GOLD analysis project Ga0307474, IMG submission 203312) | Hardwood forest soil microbial communities from Morgan-Monroe State Forest, Indiana, United States - atmos_gasesECM1C_05 | ecosystem: Environmental > Terrestrial > Soil > Temperate... | reverse complement strand
AAGCTCGACCACGCGCCGATGAACGTGATCGCTAGCGGGGCATTCGAATGTTCGGACGTCAAAGCCCGGGGCACCGGGGGTGATCCGTGCCAGCATTGTTATTGCTTTTTGCACTTTGGTCCTCGTGGCCTGTGAAACGTGATCATGATGCTTCGCCTTGGAAGGCGAGAGCGTTACAGAACTCCCAGTCACCGGTAGTTGGGGCGGTGATCCACCCTGCAACCATTGCCAGTTCGGCGCTGTTCCGTTTTGCTCAGTCCGAGAACAATTCACAAGGAATTCACGATGTAGGACACAGGGGGCTTAGATACGGAAAGAAGCCAACGGCGCAAAGGACAGATCGGCAACCCCTTCCTGAGCTTCTCAGGAGCCGACACGACAATCGAATCTCTGATCCGGGTCAAAACGCGCGCTCTGCCCCCGGCTCCGGATGTGAACCAGCCAGCGTGGCCGCCAAGCCCGCGCAAGGTTCGCTCCTGCGCCGGATGCGGGTCGTTCTGTGGGCCGCGCTAAGGACCAGGCCCGAAACTAAAGGGCCGCCAACTAGAGGCGGCGTCATAATCGGACAATTAGTGGCGGCTGACGAAACGCCTATCCCGCGTCTGGATTTTGCTCTCGATCAGCCTTTTGAGAAACCAAGCGATGTGGAGTTTCTGATTGCGCTCGGTGCCGCGTGGCAGCGCCCGGGCTTCTCGCACAGACTCTAGCCGGGCCTGGAGCAAATCGTTCATATCGAAAAGATATGGATGTCGTTTCATGACCGCTCCCTTTGGTCGGGCGGCGAGCATTACTCTCAGTCACGATAGACGCCGTTATAGGATAGTCTTCCACACGCGCGCCCCGGCATACTGGTCAATACAGACCACTTCTTGGAAACGTTAACGAGGGCAAATTAGGCCACTCCGTTTTTCAACTTAGGCCACTCGGGTCGGAAACAGGCCAGCACCTACGACCCGGTAGTGGGTCAGTTTGATTGTGGCAGAGTTCCGGGCTAGAAAACGAGCAGTCAGAGGCGCATATTCGGGTTATGGAAAAGACCACCGTCTTAGCCCTCGTGATCACCATTATTGTGCTCGTAGCTGTCTACTTGCTGATGAGTCGGAAAAGAAGCTGAGATGACCCCCCAAACGCCCTAGGGACGACCCTTTCGGAGCCGGGCGCAGGCCAGACGGCAGTGCAGTACGCCGATGTGCGTCACACGCCTCAGCAATGTCCCTCTCTCAAATGCGCGCGCTCGATGATGCGCTTCACGCTTTTGGCGTCGAGCTTCGATAAGTTATAGGGGGCCTCGGCCCATACCTTCGCGACATCCCGCAGGCTCTTTCCTTCATCCCGCATTGCCTTTGCGCGAGCTAGTACCCGGAATCAGAGCTGAGTGATACGGCGGCCTTTGAAACGGCGTTGACGGACCTTTTTCTTGGTCCAAACGAAGGGCTCGGCTTTGTCGTTGTAGGCATTGACGTAGGCATCGATGTGTTCCTGAAGCTGCTTGAGGCTTGTGAAGGAGGTGCCGCTTAGCGACTGCCCCTGCAGGATTGAGAACCATACCTCGACCTGGTTGAGCCAGGACGCACTTGTCGGCGTGAAATGAAATTGCACATTGGGATGAGCCTTGAGCCAATGTTCGTTTTTCTTGTGGGTGTTGAGGTTGTCGAGGATGACGTGAAGCTTCCGGCCCGGAAAGGCCGCGGTGACGCTGTTCATGAAGTCGATAAACTCGACGCGGCGACGTCGTTTTGAATGAGCCGCGATGATCTTTCCGGTGGCGACTTCGAGCGCCGCAAACAATGTTGTGGTGCCATGCCGCTTGTAATCTTGGCCGGTCAAGGCGCGGCCATTGGGCAACTTCAGATAGCCCTGCGCTCGCTCCAAAGCCTGGATCGAGGGCTTCTCGTCCACGCAGAGCACAATAGCCTTCGCCGGCGGGGCGACATAGAGGCCAACGATATCGGCGGCTTTGACCGTAAAGTTCGGGTCGTTGCTCTCACACCAGGACTTACGAGCCGCGAGGTCAATCTTGCTGTTGCGCAGGAACCGCCAGACATATTGGACGTCAACATCGCCTAAAGCCTCGGCCAGCAGTGGGCCGGTCCAGCGCGCAAACCCTTGCGGGGGCGGCTTATCCAGCAGCTTCAGAATCCGCTTGTCGGTCGTCTTCGTATAAATCGGCTGCTTGCCAGGCCGCGGCTTGCCTTGCAGCCCTTCAAGGCCATGGTCGGCATAGCGATGCCGCCAAAGGCTGACAATCCGCGGCTGGACCCCAACTTCCTTGGCGATCGACCGGGTGCTGCGCCCGTCCGCTGCCAACAAAACGATCCGCGCCCGCTTCAAATCGCGCTGCAACGTCACCGGTGAGCGACAACGCGCCTCAAGCACCTTGCGATCTTTCCTCGAAAGGTGGACTTCTCTTGCTTCGGGTATCATCCATATCTTGAATCACGACTCACGATCCAAGAAAAGTGGGTACTAGACCGGCAAGATCGTCGCACTGAGGGCAGCATTCATAGCCACAATACGGCAGTCGGGAAGATATATCTCGAACGTAACCTGTCGTTAGCGATGCGCCACAATGCGCGCATGTCGATGACTTGCGAGGTACTCTGTCATTTGCCCATATAGATCTCATTTCTGCACTCTCGATCTTATTTGACGACACGTATGCGTCGCCCGCACGTCCGATAGTGAGTTCAATCAAAACAATAAGCCAGGGCAGGAGGGTTCGATGCGACGGGTGGCGTGGACGAATCTTTGCGCAATGAGGCTCGGTTTTGCGATCCGGTTTGCAACTTGGCTGCACCAAACTGATTCCGCGCCACCCGTTGAACCTTTGCAAATGCGTGAGCTTCGATCTGCCGAACGCGTTCCGCCGAGATTGACAGTTCGTGCGCAAGTTGGTCGAGCGTAAGCGGCTTCCGAGCCAGGCGCCGCGCTTCGAAGACCCGCCGCTCACGTTCGGTCAGAACATCTAGCGCGGCGTAGAGCGCTTTCCTTTGCCGAACGCCTTCCTCTTGCTCCGCGAGTATGGCCTCGGCATTGGGCGCTGGATCGACCAGCATGGTTTCCCATTCCACGGCCTGGCCCTCGTCACGGAAGGGCTTATTGAGGGACTCGTCGCCTCTCAATCGGCAATCCATTTCAATCACTTCGCGGGGGGTAACGCTCAGGCTCGACGCGATTGCTGCTGTCGTTTGCGCATTCAGCCGCACCGGCGTTCCACCAAGCTTTTTCATCTCGCTTCGAAGCCGGAAGAACAGCTTCTTTTGCGCGCGAGTTGTGCCGATCTTTACTAGCGACCATGAGCGCAGGATGTAGTCGAGAATGGTCGCCTTCATCCAGAACAGGGCGTAGGTCGAAAACCGCGCACCATGGTCGGGTTCAAATCGGGAGGCGGCGATTACCAGCCCAAGATTGGCTTCGGCCAGTATGTCCGCACGCGGCAGTCCGTATCCCTTGTAGCGGCTCGCGACCTTTGCAGCGAGCCGAAGATGGCTCGTCACGAGTTCGTCAGCGGCCTTTCGATCCCCCAGCTCCTGCCACCGCCTCGCAAGTTGTTGCTCCTGCTCGGGCTCGAGCAGGAGCCGCCCGGATCGTGTAGCCGGCGTGAAGAGCCAGTTTCTCGTCGAGGATGCATCGCTTTCAGTCATGATGCGATCTCCTCTCGGCGTGATCGGCTTTAACTCCGCGCTCGTAGACCGAGGTTGCAACCTTGACCGCCGACAGGATGACGGAAGTAACGGAGTTCGCAGGATCGAGACATAGGAGAGACAGGAACGCGAAAAGGTGCGTGATTAGCGCTAGCTTCGCGTGCTGAAGTGCGGTCTTGCGGGACACGAGCGAAGCCATGCCGCTCATCGCCTGCCGTCCGTTTCCGCGGCTTTCCGAGCGGCTCCCGTGGAAGACGCCTCCGTGAATTTCTTGGTGTATGTGCATGGCGAATTACCTCCTCGGATGCCGAATATTTGGCTCCGATGGGCGCTACAGTCCAATATATGATACCGACGATCCTGATACGTTTGACGACTACCGCGACCGGCGAGGGGCAAGACCATTGGTGAAGGCGCGCCGGCAACATCGAGGAGTCTCGGCGCTCCGCGTGTTTAATGGAGTCGCACTTTTTCGATTGACGGAAGTTCGGTGTCGCCGAAGTCATTCGTCTCGAGGCAATGGCCAGAGAGGATGAACAGGCAGAGCATTGCTGAACCGATGAAGATACCGAGCAGGCGATCCAGTCCGGCGTCACGTCCGTGATCGGGCCGGTCCTTGGACCAAGGTGATGAGCATGACCAGCGTGAACTGCGTTGCGGGATAGCTGACCCCTTCGCGCCCGGTCTGGATGGAATAGTCAAGCCAGACGCCGCGACCCAAGATGAGCACCATTGCAGGCAGGTCGGTGGCTGAGAGGCGCACGTAAACGAGCGGGAGCGTGCTACCCAGTAGGCAGCCGAGCCTCTTACAAATCGCCTGACGTCGGTGCTCCCTGACAATCATCGACGCGACGATCACGAAGACGTACGAAGTGACCTCTCGCCATGTCGAGACTCTGCAGCGGCTTCGAGCGGCAAATTCTTGAGCTTGAACCAAGGATTTGGATTAACCCCAAAAGAGCCGTCGCAAAGAATTTGCCACGTAGGTCATCTCGCCATCTCCAAAAGCTATCACGGTTGCCAGCATCGCATATTGGAAACATGCGACGCACTCATCCACGTCTGGGTCAAAGGAGACAGACCCATGTTGGATGCAACGCTGACGCCGATCCCTCGAACGGTTTGGAGCCGATCGCGGGTTCGCCGAGCAATGTTTGCAGCCGTTCATTTGGGATAACCAATTCTCTTAGCGATGTGAGGCAAAATCAATGGGTATCGTTCGCTTTGCGCTGAGATTTCCGTACACGTTTTATGTTGTCGCCGCGCTGATTCTGTTTCTCGGCGTCTCGGCCATTGCGGTCACGCCGACCGACATCTTTCCGCAGATCGACATTCCGGTCGTCTCGGTTATCTGGCAGTACACCGGCCTGAGCACACCGGAAATGGAGCAGCGCGTCACCACCTACAGCCAGTACTCTATCAGTACCAGCGTCACCGGCATCAAGAACATGGAGGCGCAGACGCTGAACGGCATCTCGGTGCAGAAGATCTATTTCCAGCCGGATGTTAATCTAGACCTCGCCATCGCGCAGATCGTGGCGGCGACAAATACGATCCGTTCCCTTATGCCGGTCGGGATCCAACCGCCGATCGTGGTGCAGTACAATGCCTCGAGCGTTCCGGTGCTACAGCTCAGCTTGAGCTCCGACCGCCTCAGCGAGCAGAAGCTCTACGACTATGGCTACTACAACCTTCGCCAGCAGCTTGCACCGGTGCCGGGCGTGACCTTTCCGACTCCGGATGGGGGCAAATACCGCCAGATCATGGTCGACATCGACCCCGTCAAGCTCCAGGCCAGAGGTTTGACGCCGACAGACGTGGTGAACGCGGTCAACGCCCAGAACCTGACGTTGCCGTCGGGTCTCGCCAAGATCGGAGACACGCAATACACGGTGCGCACCAATGCGATGCCCACCACCATCGACGACCTCAACAATATTCCGATCAGATACACCAACGGACCGACTGTGTTCCTGAAGGATGTCGGCCAGGTGCATGACGGCTGGGCGGTGCAGCAGAACATCGTTCATGAAAACGGCAAGCGCTCCGTCCTGCTGGGCGTCATCAAGAACGGCAACGCCTCGACGCTCGCCGTTGTCAACGGGGTCCGCAAGGTGCTGCAGGTCGCACGCGCGGCCGCGCCTCCCGGCCTCAACATCAATGAGTTGTTCGACCAGTCGAAGCTGGTTCGCGCATCGATCGACAGCGTGCTGCGCGAGGGGGCGATCGCGGCTGGCCTCACCGGGCTGATGATCCTGCTGTTCCTCGGGTCGTGGCGCTCAACGCTGATCGTCCTGATTTCGATCCCGCTGTCGATCCTAGCTTCGATCATCGTCCTGCACTTCCTTGGCGAGACGCTCAACACCATGACGCTGGGCGGACTCGCGCTCGCGGTCGGTATTCTCGTCGACGATTCGACGGTGACGATCGAGAACACCCATCGGCTGCCCAGCGAAGGTATGACTCTTGCGGCGGCGACACTGCAGGGATCCGCCGGCATCGCCGTCCCGACCATGGTCTCGACGCTCGCGATCAGCTGTGTGTTCACGTCGGTAGTGTTTCTCGAGGGGCCGGCCAAATTCCTGTTCACGCCACTCGGGCTCGCGGTGGTGTTCGCCATGCTGGCGTCGTATGGGCTCTCGAGGACCTTGACGCCGGTCATCATCGGCTTGCTGCTCAAGGGCGAGCGCCACGGCGCGACCCCTGGCTCTGGCAACTGGTTTGCGCGTCTTCACCAGGCGTTCGAGCGTGGCTTCGAGCGGTTTCGCCGCGGCTATGTCCGCGCGCTCACGATGCTGTTGATGCGGCGCTCGATCATTCCCGTTGCCGCCGTGCTTATGCTCACGCTAGGCGGGGTTATGCTGACCTTCGTTGGCCGCGATTTCTTCCCGGAGATTGACGGCGGGCAGATCAAGTTGCACGTCCGTGCCCCCGCCGCCACGCGCATCGAAACCACAGAGCGCATCTTTCAGGAGGTCGAAGACAAGGTCCGCGAGGTTATCCCGGAACGCGATCGCGACCTCATCGTCGACGATATCGGTGTCCCACAGCGCCCGTATAACCTCGCCTTCACCGATGGATCGACCATCAACGTCAATGATGGCGTGATCCTGGTGTCGCTGAAGGAGGGACATGCGCCCACGGCAAATTACGTGCGGAAGCTCCGTGAGGTGTTGCCCGCCGCATTTCCATCCGACACCTTCTACTTCCAGGCTGCCGACATGACGACCCAGATCCTCAATTTCGGACTGCCGGCGCAGATCGACGTCCGTGTCGTCGGCCGCGACCGCGCTTCGAACCTCGATGTTGCGCACGAGTTGCGACGCCGCATGGCAGCCGTTCCAGGCGTGGCAGACGCCCACCTTCAGCAGGAGCTGGACGCACCTGCGTTCATGGCGGATATCGACCGCTCGCGCGCTCTGCAGCTTGGTCTCAACGCGCAAGCCATCGCCAACGATGTCAACATCAGCCTCAGCTCGTCGGAACAGGTCACGCCAAATTTCTGGACCGATCCTGTTAGTGGGATTCCCTATTACATCACGGTGCAGACGCCTGAGCATCTGCTGAGTTCGCTCGGCGAGATTGGCAATACACCGGTCTCCACTGCGATTGCTGCGGCCGGGCCACCGATCCCGGGCCTCTTGAGCAACGTGGCGACGCTCAAGCGCGACAGCGTTCCAACCAATCTGAACCAGACCAACATTCAGCCGGTCTACGACATCTATGCAAGCGTGCAGGACCGCGATCTCGGCAGCATCGCAAGCGACATCGGCAAGATCGTCGCAAAGGTGCAGAAGCAAATGAGGCCCGGCAACACGATCCAGGTCGTTGGCCAGATCCAGAGCATGCACGACTCCTTTCGAGATCTCGGCATCGGGCTGTTGTTTGCGGCGGTGCTGGTCTATTTCCTGATGGTGGTGAACTATCAGAACTTTGGCGATCCGTTCGTCGTGATCCTGGCGCTGCCGGCGACGTTGTGCGGTATCGTCACCATGCTGTTCATCACGGGCACGACGCTAAGCGTCCCGTCGCTGATGGGGGCAATCATGGCGGTGGGCGTTGCCTCCGCGAATTCCATTCTGCTGGTGACCTTCGCACGCGAGCGGCAACTCGCGGGCAGGACCGCGTTCCGGGCGGCGATCGATGCAGGGGCGACCCGGGTGCGGCCGGTGCTGATGACGGCTGCCGCCATGATCGTCGGCATGATCCCGATGGCGATCGGCGGCGCCGGCGAGGAACAGAACGCTGCACTGGCGCGCGCCGTGATCGGTGGCCTCCTGTTCGCCACCCCGACCACCCTTCTGATTGTCCCATATCTCTTTGCCTTGCTGCGCAAGCGCAACGACGGCGTGCCCGCTCATGGCGTTTTTGAGGAGCTCCCCAATGAATGATGCCCCTATCCACGACCAGCACGAAGCGCAAGCGAGCGATCCTGACGGCAAGAGGATGAAATCGCCGAGGTCTCGCTCGCGAGCGCAGCGCCGATGGGGCGGACGCGCCTTTGCATTCGGCGCCTTCCTGTTGTTGACCACCAGCATCACGTTGGGTGCCTCGCGCCACCATTCGGAGCGACGGCAGGTTATGGCGACCGCCGAAGAGATGCGTGAGTTTGCGCCGACAGTCAGTGTCGGTCAAATTGAGGCAAGCCCGTCGGTTGTTTCGGTCACCCTGCCGGGGACCACGGCTGCCTTCGCCGCGGCCAATATCTACGCTCGCGCAACCGGTTATATCAGTAAACGCAACGTCGATATCGGCGATCACGTCAAACAGGGCGAATTGCTGGCCGAGCTCGCAGTCCCCGAGATCGACGACGAAATATCGCAGAACGAGGCCACGCTGGAGCAGCTTAAGGCCGCGGTGCAACAGGCGCAAGCCAACGCGACGCTCGCCCAGGCAACCTGGGGCCGCGACAAGCCATTGCTCAAGGATGGATGGGTGACCGGTCACCAGGGCGATATCGATCTGCAAACCGTCAAGGCCGACGAGGCCGCAGTCAGCGTCACGCAAGCAAATGCCGCGGCGCAGGAGCGCCTGCTCAAGGTGCTGCGGCAGAACAGGGCCTATGCCTCGGTGGCTGCTCCATTCGATGGGATCATCACGCAGCGCAATGTCGATGTCGGCTCGCTGGTGCAGGGCAACGCCAATACCGGCACCTTCATGTTCGAGGTCATGCAGAAGGACGTGATCCGGGTATGGGTCTATGTGCCGCAAGACGCGGCGTTCGGGGTTGCTCCGGGCGTCGAAGCGATCGTGCGTGTGCCCGAACTTCCGAATCGCGAGTTCCCGGGCAAGGTGACGCGGATCGCCGACGCGCTGCAGAGCGGCACGCGCACGCTGTTGACCGAGATCGATATTCCCAATCCGGACGGTGCGCTGCCGCCCGGCATCTACTGCTCGGTCGAGCTCAAGGTACCGCGCAAGACCCCATCCTTCATCATTCCGGCGGAAGCAATCATCTTCACCCGCAGCGGTTTGCAAGCGGCGGTTGTCAAGGACGGCAAGGCCGAGATCCGCAACGTCAGGGTCACACGCGACTTGGGCACGCAGGTGCAAGTCGACGCAGGAGTAAGCGCGGGAGAGCGCGTGATCCTCAATCCGCCAGTCAACTTGATCGACGGCGCCAAGGTACAGCCGCGCCCTGACACCACTACGCCACGCACATAAGCTGATCAATGGAGTCCTGCTCGGGGGCTTTTTCGACGAAACTTCTCGCAAGGAGACTGACATGTTGCTTCATCTACCAATTGCATTCCTGGCAACGCCTTATTCCGGTTTCCAACACGGTACCGACGTTGTCCCTTTAGCGTCATCGACCCACGAGCGGTGCACCTGCGCAATCATCGCAGTTGCGGCCGAGCGGCATGAGTGTGCCCCCACTTGCGCACCACAAGCTCCCCAATGGGCACCGCGCGACCATAGGCCACCGTGCGGGAAGAACCCGAGTTCGTTAGCGAGAGGTCCGCGCGTTCTTCTGGTGGACACGAGGCGAAATGAGCCTCTCCAACGCTACCGGCCCCTTTTTTGGTCGACCCCGGCCCCCTCGGCTTCAAATGGCGAGCTTGAAGGGCGACTGCCGCCGAGGTTCACAGGGCCGCGTGTTCGCCACAGGGAAAACGAGGGGATACACGGGGATCATTCGGGCAACCCAGCCTTCCGAAGGCCCTCAATCAGCAGCTTCGCGTGGGATTGCCTGCCGCGAGCGATCCACGCAGATATTGTAAAGGCGGGATCGAGCTCAAGCATACGCGCCGCCGCCTCACGCGCCTCAACGCTACGTCCGAGGTGAGCGAAACCGGACGCCAGACAACGATATGCTGGCGAATAGGAGGGGTTCTGACGTTGGGCTTTCTTCGCGGCCATAATTGCCTCGTCAAAGCGACCAAGCTCGATAAAGGCATATCCCATCCCAGCAAGCGACTGGTGTAGCAGCGGGCCTACCGGGCTCATGCGGACGGCACGTTCAAAGCTCCGGATCGCTTCCTCCTGCAGCCCCTCAGTCTTGTAAACCCAGCCTCTGCAGTTGCATGCGATATATGAATTTGGGTTGAGCGCGACTGCTCGGTCAGCCATTTCGATTGCACTTTCACAATCGCCGATAATCCACGCCAACGTTGTGCTACCCCATGCTAACGTTTCTGGATCGCTATCGTCGAGGCTTAGTGCCAAGCGAAGAAGCCGTACTGCTTCCTTGCGGTCGAATTGAGGATCAGCTGCATAGCCCAAAGCGACGTTGTGCGTGTGACAGTTACCTGCGAGCGCAGCAGCCAAGCCGAACCGAGGGTCTAGCTCCAAGGCACGACGAGCGAGCCGGAGCGCTTCGGCCAGCCCTTCGCGGGTCGTTGAGTAAGACTGCTGCCTAGCTCGGAGATAAAAATCATATGCGGTGAGGTTCTCTGGTCGCCGCCGCGTTGCCATTCCGATTTCTGCTTGAAGCAACTTTGGCCAAATGGCTGAGACAACAGCGCCTGTTACTTCGTCCTGGAGAGCGAAAACGTCTGTTAGGTCGCGCTCGAACCTGTCCGCCCAAATGTGCGCGCCGGTAACCGCATCGATCAGCTGCCCTGTGATGCGAACTTTCCCTGAGGCCTTGCGCACGGAGCCCTCAAGGACATAACGCACGCCAAGCGTACGCCCGACTTCCTTAATATCGGCAGCTCGGCCCTTGAAGACAAAGCTCGAATTGCGTGCGATTACGAACAACGATTTGAAATGCGACAGCGCGGTGATGATTTCTTCAACCATTCCATCAGCGAAGTATTCCTGGTCGGGATCACCGCTCATGTTTTGGAACGGAAGAACAGCGATAGACGGCTTGTTGGGTAAGGGAGGCGGGCTCTCACCCACCGCAACACGCGTAGGAGCAGCCTCTCGCATTTCACTCGGCGCACTCACCTGATAAGCCCTGATTGGCTCCTGAATGTTCTTCACCTGCTGAACACCAAGGTCCACGAAGGTCATCGGCAAGACCTTACGCACTTGGTCGTGCGTGGCCCCCGAGATGCACACGGTTCCGGGGTTCGCCAATGTTTGCAACCGCGCGGCAATGTTCACGCCGTCCCCAAAGAGGTCCCCAGCGCGCACCATCACGTCGCCGATGTGGATACCAATGCGGAAGCTAATGCGGTGGTCAGGCGCGAGACCGGAGTTCGCCTCGGCCAACGCCGTCTGTGCCTCCACAGCGCACTGCACGGCCTCAACGGCGCTCCCGAACTCCGCAAGGACACTGTCGCCCGCGGTGTTTGCTATGCGGCCCCTGTGTTCCCCAATGAGCTTGTCAAGGATCGCGCGCCGTTCGGTCAGCCCCTTGAGCGTGCCGACCTCGTCAGTGCCCATGAGGCGGCTGTAGCCCTCGACATCGGCTGCGAAGACCGCGACGAGGCGTCGGCTGACTGCCATAGGGTCTGACATGTGCGCCACCAAATGCCACCTATAGGGACCGGTCTGAGCTGGTGGCCGAACGGCCAATCACTCTGGCAGTCCTGCTCGCGCAAGGGCCTCGCGAAGACGAGCCCGGTCTTCGGACCGCTTCCATTTAAACCGGCCATCGACATAGGACGCAATCGACAGCTGGGGACGTAGCATGAGTGCTCTCTGCGCGGCCTCAAGCGCCGCAGCTTCTTCGTTTAGTGCGGCATTTGAAGCCGCAGCCCACAGGTAATGTTCCCAATGCTCGCGCGTGGTCCGTTCCAGTACCGCGACTGCCTCTGCAGGACGACGATCCATAAAGAAGGCGCGCGCAAGGTCGAGGTAGTAGCGGTACGCGGAGAATGGATCAAGCCGCATAGCCTCTTCGATCCAAGGGATCGCGGCCTCAGGATCGCCGACAAAGGTCAGGTTGATGCCTTGTTGTACGACGAGCCGCGGATCGTTGGGGTTGAGGGCCAGCGCGCGTTCCAAATGGTAATCGCTTTTGGCGTATTTGGCTTGGATCAGGGCAATGCGACACATGATGCGATGGCACTCAGTATCGTTTTCATCAAGGCTCGCGGCGTGCTCAACGAGCTGTATCATTTCCTGAAAGAGTTCAGGGGTGCGCGGACGAAATTCGTCGTTCCAAGCCTGGCCAAGCGTACAAGCCTTCCACGCGTAGGCCGACGCAAAACGCGGGTCGAGGTCGATCGAACTATTGAAATGCGCTTCTGCCTCGCTGTTGGCCTCCGCTGTTTCCAAATGATGACAGTATTTGCCTCGCAGCAGATGATCGTAGGCATCTAAGGAGTTGCTGGTCTTGCGGCTGGCCGCCTCGAAGGCAGCTGCCTGCACCCGCTCCGGCAGCACCGCGACGATACTTTGCGTGACCTCGTCCTGAACAGAAAAAAGTTCTTCCAGATTACGGTCAAAACGCTGCGCCCATAGGTGATTGCCATTTGTTGCGTCAATCAGCTGTGCATTGATCCTGACGCGGTCGCCGGAGCGACGCACACTGCCTTCAAGCACATAGCGAACTCCAAGCTCGCGACCCACATCGCCGACGCGCACCGCTTTGCCGCGATAGGTGAACGAAGAATTGCGGGCGACTATGAAGAGGTCTGGATAGCGCGACAGCTCGGTGATGATGTCTTCGGCGATCCCATCTGCAAAATAAATGTCGTCGCTCACTTCGCTCATGTTGTCGAAGGGGAGGACGGCGATTGAGGGCTTGTCCGGAACCGCTAGTTGTGGCCTGATTTTGTTGGCTGCTCCTAGAGGCAATAAGCGATAAACCCGTACACGGCGCGAAATGTTTTTGAGCTGCTGCTCACCGTCGTCAACGAACTGAGCCGAGACCTTCCCGAGGACCTGGCGGTAAGTGTCATCGGAGACGCAGATGCCCCCCGGCTCCGCAATGCTTTCAAGGCGGGCCGCGACATTGACGCCATCTCCGAGGATGTCATCGCCCTCGATCAGGATGTCGCCGAGATTGATGCCGATCCGAAAGAGCATCTGGCGGTCCGCGGGCACACCTTCGTTCCTCTCGGCCATCACCTCTTGCACCGCAACAGCGCATTCAACCGCATCGACCACCGAGGAAAACTCAAGCAACACGCCGTCCCCTGTGGATTTCACGAGGCGTCCCCCGTGCTTCGCCACGAGGGCGTCGGTAACCTTGCGGTGTTCGCGGAGCGCGCGGGCGGTGCCGACCTCGTCGAGGCCCATGAGCCGCGAGTAACCGGCCACGTCAGCGGCGACTATTGCTGCCAACCGGCGTCCGACCCGAACTGGCTGCTTTTGCTTCATGGCCAAGCTGCCCCAGCGGCATCATCCTGCCGGGATGCCGCCTGCCGCCAGTCTGGGCTCGAGGGCGGGCCTCGTCAACAAATGCAACCGTTGGCCTCCCAAGGCTGCGCCAGATCAGCAGTTAAGGAGCTTCTCGGAAGGTCAGCCGTTGCTGCTGCTTGGATCGCGCGGGCGTTCCACTCGCACCTTCCAGCAGGTGATTTCGTCAATGGCAATTGTCCCGGCGGGGCGCGCAGCTTCAGCGACGGCCCAATCATCCGAAGCGACAGCGAATACGTCAGAGGCGATCACTCCCCCTCCCAGCATCGGCCGAAAGCGGCCCATCCCGATTTCGCTTATTCGACTTAAAGGGGCGGCCGCCGCCGAGCTTAGTTTGAGCGGCCCTTGCACTGTGCGGCGCTCCGAAGTTGAGGTCCGCCGACGCCATGGGGTTTATCCACCGATGGTCATGACGCCGCCCACCATGGTGGTGGCCGCGGTGCGAACCTTCGCCGATGTGCCCGCCGCCGATGGGAACGCCATTGTGGAACCCGCCGCTGCCTTGGCCGCCGATGGGAACGCCGTTGTGGAACCCACCGCTGCCTTGGCCGCCGATAGGAACGCCGTTGTGGAATCCACCGCCGCCTTGGAAGCCACCACGGCCGCCCTGCAAGCTACCGCGGCCGCCTTGCAAGCTACCACGGCCGCCTTGCAACCTACCACGGCCGCCATAGAAACCACCGCGGCCGCCATAGAAGCCACCGCCGCCGTGAAGGCCACCGCCACCGCCGCCACCGCCACCGCCTCTGGCATATGCCGCGCCGGACAGAACCATCGCGCAACCCAGCACGGCAGCACATGCGGTGAATTTAGACATAAGGTTCATGGATGTTGTAATAGCACCCCCTGTCACGCCTGTTCCATAACGTTCGTTCGCGAGGAAGATTGGTCTGCACGTATCCGGGAAAAGGCACGGTCATCTGTCGGGATTGGGAGACGGGCAAACTGTTGAGTACGAGGCACGCACAGCAGATGATCCCGGCAATGGGAATGAGCCTCTCCGCCGCCACCGGACCCTATTTTGGCAAACCTCCGCCCCCGCGTTTCAAATGGCCGACTTAAAGACGTCGGCCGCCCGCGCTCGCCCAATCGAGCGCGCGCGCCACCGCGTCCGCTACGCCGTGTAAGCCCGCGCAGCTCATGCCTCCAGATGACTCTGCGGAGTCTCCTGGTAGCCGTTTGGGCTGGCCGCTAGACGGTAACCGGAGGCAGCCGAAGGCGACTCCAGAGCCACCGCTGCACCTTTACAGCCCACCCCGGTCATACGGGCATTCTCAGCGTATCTATTCGTCCTCATCAGCCCACGCGGTTCGCAGGTTCGCCACGGGATGAGGCAGGGGTCCGCGATGCGCAGACACCGAGACCGCGTTACTGCGGTCGAACCAGCACCAACACGCGGCGCACCTGACGAACTGGTCAACGTCGTATGATAGCTCGGAGGTCTTACGGCTGCGTCGGTCGGACAAATCAGGCCCCAAGGCTGGTAAGTTTGTGGCTTTCAGGACGCTGACGACGAGCATTGGACCTGCCGCCTTCCAGCCAAGCCTCAGTTCTCGCTAGGTCCCTCAAGCCCCGTGCAAGCACACGCGCCATATTTCGTTCCGACCCCATCGGCAGTGCGCGCGCCTTGCGAAACACCGTAGCGGCGGCGTGGCGGTATGCGTACGAACGACGCAGGAACAGCAGGTTGCTCATGACGCAGCTCTCACGAGTGTGAGGAATGACCTATTATCGTCCAGAGCACATGAACGCCGCATGAAGCCTGCCTCTGGCGGAAGTTCAGGGCGCGGGTCCCATGTTCGCCCCTTAGTTCTCCAAAGGCCGGCTGGAGCATTTTCAAAATTTCGGCGTAAAGACCGCTGCCGCCGCCGATCGACCCGAGCCAGACGAAATTTACTGCCGCAAGCGCCGGACCACGAGTGGGCTAGGGACGCCTCAACGGCCATGCGGCCTCCGGGCA
>Ga0307474_10001829_pt1 | contig 15362 bp, 13 predicted proteins | sample atmos_gasesECM1C_2_FD_203312 | JGI IMG/M metagenome (GOLD analysis project Ga0307474, IMG submission 203312) | Hardwood forest soil microbial communities from Morgan-Monroe State Forest, Indiana, United States - atmos_gasesECM1C_05 | ecosystem: Environmental > Terrestrial > Soil > Temperate... | reverse complement strand
GCGTAAGGAGATGGCCTGCACGAAGACTCTCGCGGATGAGCGCCATTTCGTGCCAAATGTCTACATCAACGAGATTAAAGGCAGTCAGCGAAAGAAAGAAGGACATCAACCCGGCATAAGATGCGAAGCTCAGCCAAGTCTGCCTGCCTTTTTGCGCGGTATCACCGACAACCGATTCCGTCACGAATTGAGGTCTGTCGCACATCCGACGCAGATTCCCTCCGTCTTCACTGCACCTCCGTGTCCCTGATAATAACCAGACACTGGTCTGACATACCACAGAAGCGTGGTAAAGATCCCTCGCATCCTGTAGCCCCACCCATTGCAGCCTGCGGGACCCGTTTTGCCTGAGTTCTGGTGGTCCTTCAATAACAGTTGAGCGTATTGGCGAAGCCGTAGGAATTCAAGAACAAAGGTCAGGGGAACCGGTTCGCGACTTGTTTGAGCGTAAACTTGCTTGCGTCGACTGAAGCATCAAGACTCAACCAAGATTCGAAGGTTCAACGTCGACGCGAGAGGCGATGTCAAGTCTTTCGACAACAAGTGCTTGCGACGCTGCTCTCTTCACTGAATGGAACTGGCGACATGAGAAAAGATAAAGATAATGTTCGAATTTGATCCGATAAGGCGAACGCTTGCAACGACCACGGCTAGTCGGAGCCGCTGATGGTCGTAGTCAGCTACGCCGCCGCTGACTTGCGCATCGCTTTCATGTAGCTATCCATCGATTGCGTTAGCTGTGCGTCCACTTCATCCGCGATGGTCATAACATCGGGTAGCAGCAAGCTGAAATCCAGAAATGCCAGATTGTTCTGCAACGTCCCAAAGAGAGTTACCTGGAGTATTCGTGATTCGTGCACCAACATTGCGGGAGTGTAGCCTTGTTGGTATCGCAGCTCGCCGTGGGCCGTGGCGGCTGCGGAACGCTCGGCGTCGTGGCCCTTCGCGGTGGCACTGGATTTTCCCAGGCGCACAATCAGATCCTCAACCAGTTTGGGAAGGTGTCCAGTCCGCTCCAGGTCGTTCAGCTGGACTTGATTGATTTCGCTGCTCTGATTTACTCTCGCCAACCAGTCCTCGATCACGACCGCAATACAACGCTGCAGTATCGCGGCGACTCTTTCTTTTTTCGCCCGGGCAGCGGGTTTGCGGGTAACCATCTTGTCGCGGAGGAGTTCGGCGAGTCTTCCCGCCTCGAAGGGTTTGACTATGATTTCATCTGCTTCCAGAAGGATCGCGGACATCGCACCCTGCACATCGGGATAACCGCTTACCAAGAGAGTGAGTGTGTTCGGTTGAGAGTGCCGCATGGCGGTAACCACGGCAAAGCCGTCACTCGGACTCGGCATATGCAAGTCTGTTATGAGCGCGTCGAAGCTCTCAGTGGTAATGAGTTTGAGAGCTTGTGTCACGTTGGCGGCAGCAGCTACCTCGAATCCCTTACTTTCCAGAGTCGCATGCAACACGCCACGAACGTCATCGTCATCATCCACCAGCAGGACTCTAGGTGGAACAAAACCTTGGGTCGGGAGCATAAGGCACCGCTTCTATGAACAAAGTATGACTTAGCAACATTTTAAGAAAATGTATAAAATTGACCAGCGAATCGCGTCCATGAACAGCTAATCTGTCCTCGTCAAGCTACAGTGCGGTCACGGGTTAGCGGCGGAGAATTCCGCGGTTGAGACCCTCACGACCGTCCCACTTTAACTTTCTCTTGATCCTTTTGGGCTGGACTCACACTCGGGTTCAGCCCGTTTTTTCACGGTCAGTAATCAGGAGACGAGCCGGATAAGATATTGACGGAGCAGGGTACCAGCCGCAGCCAGAAGCTAGGCGGGTTGTTCATAACTCTCGCCGCCCTTCCATAGCCTTGAGCATCGTGATCTCATCCGTGTACTCAATGTCACTGCCGACCGGGATGCCCATGGCAATGCGCGTTACTTTCACGCCGACGCGTTTCAGTTGCTGCGAGAGATAAGCGGAAGTGGCTTCGCCCTCAACCGTAGGATTGGTAGCCACAATCACCTCATCCACATTACCCGCGTCAACTCGCGCGATGAGGTTCGCGATCCGCAACTGCTCCGGCCCCACACCGTGCAGCGGCGACAGTGACCCATGCAGGACGTGGTACACGCCGTTGAAGTGCTTGGTTTTTTCGATGGCTGCGATATTGGTTGGCTCTTCGACCACGCACACCAGTCGCTGGTTGCGCGTCGCGCTGGTGCAATAGACACAAGGGTCAACGTCAGTGATGTTGTTGCATACGGAGCACAGCCGCAGGCTGGCCTTAACGTCGCGCACGGCGGCGGCCAGCGCCTCTGCGTCTTCGTCGCTGGCGCGCAAAATGTAGAACGCAAGCCGCTGAGCGCTCTTCGCGCCAACTCCCGGCAGCTTCTTCAATTCGTCAATCAGCCGCGACATCGGCTCGGCAAATTTAGACATATGAAGTTGAGTGATGGTGCAATGAATCGTCGATTCATGTGCTAGAGCTAGAGTCCGCCAATCCCCAGTCCACCCAGCATGCCGCCGACGGTTGACTGCATCGCTCCATCCACTTTGCGCGCGGCTTCGTTTACTGCGGCGAGCACCAAATCCTGTAACATCTCCACGTCGCCGGTTTTCATCGCTTCAGGATCGATGCAAAGACTGAGCAATTGCTTTCGGCCATCCATCTTCGCCGTCACCGTACCCCCGCCGGAAGAGGCTTCCACCACTGTTTCCTGCATCTTCTTCTGCAGCGTGTCGTACTGCGACTTCGCCTTCGACATTAATTCTTGCAGATTGAATCCGCCCATAATGCCTTACCGCTTCTCCTTGTAATCAATTACTGTGCGAATCTCGGCGCCGAATTTTTCCTGCAGTCGGCGGACGACGGAATCCTGCTCCGCCCTGCTCCGCCCTCCTGCGCCAGAGTTCGTTGTACCAACTCTCGCTCCATTGCGCTTTATTTCCGTTGGCGAAACCGTTGCACCAGGAACAATCCTCAGCTTGACGGCCCGTCCCAGAACCCCGCTAGCCGAGGCAATCGCAAGTCGCCGGGCGTCGGCGCCCAGAGACATATCAACCACGGTCTGAGACTCCGACACCTTGATCACCACTTCGTTTCCTTCCACCGACCATTCGCCCGCCTCCAGCATTGAGACGAGGATCCGCTGATTGCCATCCATCAGCGCCTGCAGCATGGAGCTTCGCAGCCTCTCGATAGGCGCGGCAGCCGCGGTGCCTGCCGGTTGGACTTGAGAAATTGGCGTCGCGGTCCGTAGTTGAGTTTCAAGTTCCGGACTTACCGCGGATTCAGGCTGGGCCTCCGGCCGCGCACTGATCTGAGGTTCGGGCGCATCCTCGCCGAGACTTGCAGGTGCAGTCGCGCCCATAATCACGTGCGCAGATGAGTTTCGCATTGCGATTGTACGCGGCACTTCGGGGGAGATCGGATCGGCAGAACGTGGCTCGGCAGAAAATTCCTGCCGCGGACCGCTTTTGCGCGCGGAATCAGCTGCGAACGGGGAAACATGATTCGGATGAGACGGCGCAACCGCCTCGCTGCGGCGTGCTTCGGATGCGCCCGCGGTCGCCGCGACGATTGAAGGCCGCGCAACTCGGGAGGGGTGAGCTCCTGTGCTGGAAATGCTCGAAGGACTTGCCATATCGCTGAGCAATTGCTCGATTGGCAACAAGCGCTGCGCGTGCGCCATCTTGAGCAGGCCGAGCTCGAGATGAAATCGCTGCTCCTGCTTATATCCAAGTTCGCCATGTGTCCGCAGCATGATCTGAAGGTGACGAGTGAGATCTTCCTCGCCAAACAGTGCCGCCACGCGCTCCACGCGCTCCCGCTCTTCGCTGGAGATTTGCAGCAGGGAAGAGTCCTTGCCCGCGATCTTGGCCACCGTGGCATTGCGCAGGAACCGAACCATCTGGCGCGCAAAGTGAGTCGGGCTATGGCCTTCGCTGATCAGGTGGTCGACTTGCTGCAGCACGTCTTCACTGGCGCTGCGCGCGATGGCTTGCATCACTTCTTCGAGAATGTGCGCAGGTGCGGCTCCGACGAGGTTGCGCACAGAGTCGGCCGTGATTCTTCCGCTCGATGACGCAATCGCCTGATCGAGGATCGACAGCGCATCGCGCATGGAACCATCGCCAGCCTCGGCGAGTAAGGCAAGAGCGTCGTCATCGGCTTCAATGTTTTCGCGCCCAACCAGATCGCGAAGCTGTCCGACAATGGCATCGAACTTTACCGCGCGGAAACTAAAATGCTGGCAACGCGAGCGGATCGTTTGCGGAATATCCTCCGGCTGTGTGGTGGCCAGCATGAAGACGATGTGGTCGGGCGGTTCTTCCAGCGTCTTGAGCAGGGCATTGAAGGCGGCGTCCGTTATCTGGTGCGCCTCATCAAGGATGTAAATCTTAAAGCGGTCGCGTGCCGGACGGTAACGCGCAGCTTCGCGCAGTTCCCTAATTTCGTCAATGCCGCGGTTAGTCGCGGCGTCGATCTCGATCACGTCAACTGCATTCCCGGCGCGAATCTCGGTGCAGGATACACACACGCCGCAAGGTTCAGGCACCGGTTTGTCGGTAGAGCGGCAATTCAGGGCAGCGGCCAGAATGCGTGCCACCGTTGTTTTTCCAATGCCGCGATGACCGCTGAAAATGTAGCCATGGGCGGTCCGTCCCTGCGCCAGGGCGTTCTGCAAGGTGCGGGTGACGTGCTCTTGTCCGATAACCTCGGAGAAGTTCTGCGGACGGTATTTTCGCGCCAGGACGGTGTAGCTCATGGGCCGGAAGACACGATTATACGTGATGCGAGGCAGGATGCGGCGACCGCCGGCGTCACAAGACCAGCTTCTCAACCGGTCGCCGCGGGCTGGCTCGGGCCGTCAATGTCGGATAGCCCATGTAGAAAAGAAAGGTTGGCTGCCAGGAGGCGTCACCCAGGAGTTCCGCAAGCATTCCAGCCCGGCGCCCCTCCTTTCCCAGTGCCCTCTCGTGGTCGATCATTTCCACTGCCTCGTTGCAAGGGCGTCCGGCCAGGCCGCGAGCTGTTGCCAGCAAATGTGCCCGCTGCCACAGGCGCCCTGCGCGCAGACAGTGTTCCTGGTCGTAACGGTCGTGCACGGCGATGATGCCAATCAGGGGTGCACTCAGCATGAGGTCCGAATACGTATTCTTTGGGGTTCGCGAGGCAAACCAGCGCAGCGTCGACGACGGCATCATCTTGGCTATCGCAACCGCAGTTGGCCCCAGCCCAACGACATCAATCGACAGGCCATCGCGAAATCTCTGGACCTCCCTCCAGTTGACGCGAATCCACCGGTCGCTGCCCCGGTCCACCTCCGGGTCGGCATAGAGTTCCGTGTTCGCCGCGGCGCTGATTTCTACGATCTTCTTTCGTTCCGCCTCCCCGGTGAAAAGAAAAATCCTGACGTCGACTTCGCCGTCAGCTAGCCGGCCCAGAGCGTCGAGGAACCCGTGCGGGATCGGTCTCTGTGGGAGATAGGGACTGCGATTGGTATGGCGCCGCGGGATCGCATCGTACAACTCACTTTCCTCACGTTTGCCCGGGGTGAGGTCTACGCGTGCCACCAGCTTCGGCGTGGGTTCGGAGGGGATCGGCCCCAGCTTTCCGGCAAACGGCGTCGCGGTCGCCTGGTAGCCATGGACGGCCGCCGCCAGCGCGAGGTTCTCAAGAGCGCAGCCCATCCCGATGTGCTCTTCCCTTAAATACGGATCGAGCGCCCCGGTGTTTCTCTGGGTATCGAGGTACAACTCAATCGACGAGTTCGTTACCTTGAACAGCCAGGGCTGCGTGTTGTGCGGACTTGCGGCAAGGATCGCGGCGCGCACCAGCGCGAGGGCCCCCTCGCTCGAATCGTTGCGCCAATTTTTCCAAGGTTCGTAAGCCGGTCCTTCGCCGACGCTGAACACGCCCTGGTCGTAGGCGCGCCAGACTCCGCCGCCCACAACTGCTACCGTTACAACTCCCGCGCCCTTCAGAAATGATCTGCGTTGCATAGAGCCCTGCCGCGTGTGCTTGACCCGGTGAAGCCACCCAACTATACCTCCGCGCCGCAGTCCGGTCAGCTTGCTAAAACCCGCGCGCAAGCGATAGGCTAGTGCGTCAACCCGGAATGCGGGAGCGGCCTAATCCCAACCGAACTTGATGTGGGAGGCAAAGGAGTGTCCATGCAACTGAAGCTGGCAACGCGGACCAAGGATGGAATTCTGGTGGTGGATTGCAGCGGCCGGATCGTGTTTGGCGAGGAGTCTTCTCTGCTGCGCGACACGGTCAAAAAGGCGGTGTCGGAAAACAATCGCATCGTGCTGAATCTGGGCGAGATAAATTACATCGATTCTGGCGGCCTGGGTACTCTCGTGGCTCTGCGCACCACCGCGCAAAACGCGGGCGGCACGATCAAACTGACGAACTTGACCAAGCGCGTGGGCGATTTGCTGCAAGTGACCAAGCTGCTTACGGTTTTCGACGTGTATAACTCAGAGGCGGAAGCCATGGAATCCTTTCGCAAGGCGGCTTAACTCGGCGCAGGAGTGGGGGCATCATGACCGCGGACAGGTCCGCTGTGCATGAACTCCGCACGGCGCCGGTCTCTCGTCGAATGCTTCCTCGCATCATCTTTCTTCTGTGCCTGCTGGTGAGTGCCAGCGGACACGTGTCCCCGCCGGTGGCGCTGGCGATGGGACTGGTATTTGGACTGACGTTGCCTCATCCCTACGCAAGCGAAGCGAGGAACGCCTCCAAATATCTTCTGCAAGCCTCCGTGGTGGGGCTTGGTTTCGGAATGAATCTGCATCAGGTCGTGCAGGCGGGGCGCAGTGGTTTCCTCTACACCATGCTGGGCATAAGCTTCGCCCTGCTGGCTGGGATGGGGTTGGGCGCGACGCTAGGTGTCCCACGAGTGCCGGCATTTCTCATTTCCACGGGCACTGCGATTTGCGGCGGCAGCGCCATCGCCGCTGTTGGGCCGATTACTCAAGCCAGCGACGAAGAGATGGCTATCGCGTTGGGAACTGTATTCGTGTTGAACTCCGTGGCGCTGCTGATTTTTCCCGCCATCGGCGCGGCGCTCAAACTCAGCCAGTCGCAATTTGGATTGTGGGCGGCGCTTGCGATTCACGACACAAGTTCGGTCGTGGGCGCTGCGGCCAGATATGGCGCCGTAGCATTGGCAATTGCAACCACGGTAAAATTGGCGCGCGCATTGTGGATTGTTCCACTCTCGGTTGCGACGGCTGTGGTGCGAGGCGCCAAAGCGAAGATTCAGTGGCCCTGGTTCATTGGCCTGTTTTGCCTGGCGGCGGTGTGCAACACGTATCTCCCCGGCGGCACCCATGCCTATTCTCTCGCTGTGACGATTGCTAAGATCGGCCTGACGGCGACTCTCTTCCTTATTGGCAGCGGCATCTCGGTGGCGACAATCAAACGCGTGGGCCATCGGCCGCTGCTGCAGGGGATTATCCTATGGCTGTTGGTCTCTTTGGGGTCGCTGTGGCTGATTCGCATGGGATGGATCGCGCTATGAAACAGAAAGGTAAAGGCTCACCAGAGAGTGGAAGCAAGAGGCGTCCAGAGAAGTCGGTTCCAGATTCTTCTCCAGATCAAGCGTCGAAGAGGCGGCAGCGCATCGAGGCCGCGATTCGGCGCATCCCCAAGGGTAAAGTATCGACTTATGGAGCAGTCGCGCGAGTGGCAGGACTTCCGGGGGCCGCGCGACAGGTTGCGAAGGTGTTGCAGCGGGGCTTCGAATTGCCCTGGCAGCGCGTGTTAGGGGCGGGTGGAGAAATCAAGCTCCGCGGCGATTCCGCCATCGAACAACGACTGCGACTGGAAGCCGAAGGGGTGCGCTTCCGCGGCCGGAGAGTGGACATGAAGTTGTGCGGGTTTAAGTTTACCGGGATTGCTCCAAAGCAGAGGTCAGAGAAAAAAGTGAGGTAGCTCGGCGGTGAAAACCTTTGCTCATTGACCAGTCAGATCGCAGCGCTGAAGGCGCCGCGCGACCGACAATGATTAGGCGGGAACCGTCCCCGCCGAAGGCCGAGAAGTAGCTACGTCTTGCTCTTAAACTGCTCGTCTATCTCAACTTGATATCCCGTGACCATCTTATTGGTCTCATTGGCCATGCCGACCACCGCCATTAACTCCTTGAACATGGCATCGCTCATACCTTTTTTCTGTGCCGAGACGGTGTGCGAAGCGATGCAGTAGTGGCATTGATTGGTCACGCTCACCGCGACATAGATCATTTCTTTCGTCAACGGATCCAGCGCGCCGGGAGCCATGATCTGCTTGATGTCTTCCCAAGTGCGCTTGAGCGTGGCTGGATCGTGGGCGATCGCCTTCCAGAAATTGTTGATCCAGTCAGTCTTGCGCGTCGCCATAATGTCGTCGTAGACCGCGCGTACTTCGGGGCTAGCGTCTTTGTATTCGATGAGGCCGAGTGTTGCCATGAGTTCTCTCCGCTTGCGTAAGTCAACTCACCACAGAGTCACCGAGCAAACCTTGTTTACGGTTTGCCTTCTCAGCGTCTCTGTGCTCTGCGGTGAATAAGGTTTTCGTTACTTCGGCACTTCTCCGCTCAGCAGCTTCCCCAATGCCGCTGCCGGACAGCGCACTCCTACATAGAATTGGCCGAACAGTGCATACACTGCGCTTACGTGATCGAAGCGCATCTCATAAATCAGCTTCTTGAAAACCAGCGGATCGTTGGCAAAAAGATCGACGCCCCACTCCCAGTCATCGAAGCCGATAGAGCCGGTGATAATCTGCTTCACTTCGCCGGCATAGCGGCGGCCCACTCGTCCGTGATCGTTCATCTGCCGGGCGCGCTCCTCGATGGGAAGTGTGTACCAGTTTTTCTCTTCGCCGCGCCGCCGGTCCATGGGATAAAAGCAAATGTAGCGGTGCGGTGGAATTTCAGGGAACAGCCGCGGATGCATCGCCTCGCGATGGCGTGCGAGTTGGGATTCGATTTCTGCCTTCCACTGGTCGGAATGCTGCTGAATCCCCTGCGCGGTGAGCTCTTTATAAATTTTCACCGTGGAGTCGTACAGCCCGAGCTCGATGATTGAAAGATAAGACGACGTGGGTTCGAAGTACTCACTCAGGCGCAGGCCGGCGAGATCAAGTTCCGCTTGATTGAGGTCGGCAAACGAATTGCGGAAGTGTACCAGCATCAGGTCGCCCTTGTGGCCGATCAGCGAAAAGAGTGCGGATTGCCCTCCTGCTTTTTGTTCCATTTCGCCCAGCGCTGAAGCCGCTTCCTGTGTGATTGCTGATCTGGTTCCCTCGGGCAGAGCTCGCCAGGCTATCCAGCGAAACCGCATCATCTGGTGCAGCACGCTGTAGCCTTCGGTAGTCAGCGGAACTTCAGGAATCTCTACCGATACGGTTTGCGGACGAATGTGAGGAGTCGTGGTCGTTGTCATCGGATTCTCACGGTTTGTGCTCATCTAGATTCAATGTCCATTGTACGCAAAGGAATGTCGGCAAACGAATCGCTGCAGCCAGTCCACGATTTACAATCAATCTGGCGTTCAAACTCAAAAGTCATGCGAAGACTGATTTTATTAGTCGTTCCTGTCCTTTCCCTTACACTTTCGTTACCCGCGCAGAATAAGCGCCTATGGGTTTTACGCGCGCCGGGCGAGGCGGTAGAGTATGACTCAGCAAACTTCGCGGAGAAGCAGACGGTTAAGACTCCCAAGGAAGCCGTAGCCTCACCGCAGAATTTTTCCATCAATCATCTAGGGCAGATGGTGTTTGCCGTGCCCGTGGCTTTGCCGCTACTGGAGGGCGATCTCTCCGCCGAGGGGAAAGTCTGGCTCTGGGATGGCCACACGGCGACCACAATTTCGCGCGACGTCGCCCGGACTACGTCAACAGCGGGGTCGAATCTTGTCATCACCGAGTCGGCTTCTACGCCAATTCTCTCGGTGGATGGAATCCATCTTTACTGGTTTTCGAACCACGCGCGTCGCCTGCAGCGCGATGGCGTGGATCTTTCCACCAAGACCACATGGTTGAGCTGGGAAACGGACCTAGCCGAGGCCGGGCGTCGGGACATTGCATCGATCACGTTGCCCGATTGCAAGTGCACCACCGGAGGGTGTGAGGAAACGTGCGCCTACGGGAAGGCCTGGGTTCCTGATGAAGGCCTTGGCAAGTTTTTCTTGCTGACGCAGCTTGTGGAGGGACAGAGTCAAGCAGCTTACAAGTCAACGTCTGTCTACGAGGAGAGCGCGGGCAGCTGGACTGCAACGCCAATCGATCCCTCGCTGCGGCGAGTGCTGGACGCCGCGAGTGCGGCCACGATTCTCGAAGCGGTTCCCGACACGGGGTGTTGCGGATGGTCCAACGAGAGCGATGATCAAGCTCTGTTGCATCTCCGCGACAAAACGTTGGCTGTCTTCGATGAGCTTGCCGCGTATAAAAATCCTGACTACGACGTGAGCTTCTACACGCAGAACGGCAAGCTGTCGCCCGATCTCGGGTCGGTGGCGTTGACGATAAGTGCTACCGCTAAGCCAAACACGGCGATCCAGCTCGCCGAACAGGGACAGGCCAATCCTGCCGAGTCACAGCGTATTCGCAAGGCTCTGCAGGATCTTCCGGCGGTTGAGGTTAAAAGTGTAAATGTGAAGAACCCTGAAGACACGCCGCGACGGCTCGCTTTTCTGCCCCATGTAACGCTAGTGGGCTGGATCAGCGATGCAGAGATCCTCATTGTCGAGGACCACTTGCTGGTGGCTTATAACGTGGCGCGTGGAAGCCGCAGAAAATCCAATATTCACGTGGAAGATTACGAGCACGTTTTTCTGCGCTGAAGACCTTCAATGGTCGCAAATCTGATGCCTCTTCGGCAGAGCTTTCAATCGCGCAAGAAGCTCGTGTTCATTGACTTGCCAGGCTCGCCGACGTAGGATTTTGCCACGTGATTGGGCGGACTATTTCGCATTACCGTATTGTCGAAAAGCTCGGCGGCGGCGGGATGGGCGTGGTCTATAAAGCGGAAGACCCTCGTTTACATCGCTTCGTCGCACTAAAGTTTTTGCCCGATGCGGTTGCCCGCGACCCGCGAGCGCTCGCTCGCTTTGAACGGGAAGCTCAGGCTGCATCTGCACTGAACCATCCAAATATCTGTACGATTTACGACATTGGCGAGCAGGACGGGCAAGCCTTCATCGCTATGGAATTTCTGGATGGACTGCCCCTGAAGCACCGCATCGCGGGGCGCTCGGTGGATACTAGAACTCTTCTCTCGCTCGCAGTTGAGATCGCCGATGCTCTCGACGCCGCCCACACTCACGGCATCATTCATCGCGATATCAATCCAGTAAATATTTTTGTCACCAAACGCGGTCACGCCAAGATTCTCGACTTCGGGCTGGCCAAGCTAACCGAGGGTGACGAAGCGGTTCTCAGCGGCGACACTTTTGGGGATGTCACACAGTCGCCGGATGATCCGGCGCGCCCCGGCTATGCCCTGGGAACTGTGCCCTACATGTCTCCCGAGCAGGCGCTGGGCCGGCCGCTCGATTCCCGCACTGATTTGTTTTCTTTCGGAGTCGTGCTTTACGAGATGGCCACGGGCGCGTTGCCTTTTAAGGGCCAAACTACCGCAGCATTTTTCGACTCGCTGATTCACAGCGTGCCGGAGTGGCCTCTGCAATTTGGCGCCGCGACTCCCACCGAACTTGAGCGCATCGTCAGGAAAGCCCTCGAGAAGGACGCTGGGCACCGCTACCAAAGCGCTGCGGAGATGAGGGCTGATCTACAGCGCCTGCGCCGCGAGGTTGAGTCCGGACAAACTTTGACGGTCGCTCCTGCCGGACAGCGGGTACCTGATTCAAAAGATCGAATCCGTGCCATGTTCGCGACCGCTCTCACAGTTGCTGTTCCGCCACCCAAGCCCAGCAGGGCGCCGTGGCTGGTAGCGGGCAGCTTGGTCGTGCTGGCCGCCTTGGCAGCGGTAGTCGTATTTCTTAGATCGCCCGAATCTCCGCCTGCCATGATTTCGTCGTTGCAGATTACAAGCGACGGCGCTCCAAAGCGCTCTCTCGTCACCGACGGACCTCGTCTGTATTTTTCTGAACATGTGAGCGGCCACTCGGTGTTGATGCAGGTTTCCACTTCAGGTGGAGAAACTGCACCTGTGCCAATCCCTCTGCCCAGCGCCGATGTTTATGATTTCTTCCCCGGCCGCTCTGAATTGCTGGTCAAAGGCTCGGCCGAGGGTTCCGACACAGAGTGGCCGATATGGATATTGCCGCTGCCCGGGGGCTCTCTACGCCGGGTGGGGAACATCCTCGCCCACTCCGCCACCTGGGCTCCCGACGGTCAACGCATTGTGTATGCCAGGCAGTCCAGCCTGTATCTGTGCAACGCGGACGGAACTGACTCCCGTGAGCTAATTACAGTGTCTGGAATTCCCTTTGCACCTCGATTTTCTCCTGATGGCCGCCGCGTCCGCTTCACCCTCCGCAATACCGAGCAGCGCACTTTTTCGCTGTGGGAAATTTCAGCAGAAGGGCGGGACTTACACTCGATCTTGCCGGGATGGAACAAGTCCGCCCAGGAATTTGGAGGAACCTGGACGCGGGATGGTAAGTATTTTCTGTTCGAATCCACCCGCGACCACACCCAAAACATCTGGGCGCTAGGCAGCGGCTCCACGTGGCTTCGCAAAGCAAGTACTGAGCCCACCCAGTTGACGGTCGGCCCGCTTATGTTCAGTAATCCCACGCCGAGTCCGGATGGAAAGAATCTGTTCGTCATCGGACAGCAACTCCGTTTCGATCTGATCCGGATGGATGGCAAATCGAGACAGTTCTCCGTCGAACTTCCGGGCCTATCAGCCGGCGAGGCCGATTTCACGCGCAATGGCGAGTGGATCGTTTACGTGTCGCATCCCGACCTCACCCTATGGCGGAGCAAAGCCGACGGAACGGCGCGTATCCAGCTCACTTACGCTCCTCTGCTCGCGCATCTGCCGCGCTGGTCACCTGATGGTACCCAGATCGCATTCATGGGTTCGCGTCCAGGTAAACCGTGGAAGATCTTCGTGATGCCGGCTGAGGGCGGCACGCCTCGTGAAGTGACTGCAGGAGATCGCAACCAGGGCGATCCTAGTTGGACACCCACTGGCGATGCCATTGTTTTTGCCGGAATGCCCTGGCTGGAATATGGAACCGCCGGCGGATCCAATATCCACATCGCCGACGTGAAGACGGCGCAAGTTTCCGACGTGCCGGGTTCGGAAAATCTTTTCAGTCCGCGTTGTTCGCAGGATGGCCGCTTCTTCGCCGCCCTCTCCGCGGACTCGAGCAAACTGATGCTGTACGACGTGGAGAAAAAATCTTGGACTCAACTCGCGGTAGCCCGATTCGCCTTCGAAACCTGGTCACATGACGGAAAGTATCTGTATGCAGAAGATTATTCCGACAGTACTGATGACATGGTGCGAGTGACGGTGGCCAATGGCAAGACGGAGCGCTTGCTCAGCCTGAAAGAAATTCCGCGCGGCTTCGATCCCTGGGAATTCTGGGTCGGGCTTGCGCCGGATGACTCGCCGCTACTGATGCGAGATAAGAGCACGCAGGAAATTTATAGTTTGGATGTGCGCTTCCCGTAGGCCAGGTCGCTTTAGGCCGGTGGTTGGCGATTTCACTACCAAGAATTGCCAAGACCATCCTCCGATCGGTCGCCCTCCTTCTGCCGCCCCACGCGATAGATTGCCCATCCGAGCGCGTTGGCTCCGAGCACGCCGCCCGCAATCTTCAGTGAATATGCCCACGAGCTCTGCACATCAACAATAGGAAAAATTGAGAGGACAACGTAAAGCAGCGTCATCAGGAATCCTGAGACTGCAGCCAACCGCACCCCCCATCGCGGGCGAAGTCCACGATCTTTCGGCGACAAGAATGGAATGGCGAATAGAGCCAGATATGTGATGGCATAGAAGGTAAAGCCCCACGTCAGCAAGAGCTCATAAGCTTCCGCCGGACCGACACCGATCAGCGCGACCACGCTTGCCGCCAAGGTTACTGCTCCCAGAAACAGGATCGAGTTGACCGGAGTTTTGTACCTGGCGTGCAGTCGAGTGAACCATTCCGGCAACAGGTGGTCCCATCCCGCAACCATGGGGAGCCGCGCACTGGCGCTGAAGTATACGCTGAAAGACGTGGGGTAATTCACGAACAGGAGAACAATCGCCGTCGGGACGATGAAGCCTGCGAAACCGAAAGCCCGCGAACCCAAGCGCAACACCTGTGGGATTGGGCCGACTACGTCCACGGCCTGGGGCGAGACGAATGCCAGTATCGAACTGGTAGCGAAAATATAGATGAGCGCGATAAAAGGCGCTGTGATGAGCACCGAGCGAGTAAGATTGCGCGCCGGATTGCGGCACTCTCCCGCAAAAATCGCGACATACTCGAAGCCGCTGAGCGCGCCAAACATCATCTTGGTGAAAACGCTGAGGCTGAAGACGGTAAGCGGCGGCATCGTCAGTCGCAGCGGATGATACTCGGGGAGCGTCCCGTGCCAGCGGTTCAATAGCGGTGTAGCGATCAGTATCGCGAGAGTGATCAGCGTAGCAATGCTACCCGCATTGCTCAGCCATTTGCCGACGCGCAGCCCGAGCGCGGTCAAAAACATCATGGCAAGAATCAGCACGAATGAAACAGCCAGGATCAGCCACCGGCTGGAAGCGATCCATGCGGCGGCAGGGCCCAGGGCGTAAGCCACAAAAGTCGTGGTCACCAATCCGATCACGGCCACGTACAACATCACGAAGAGCCACAAATTCCAGGCCACGAGAAATCCGACTTTGTCGCCGAACGCCAGCCGTGCCCACTCATACAAGCCACCTTCGAGCGGCATCCGTCGATTGAGGTGAGCCACAACCATCGCGAGCGGGATGAAAAACAGAACGAACGCGACAAGCCAGAAGACGACGTGTGCCGATCCGGCTTTGGCGGCCGTTCCGAAGAAATCGAGAACGATCACGAGCAGCACTTGCGCCATGACCAGGTCGAACAGACCAAGTTCCCTGCGCAGTTCCTCGCTGTGGGCTCGGATCCCGGCTCCGGCGGCCTGCAGCGGAATGTCGTTCTCCGTCTTCAATTCTTCGTCCGGACCATTTGCTATCTACGGTTCTAGGGCAATGCGAGGCTCTTTAGCCTGGCGCCGCCATTTTGTCATAGTGGATGGGTGATCCGTGTGCTTCAGATGTTTGGACAATCTGGTCGCTTATGGATACCATCCTCCTCCTCCTCCTCCTCCTCCTCCTCCGCGGGGGGGGGGGGGGCGGGCCCCGCCGCGCCGCCCCCCCCCAGACCGGCCGGGA
>Ga0307474_10001828_pt1 | contig 15364 bp, 14 predicted proteins | sample atmos_gasesECM1C_2_FD_203312 | JGI IMG/M metagenome (GOLD analysis project Ga0307474, IMG submission 203312) | Hardwood forest soil microbial communities from Morgan-Monroe State Forest, Indiana, United States - atmos_gasesECM1C_05 | ecosystem: Environmental > Terrestrial > Soil > Temperate... | reverse complement strand
GCCATTACCAACCTCCTCTACCTGGCTCGCAGAGATCCGGCGCGCGCTGACCAGCACCTGGAAATGGCAGAACGCGAGGTGCAGCGCATTGCCGACATCGCCCAGCAGACCCTCGGCTTCGTGCGTGAGGTCTCGGACCCAGCAAAACTCAATGTCGCGGCGACGCTGGAAGAGGTCCTGCAGCTCTATCTTCCCAAACTGAACTCCCGGCACATTCAGCTGCAGAAAGAATTCCAGGAAGGTTGCGAGATTCGCGGGTTCTCCGGCGAACTTCATCAATTGTTCGCGAACCTGATCGTCAACGCCGTCGACGCTATGCCTGAGGGTGGGCGTTTGCGGGTGCGGGTCTCAAAGAGCCACCAATCGAACGGCCGACGCCGTGACGGCGTGCGTGTCACTCTCGCGGACACCGGCATGGGCATCTCCGAGCACGGTCGCGCCCACCTTTTCGAGCCCTTCTACACCACCAAAAAAGACTCCGGGACCGGGCTCGGCCTCTGGCTTTCGGAAGGAATCGTCCGCAAGCATGAGGGCTCCATCCAGGTGCGCACTTCTACCCGTCCGGGACACAGCGGCACCGTCTTTTCGCTGTTCTTGCCCAGCAAAAGCTGAATAAAATTCGAATTCTGTCGCGAACTTCCGGGACATTCGCACCAGGCCCCGCCCAAAACTCCTCCGCCGCCGCTTACCGAAGCAACGGCATCATCGCCCATTGGACCAAGCCTCTGACCTTTCACGGAACTCCCTGCTTTCCAGCCACTTAGACCCCACCCCGCCCAGAAGGACAGTGACTTCGGTGCCGGAGAGCGCTGGCCCTGTGGACCGTATAATCGAGGCACAACTGTCACTACAGAGCCTTCTTACTTAAGGGCACGGTGGATCCTTTTCTGGCAACGGTGAGCGTGGTCGCGGGGCTGGCTTTTGGCAGCTTCCTGAACGTGTGTATCTATCGCCTGCCGCGTGACATGTCGGTGCTCAATCCTCGCTGGTCGGCGTGTCCAAACTGCAAGCAGCAGATCGCCTTTTACGACAACATCCCGGTTTTGAGCTGGCTGCTTTTGCGCGGCCGCTGCCGCAAGTGCAAGGCTTCGATCTCGCCGCGGTATTTGCTGGTTGAACTTCTCACCGCGGCGCTGTTTCTCACCTGCGCGTGGCGCTTTGGGATGACGCTGGCGACGCTCAAATACTGCACGCTCGCATTCCTGCTGCTGGGCCTGATCTTCACCGATGCCGAAACCAAACTGCTGCCCAACAAGATGACGCTGACCGGGCTCGGCCTCGGCCTTTTATTCAGCCTGTTCGTCCCCGTGAACGATCTGGCAGCGCAGTTTCTTCCTGGCGTCGTCTATCTGCCGATGAGCTCTGATGTTTCTTCTCACTTGCTGTCACTGGCCGATTCGTTGCTGGGAGCAGCGGTAGGAGCGTCTTTCCTCTATGGCGCCGGCGCAATCTATTTGCGTGCCCGTGGGGTTGAAGGCATGGGCCTCGGAGACGTCAAGCTCATGGCGATGATCGGATCGTTCCTCGGCGTTAAGCTCACCGTGTTCACGATCTTCGCCGCGACGCTTGCCGGATCGATTTTCGGCGTGAGCACGATCCTGCTGGTCTGGATCCGACGAACCCGGCGCTTTGTCGAGCGGCGCCACTTGACGCTTCACGACGCCCGCCGGCGCGCCTGGCACTCCGCGCAAACCATGTACCGGCATTACGAGATGCCGTTCGGAGTCTTCCTGGGCGGCATGGCGATGGTCGCCTTCTTCTTCGGCAAGCAGTTCCTCGATTGGTACTGGAGGCTGCTGTGAATCTGCTGACCAATCCTATCTTTCTGAAGATGGCGGTGCTGCTGTTCGCCTCGGGATTCGCTTTTTTGGTGGCGGCGCTCACCATGCGCCGGGTGCGAAGGAGCCTGGGTGAACAGGATGCCATCCCCGCCCTCGCAGCCACTCCCGAGCAACTTCCCTTGCATGCCTATCACGCTGTCATTCAGCAATTGAAGCAGCAGAAGCATGAATTGGCGGTTCTGCGCGAAGAAGAACATCGCCGCGCCAAGAGTTCCGAAAACATCAGCGCTGCCGTCTTATCGAATCTATCCAGCGGTGTCTTGTTCTTCGGTCCAAACGGGCTGGTCCGGCAGGCGAATCAGGCTGCCAAGAGCATTCTCGGAATCGCTTCTCCCATCGGCATGGATGCCGAAACCATCTTTCGCCAGACTTCGCTGACGGCGGCGCCGACTGACTCCAGTCAAGCCCTCGCCGCAAGCGTGAATGCGGTTTTAAAGGAGGGCATGCTTCTGCCCTGCGTCGAGGCAGAACACCAGACGCCGGGCGGCGACACTCGCTCCCTGGAGGTGATGGCCTCGCGCGTTCTCGGAACCGACGGCTCGATTCTGGGCGTTACCTGCGTCATCAACAATCGGACAGAGATCGCCGATATCCGGCGCCAGATCGAATTGCGCGGAGACCTGTCTGCGGAAATGGCCTTGGCATTGCGCACTTCCCTGATCACGATTTCCGGCTACGCCCAGCAACTGGCGCGCAATCGCGATCCCGAGTTGGCCGCCCAACTCGCCTCTGATATCGCGGCCGAAGCCAAGCACCTGGATCAGACAATTGGCGGTTTTTTGGCGGAGAGCAAGAAGGCGCAAGCCGCGGGAAAGTATTCGTAGCAAAGTCCGCGACAGGGTCGCGGCCAAATTTGAGGACACATGAACATGAAGCGCATCACACTGGTAGCAACCGTCGCAATCTTCACGGCAACCCTGTTCGGAACCCTGGCCATCGCGCAAGACGCGCCCTTGGGCGACTATGCCCGCCAGGCCCGGAAACAGAAAGGTCGCCAGACGCCCACTGCCAAGAAGTTCGACAACGATAACCTGCCTATGGCTGACAAGCTGTCGGTGGTAGGACAGGCCCCGGCTGAGAACCCCGATGCCACCGCTCCGGCAACCGGCGGCGAGACGGCAACTCAGAACGGCGACGCGAAAGCTCCCACAACGGCTGCAACCACGGGGGATTCCGCGAGCGGACAAACCACCGAGCCAGCCGACAAGAAACCTGCCGAGGATGAGGTCGCCCAGAAGCAGAAGATGTACAAAGAATGGCAGACCAAAATCCAGGCACAGCAGAGCCAGATCGACAGCCTGACTCGCGAACTCGATCTCAGCAATCGCGAATATCGTCTGCGCGCTGCCGCGTTCTACGCCGATGCCGGCAACCGCCTGCGCAACTCCGGCACCTGGGATAAAGAAGACGCCCAATTCAAGGAGCAGCTCGCCGACAAGCAGAAGAAACTGGATGACTCGAAAAAGCAGCTCGAGGACTTGCAGGAGCAGGCCCGCAAAGCCGGCGTGCCTTCTTCCATGCGCGAATAACGCCGCCAGGTTCACAGCCATCCCAAGCCTCTCGCCTTTCGACGAGAGGCTTTTTCTCGTGCCCAATCTGGCCCGACATGTCCCGGCTGCGCAATGGCGCTAATGAATTTTTTGGATTGGACTTCACCCGCGTGCTCCGCGACAGTAACGGTACCCTTCCTGCAACGGAGCCGGGGGATCGAATTCGAGACATCGATACCGCTCATCCGTTAGGTGGCAAGCGCCAGTGGTAAGTGCTCTCCTTCGCGTCCTTAGCGGCTATTCTTGGCGAACTTCGCGGTTACCTGCTTTTCCCTGGTTGGTGCAAAGCCAGGATGCTCCCAGATGTTTCCGAAAATTTCTTCCGTGCCTCCGCGGTGAATCAACGCCAATCGCACCTTTCAATTCGTTCCCGCGCGGCGAATTTCTTCGCCCAGCACCACTGCTTCGGCAATCTCCTTCAGCGTTCTCCGTTTCTGCCGCGCCTGCCTTTGCAGGGTCAGATACGCCTGCTCTTCGTCAAGCCCAAGATCGCGCTGCAGAATTCCCTTGGCGCGCTCCAGCAGCTTGCGGGTCTCGAGTTGATGCTGAAGTTGCGAGTTTTCTCCCTCCAGCCGAGCCATCTCGATTTCCGCGCCCACGAAAAACCCGATCATCGAAATGAGCCGTATCTGCCGGCGGGTGTAGACGTGCGGCTCGCGGTGTTGCAGATTGATCACGCCCACCACCCGGCCCCGTGACAGGATGGGCACTGACAGAAACGCTTCGTAGTGATCTTCCGGGAGTTCGTGAAAAGTTTTGAAACGTGCATCCTGCGAGGCATTTTGCGAGACCGCGACCGGCTCGCGATGCTCCGCAACCCAGCCCGTGATGCCCTGCCCCACCCGCAGTTTCAGCCGGTCGACCACTTCTCCATGAGGATTCTTGGAAGCGCGCAGCAGCAGGTCGTCGCCTTCGCGCACGTAAACGAAACACGAATCGCACTTCACCACGGCGGAGGCAAATTCGATGATGCGCTCGAGGTCCTGATGCAGCGCGTCGTCCGCGGCAATTCGGCAGCTGACATCGTGCAGGAAATCAATATCCAGGTCGTTGGGCAGTGAGTTGCTACTCATGCTTCAAAGTAGCCAGCCATAGAGGCGATGTCAAACGACACTTTTCAATATGAATGATCGTTACTTTTCAAGAAGCTTCGAGCCTCCAGCCGGAAGTTACGAGCGCGCTCGAATCGCTTGCTCGCAGCTCACAGCTCGTAGCTCATAGCTCGTAGCTAGCCCGCATTCCGCAGGCGCCGCATTTGCTTGACATGATGCCGCCCGTGGACCCAATGAAATTTTCGCCACTCCTTGGCTTGCAGCGGTCCGAGAATCGGGTGATCGAGCAGCCGGCGTCCACTTCCGAATTTGCTCTCCGCTTCGCCGATGATGGCATCCATGGCGGCGATTTTCTCTCCCACTTCCGCCAGAACGCGCTCCGCCGGAAGGCCTCTCGGCACCGCATTCGGCGGGGACTTCCGGCCTTTGGGCATATAACCGAATTTCACCACGACCGTGGTTCGCGCACGGTCCTGCAAAGTCGGGACTCGCGCCAGGGGCTTGCCTGCTTCCAGGCATTTCTCAAAGCCCTTGATGGTGCCCGTGTAGGTCAGATACAGATGCTCGAGAATCTCCGCGATGCTCCACTTTCCCGCGCCCGGGCGCACCGCGAGCTTTTCTGCGTCCATCCCCACGGTCGCCGAGGAGATAGCATTCTGGAGTCTCTGCAGATAGAAATCCATGGCGGGCTATGCTCCTTCGTTTAGAATGTGGCGCAGCATCCCAGCATTGCAAACTTACTACAGGACGGTAGCGATGAAGAAGCTGCTCATGGCGATGTTCGCTCTGGCGCTGCTCACGGCATGTTCGTCCGAGGCTCCCAAACCCGCCGAGAAACCGCAGCCCAAACCGGCAGAACTGCTCACCGCGCGCAGCGCTCTGCAGAAGCTCTATATCTCCGCCCATGGCTGGGCGCCCGACGCGCGCCCCTACCGGCTCGAATCCTCGACCAACGCGGACTCCAAGGGTCGCGACGGTAAGTCTGCAGTCTGGCGCGCATCCTTTGCCTCCGCCACCCAGCGCGCCACGAAACCGTACGTTTGGTCTGGTTCGGACCCGGATCGAGGCGTGAATCCCGGCCTGCAAGACACCTACAATCCCAACAACGCCTCAACCCACGCCTTCGACATTGGCTTCCTGAAAATCGATTCCGACAAGGCCTTCGAGGTCGCACAACAACACGGCGGCGACAAGCTACTCGCCAAATCCGCGGATACTCCGCTTCTCTATATTCTGGAATGGGACGGGGTCGCCAACGAGCTTGTCTATCACGTCATCTACGGCAACAGCCGCGACGATTACAAGCTGAAGATCGCCGTCAACGCGACCAGCGGAGAGTTCATCCGGATCGAAAAATCGTGAGCGGCGCCGGTGCCCCAGGTTCAGGTGCGTCCTTTAGAGCTAACCTGCGCGCCGGTGCCCCAGGTCTACTGCTGAGTCGGATCCTTGCTGGGCGCCTCCGAATTATGCGCCTTTAAACGCGCCAGCGCCTGCTGCGCCTCTCCGGCAAAAGGCCCGTGGGGCAGAATTTTCAGATAGGCGTCGTAGGCCTTGCGTGCTTCCTCGTCGTCGCCGAGCTTCTCCTCACACACTGCCAGGCGAAACGTCGCAACGGCATCGTCGTTCTTGTAGATCAAGGCCTCCCGGTACCGGTCAAGCGCGGCGCGATAATTCTTGCGCTTGAAATAAAAATCCCCCACTTCCACATCCTTCTCGGCCTTGTGCGGATTCCAGGGCTTGAACTCCTGCACGCCCCCAATCTCGTCGCCCTCATACAGCCCAGCTGCATCCTCGGCTTCGTGCAAAGCCGCGCCGCTTTGCGGATGGTTCTTGGCATCGTCGGGCGGAGGCGTCAGGTCGGGAGGATTTTCCTTGCTGGAACTTACGCCTCCAGCACCGGGCCGTGGCTTCAGGACCGGAAACTCCCCCTGATCAGAGTGCGGAGGAGGTTGATTCGCCGGCGGTGTCTTCGCGGGCGCGGAGCCTTGCTGTCCCAGGGCTACCGCGACAAAGAGACTCAGGACAAAAGCCGTGCCGATACGCAACATCGCCCTTCATTTTACCTCTGCTTGGCGCGGGATAAAACGCCCCCATGGAGGAAGAGCTCGATTTGTACCGCGGGTGCCCTCGTCCGCGTGCATTTTTCGCAACCTGTTCACACGCTGAACAAGTGTGGTCTCCTGCGGGAAATCCACGAACTCCATCTTTCCACCGCAGTGCTCTCAACGCGTCCCTCGAGGCAGAGGAAACAGCGCGCGACGGACCTTCGCTGCGATTACGGATGCGACTTCACTCTCCAGCGCCAGCGCGTCCCCCGTTTCCCGGTTGTACTCGTCTCCCCACACGCGTGTCGCGTCGCTCGCCCGAATCAGCTCCACGGTCACGCGTACTCGCCCCGCATCGCCCCGCAGGTTTCCTTCCAGCAGATAATCGGCGTGCAACTCACGCCCAATTTCGGCAATGTCTTTTGTCGTGTGACCATACCGCGAGCACGCCGCCCAGGCAACCACCTGCAGCTGAGAAGGCTCCGCATTTCCTGTTTGCGTAATCACTTCCTGAGCAATTCCGTCGCTCAGGGATGCACACTTCGCCTCGTGCGTCCAATTTTCAAAAGGCAGCACCGCGAGCACAATGCGATTCCCGGTTGCGGCGGGTGAACTGATTCTCGACCGCATTCCGAGCAACACCACCGAAACCAGCAACGTCAGGCAAAGCGCAACCGCAGCCGGTGGACGCACAAACCAACGCCGCGCCAGCCCCTCTCCAGGGTGCGAACCCGCCTCGGTCTGGGCACCCGAAGAATCGTTCGCCGTTCTGACGGATGCCACAAATCGATACCCGCGCTTGGGAATCGTTTCGATGTAGCGGGGTGCGCTGGCATCATCTTCGAGTGCAATCCGGATCTTCTTGATGGCTGTATTCAGTGCGTGATCGAACTCTACGAATGTATCTCGCGGCCATACCTGCCGATGAAGCTCATCCCTCTTCACCAACTCTCCCGCTCGCACTAACAAAACAGCGAGCACCTGAAAAGGTTGTTCCTGCAGAGGCACGCGGACCCCATTCCTGTGCAGTTCTCCCGAGCGCAGGTCTGCTTTGAACTCACCGAACTGAACCACGCCGGAAAACTCTGCCGCTGCCATCGCCCTCACCTGCCGTGGTGATCCTGATGTGTATGGACGAACACGCGCGTCGTTTGGTTCAGCCTATTTTCATCTCGCGAATTTGTCTTTCGCTTCGCCGGCACGTCATGACTTTGTAAAAGATCTCCAATCGCTTTGGAGTTCAGACGGAGTACAGATGCCAATCGACGCACCATCCGTCTCTCTGGCACTGCGATGCGGAGGGAAATGGGGCCATGGCACGATACATCTTCTTCGCTCTGTCTTGTGCGTGCTTGTTGAACTGTTCTGCCTTGTTGGCGCAACCGGGTCTCTCGGAGTCCGTGCTTCCGCTGAAACTGTATGGACAACACCTGATCGTCGTGCAGGGATCGATCGGCACGCTCGAAAGGCGCAATCTGGTAATCGATACGGGTGCCTATCCCAGCATTATTGACAGTGCCGTGGCGAAGAAGCTTCACCTCGCCGGCCGGGACGAGGACCTCGATTCCGTGGATCGTACCCTGACGCGTGCCGCTGTGATCGTTCCCTCCTTTGACGTCGGGCCCATTCACGTCGCGGCGGTGCGCAGCCTGGTGAACGATCTTTCCGCAGCTTCGCGGACCTTCGGCCTGCGCATCGACGCGCTCATCGGGCTCGACGTGCTCGCGCACAGCAGCTTCCGCATTGATTACGCCGCCGGAAAAATCTATTTCGGACCAATCGAGCCGCTGCCGTCTTCCGCGCCCTTTCAACTTGCGGATCGCAAGCTGTGCGTCGACCTGCGCGCTGGAACCCGGTCCCTTCGATTGCTGGTCGATACCGGAGCCGAGAAAGTGCTCTTGTTCGGTCAGCGCCTGCCTTGGCTCGCCGCCCCAACTGCACAAGCACGGCAGTTCACGAACGTCGGTGGGAACTTCACCTTGCGCGAGATCCGCTTCGATCGCCTGCAACTGGGCGACACGAATCTGGCAAGGCAACCGATTTTCATTTCCGACACCGTGAACCCGCCTCCCTACCCCTTCGACGGTTTCCTCTCCACCGCACAGTTCCGCCAGGTCGCATTCGATTTCGAACGGCAGGAATTCAGCTGGATGACGAACGATGAGCGGCTTGATCGTGTCCGCGTGGTAGCTAACTCCCCGACGCCTCTTCCTGATACTTCTACCGTGCCTTCCTACGTGAACGCCGCCCTGGAAGAAGCACCCGGTCCCTCGATCACGCCAGAGTTTTGCGGAGAGCGGGAAGCGGTGGGCGTTAGAGGCTGTCACGAAACTCGGGTTCGATCCCGAAAGCTGGGAGGAAACACGCCTTAGCCGCGCAGCGCTGCATTCCATTAGCTCAGCGCGTGAGCGCTCGAGAGCGCCAATGTCGATGAGATTTGCAGTGGACCGGGGCGCATAAAAATCAGGCCACTCATGGGGGTGAGTGGCCTGTGTTGGCGAAGTCCTCCGGGGAGGAGGGAAAAATCGTTACATGCTCGGCGGCGGCTGCGTGCTCGCGCTCGGAGCCGCGGGCTGTGCCGGCGTCGTGTTGTCGCCCTGGCTGTTGGTCATCAGGCGAACATCCACACGCCGATTCTTGGCGCGACCTTCCGAGGTTTTGTTCGAATCCACCGGCTTATCCTTGCCGAGGCCGATCAAGTAAATCTTATGGGCCGGGATGTTGTGCTGCGATGCCAGGTATTGAATCACGGCATTCGCACGACGTTGGCTGAGATCGTAATTGTAGTCGGACGGACCGACCGAGTCCGTTCCGCCTTCCAGCGTCACGATATAGCCCTTGGTGTTCGGCACATCACTGGCCAGCTGATCGAGCGCTTCTTTGGCCTTCTTGGTCAGGCTGTCCTTGTCGAACCCGAAGTGCACGGAGGTTTCGGCCACCGGACGGTAGTTGTCCAGATTCACGACCGTGTTGGTCAGCACGTCCACGCGCTTGGTGGCGGCATTGGCAGTGGTCTGGGCCTGGTCCGCGGTCTGTCCGGCGGCCAGCGCCTTCTGATCCACTTCGCTAGCCTTGGCCTGCACGGCCTGGATCCCCGCCTGCGCCCGGGCATCGACGTCCTTGATATCTTTGGTATTCTTCGCGGTCAGGTCGTCAAGTTCATTGGTTTTGTTGATGATCGGCGTGGTCTCGTTGCGCACGTACTTCTTGCTCGCGCATCCCACAGAGGCGACCATCGTGGTCGCTAAGAGAATCACTAACGAAGTGCGAGTCATATCTTGGAGGGCTCCTTCCTCTCGGTGCATCCTGGAACTTTTAATCTTTTTTGAGTCCCTGGGGCCATGAACTTTCGCGTCCCGCACAGCACTAATGCACGGGTTATGCCAAGTTGCGGAAACCGGGACCCGACCCTTAACCCATTGTACCCCAGTAAGATGCAGACAACTGCAAATAGTTAACCCCTATGCCCGATAGCGCAAAGGAAACACTGGGGATAGAAATTTTATACGGTAACTCATGCAGAGGTGGCTGATTCTTAGGCGCTTGGAGAAACGCGCGGAGTAACGTTCTCGATCAACGTGAGGAAAAATCTTTGCGCACCGATCAGTCTGACGTTTCGGCAAACGACCCTGGCGCAGCCCGGAATGGCTTTCACTGAATTCGCGCTTTCGCCGCTGATTGCGCGCAGGAAAACCTCCTTCGTGGGATCTTCGTGTCCTTGGTGGTTTGCTTTTCTCACCCAACGTGAACCTTGCTGCCTTGATCAGACCTGCTGATTCGCACACTCGCAGAAACGGTATGCATTTCTTGACCTTGCGCCGGAGAAGCCCGTCTTCTCATCTAAAATAAACAATCTCCCCATGGATCTTCTCCAGAAAATCCGCACCATCCCGACCGACCCCGGCGTCTACCTCTACAAAAATGCCGAGGGCGAGATCATCTACGTCGGGAAGGCGAAGAACCTGCGCAGCCGGGTCGCGTCCTACTTCCACGAAGGCCGCTGGTCCGACGCGAAAACCGGGACGCTGGTGCGCGAGGCCGTCGATGTCGACTACATCGTCGTCGCCAACAACAAGGAAGCCCTCGCCCTTGAAAACAATCTCATCAAGCAGCGAAAGCCGCGCTTCAACATCCTGCTGCGCGACGACAAGACCTATCCCTACGTAAAGCTCACGCTGGGCGAACGTTTCCCCCGCGTCTACGTGACCCGCCGTCTCCGCAAGGACGGTAGTGCCTACTACGGACCTTACTTCCCTACCAGCCTGGCTTACCGCATTGTCGACCTGATTCATCGCCACTTCCTGGTCCCGTCCTGCAAGGTCGATCTGACCCGCTTCCATCCGCGCCCGTGTTTGCAGTACTACATCCGCCGCTGCCTCGGCCCGTGCGTGGAGGGCCTGACCACGCCCGATACCTATCAGGAAGCCGTGCGCGACGTGAAGCTTTTCCTCGAAGGCCGCCAGACCGACCTGGTGCGCTCCCTGCGCAAGCGCATGGACGAAGCCGCTGCCGCTCAGGAGTACGAGCGCGCCGCCAAGTATCGCGACCTGATCTCTACCGTCGAGCAACTGCAGGAAAAGCAGCGCATGGCGGGTGTCGAAGGCGATGACGCCGACGTCTTCGGCTATCACTACGAAAACGGAATGCTCGCGGTGAACCTGTTCCACATGCGCGGCGGAAAAGTCGTCGACCGCCGCGAGTTCTTCTGGGAAGACCTGCCCGAATTCGGCACAAGCCACGTAGCGATAGACGCCTCGTCTGTCCAGCCCGAAGGCGCCACTGCAAGCGTGTCGGATACGGTCCAGGGAGGAGCAGAGGAATCGTACGCTCCCTGCACAACCCACGTAGGGACGGATGCCCCATCCGTCCAGGCTGAGCGAAGCTCGGCTGCGCCCTCCACTCTTACCGCCTCAGCCCCGGACCCGCGCAAATCCGACTTTGCCCCCGACGAATTCTTCGACGCCTTCCTCAGCCAGCTTTACCTCAGCCAACCCTACGTCCCCCGCAACATCTATATCCCCACCGACTTCGAAGACCGCCCCATGCTCGAAGAACTCCTCTCCGAGCAACTCGCCAACACCGGAGCCCGCGCCACCCGTGTGCACATCGAGGTTCCATCCCGCGGTGACAAGCGTTCTCTGATCGACCTCGCCGGCAATAACGCAAAACAGTCCTATGACCAGCGCTTCCGGGTGATGAAGCCCAACACGCGCGCGATCCAGGAAGCGCTGCAGGAAGCATTGGGCCTCGCCGAATGCCCCGAACGCATCGAGTGCTTCGACATCTCGCACATCCAGGGCGCCGAGACGGTCGCTTCGATGGTCGTCTGGGAGGCCGGACGTATGAAGAAATCCGACTATCGCAAATTCATCATCCGCACGGTCGAAGGCGTGGACGACTTCGCCTCCATGCGCGAAGTGGTCACTCGCCGCTACAAGCGCCTGCAGGAAGAAAAGAAAAAAATGCCCAGCCTGATCCTGATCGACGGTGGCCTCGGGCAACTGCACGCCGCGGCCGAGGCCCTGGAGTCACTCGAGATCATCAACCAGCCGCTCGCCTCGATTGCCAAGCGCGAAGAAATCATTTACGTGTTGGGGCAGGAAGACGAACCGGTAGTCCTCGATCACCACAACCCGGTCTTGCACCTGGTGCAGTTGATCCGCGACGAAGCCCACCGCTTCGCCGTCACCTTCCACCGCAAGCGCCGCCAGATCCGCGACCGCTCGACCGAACTTTTAGAGATTCCCGGTGTGGGAGCGAGGACCACGCGCCGCCTGCTCGAACACTTCGGCAGCGTACAGGCAGTCAAGCAAGCCGATGCGGCCGCCCTCTCGGCAGTCGTCACCCGCGCCCAGGCGGAAGCGATCATGGGCCATTTTCGCAAGTGAGTGCTTCGAGCGACGAGCCACGAGCGATTCCAGCTTTTCCCTGCGTCCTCTGCGGATTTTCTCTGCGACCTCTGCCGTTAAAAGCTTTTGCCTTTTCAGCGGATCTTTACTTCTCCTTCTCCGAACTCGCATTCCCCATATCCAGCACGATTTTCCAGTTCCCATCCGGCTGCTTCTTCCAGATGCTGGTGTACTTGCCATGCTCGACTGTGACTTTGCCGTCTTTGTCTTTCGAACGAAACTCATACGTCCCGGAGGTCCAACCGAGGTCACCAGAAATCGAAATCCCGGCATCGACCGGTGTCCACGTGAGCTGGTTATTCTTGTCATCAAGGAAGCCCATGGTCTTCGCGATGTTCGCCTTGCCATGGATCGCCTCCGCGCCGTTCGGCACCTCGACCGCGTCCTCGGCGTAATACGACATGTATCCTTCCGCGCCCCGTTCGGCGGCGGCTTTCATGAAGTCGGCCTCCAGTTGGCGCAAGCTGTCCGTCGTGGCCGGCTTGGCATCGGCCGCGGTGGGCTTGGGATCTGCCGAGGGCGACTGCGCCCACAGCACAGCGCAGCCGATCAGCAACATCAACATGATCAAGGAGAATAAAAATCGCAGCGATGACATGTTCATAGAGCTCCCACCTGATCCTAAAATCGCCAATCCGAAAATCTGCAATCTGCAATCTGAAATCTACAATCTGCGTTTCAAGCTGTTATCTACAAGCAGCCCGAGATTCTACCGCACCCGCCGCTAACCAATGACCTATGCGTGATCATTCATCACTCGTCCCGTCCTGCTAAACTAGCGCTCAATCCCATGAAATGCTCTTTAGCCCTGGTCGCAACGCTCATCCTCGCTCTGTTCGCCCTCGCAGCCGCGCCCCCACAAAACGTGCCCGCCCCATCGTCCACACAGCCCGAGAAACATCTCCGCAACATCCGCCAGCTCACTTTCGGCGGCCAGAACGCCGAAGCCTATTTCTCCGCCGACGGCACCAAGCTCATCTTCCAGTCGAACCGCGATCCGCTCAAATGTGACCAGATCTTCATCATGAACATCGACGGCAGCGACCAGCACATGGTCTCAACCGGCAAAGGACGCACTACCTGCTCCTACTTCTATCCCGACGGCAAAAAGATTCTCTATTCCTCCACCCATCTCGGCAACACCGAATGCCCGCCCAAACCCGACTACTCCAAGGGATATGTCTGGGCCATCTATCCAAGTTACGACATCTTTACCGCGAACCCCGACGGCTCCGACCTCAAGCAACTCACCAAAGAACCCGGCTACGACGCCGAAGCCATCATCTCTTCCGATGGCAAGAAGATTGTCTTCACCTCCATCCGCAACGGCGACCTCGATATCTACACCATGAACGCTGACGGATCGAACGTGAAGCAACTCACACACGAGCTCGGCTACGATGGCGGCCCCACGTTCTCGCCCGATGGCCGGCTCATTGTCTACCGCGCCCACCATCCAAAGACTGAACAGGAAATCGCGGATTACAAAGAGCTGCTCAAGCAGAGCCTCATCCGGCCGACTTACCTTGAAATTTGGCTCATGAAATCCGACGGCAGCGGCAAGCGCCAGGTGACCAACCTCGGCGCGGCCAGCTTTGCCCCGGCGTTCTATCCGGATGGCAAGCGCATCATCTTTTCCTCGAACGTGGGCTCAACCGGCGGGATGGGCAACTTCGAACTCTACGGAATCGATCTCGACGGCAAGAATCTCGAGCGCATCACCTACACCGACGGCTTCGATGGTTTCCCCATGTTCAGCCCCGATAGCAAGAAGCTGGTCTGGATCTCCGGGCGCAACGCGAAAGTCCCGCACGAGACCAACGTATTCATCGCCGATTGGGTGCCGTAGGCTTACCGCAGAGGGCACGGAGAACAGCCGCGGAGAACGCAGAGTCTTGATAGAGTTAGTACCTCCGCTCACAAAGTGACAGTCATCACAGAAATTATGCAGACTGCTTATTAATCTCGACGAATGAGCCTTTCCAAGGCTACGACATTAGAGCACTCTCTCGAAGAACGGCCCGAAAGATTTTCGATGTATCAGTTGACCGAGCGCATTATCGGCTCGGCAATTAAGATCCATCGGCGCCTCGGGCCAGGACTTTTGGAATCCGCCTATGAGGCCTGCCTGGCTTATGAGCTCCATACACAAGGACTGAGAGTTGTACAGCAAAAGCCGATTCCCCTGATTTACGAGCGGGTCAGGTTGGATTGCGGATTCCGCGCGGACATTGTGGTGGAAAACAGGGTCATCGTTGAACTGAAGTGTAAAGATCAGATGCATCCCGTCGATGAAGCTCAATTGCTTTCACATTTGCGGCTGCTAGGCTTGCCAGTGGGGCTGTTGATCAATTTTCATGTTGTGCTACTGCGAGACGGGATACGGCGCATGGTGAACAACTATCGCGAGCTAGACACTCCCGAGAAATGATTATTGCTGGTTAGCTGTTCTCTGCGTGCTCTGCGGCAGTTCTCTGCTTTCTCTGAGTTTAAGATTTACTGTCGCGGTTAGGATTTTGCGCCGGAAAGCTTACTCCGCCAAACCAGCCACCCCACCACCCCCAACATCCCGCACCATCCCAGCAACCGCACCACCCCGGCGATGGTCGTGTCGTACTGCAACATTCCCAAACTCGAGAAAATCGTGTTCCAGTCGTGCTCGATGTGATCCGGATCGCCCGTGGTCACCAGCGGCAACACCATCGCCCGCGCATCCGCCATGTAGGTCGCCGTGTACAACCAATTCTCAAAGAAGAAGAACGCGCAAAACGCAAACGACCCCTTCTGCCTCTGCGTGTAGAAATACGCGGCCAGCAGGAACGGCACCAGCCACTGCAGCAATGTCCCGCCCCACAAACCGATGGTCGGCCCGAACCACCCGAAAAGCAGGTGCCCGCCCTCATGCACAACGAGGTTGGCCAGGTCGATGAAAAGAAAGCCGCCATGGCTGTGGAAAACATAACCAAG
>Ga0307474_10001826_pt1 | contig 15366 bp, 9 predicted proteins | sample atmos_gasesECM1C_2_FD_203312 | JGI IMG/M metagenome (GOLD analysis project Ga0307474, IMG submission 203312) | Hardwood forest soil microbial communities from Morgan-Monroe State Forest, Indiana, United States - atmos_gasesECM1C_05 | ecosystem: Environmental > Terrestrial > Soil > Temperate... | reverse complement strand
CCGGAGCATGCAGCTCTTCCCTGGGTTCTCTATTTGGCGTTCTCGGGTAGCATGAACAGCGTGGACGATAAGAACGCAATCCAACGGACCGGGCTAGCGCGAGCCCTGTCCAAGCTCGGCTACTGCTCCCGGTCAAGCGCGGCGGAGTTGATCCGCGCCGGGCGCGTAACCTTGGACGGGCGGCTGCGACACGACCCCAAGGCGCGCGTTTACGGCGAGCACGACAAAATTGCGGTTGATGGAAAATTGATTGAGCCGCCGAAAAGGATTTACCTCATGCTCAACAAACCGCGCGGCGTAGTGACGACAGCCTCGGACGAGAGAGACCGCGAGACGGTGTATACCATCCTTAATAGACACTTCGCGGAAACGACAGTGCCGGCCGGAAGTTCGCCTTGGGTAGCTCCAGTGGGACGTCTCGACAAGGCCAGCGAAGGCCTGTTGCTGCTGACCAATGATTCCGCTTGGGCAGCCCGCATTGCTGCGCCGAAAACTCATTTGGAAAAGGTCTACCATGTGCAGGTCGGAACTGTCGCGGACGAGGAATTCATTCAGGCACTGGTCGGGGGTGTGAGGACGAAAGACGGGGAAGTGCTGCGGACAAAACGCGCTCGTCACTTGCGTGCGGGACAGAAAAACTGCTGGCTCGAAATCATTCTGGATGAGGGAAAGAATCGGCAGATCCGTCGCATGATAGAAGGCATGGGAGTGGATGTCTTGCGGCTAATCCGCGTAGCGATTGGGCCGCTGCAACTGGGCGATCTTGCCAAGGGCGAGTACCGCGTCTTGACTCTGGACGAGAAACGAATGCTCGATCGCCGGTTGCGAGAAAAATCCTCATGAACGATCTAACCTTTCTTCCCGCTGTTTCCATGGCAGAGAAGATTCGGAAGAAGGAAATTTCCCCGGCGGAGCTTATTGACGCCCATCTGACGCAGGTCGAAAAACTGAATCCAAAGCTAAACGCATTCATTCATGTCGACGCTGAGCGTGCACGGGAGGCAGCTCGGGATGCGACTTCCGCGGTACTGAATAAAGCGGCGCTAGGTCCCCTGCACGGAGTCCCCATCAGCATTAAGGGTTCACTCAGCGTAGAGGGCCTGCGCTGCGAAGCTGGGAGCCGACTGCATGCTGGATTGGTCGCGCGTCGGGATGCTGTGCTGGTCACACGCTTGAGAAAAGCCGGCGCAATCATCCTGGGAGTAACCAACACACCTGAATTACTGATGGCTTGGGAAACAGATAATCTGCTCTACGGCCGCACCAATAACCCATGGGATCTGGAGCGCACGCCTGGCGGCTCAAGCGGCGGGGAGGCCGCAGCCATCGCCGCCGGCATGTCCGCGGGAGGAGTGGGAAGCGACGGTGGTGGTTCCATTCGCGTGCCGGCCCACTTCAGCGGTATCTGCGGTCTGAAGCCCACTCCCGGCCGCATTCCCGCAACCGGGCATTTTCCCCTACCCGAGGGACCGTTTGCCTCGATTGGGGTCGTAGGCCCGATGGCCCGGACGGTTGCCGACCTGAAACTTCTTTTCGAGGTAATGCAAGGGCCTGACGTGGGCGACACCAATGCTGCTCCGGTACCGGTGCGCTGGGAAACTGAAAAAGAAACGAGGTTGTTGCGGGTGGGCTATTTTGAGGACGATGGTCGAACTCCAGTCACCGACGAAACCCGCACGGCGGTGCACACGGCAGCAGACGCCGTGCGCAGCGCCGGTTTTTGCGTAGAACCTTTTCAGCCGGACGGACTGGAACAAGCCCGTCAGCTGTGGTGGGAATATTTCGTCGTTGCCGGTGGCATGCTCCTGCGGCCAAAGTTCAAGGGTCGAGAGCTGGATCTAACTCCCATCCTGAAGCAATTTCTTGAATGGTCCGCGGCCCGGCCAGTTCACACCGGACCGTCACTGCTGGAGGCCTGGATCCGTCGTGATGCGGTGCGCGCGCAATTCTTCACGCAGATGCAACGGTATCCGATTCTACTGTGCCCGGCCGCAGCCATCCCGGCTTTCCGCCACGGGGAGCGTAGTTGGCGGATCGAAGACAAGACCGTCCACTATCTCGACGCCTGGAGCTATACGGAATTTTTCAATCTGTTGGGCAATCCTGCCGCGGTGGTTCCGGTTGGCCAATCCTCTGAGGGGTTACCGATCGGCGTGCAAATCGTCGGACGACCCTGGGAAGAAGAGCAGGTACTATCCGTGGCCGCGGTGCTCGAGCAGCGATGTGGTGCGTGGCGGATTCCGCCGCACGCATGAAGTGCCTTCAGGATCTGGGATAGTGTTTTTGCACTATTCCCCTTGCGCGGACACCTCAGTACCTTTGTTGGCGCGAGATTTTCAATCACCGTGACTGAAATCTGCCGCCGGCATTTGTTTCATTTCCAATGCGAGAAAACCGAACACTCCAGAGTCTCGTCCGCCGGGCCTTATCTTGGCTTCTACCCTTTCTAGTAGTTTCCGCCGCATATCTTTACACCTTCCCGCAAGCGAATGTTTTTTACGCCGGCGTAGTGCTGCTGCATGCGTTAGCAGGAGTGATTGCAGCTATTCTGCTCGTTCCCGTGTTTTTTCGCTGGCTGCGAAATGGAAGTATTCTTGAACGCGCGGGATGGTTGCTCATCGCTGCAGGGGCGGTTCTTGGAATCATTCTCATCAAAACGGGCACGCCGCGCACGGAATGGAAATGGCTTTATCTTCATATCGTGATCTCGCTCATCGGCGCCGGTTTCTTAATCGCCAACAAGCTGGGGCCTCAAGGACATTCAGCTTCAGGCGCGATCACAGTGGCTTTGCGGGCAGGCCTTTGTCTGGCTGCCCTGGCGGTCATCGGCTACGGCGCGCGCTACATCCGGGATAGTTGGCAGACGCGCGGCCGTATTCAGAATCCAGCCATGCCGCCCGAAGATATGAATGGCGAAGGCGATGGGCCGGAAGGATCGTTCTTCCCCAGTTCCGCGCAAGTTTACGGCAAGCAGAAAATTCCCAGCAAGTTTTTCATGGAGTCTGACTCCTGCAAGCGCTGCCACGAGGATATCTACAATCAATGGTTCAGCTCGGCTCACCATTTTTCTTCGTTCAACAATCAGTGGTATCGCAAATCGATTGAGTATATGCAGGATACGATCGGCACCAAGCCTTCGAAATGGTGCGGGGGATGCCACGACCCCGCTGTGCTCTATGCGGGGCTGATGGATACGCCGATCAAGCAGATTGTGCACCGGCCGGAATCGCAGGCCGGTCTCGGATGCATGATGTGCCACTCCATCGCCGATGTGAAAAGCACCATGGGGCAAGGCGATTTTTATCTGGAATATCCCAAGCTCCACGAGTTGGCAGCCACGCAGAATCCTGTGGCGCGTGCCCTGCACGATTTTCTCATCCGACTAAATCCTGAGCCGCACCGGCGCGTCTTCCTCAAGCCTTTCATGAAGACACAGACCGCTGAGTTCTGTTCTTCCTGCCACAAGGTACATCTGGATGTGCCGGTGAATCACTATCGTTGGTTCCGCGGCTTCAACGAATATGACAATTGGCAGGCGAGCGGGGTCTCAGGACAGGGTGCGCGGTCGTTCTACTATCCGCCGAAGCCTCAGCAGTGCGCCGATTGCCACATGCCGGCGGAGTCTTCGAAAGACGCAGGCAACATCAATGGAGTGGTTCACTCGCACCGTTTTCCCGGCGCCAACACCGCACTGCCCACGGCCAACGAAGACGTAGCGCAATTAAAACTCACCAAAGAATTTTTGAAGAGCGGCGCGCTAACGGTCGACATCTTTGCTGTATCTCCGGCGCAGGCCCTGCTGAAGAGGGGCGCCACCAGTCAATCGGACCTGGCCACAACCTTTGCGGTCGGCGAAGAGGCGGAAACAAAAATCACTCCGGGCACGGGCGGAGAAGTTGCGCCCGTCACCGCCCCGCTGAATCGGGTACAGCCGGGCCTGCGACGCGGAGATACAGTGCGGGTGGACGTCGTCGTCCGCACCAAGAAGGTGGGGCACTTTTTCCCCGGCGGCACAGTCGACGCTTACGACACGTGGCTTGAACTGAAGGGCACGGACGAAAAAGGGCAGACTATTTTCTGGAGTGGCATGGTAGAGGGCGATGGCAAGGGACCGGTGGAAAAAGGCGCGCACTTCTATCGCTCGTTGCAAATCGACGCGCATGGTAACGCCGTCAATAAGCGCAACGCCTGGGCCACAAGGGCGGTAGTGTATGTGAGGCTTATCCCGCCGGGCGCGGCCGACACTGTGCACTACCGAATCTCGATTCCTGAAAACGCGGGCAATAAAATCACGCTGCATGCGCGTTTGTGCTATCGCAAATTCTCATGGTTGAACACGCAATTCGCCTTCGTGGGTGAGGCCGATGAGAAATCGGGCCACAGCGTAACACCCGATTACGATGATCGTCCCTTGATATTCACGAAGTCGATTCAGGGAGTTTCGGCGAAAGAAGAGAAGATCCCTGACGTGCCCATCGTTACCGTCGCTGAAAACGAAGTCACGCTGCCGGTGGTGGCGCGCAACGCACCTGCCGCGGTGTCGCGAACAGTCGTATTAAAAGAAGAATGGCAGCGCTGGAATGATTACGGAATCGGATTGTTTCTACAAGGCGATCTGAAGGGAGCGGCAGCAGCGTTTCAGAAGGTGACCGAGGCCGATCCCAACAATCCCGATGGGTGGGTGAATATCGGTCGCTGCGCCGTGCAAGAGGGCGACATGGAACGCGCCCGCAACGTTCTGGAAAAGGCGCTGTCGATCTCTCCGAGTCTGGCGCGCGCGAACTACTTCTATGCCAGGGTGCTGCGTTCGGACGGCAACTATGACGGTGCTGCCGCCCGCCTGCGCACTGTGCTGAGCCAGTATCCGCGGGACCGCGTGGCGCTCAACGATTTAGGCCGGGTCCTCTTTCTTCAACGCAAATATCAAGAATCGGTGAACACTCTGCAGGGAGTGTTGGCGATCGATCCCGAAGATCTGCAGGCGCATTACAATCTGATGCTTGGCTACAACGGGCTGGGCAACGAAAAGCTAGCGAAAGAGCACGAAGCACGCTACATGCGATTCAAGGCGGACGAGTCGTCCCAGGCGATTACCGGACCCTATCGCCAGACGCATCCGGAAGATAACAACGAACGCCAGTCGATCCATGAACATATTTCTGTGTCGCTGCCGATTATTGGATCGAAATCGACAAGGACGGCCAGTTCGGCGGTCCAGCCGGGCAAAGTTCGGAAAGCGTCCACCCTCGCGCCGGGCGGAGCCTCCCGATGACGTGCTTTTGTCGAAGACTCATCTGGGCCTCCACGGCTCTGTGGTTGTTGGCTTTTTCGTCGGTAACAAGTCATGCCCAGCAAATCCATTTCCGCGACATCACGTCGCCGGCAGGCATCCATTTCGCCCACAACAATGGTGCTTTTGGAAAAAAGTGGCTGCCCGAAACCATGGGTCCGGGCTGCGCATTCATTGACTATGACAACGACGGCTATCCGGACATACTGTTGGTGAACGGTGCGGACTGGCCCGGACACGCCCGCGACGGCGCGACAACTCCGAAGCTATACCACAACAATCGCAACGGAAGCTTTAGCGACGTAACCCTCCAGGCTGGGCTGGCGATTCCAATGTTCGGACTCGGAGTGGCGGTTGGAGATTACGACAATGACGGATTCGACGATCTGTTCATTACCGCTCTCGGCCAGAGTCATCTTTTCCACAATAACGGCAACGGGACGTTCACAGAAGTGACGAAACCGGCCGGCATGTGGGGGCCAAACGAATTCTCGACCAGCGCCGCGTGGGTGGACTACGATCGCGATGGCAAACTCGATCTGGTGGTCGCGAACTATGTGCGCTGGACCGAGGACACCGATCTTTACTGCACGCTGGACGGGGCGCACAAATCCTATTGCACGCCGGAATCGTACAAAGGAACTTCGGTGCGTTTGTGGCACAACCTCGGCGGTGGCAAGTTTGAGGATGCCACGCAGAGGGCTGGCCTTGGCGATCCAACCTCAAAAAGTTTGGGCATCGCCATCCTCGATTACAACGCCGACGGCTGGCCCGATATACTTATCGCCAACGATACCCAGCCCAACAAACTCTACCTTAATAAGAAGGACGGAACATTCGAAGAGCGCGGCGTTCCGTCTGGAATAGCTTTCAGCGAGGATGGTGTGGCGCGGGCGGGCATGGGCGCGGATGCGGCCGACTATGATCGCAGTGGTCATCCCAGCGTAATCATCAGCAACTTTGCCAATCAAATGGTTTCGCTCTACCACAACGAGGGCAACGGCCTGTTCGTGGACGAAGCTCCGCAATCGGAAGTAGGTCGCGCCACGCTGGTCACGCTAGGCTTTGGATGTTTTTTCTTTGATTACGACAATGATGGGTGGCCTGATATTTTCGTTGCCGATGGGCACATCGAGGATCAGATTGAGCACGTTCAAAAGCGTGTGCGTTACGCCGAGCCGTCGCATCTTTTCCGCAATCTCGGTAGTGGCAAGTTCCAGGAAGTCACGGCACAGATGGGGGAAGCCTTTGCGGCGTCGCGAGTGGCGCGAGGCGCGGCCTATGCTGATATCGACAATGACGGATATCTTGATGTTCTTCTCACCACTAACTCCGGACCGGCTTACTTATTCCACAATGAGGGCGGATCGAATCACAGCTTGCGTCTGAAGCTGGTGGGAACGAAGTCGAATCGTGACGGCATCGGAGCGGTCGTGTACGTGAGTGCGGGAGGTGAGAAGCAGTGGAAAATGCTGCGTTCAGGATCAAGTTACCTTTCGCAGAGCGAACTGGTGCTCACCTTCGGACTGGGCACGCAAACCAAGGCCGATACCATCGAGATTCAATGGCCCAGCGGGCAAGTCGACAGACTCTCGAACCTTGATGCCGGACAAACCGCCACCGCGCAGGAAGGGAAGGGAATTGTTGGAGCACGCGCGTACGGGCGTTCATCGAAGTCAACCAAGTGAAGTGAAACCTGCGGGCGTCGCGCCGCAATGAATTACCCTGTGTTTCCCCCACGCCCTCTGTGTTTAAATCTTTGAGCAGATGAATCCTCGAATTTCAATCGCTCTTGCCGGCATGTTTCTGGCCGCATTCGGCTTGTTCGCAACCGCCCCGCAAACTCAACCGAAAGCGAATCCTTCCCAGGCCTCGCGCATGAATAACCTCGGCGCCGCCTACATGAACCAGCAGCTTTTCGAAAAGGCATTGAAGTCTTTCCAGCAAGCGGCCGAGCTCGATCCCAAGCTGACGATTGCGAGACTCAATGCGGGCATTGCCTTCCTGAACCTGCAGAAGGTTGACGAAGCGAAAGCCGCGCTGGAGGACGCGTTGAAGCGGGATTCCAAAAATCCACAAGCATGGTATAACCTCGGCCTGTATGCAAAGAATACCGGCGCCGCCGAGTCGGCGATCGAAGCGTTTCGTCACGTCTCTGAGATCGATCCGAACGACGCTGACACCTGGTATTTTCTAGGCTCGGCGTATGTGCAGGCGAAACAGTTTCCGCAAGCCATCGAAGCATTCCAGCACGCGCTGCAATTGAATCCGCTGCACGCTTCAGCTGAATTTGGATTGTCGCGTGCCTACCAACAATCGGCCGACATCGACCATGCCCGCGAGCACCTGAAGAAATTTCAGTACATCACACAAAATAAACTCGGGGCACCCATGAGTCTAGCTTATGGAGAGCAGGGTCAGTACTCGCGCGCAGTTGAAGCACCTTCGGCGGTGCTGAAAGCCCCCGCGCCGATCAAGGTGCAGTTTGTGGATGTGACGAAGGAGGCGGGGATTGTTGTCACGGCGGCCAAGGACAAGCCGCAATTTCTCCACGGACCCAGCGCGTGCTTTCTGGATTATGACAACGATGGGCTAGTCGATCTGCTGCTAACGGACTCTGGCGCTCAAGGTGGCGCGGCGCTCTACCACAATCTCGGGCACGGAAAATTCGAAGAAGTAACAGCTGGGGCTGGATTGGATGCCAGCTCACATGCGATCGCTTGCACGGCTGGCGACTACGACAACGACGGCTACACCGACATTGCTCTTACCGTCAACGGCCATGTGAGACTTTTCCATAATGAACACAACGGTACATTCAAGGATGTGACGGATACCGCGGGACTCTCGGCCGTGGATGTGACAAGGCCGGGGAGAATCGTGTCCGCAGGAGGAGCCGCAACCGGTTTAACCTTCATCGATTACGACCATGACGGCGACCTGGATCTCTACATCGTCACGTCTTTCGACTCCCGAGGCTTTCCACCTCGTTTCGATTTGAATGAGATGTGGCGTAACAATGGTGACGGCAAATTTACGCAGGTCACAGAGGAGACTGGCCTGGGTTTTGGGTCGGGTTATGGCGCCGTTGGCACGGACTATAACAACGACCGAGCGGTCGACATCGTTGTGGCGGGCAGCGCGCCGGGCGTTGGTTCTCCTTTCTCGCCGGTAATCTACTCCAATCCGAGAGAAGGTAAATTCGTCCCACATGCTCTAATTCGGTCACAGCAGCCAACTGGTGTTGCTGTTCTCGACTTCGACCACGATGGCTGGATGGACCTCGTCTTCACGCATGACGGGTCTCCTGGCCTCACCCTCTGGCGGAACAATCATGGAAGGTCTTTTGAGCAGGTAACGTTGCCCGAAACCCGATGGGTCCGCGCGTTCGGCGTCGCGGCCATCGATTACGACAACGACGGCTGGGTTGACCTCGTTGCCGTCGGCGATACCAAAGACGGCAAGGACGAAGTGCGGCTTTTCCGTAATCTCGGTGCAGATGGTTTCAAGGATGTAACCGCCGACGTGGGCCTCGACAAGATTCAACTTAAAGAACCGCGCGCCATCATCACCGGCGATTACGATGGTGACGGCGCGACCGACCTGCTGATCACGCAGAATCACGGTCCGGCGGTTTTGCTGCGCAATGAGGGTGTTGGTAACCAGAATCACTGGCTGCGCCTTTCGCTCAAAGGACTAGCCGACAACAAGAGCGCCATCGGTACTAAGGTGGAAGTGTTCGCCGGCGGGAATCGGCAGAAGTTTGAGATCGCTGGCTCGAACGGGTATCTCGGTCAGAACTCTCCCTATCTTACCGTCGGCCTTGGCGATTCGAAAGAAGCTGACATCGTTCGAATGTTATGGCCCACTGGAGTTTTACAAGACGAAATCAATGTAGCTGGCGACAAGGAACAGAAATTTCTGGAGATCGACCGCCGCGGAAGTTCCTGTCCGACATTGTTTGTATGGAACGGCGAGCGCTACGAGTTCGTCGCCGACATGCTGGGCGCGGGCGTGGTTGGACACTGGGTGGGGCCGGGACAGCGCGACGTTCCGCGGCCGGTGGAATACATCAAGATCGATCAGAACGCGATTCGTGAAAAAGACGGCAAGTTGAGTTTCCGGTTCATGGAACCGCTGGAGGAAGCTGTCTATCTCGATCAGACGCGATTGCTGGCGGTCGATCACCCGGCTGATTGGGATGTTTATCCGAACGAATATTTCGCGTCGAATCCGCCCTATCCTGAGTTCAAGGTGGTGGTGAGCGAAAGCAAAGATGCGCGTCCGCCCGCGGGCGCGTTGGACGAGCACGGCCACAACGTGTTGCCCGATCTATTGGCTCATCGATACTTCGGCGATTTTGCGCTGACGCAATTCCAGGGCTTTGCCAAGCCGCACAGTTTGGTGCTCGATCTGGGCGAGGCTTACCGCGGCGGGCCGTTGTGGTTGCTGCTGCATGGCGAGGTCGAATACTTTTCGGCGAACAGTATGTATGCCGCGTCGCAGGCGGGCGTGCAGGCGATTTCTCCTTACGTCGAAGTTTTGCATCCGAACGGAAACTGGACGCGCGTGGTCGATGATATGGGTTTCCCTGCTGGCGGGCCGCGCACCATGACCGCCGATCTTACTGGCAGGTTGCCGCTCGGCGCGCGGAAGATTCGCATCACGACTAACCTGCAGATTTATTGGGACAACATTCTGATCGATCGTACGATACAACGGTTGGAAGCAGCCGAGGGCGGGACGCCCCTTCGACAGGCTCAGGGCAGGCTCTCGGGACAGCCGGTAGGATGTCGGCGCTACGTATGCCTGAAGCCGGTTCCGCTGGTTCACGCTGATCTTAGCTTCCACGGGTTTCCGCTGAAGATCGAAGGCACTCCGCCGGGAAACGTGCGATACATCTATGAGAAGACGAGCCCGACTGGTCCATACACGCGACCGTCTGGAACCTACACACGTTACGGAGATGTGCTGCCGCTGCTGACTGCGCTGGACGACAAGTTGGTGGTGTTCGGATCAGGCGACGAGGTTAGCCTGGACTTCGATCCGACGCAACTGCCTGCGCTTCCGAAGGGATGGGTCCGGGATTATTTCTTTGCGGCCAACGGCTACGAGAAGGATATGGACTTCTACGCCGCCGAAGGAGGCTTTGTAGCGCCACTGCCATTTCTGAAAATGGGTGACTATCCGTATGCCGCTGGCAAGTCGTTCCCGCTCGACGATACGCACGTGAACTACCTTCTGGAGTACAACACCCGGCAGATGTCGGGAAACGAGCAGCGCGGCTATTGGTTCGATTACGGATCTAAGTAGGTCGATTCGACGCTAGTATAGAAACGTTTTAATATTGACATTTTCGCACCCCGCGTAATCCAATAGGCGGACCCATGGAAACCACCTCCGCCGCTGTCGTCGCCTCCGGCCCCCGCCTGCGTCGCACGTTAACGCTTTGGGATCTGATTCTTTACGGCGTTATCGTCATCCAGCCAGTTGCGCCCATGTCAGTATTCGGCGTCCTCAGTAACCGCGGCCGGGGCCACGTTGTGACCACGATTCTCATCGCCATGGTTGCGATGCTTTTCACCGCCATCAGCTATGGGCGCATGGCGCGAGCGTATCCCAGCGCGGGTTCCGCGTTTACCTACGTTGGGCAGGAGATTAATCCTGCGCTGGGCTATGTAACTGGTTGGAGCATGGTCATGGATTATCTTTTGAATCCCATGATCTGCATTATCTGGATCAGCCAACAGGCGCATGTTTTTGCCCCCGGTGTTTCCTACGGTGTATGGGCGGCTTTCTTCGCGCTGGTTTTCACGGCATTGAACGTTCAAGGCGTGAAGACTTCCGCCCGGGTAAACACGGCCTTGGCTGCGGGCATGGGAGTGGTGATCGCGATCTTTTTTGTCGCTGCAGCGCGTTACATTTTTGGCCATCCTCACGACGGAGCCGCATTCTTTACGCGGCCTTTTTACGATCCGTTGAGCTGGAACACTAAGGCGGTGCTGGGGGGGACGTCGGTTGCGGTGCTGACTTACATTGGTTTCGATGGCATCTCAACACTTTCGGAAGAAGCCGAGAATCCACGGCGAAACATTTTGCTGGCCACGGTGCTCGTCTGTGTCGTGATCGGAATTTTGTCCGCGTTTCAAGTGTATGCGGCCCAGCTGATCTGGCCGGCTTCGGAGCCGTACCCGAACATGGATACGGCTTTTACGTTCGTGGCCGGCCGCGCGTGGGCGCCTTTGTTTGCAATTGTGGGCTTCACGCTGGTGGTCGCCAACTTTGGTTCGGGCATGGGAGCTCAGTTGGGTGCGGCGCGGCTACTGTACGGCATGGGCCGCAGCAATGCTTTACCAAAATCCTTCTTCGGCGCAGTCGATGCAAAGAGAAGAGTACCCCGCAACAATGTTCTTTTTGTAGGCGTCCTCGCGCTGGCTGGCGCTTTTCTGCTTCCCGCACTGGCCGGAGCCACCACAGGCTATGATCTCGGCGCGAATCTGCTGAATTTCGGGGCTCTAATCGCTTTCATGGGAGTCAATGCCGCGGCCTTCGTTCGCTACTACTTGCATGAGGAAGAAAAGAAGCTCGGCAATCTTATTCCGCCGGTGGCGGGCTTTGTCATCTGTTTCTTTCTTTGGATTAGTCTGAGTCCCAAAGCTCTGGTCTTCGGAGCGATCTGGATGGCACTGGGGATCGCAGTGGGTGCGTTGAAGACGAAAGGATTCCGCGGAAACCTGGTCGATTTTGAGCTGCCGCCCGAAGAGGAGTAGTATCCCCACTCGACGGAAAGGAGAACCTTCATGTTCGGTTCAACGAATATCGTCGCTTTCGTTCCCACCAAAGATGCTGAGAAGGCGAAAGCCTTTTACGTGGACGTCCTGGGACTTCGCTTCATAAAAGATGACGGCTTCGCCATGGTTCTTGACGCGAATGGAATTATGGTGCGGGTGGCCAGGGCGCAATTCACCCCCGCCCAGTTCACCATTCTGGGTTGGCAGGTTAAGAACATCGAGAAGACGGCGGCCGGACTGCAGGAGAAAGGAGTCCACTTCGAGCGCTTTGGTTTTTTTGAGCAAGACGCGCTTGGGATATGGACTGCGCCGACAGGGGACAAGGTGGCCTGGTTCAAAGATCCCGACGGCAATGTGCTGTCCCTCTCACAACATGTTGCGTGATGAGTTGAAATGGGTCGCTCGGCGCTGGGCCGGCTTCCGCGAATTTCATTTTATCCTCACATTGATCTACACAATGTGAATCGACTTGTAGCTATCGCTCGGATTCATATCCATGATTGCGAGTTGGTAGGTTTCGGAGTTGGGAAAGGTCACGCTCTGGTTGATGAATACGCAAACGCCCGATCAATCGTTTTGTTAAACAGGTTTGTTAAACACGTCCCCGAGCCTCGTCATCTTCAGATTGACCTGGTCCCAGAGTTCCAAGTGGTCAATTTGAGCGCCCGATTCGGAAGCAGCTGCCCTTGCCAGAACGGACGGCCCTGAGTGGAATTGTTGCTTGGCGAGTCGACTACCATGCCGCGTGCCTTCGACGAGAAGAAGTCAGAGATAGCTGCTGCGCTGGCCGACCATCCTGGGTGGGTTTCGATTCCCAGCAATGCCGCTCTTCCGGCATAGCATTAAGAAGGCTCAAAACTCGAGCACCTCGTAAAACTCAACCCAACTCTGCTGGAACATGGGATGTTGTTTTGCGGCCAGTTCCGTGTGTTCCGCACTGGCGTCGATCTGCTTGAGAGCTTTTTCGGCTGCGGCAAGAGAATCGAAGCGGCATTGCCAGACAATGATATTGCCGGCTTCGCGGCCGGCGATGGGCGCGTACCGTTCACCTCGCGGCAGAATCCCGCGAAGCTCCAAGTCGGCGAATTGTTTCTCCAGCGCGTGGAACTCGTGCTTCTTGGAAGGGTGATACTGCTGAATGAGACGTACCATGACTGCCATAGATCCTCCCTACGTACGGCGACTGTGAATGCGAATCCGAATTTTCCAACTCTTTCGACCGCGATAACTAATGCACGCCTTCGGCCGCGCTGCCTGCTTCGTCCGGGATGTCAAATGACACCAACTCCGCCTTGAATCCGCGGGTGCGGACCGCACCATAGGCAACTCCCAGCACCATCCAGACGACTCCTGCGATCTTGGCGGGCCGGCTGAGATTTATCCAAAGCAGAAAGCAAACTGTGAATCCCAGAACTGGCACCAGAAAATTGCTTAAGTCCCTTTTCCGTTCACGCACAAAATATCTCGTGAACGAGGCAGCGTTGACGCCCATGAACGCCAGCAAGGCGCCGAAATTCAACAGCTCGGCTGCACGCTCAAAGGTCAGGAATGTGGTGCCCAGCATTGCGCACATGCCGACGAACAGAACGTTATTCCGGGGAATGCGACGTTTGGACTCGATGGCGCCGAAAAATGATTTGGGAATAGCGTTGCTGCGGCCCATCCCGTAGAGCAGGCGCGCGGCCCCGAGTTGCGAACCCATTCCTGATCCCACGGTGGCCACCAGCAACGTCACGTTGATCAGGCTGAATAGCCAGGGACCCGCTGCACGCCCGGCCACAGCGACAAACGCGGTGTCCACGTCAGGAAAAGGTTGGGAGGTAGGCCAGATCAGTTGCGCGGCATAGACTTCGACGGAAGCCAGGATCCCTGTAATCAGGCAGACGAGAACCGTGGCCAGGAGAATGTTGCGCTTGGGATTCTCGGCCTCTTCGGAAAGCGTAGAGATTCCGTCGAATCCGATGTAAGTCAACACGGCGAGCGAGGTCCCCCCCAGCACTGCGCTAGAAGAGAAAGTTTGGGGATCGTAAAAAGGGCGGGTGAAGAAGGCGATGCCATCGTGCGGCATGCGCAAGACATAGCGGGCGGCCGCCGCCAGAAAAATTACGATCACGATTCCCATTGCCGCCGCAAGCGTGTCATTAATGCGGGCGGAGGTTCGAATTCCGAACAGATTCAGTCCAGTAAACAACGCAATAAAGAGCACGACCAGCACCGGATAGGGAAGCTCCGGGAAAAAGTTCAGAGCAAATTTGCTGCACAAAATCGTACAGACGATGGGATTGAGCATGTAGTCCATCGCCATCCCCCAGCCGGTAACGTATCCCAGTGCGGGATGAATTTCGGAACCGACGTAAGTAAACGCAGACCCCGCGCTGGGATAGGCGCGCGCCATTCGTCCGTAGCTGATGGCCGTGAACAGCATGGCCACCATCGCGAGAAGAACTGTGGTCACTGCGTGACCGTGCGCGCGCTGGCTCATGATGCCGTACACCGGCATGGGAGCGGTCGGCTGAATGACGATCATCCCGTAGAGAATCAGATCCCAAAGGCCGAGGGTTCGCCGAAGGCGAGGTCCATCTGCCGCTGACACGGTTTGATCTGCCATGCTGCTCCGTTGTTCGAAGACTGTGGGGGAGCGCGGTTAGAAATAGAACTTCATCGCGAACTGGATGAAGCGTGGGTCACGCGCGGATTGCAGGGTGCCGAATTGCGGTGTCCCTAGTTCGATGGCAACGGGCTCCACCTGACCGGCCGCACCGATCGGTCCCCACAGACCGTTCACATGATTCCAGATATTGAAGAAGTCGGCCCGGAACTCAAAGCGCATCTGCTCGCGAACCGGGAAGGTTTTCAACAGAGTCACGTCCCAGGTCTGGTATCCCGGACCGTGAACAATGTTTCGTCCTTCATTTCCGAACGTGCCCGGGACCAGATCGCTGGCAAAGGCACAGGTGTTGAAGAAAGTGCCAGCCACGCACGGCTTGCCGTTGGGATTACCCACCACATCCGGTCGTGAGCAGTTGAACCCAACAGTGCCGCCGCAGTCCGTATTCGAACTGTTCACGAAGGGGTCGGTAACGGTAAACCAGTTGCCGGTGGAAGCGGAAACGATTCCAGCGACCTGCCAGTTCCCGATCACCTGGTTTAAGAATCCGGAGGCATTTCCGGCGAAGGCTTTGCCCTTGCCGAACGGGAGATCCCAGGCGTAGTTCACGACCAGGTGATGACGGACATCGAAGTCGGAATTTCCGTACTCCAACCCTGGATTTCGCTGGTCGCGGA
>Ga0307474_10001824_pt1 | contig 15375 bp, 14 predicted proteins | sample atmos_gasesECM1C_2_FD_203312 | JGI IMG/M metagenome (GOLD analysis project Ga0307474, IMG submission 203312) | Hardwood forest soil microbial communities from Morgan-Monroe State Forest, Indiana, United States - atmos_gasesECM1C_05 | ecosystem: Environmental > Terrestrial > Soil > Temperate... | reverse complement strand
TGCGAGATGACCGACGGCCCGGATACATCGAACCACAAGGACACATCACCAAGGCTGATCCGCACGCGACCTCCATGACGGCAGCGATCCGCCGGCCAGCCCTGGCCGGCTCACTGCCAGGCCAGGTTCACGGGTCCACAGTAATCTCAATGGTGAGGCCGCGGGCCGCACGGCCGCGCGCAAACCTGCCGCCATATAGCCACGGCCAAGAGCAAAGCACGGCGGCAAAAGACCGCCCTGGCCCAGGCCCGCAATGGCGATGCCCGCCGGGCCGGCCATCCGCACCGCGACACAACGTGACCGGAAAGGCGCCAGAGATCAGGTATCCGACTCGCTGCTCATGTAGTGCCATGTGTCCGGCGGCACGTACCGTTGCGCCCCGTCGGCAGCGGCTCCAGCGCCGCCCACTGCGCGTCCGTCAGGCCCGCCGGCCTTGCTCACCGCAAAGTGGCCACGAGGTCTCCGTGCAGATGGCCTTCCTGGGTGGTTGACTCATCTACCGGAGACCCCGTCCACTTCAGCTCAGCGGCGCGCCGACGACCGGCGCGCCAGCTCAGCAGGATTCCGCTTGACCGATTTTTAGCCCCCTCGGACTTTGGTACGCCGAAGGCACATTCACGGTCGTCTTCGGGTTTATGCAGTAAGACCAGCCACTGGTGCCGCCGAGGACCTCTTGCAGGTAGATCCGGTATTCACAGTTATTTGTTACTGACGCAACCGGGGGCACCGCCTCCGGATCGGCGCCTCTAATGCATTGATGAAGTGTCGCGCCGCCCTGCTCATTCGCTCTCGGATAGAGCAGGACATTGCTGATATCTGGCGAAACAGCAGCGAGTGCCGAATCGATGCTCGAGGAGTGGCCGGATGAGGCCACGCCGCCGGCCGTCGTCACTGCGCTGGCAGCGGGCGCCGCCCCGAGGCCCAGGCTGACCGCGAGGGCAGCGGTCGCCGCTGCGGATATAACCGACGTTCGCGTACGCAATGTTACCCACCTCCGTTTTGGCTATCTCATGCTGAACAAACCGCCTAAAAGATATATCGCGAAGACAGGCCGATCCATGGGTTCTGACCAGCAGAGTTGTCGGCACTTTTGCGGCCATGGCCACGGCGGTCCCGGCCGGCATACCGCATGGTGACCGCGTCTGGCCTCGGCCAAGCGCCGCTTCATTCCGGCAGATTCACCGATTCTGCTGGTACTTCCGCCGGTCGTTCCGCCTGACCCGGCTCGCATGTACCGATAAGGCTGGGGAATACGTCAGGGGCGCCTCGCCCGCCAGCCGTGAACGGCAGTTCACACAATCAGGAGGGATCGGCGTTGCGGGCTTCATTCTGGTCTGCCCTCACCAGCAGTGCGGCCAGGCGAGGCTCGACAAGCGACGTGCGCCTGCCTGGCGATACGCCTGGCCTGGGTCGGGCGAACCGCCAGCGCCGTGGGCGCGCCTGTCTGCGCCAGAGCCAGAGGAAGGAGGGAAGCGGTGAAGAAGCTCCAGGTCCGCAAGACCGGGCCGATCCGGCTGACCAGCGCGATGACGCCGATGTATGGCGGCGTCAACTGCCTCACTTAAACCGCGCTATCGAGGTGGGCGGTCTCCGGAGTTTGTGCCGCGAGCCGCCCGACAGCGCGCTGGGGCGGCTCCGGTGACGCCTTCTCAGCAGATTCGAGGCACCGACGACGCCCGGTTGGATTTGTATCCACTGACCTATGTTGACGAGGGCGATCAGGTGGTCATCGGGAGGCCCGATGACGACTCGTTCGCTGTCTTCCCGGCCGATGCGGCCGCCGTGGTGCGACGCCTGGAGATGGGTGCGGATATCGCCTCCGTGGCCGCCTGGTACCAGGCGATGTACGGCGAGCCCGCGCTTCGATGAATTGCTCATCCAGTGGCCTCCCTCTCAGGCATCTAATTGACGGTTAAGAATGAGCTTGGCACCCCTGCCGGCTCGGATCCAGGCGAGCTAGCGGCGGGCTACCGGCGAAGTTCATCTGCTGGCGGCCTCGGGCATCAAGGTGGTGGCGTGGGTGCAGCAGCGCTGACTTCGCGCTCGGGCCGTGGCCCGCAGGCACTGGATTTCCAGGCGCCCCACCATGTATGACAGCGCCTGCCCCGGCCACTCGATGTAGCGGTCAGTCTCGGCCTAGACGTCTGCTTCAGACAGCAGGGTGTGCGAGCGCAGGAAGCCGATACCGGTCGAGCGCGGACACCGCGGCGCGTCCCAGACGGCGCGAGTCCGTCAGGACGGATGGCCTGCGAGCGCGGCCTGTTGTTCGCAACTGGCGTTATGCAGGCGTTGTTCCACGGCGGTGGCGAGTTCCTGCCAGTCGCCGGCGCACTTGCGGGCAATGTCTGCGATGAGGTATCCGCAATGCGGAGGAACCAGCGCCACCAGATCTGCCACAGGGCTTGAACTACAAGCGTGGGCTTCGACCCATCGCAGCAGGGCTCGTCCGGACTCGGTGTACCGCACCGAGGGATCCCTCCCCAGCTGGCGCAGCAACCAGGCCAGATCTCGCGCACTACCAGAATTCTGGGTGTCATCACGGCGGATGCCCAGCCGATCGTTATGGCCCGCGTGCGCAGCCCGGCTCGCACCCCGGTTGGGAACCGGATCCTCTCCCCGGCGCATCCGGTCACGAACATCCTTCACCGTCGCCTGCGAGATCCCGACCGTTCTGGCGATCTCCCGCAGCGTCGCGTCCGGGCGGCTGATGATCTGCTCCTGCGCCCTGCGCCGACCCTCAGCTATCTCCAGCGGCCTGACCCTGCCGTCGCGGCCAACTCGCGCCGATCCCTCTCGAGCCTGCGGGGCCATCTGCCGCCGGATGGCACCCACCGTCCCCGCGGATAGGCCGGTCAGCTGTCCAATCCACCGATCTGAACGCTGCGACTGCGAGCCGATGATGCGGGCCGCTGCGGCCTTCCGGTCGGCAAGGGTAAGCGGGAGGCCGTGCGCGACATTCGCCCTGACAGCAACTACGAATGCCTCGTCCTCGTCACCGTCGAAGAAGACCACCTCGACCATCGCCTGCCCGAGCAGCCGCGCCGCACGCAGGCGATGCATCCCGTCGATGACGCGCATCGTCTGCCGGTGCACGACGATCGGCGGCCAGCGAACATCCGCTTCCGCAAGGACCGTAACGTGGTCAAGATCCTCGCCCCTAAGCCGGGGCGAATCTCCCGCTTTAAGCGAGTCAGCGGCGACCATCGCAGTCACCAACCCATCGGTGATGCCAGATGAGGCAAGACAGGCCACATCCCGTGACCGGGTCATATCAGCGACCGGCTCGACCGTGCGAGCCAAGCCACCTGCGCCGACACTGCAACTAGCCTGCGTCACAGGCACACGCCTCCCGCTCCCGGCGACCATTGCCGATCCATGAGCGGCAGGCGACGAGATCCTTTACCCGAGTGCGTAACAGGCTAAATCGGGCGCCACCATGGGTCCATGCGGTATCACCGGCGGTTTTACCCGCAGGTTGGGGGCTGCGTACACCAGTATTGCGGCACAGCGTAATGGCCAGCGCGTTGAGCATAGGCATCATGTCGCATACGAGTGCTCGATGCGCAACATGGAGGACCGGCCCACCTATTCTGAGCTAAAAAGTCTGCCAGGCGCTCGCTATCACCCTTTGTCATCAGAATTGATGGGTCTGGAGACACCGCTGCGCTGCGGTGCCATGACGCCGGGAGGCTAGCGGGTGATAGTGAGGAGCCTGGTCGCGGAAGCGGAGGCGGTGAAGTCAGTGTTGCCGACGTAGGACGCCGTCACGCGGTAGCTACCCGTGGGGAGCTTCGTGGCCGTTAGGGCGCAACTGCCCCCGGCTGAGCTCAGCGTGATCACGCAGGCGGTGTAGCGGCCCGCGTGAATGATGGCCCTGCCTGCTGGCACCCCGAGGTACTGCGGGGCGACCCGCACCGAGAACCTGACGACCTGCTCGTGGCCATGTCTGGCCCGCGAGACGGGCAGCGCGAGCGTTGTCTTCGACGTCGCCTTGGCCACGGTGATCGACTGTGCAAGAGCTGCCGACGGAGTGTAGTCGAGGTCGCCGGAGTATGTGAGGCCAACGTTCGTGACGCCAGCAGGCAGGCGAGTGGCGCTGAGGTTAAACCAGAACTCGTCGACTGGGCTGACCTCCTGGCCGTAGCTGTCGGCATCGGCAGTGGAGCCGTTGACGAGGTTGAGGCCGGTGAACGTCATGATTCCATTCGGCCCGGCGAATTGTGGTGCCAGCGAGTACTCCGGGGCGACCAGTCCGTTCACCTGCTCGGACTGCTCGTTGCCGTAGGTCAGCCTGGTAGACGAGAACGACAAGGTGGCGGTCGTGGGGTCCTTGGCGACAGTCAGCGTCAGGGCATCGGACACCGAGGCCGAGAAGGTGCCGTCGCCGCTATAGGAAGCGGTCAGCTGGAGCGTGCCCGACCGAGCCCAGTCGCTGTAGGGGATGGCGCAACTACCCTGTCCCGCCGCCAGCGTGGCAGTGCAGACCGGCGTGCCATTCGGACCGGCGAGAACGGCTACCGTGCCCGTCGGCGTACCACCGGAGCCGGTGACGGTAACGGTGAACTGCTCGGTGGTCTCGTTCGCGTAGGTTGCAATCGGCGCCGACAGCGTAAGGACGGTGCTGGTCGCCGTCGTCCCGGCCTGCGCGATCTCAGGCACCGCGAGCGTCGCCGAGATCGCGAGAACACCGATGCAAGCGAGCATGCCGTGCGTGCGTGTGAGCATCGACCACCTCCGGATAACGGAAACCCTAATATACTGGAAGGCTGTGCGGAAACCCTAATAACTGGTAGTTGTGGATTGTGACTGGATAAGTCGGTTGGTCGGGTGCCGTCCCGGGGGTTGTGGCCTTTGATCGCTGGCGCGGCGCCGCTCCTGTCCGAATAACGGTGCAAGACCGGAGCCGGTGATGCTCATGCAGACGTTGACGTTTCTGACGCGGACGCGGCAGGTGCTACCTCAAACGCGGCCGTGGCTGCAATCCCTGTCGCTACCATAAAGGCGATTCGGAATTTACGCATGACTTGAATCCCCCCGGCGAGAATAGATAGCGAAGGACAAGACGCCGGGCGGGCGGCAGCTCGGCATTTAAACGTAGCCGCGTGCCGAGCAAAGGACCAGGCAAACCCACCGGCAGTCTCACCGGCAGTCTTTGCCGCCGGTGATGCTGCCAACCCGGAGGGTGATATGCGCTGGCTGGTGACGGCGTGTCCTGCGCTCATTCCCAATCTGATGGTCCGACATTGGCAACCCGTGGATCAGACGTCGACCACCCACGCATAGAACGGTCCTGGCAGGCGCTGGGCAGTGGACCGGCCGTCTCCGCAGCCGTGTGCCTCGCACCGAAAGCAGGAACGCGAGCAGCAACACCGCTGCACTCCACCAGACTGAGGCGGTCGCGGGGCCGAACCCTGAACAGGCCCTGGACCCCGAGAATGGCCATCGCGCCGGCGCAGCTCAGGAACAAGGCCTTTGCGCCGCCATCGGCCCTGGCGTCACGGAGAATCCCGATCGCCAAAGCCAGACCCAGCGCCAGCATGAACAACCCGGTGAGGACCTTGACTGCCTGCTTCGCAGTCGGCACGAAGAAGTGGCAGACGAGAAGTGCCCCGCCCGCTGGTGATTCTCGCCTGTGATGCGCCTCCAAGGGGAGAATCTCAACGCGGCACCTATCAATCGAGAGCCGGCCCATGAACTGAGTCCACTGCTCGATCACGACCTCACCTTCGTCGGCGAAGCGGGCACGGACTCCCTGGTCTAGCCGCATGCGCTTCCAGCTACCCATGCCCGGGACCCCTTGGGCTGCCGGGCGAATCCAAAGTGGCCAAGTACTGGCTTGCTCCGCGCCCCCCACGCTATCCGCCTCCGCACCTCGGCCGAGAAAAGCCGACTAGCAAGGCGCACAACGGGATTCACCATGGCACCATAGAGGCTCTGCGGACGCGCTGACGCAGAGCGATGCGAACGAAATCACACCCCAGCCAGGCAGCAGGCGGCGCCGATCCCGCAGAAGATGCCAGGACTCTCCTCTGGCAGGGCGAGATCGCGGGGTCGCCTTGCGACCGCACCCTCACGATCCGTGAGGCCCCAGGGGCAGGACGTCATGACATGGCTCGAGGCACAATGACGGACCGTGCTATCACGCTGCTCGGGCTGACTCGATGATCCCTGCCAGCAGTGATCCTGCGCGCAGAAGAACGAGTGCGCGTTGTGCGATGGCCTCCAGCCGCGTGTCGAGCGCGGCGAGTGAGTGGCTCACGTCGTTGAGGTCGCGGACCGCCGTGATCGCTTTCTGTACGTCTGGGATGCGGTAGCCACCAGCTCGGAGGGCCGCGGTGATGCGTGCTTCCCGGATGGCGGTGAGGGTGTAGCGCCGCGCTGTCCCCGCGCGCGTGGTGACCCGGTCAGGTGCTACCAGACCGGCCTTCTCCCAGAAGCGGAGCGTTGATGCCTTGATTCCGAGGGCTTGTGACAACTGCGTGATGGTCATGGAGTCGCCTTCGACGGGGTCGGCGTCCGTTGCGGCCTCGGCTCGGATGGACTCCAGCGCGAAGCGCGCTGCGAGTGCCTGCTCACGCTCGCCGTTGAGCCTGGCATGGAACCCGCAGATCAACGCAGCCCCCTGGCCGGGCGGCCGGGTGCGAATCTCTCGCATCGCCCGTCGCGCATCGACAGGTCCCACCGCGTGGGCGAGGTCGCGGTAGGCCCGAAGGGTGCTGGCGTGCGCTGCGGAGAACTGCCGGTACCCGTTCCGCGACCTGGCCACAGCGGGGATCACGCCCAGCGCCTCCAGGTCGCGGACCTGCTGTGCGGAGTAGCCCGTCGCCGCCGCGATGGCAGCGGTGGTCATGTGTGTGGCTGCTTCGCTCGCCCTGGTCATGCGAACCCTCCACTAGCACTTCAAGTTCACGCTTGAACCATGAGTATGGAGCAGCTTCTCAAGACGATCAGAGCGTTCGATGGGGTGCTTGAGCTCGCCCCCAGCGAAGGCAGCGCCTTCCCCGAGATCGCCTGGGGTGACCACTTCTTCTACTACGCCCCCGACGGCCAGGTGCCACAGCATGAGCAGCCTTACGCCACCATCGTCACGAAGAACTATCCCGACGACGCCTCGTGCGACCTTAACCACCCCGATCGATGGCGCCTGAACATCCACGTCGGCACCGATATGTTCGCTGAGCTCACCGGCGAGAACCCCCGTGACCGGGGGGCACCCAGGGACTACACCACCACCGACACCGTCTTTCCTCACCCGGTGTACCGGGCGCAAGGCTGGGTTTCGATCATCAACCCCGATGCCAGCACACACGTACTGGCGATCCGTCTCCTGCATCAGGCACATGGCGATGCCAAGCGCCGAGCCCTGCGCAGGAGCGCCATCAAGCCAGCAACTGGCGATGCGGATCCGGGCGGTGACTGGTGACGCACCGCTACGCGTTACTCTCAGCCGAGGGCAGGCGCCGTCTTGTCGAGCGGTGTCGCACGCGCCCCATCACGCCCATGGCGCAGAGATGGGAATCTCCCGGACCTGCACGTCGAAGTGGGCCAACCGATGGCGACGCCACGGCGGCACTGGGCAGCAAGACCGTTCCTCGGCACCACACCGTAGCTCCACCGCGACACCTGCGCGGGTCATCCACCAGATCGAGCCCTGGAGCCGTCAGCGCAAGTGGTCCGCCCAGCGGATCACCGGCGGACTGGCCGAGCTCGGGTACGTGAGCCCTTATACACCTGGCGGATATACACCTAGCGGACAAGATCCACTCCCGCATAAGCCGCCAACGCCTCTTCGGCGATCTCCTCCGGGCCTGCGGCGGGGTCGGCCTGGTAGGTGAAGACGCGGACCATCGGGTCGCCGGGCTGGTAGCCCTCCAGCATCCCGGTGTGCCGGCCCTGGCCGTCCACGGCGACGTTATGCCAGATCGTGACCGTGATCGTGGTCATGACTCGTTCTCCCTTCTGCGGGCTTGCCGCCGGGCGGGGCCGCGGCGGGGCATGAGGATCGCCGGGCGGCGGATGGACAGGGTCTCCTCAGCGGTGAGCACGAGTGCGGGCAGGTGCTCGCGGCCGAGGCGGGCGGCCTTGTACAGGCGGTGACAGCCGTCGATCAGCAGCGGCGCCGGCGGCCCGCCGCCGTCGGCGGTGACGCTGGCGATGATCAACGGATCGTCCAGGTCGGTGGTCAGCGCGTAGTCCGGGTCGAAGCCGGGGCCGGGACCGATCAGCGGGACCGCATGCGGGCTGCTGCCGGGGCCGGGGATCAGGCCGTAGGCGCGGGCCCAGGCCATGACCAGCAGCGGCTGGGCCGGGCGCGGGACGCGGCGCAGCAGGCCGATGGCAGCGGTGACGTCGAACAGCCAGGGCCGCAGCACGAACCACTGCTGCGACTGGCTGCCGTCGCCGGGGGCGGGCCGGGGCGGCGTGCTGCCGCCCCGGCCATCGGCGGCGGATGTCATGCGGCACCGGCCAGGTCACCGTCGCTGCCCGCGCTGCTATCGGCGCCGGCCGGGGCGGTGGCGGTGCCGGCGAGGCGGAACTTGCGGGGCTTTTCGGTGGCCAGTTCGGCGTCGCCGTGCTTGACCAGGGTGTCCAGGGTGTTGGCGATGGCCCCGGATGAGTGGCTGAGCACCTTGTGGATCTCGTGTGGGGTGAACTCGGCGTCGGGGTGGTCGGGCAGGTGGCCCAGGACCTTCTCGCGCAGCCCGCCGGGGCGGGCGGCCGGGGCCTTGCGCCCGCGGTCGCCTTCCCCTGCGGTCGGCGCGGCGTTGACGATCTGCTGCATGTGGCTGGTCTTGATGTCCTGGCAGGTCACCGCGTCGATGACCGGGGCGGCGAACCGCTCGCACAGCCGCCGCTGAGTGTGCGCGTGCTTGCGCGACCACCGCTGCCCGATCGGCAGCCGGTCGGGGTCCAGGTAGTACGCGATGAGGTCCCTGCCTGGCCGTTCCATGTTCGCCGCGCCGACCGACAGCCGCTCCCTGACCTTCTCCAGCTTGGCGGCCAGCCTGGCCTCGGTCGCACCCTGCCGGAACCTGCGGTGGCCGTTCTCGGTGAAGGTCGCCCGCCATGGCTCGCCGTCCGTCTCCGGCGGGTAGACGAGTATCCCCAAGTCCAGCTCAATCACCGGACGACCGGTGTGCCGGAGGGACTCGCGGCTGTCCCCGCGCACGCGGGGCCCTCTCGGCGGGCGGCCCGCCGTTCGCGGTCTAGCAGGGCACCGAGAGCCGCAGTCGGTTTGTGTTAGTTCTGTGTTGATCTTGGTCCGCGCTGCTGCTGCCTACGCCACGACAGATCCCTCTCTTCCTGCGTTCTCGCAGGTGAGAGGGCTGGAAGCCTCGTCGAGACTGGGCTCCCGCGATAGGACTCGAACCTATAACCTGCCGGTTAACAGCCGGACGCTCTGCCGATTGAGCTACGCGGGATGGTGTGGCCGCCAGGAGCGGGCCGGAGGCCGGCCGCTTCCGCGCCGCGGGCATAAGGGTAGCGTACCGGCGGAGCACCGCCACCCGGGTCCCACCGCCACGCCACGGTAGACCGCGCATAACCCGCGTTTCGGCTGGGCATCACCGGGAAGTCAGCCTAGCGCGGATCGCCGGCACGCCGGGGGGCCGGCGAAGGCGGGATGACTCCTCGGGAGAGGCCAAGATGCACAAGTATCGGATCACCTTCCTCACCGGCCTCGCGGCCGGCTACGTCCTCGGCGCCCGGGCGGGACGCGAGCGCTACGAGCAGATCGTGCGGCTCGGCCGCCAGGTGGCGGACAACCCGGCCGCGCAGCAGGCGGCGGGCGCGGTGCAGGCCCAGGCCGCCGGGCTGGCCAAGACGGCCCGGCAGAAGGTCAGCGACGGGCTGCCGAAGCTATCGGGCAGCAAGGTCGCGGGCTTCGTTCCCGGAATGCGACATGCGAACGGGAACCCGCCGGATGGCCAGGACAACGCCCAGGGGTCCGGCGACCGCTCGTATTCCCGTGAGTAGCTAGCTCAGTATCGAATCCCCGCGAAGTAGCTAGCTCAGGCCAGGTACTCGCGGAGCATCTGGGCCCGGCTCGGATGCCGGAGCTTGGCCAGCGTCTTGGACTCGATCTGGCGGATGCGCTCACGCGTCACGCCGAACTCCCGGCCGACCTCTTCCAGTGTGCGGGGATGACCGTCGGTCAGCCCGAACCGCAGCTGGATGATCCGCTGTTCGCGGATGGTCAGGTTGTCAAGCACCTGTTCCAGCTGATCCTGAAGCATGATGAACGCCGCCGCCTCCATGGGCACGACCGCGTCGGCGTCCTCGATGAAGTCACCCAGGTCCGAGTCCTCTTCCCCGATCGGTGACTGCAGCGAGACCGGCTCCTGGGCGATCCGCTGAATCTCGGCCACCCGGTCCGCCGTCAGCCCCATCTCCACCGCGATCTCGTCCGGGGTGGCCTCGCGACCGAGGTCCTGGTGCAGCTGGCGCTGTATCCGCGCCATCTTGTTGATCGTCTCGACCATGTGCACCGGGATCCGGATCGTGCGGGCCTGGTCGGCGATGGCCCGGGTGATCGCCTGCCGGATCCACCAGGTGGCGTACGTCGAGAACTTGTAGCCCTTGGTGTAGTCGAACTTCTCCACCGCGCGGATCAGGCCGAGGTTCCCCTCCTGGATCAGGTCCAGGAAGACCAGGCCCCGCCCGATGTACCGCTTGGCTATCGACACCACCAGCCGCAGGTTGGCCTCGATCAGCCGCTGCTTGGCCCGCATCCCGTCGGCGGCGAGCATGGCTAGCTCGGCCAGCTTGGCGCCGTTGCATTCCGCGATGCGGCCATCGGGCGACGGGCAGCTGCCGTGGAGCTTCTCCTCCGCGAACAGGCCGGCCTCGATCGACTTGGCCAGGTCCACCTCGTCCTGCGCCGTCAGCAGCGGCACCCGGCCGATCTCGCGGAGATAGATCCGGACCAGGTCGCCGGTGACGGCCCGCCGCGCGCCGTCCGTCGCGGCGCTGCGCACCTCTTCGGGATCCTCGTGCGGCGCCTCGACGATCTCGACGCCCTCGTCGGCCAGCAACCGCAGCACGCTCTCGACCGCATCGGCCGGCAGATCGCAGCGGTCAAAGGCCGCGGTGAGGTCCGTCATGGCGACGGTTCCGCGTTCCCTGGCCCGGGCAACGAGATCAGTTACCTGGTCAACCGGGGGCAGAACCGTAAGGCTCATGCAGACAAGTGTGCGTCAGGAATCAGGAGTTGCGCCGATTCATTTTTGTCACCTTGGCGCTAGTAACGCGATCGGCATCATCTGTGCACACTGCGGCTACAGCGCGCCGCCTGACTGATCCATCAGCGTCTTTTTGCGCTGCTCAAGCGCCACGAGATCGCCGAACATCCGGTTGTAGGCCGACTCCTCGTCGACCGGGTTCATCCGCTGCAGCCGCGACTTGATCCGCGCGATCTCTCGGCTCACCGACAGTTCCTCGACCCGGGCCAGAACGGCCTCGGCGTACCGGGCGTCGGCCTCGCGTTCTGAGCTCGGCGCCCGCAACTGCTCCACCGCCAGCCGGGTCACGAACCCGCGCGCCCGGTCGTCGGGCGCGCCGGCCCGGAGCCTCTCGGCCCACTCCCGGGCGCTGCCCGCCCGCCCGGTGCCGCCAGACTCGGCGATGAGGCCGAACACGGCGGCATGCACCGGGGCGGTGAAGCACCCGGCGCCCAGCGCGTCGAACGCGGGACCGCAGAGCGCGGGCCGCTGCACCGCGAGCTTGAGCGCCTCGCGCTCCACCTGGACCACCGGGTCGTTCAGGTCGTATGCCGGGTCGGGCGCCCACTGCGGCGCGGCGCCTTCCTTCGGGCCGCGGCCCTGCTGTTCAGGTCGGGCGGGCCGCTCGGGCGCGCCGTTCTGGCCGCCGCGGGCACCGCGCAGCCGGGCCGGCGGGGGCGTGCTGTGCGCGCGGACCCGGGCCAGGACGAAGCCCTCGTCCATCATGCCGAGCCACCGGTCCAGGTTGACCGCGTAACGGTCCCGCAGGCCGTAGTCCTTGATCCGGCCGATGATCGCAGCGGCGTCGTCCAGCGCCGCGAGGCGGCCCTCGTTGGTATCCAGATTGTGCTTGCGGAGCTCGCCCCGGATGACGAACTCGTACAACGGGACGCGCTGGGCGATCAGATCCCGGACGGCCGCCTCGCCGTGCTTGAGCCGCAGGTCGCAAGGGTCGAGGCCGTCGGGCTGCAGGGCGAACATCGTCTGCGTGACGAAATCGGCCTCAAACTTGTCCGCACGATCGAGGGCTTTCTGCCCGGCCGCGTCGCCGTCGAAGGTGAAGATGACCTCGCCGCGGAACTTGTCCGAGTCGAGCAGCAGCCGCCGCAGAATCTTGATGTGCCCCTCGCCGAACGAGGTCCCGCTGGTGGCCACGGCCGTCGTGATGCCGGACAGGTGGCAGGCCATGACGTCGGTGTAGCCCTCGACGATGACCGCCTGGCGGCGCTGCGCGATGTCCCGCTTGGCCAGATCCGCGCCGTAGAGCACCGAGCTCTTCTTGAACAGCGGTGTCTCCGGCGTGTTCAGGTACTTGGGCCCGTCCTCGGCCTCGTTGAGCTTGCGGGCGCCGAACGCGATCACGTCGCCGGTCAGGTCCCTGATCGGCCAGATCAGCCGCCCGCGGAAGCGGTCCACCGGCCCGCGCCGCCCCTGGCTGGCCAGGCCGCCCCGGAGCAGTTCGTCGTCGGTGAACCCGCGGCCGCGCAGGTGCCGGGTCAGCGCCTCCCACTCGGCCGGTGCGTAGCCCACGCCGAACCGCTGCGCATCGGCCGGCTGGAAGCCGCGGGAGGCCAGGAATTCCCGGGCGGGGGCGGCATCGGAGGCGGTTATTCGTTCAGAAAAAAATTCTGCGGCGGCGCGGTGCGCCTCGATGAGCCGGCGGCGCTGCGAGTGTTCCTGGCCGGGAACGTGCCCGCCCTGCTCATACCGCAGCTCGATCCCGGCCCGCGCGGCGAGCCGCTCGACCGCCTCGGCGAAGCTGAGGTTGTCGATACGCTGCACGAACCGGATGACGTCGCCGCCCTCGGTGCAGGAGAAGCAGTACCACAGGCCGCGGGACGGGGTGACGTTGAAGGACGGCGTCTTCTCGTCGTGGAACGGGCACAGACCCTTGAGCGAGCCCCCGCCGGCGTTGCGAAGCTGCAGGTACTCCCCCACGACCTCGTCTACCGCGGAGCGCTCGCGGACCAGAGCAATGTCTTCGTCGCGGATCCGGCCAGCCACGATTGCCCTCCGCCGATCTGAATGCGACCCCGCCTGTCGTCGTTGCGGCCACTCTAGTCCCTGGACGGTGGCGGCGGCGTTCGTGCTGATACCGTCGCGGCGTGGGTCGGCTGCTGGTGTTGTGGGATGTGGACTACACGTTGGTCGACTCGGACGGGATCGGCCGGCAGCTCTACGAGACGGCGTTCGGGGAGTTGTTCGGGCGGCCGATGCCGCAGCCCGGTTCAATGTCGGGCCGGACCGACCGGGCCATCGCGCTCGAGATCCTGACCCTGGCCGAGGTGCCCGAGCCCCAGCAGGTCCTCGGCCCGTTCCACGACCTGATGGCGGCGCACGCCGCCGACCTGGCCGACCTGGTGACGCAGCGGAGCCGGGTGCTGGCCGGGGCGGCCGAGGCGATCTCCGCGCTGGCCGCACTGGATGTGGTCCAGTCGCTGCTGACCGGCAATATCCGTCCCCTGGCCGAGGTCAAGCTCGGCCCGCTGGGCCTGACCGAGCACTTGGACCTGGCCGTGGGGGCGTATGGCGACGCGCATGCGGTCCGGGCCGAGCTGGTGCACCTGGCCCGGGACCGGGCGGCTCGCGTCTACGGCTGCGACTTCGGCGGCGCGGCCACGGTGCTGGTCGGCGACACCCCGCTGGACGTCGGCGCCGCGCTGGCCACCGGGGCCCGGGCGGTCGGCGTGGCCACCGGGCAGTTCACCGCAGAGGAGCTGGTCGAGTCCGGGGCGCACGCCGTGCTGTCCGACCTGGCTGACACCGACCGGACCCTGGCCGCGATCCTCGGCTCGGAGCGGCCGTAGCCCCGGCGCTCGCGGGACCAGCCACCTTGCCGGCCCCCCGCCACCTAGCCCGGCGCCGGGCCAGTCACAGGCCAGAACCCGGCCATCTAGCAGGACGATCCGCCTTATCCCGGGGCACCGACAATGCGCGCCATCCGTCCACATGCCGGTCTTCTCGGCTGCGGCCGTCCACCGGCTCGATGGGCCGCCTGCCCCGTGGGCACCCGATGGGCCAGCCTCGACACCATGTCCGCGGACCTTCCCGGCGACTCTGCCCGGCTGCTCAAGCGCCAGCGCGGAGTGATCGCCCGCTGGCAGGCCCCGGCGGCCGGCCTCAGCGCCGCGTTCATCGACGGCCAGCTGCGCCGCGACCGCTGGCGGCCGCTTTACCGCGGGGTATACGCGGCTTTCACTGGGATTCCGCCGCGCGAGTCCCTGCTCTGGGCGGGCCTGCTCCGCGCCGGGCCGGGGGCCGTGCTCAGCCATCACACCGCCGCCGAACTCGACGGCCTGACCGACCACCCCTGGCGAGTCACCCACGTCACGGTGGAATCCGGCAAACGCGTGCGCATCAACGGCGAAGGGCCGCGCGGGGTGACACCACGCATCGTGGTTCATCGCACCGACCGGCTTGCGGCCGTCCGGCATCCGGCGCGGAATCCGCCGCGAACCAGGATCGAGGAGACGGTCCTCGACCTAGCCCAGCTCTGCGCCAGTTTCGACGACGCTTTCTCGTGGCTGAGCCGCGGCTGCGGCCGCCGGCTCGTGACGGCGCAGCAGCTTCGTCAGGCCGTCATCGCTCGTGACCGCCAGCGCTGGCGCGACGAGATCCTGGCCGCGCTGCCGGTCATCGCCGCCGGAGTGCACTCGAACCTGGAGAACCGCTACGTCCGCGACGTGGAGAGACCACACGGTCTGCCGGAGGCCAAGCGGCAGCCCAGGATGGTCCACGGGACGCGTTCGCGCTATCTGGACAACTTGTACGAGTCGTTCGGCGTCGGGGTCGAACTCGACGGCGGCGCGTATCACCTGGTCGAAGATCGGTGGCAGGACATCCGCAAGGACAACGCCAGTGCCGCATCGGGCATCGTGACGCTGCGCTTCAGCTGGGCCGACGTCACCCGCCGACCTTGCGCGGTGGCGGCCGTCGTGGCCAGCACGCTACGTGAGCGCGGTTGGCCCGGCCCGCCGTCTCGCTGCGGCCCGGAGTGCATGATCCGTTAGAACGGACGATTGTCAGCGATATCCGCTGACAATCGGGTCTGGCTCGTATCTCGTGATGGTGACGGTGGCTGGGTGGTGTCCGGCGTGTCGGCGCGGGGATGGATGGGACTCCTGGTAGATCGGCGGTTGTCTACGCCAGCCGCTCG
>Ga0307474_10001823_pt1 | contig 15384 bp, 18 predicted proteins | sample atmos_gasesECM1C_2_FD_203312 | JGI IMG/M metagenome (GOLD analysis project Ga0307474, IMG submission 203312) | Hardwood forest soil microbial communities from Morgan-Monroe State Forest, Indiana, United States - atmos_gasesECM1C_05 | ecosystem: Environmental > Terrestrial > Soil > Temperate... | reverse complement strand
CATCATCATCGGCTCGCCCGGATACCACGGCAGCATTTCGGGGCTGGTCAAAAATGCGCTGGACTATGCGGAGGACTTGCGCACGGATGCGAGGCCCTACTTCAGCGGACGGGCGGTTGGATGCATCGCCACCGCCGGCGGGTGGCCCGGTGCGATCAATACCTTGAGCGCCTTGCGCGATATCGTGCACGCGCTGCGCGGCTGGGCGACGCCGCTCGGCGCAGCCATCAATTCGGCTGAGAGCGTGTTTGACGAAGAGGGCAGATGCCTGGTCCCGCGAGTCGGCCAAGTACTCGACCTGATGGCCGAGGAAGTGATGAGCTTCGCGCTACGCTAAGCGAAGGCAGCGGCGCGTTGCCGCGCCGCCGCCCAAAGACCGCTAGACTCGTGAACGGCCGTTCAGCAAGAAGGTTACGACCGCGCCGATCAGAAAAACGACGAACAGAATTTTCGCGATGCCTGCGGCACCCGCGGCGATTCCGCCAAAGCCGAACACGGCTGCGATCAAGGCAATGACCAAGAACACGACGGCATAATGAAGCATGGGATTTCCTTATAATGTAATTGGATAGCGCCGAGGCCTTACGCCTATTTGTGACGCATGAACCATACGATCCCTGCTTTGGCAAAGGTAGAGCGGGGCCCCCTTAAATGCCGTGGGACAGCACCTACGGCTTGCGCGACATCAACACTTCGCCTAACATGAAAGTATGGATGTTGAACATCTGGACTCGCAAATATCTGGGATCGCCGCCTCGATTGGCGAACCCGCCCGCGCCCGCATGCTGTATTGCTTGCTCGACGGCCATGCGCGCACCAGCACTGAACTGGGAATCATCGCGGAGGTCAGTCCTTCGACCGCCAGCGTCCATTTGGCGCGCCTCAAGGACTATCAACTGGTCAAGGTATATGCGCAGGGCAAGCATCGCTACTACAGCTTGAAAGATGCACAGGTGGCGCAGGCTCTCGAAGCCTTGAGCGTGGTCGCGGGCGGCAGTACGGCTGGGTTCGTGCCGAACACACCGAGCCGCTTGCGCTCAGCGCGGACCTGTTACGACCACATGGCGGGGGAACTCGCCGTCGCGCTTCACGACCGCATGCAGGAGCTGGGATGGCTGCAGCGCGCCGCGCCCAGCGAGAATCTCTACGAGTTGACCCGTGCCGGCACGGAAGGACTGAGCCGGCTCGGCGTCGATGTCGATGCAGTGCGGTTAATGCGCCGCCGTTTCGCCTTTGCCTGTCTGGATTGGAGCGAACGCCGGCCTCATATCGGAGGGGCCTTGGGCGCCGCTCTGCTCAAACTTGCCCTGAGCAGAAAGTGGATGACGCAGGATGTGGAAGGGCGCGGCCTCAGATTGACGGACATCGGTAAGCGCGAAATGCGATTGGCCCACTCAGCGCCGCGCGTGCGTGCCGGATAAGCACTGACTCAGCCGGTTCGCTTGGTGACGATTCCCAAAGAAAATTAATTGCGCGCGTTGTCGATCGCTTGATCCTACGTAGGAAAAGCGGTGCGACTTGATGCGGCCATTGCCGCTGGAAATAAACGCGAAAGCCACACGATTGCATAACGTTATGTAAATTCAGCATTTATCGCCATTGAACAAACGGCGACGCGGTTCGAGTGGCCGCTTAGCCGAGAGCGTCACACTCTGCGCTTGAACTGCGTCGCAGATTACAAATGCAGAGGCAAGGTCCTACACGCTGTCGGTGTTGCTCCATAGCCTGCGCGGCAGCTGACCTGCTAAAAGCCATTCACCATGACGCTCAAAACGGCACAGGAAACCGACAAACTCAGTGGCAGCGCGGCTGAAGCCGCGCAGATGGCCATTGAAGCCGGGCTCATTTATGTATCGGATACGGAGCCTGGCATCCGTCGCCTGCGTGTCGGCAGAGGCTTCCGCTACGTCACGCCGGAAAACCGGCGCTTGGAAGCGGAAAAAGATCTGAAGCGCATCGCGAGTCTGGCGATCCCGCCCGCCTATCGCGACGTGTGGATCAGCATGAAGCCGCGGGGTCATCTACAGGCCACGGGCCGGGACGCTCGCGGACGCAAACAATATCGCTATCACACGGAATGGCGCGAACTTCGCGACAGCGCGAAATTCGAGCGGATGGTTGCGTTCGGCGAGCAGCTGTCGAAGCTGCGGCGTGTCTTGAAGCGCGACATGGCGCTTCCAGGGTTGCCGCGCGAGAAAGTGCTGGCCGTGGTCGTGAGCCTCCTCGATGCAACTCGCATCCGGGTCGGCAATACCGAATATGCGCGCGACAACAAGAGCTTCGGTCTCACGACGCTTCGCAACCGGCATGTCACCTTCATTCGCGACGGCCGTGCCGTGCTCAACTTCCGCGGCAAGGGCGGCGTGCAGCATGAAATTCTGATCGACGATAAACGCATCGCCAAAATCGTGCGCCGCTGTCAGGAGATCCCGGGCCAACATTTGTTCCAATATATAAACGATGACGGCCAACGATGTCCCATCGATTCAGGTCAGGTCAATGATTACCTTCGCGAAGCGATGGGCAATGACTTTACGGCCAAGGATTTTCGAACCTGGGGCGCGACTTTGCACGCGATCACTTTGCTGGCGCGCACCCCGCTTCCCGAGCTTCCCAGCGAGCACGCGTTCAAAAAGAAGATTGTCGACGTCGTCAAGCAAGTCGCCGCGGAATTGCGCAACACGCCGGCGGTCTGCCGCAAGTCGTACATCAATCCCGCCGTTTTCGACAGCTGGCGATCGGGCAGCATTCACGAGAAAATTGACGGCAAGCTGACGGCGGCGTCCGCCCGCAAGGCGGAAACCTTGGTGCTCGCGTTTTTGCGCCAAGAGAGCAACGTCAGCGGTGCGCCGCGCCGTCAGCCTGTCCTACAACGAATGAGCGCCCAGGATGACAGACCGGCATGAGGCAGGAAGGATATATCGTGCTCATGCTCAAGCACTTATCCGCCCGCGGTAGCCTTTTTTTATTCGTTCGCACGCACCACCACCTCGCATACTATTTCAACTTGAGCGATACCCGTGGGGCGGCCAATGAAAATGGGGTCCTCGCTTCCGCCGGCCCACCCCGGCTGGCCACGGTATTGCGGATCCAGCCGCGTTGCCGGCCCGCGGTTTCGCAACGCCAATAGGCTGACCGCCCCATGGATATGGCGGCATTTCTCAAGGTTGCTGCGAATTTGCTGGTGGGATTTAGCCTGGTGAAGTTGCTCAGCGCCGATCTTGGAGCGGAGATTGGTCATGACGCTGCGAGCTTACGAGAGAAGGCGAATCGGCTGGTGCAAAAATCGCCGTACCGTGCAGCAGGCCTCGCCGCCGCAGCAGGTGCGGTGACGGGCCTGGCGCTCGCGCACCGCCGTCCTGGGAGAGCGCCGCCTAGGACTATTCCTACCCGGTTTTAGGAATTCAGGCATAAATTCTGGTATCGCTTTGACGTAGTCTTCGCCCAAAATATCCCGAACGGGGCGATGTTGAATCTGCACCTCAATCTTTCCGGCGGTTTGACCGGCGATATGTTCATTGCGGCCGTACTTGACGCCTTCCCGCGCTTCGAGGCGCGAGTGATGGCGGCTATCGATGCATTCGACGCTCCTTATCCGGTGGTTTGCTCTCTGGTCGCGTACTCTGACCACGAGGTGACCGGGCATCGATTCGAGATCGAGCCCTTCGATAAATATTTCGGACACATACCACTCGCGTTTCCTCAAGAACTGGCAAGCTGGGAGTCGGTGCGCGAAAGGCTCGTCGGAGCCGAAATTGGCGCTGGCGTGCGCGCGCATGCCACCCAGATTTTCAAATTGTTGGTGCGCGCGGAGGCGGCCCTTCAAGGCATCTTGCCGGAGAGGGTTGTCTTCGAGGCCGGTGCGTGGAATTCGATGGCGCAGGTTGTAGGCGCGGCTGCTTTGATTGATGCGCTGGATAAAGCGCAGTGGTCGGCCTCGGCATTCCCCGCCGGCGGTGCGGTGACGCTCACCGGCGCCGCCATTGTCGATTACCTGTGCCCGCCGTGCTCCCGCGGTCGGCCACCGCCCAAGGCAGGTTCCTTGGAGCGAAGCGGGACCGGGTTCGGCTCTCTAGCGCTCCAGAACCACTACATGCGCCTGTTATGTTTCGAGTCAGGCGATGCCGCATCTCCGGAGCGGGAAGACGCGCGCGCGCCGAGACGAGCCGCCGGCAGCGCGGACCACCAAATCAGCCACTAAGACCACCAGTTGGCGCACCCGCGAGTAGGTCAATCCCGACGCGTTGCGGGGTCATCTTCCGCTGCCGCCCATCATTGCAACGTTACATGGTCTGCACATGTCGACGCGATCACTCCGGCCGCGCGAGGTTCGGCGCGAGGTTCGGCCCATGTACGTCTTGTGGGGCGTCCTCAAGGATACGATAAACGCGTGGGTCAAGCACAATGCGTCGAGTCTGGGCGCAGCGCTGTCGTTCTACACGCTGTTCTCCATCGCGCCGATTCTGGTCATCGCGATGGCTGTGGCAGGGTCTTTTTTCGGCCCGCACGTTGCCGAAGCCCGGGTGCTGGAGCAAATGCGTGGTCTGCTTGGCGAGGCCGGCGCAGCGGCCGTGCAAAGCCTGCTTTCGAGCGCGCATCAAAGCGGGCTGAAAGGGATCGCCGCGGCGATCGGCGTGGTCACCCTGCTGGTCGGCGCAACCAGCGTATTCGGCGAACTGCAAAACACCCTCGACTATATTTGGAAGTCTCCGCAGAAAGATGGCGTCGTTTGGTGGCGCATCCTGCGTTCGCGGATTTTGTCCGTCGGCCTGATCCTGGGAGTCGGTTTTCTCTTGATGGTGTCGTTGATCGCCAGTGCTGCGCTGGCGGCGTTGGGCGCGTGGTTCGGCTCATTCATGCTGCAATGGCGCGTCATTCTACCGGTACTCGACCTGGTCTTGAGCCTGGGGCTAGCGACAGTCCTGTTCGCCATGATTTACAAGTATGTGCCTCGCGAGAAGATTGCGTGGGGAGACGTTTGGATTGGAGGTCTGGTCACGGCTGTCTTGTTTTCCGCGGGCAAACTGCTGATTGGCCTGTACCTCGGCCGCAGTTCATTGAGTTCCGCGTATGGAGCCGCGGGTTCGATCATGGTGCTGCTGCTTTGGATCTACTATTCAGCTCAGATTTTCCTGCTGGGCGCGGAGTTCACGCACATATTTACCTACGCTCTGGGATCGCGCTCCAGACACGCGCATCCGCGCCGCTGAGTAGTTATAATGAGCGCTGACCCACCGTTGTCGTGCAATTCGATCCATGAAGCGAGACGAAATCAAAGAGGCGCTGCGCAAACGAGCGCTCGACTACCACGAGTTCCCCGTACCCGGGAAAATATCGGTCACGGCCACCAAGCAGTTGCTGAACCAGAGCGATTTGGCGCTCGCGTATTCGCCCGGCGTGGCGGCCGCCTGCGAGGCAATTGTCGAGGATCCGCTGAATGTATTTCGATTTACGGCGCGGGGTAATCTGGTTGGGGTGATCACCAACGGCACTGCGGTACTTGGGCTCGGAGCCATTGGTCCGTTGGCAGCCAAGCCCGTCATGGAAGGCAAGGCGGTCTTGTTCAAGAAGTTTGCCGGCATCGATGTTTTCGATATTGAGATCGAGCAGCGCGATCCCCAGATGTTGATTGAAGTCATCGCCGCGCTGGAGCCGACATTCGGCGCAATCAACTTAGAGGATATCAAGGCTCCCGAATGTTTCATCGTCGAGCGCGAACTACGCCGCCGCATGAAGATTCCGGTGTTTCATGATGATCAGCACGGCACCGCGATCATCGTCGGCGCGGCTTGCCTCAACGGTCTGCAGGTCGTCGGCAAGCACATTGCGCAAGTGAAAATGGTTGTCAGCGGTGCCGGCGCAGCGGCTCTCGCCTGCGTCGATTTGCTGTTGGATTTGGGGCTGACGCGCGAAAACGTCTGGCTGACCGATCTGGCCGGAGTCGTCTATGAAGGACGACAGGAGCTGATGGATCCGGAAAAGGCGCGATTCGCGCAGCCCACCTCCGCGCGCACGCTCGCTGAAGTCATCCGCGCCGCGGATGTGTTCCTGGGGTTGAGCGCGGGCGGCGTGCTGACACCGGACATGGTGCGGGTCATGGCATCAAAGCCGCTCATCTTGGCGCTCGCCAATCCCACCCCTGAGATTCTGCCCGAGGAGGTGAGGGCGGTGCGAAGCGACGCAGTGATCGCCACCGGGCGCAGCGACTATCCCAATCAGGTCAATAACGTCCTGTGTTTTCCGTTCATTTTTCGCGGCGCGCTGGATGTGGGCGCCACGACGATAACCCGGCAAATGGAAATTGCCACGGTCCACGCGATCGCGGAATTGGCGCGACAGGAGCAAAGCGATATCGTCGCCGCCGCCTACGGCGGCATCGAGGATCTGGCGTTCGGCCCAGAATACCTGATCCCGAAACCTTTCGATCCGAGGCTGATTGTGAAGATCGCTCCGGCGGTCGCCAAGGCCGCGATGGAGTCCGGCGTCGCGACTCGTCCCATTCATGATTTGGAAGCTTACGGACAGCGACTGCTGCAATTTGTCTATCACAGCGGAACCCTGATGCAGCCGATTTTCGTCGCGGCCCGCCAAGTTGCTGCGCAACGCAGCCGCGTGGTTTATGCGGAGGGCGAGGATGAGCGCGTGCTTCGCGCCGTGCAAATCGTGGTGGATGAAAAACTGGCGGTTCCCACTCTGATCGGCCGCCCTGCGGTCATCGAGCGTGCACTGAAACGTCATTGCCTTCGCTTACGTGTCGGCGAAGATGTCACGATCGTCAACCCCGAGCAAGACGAACGATTTCGAGAATACTGGCTGGCGTACCACAGTCTCACGGAGCGCGCCGGCGTCACCGCGCAATATGCTCGGCTCGAAATGCGGCGCCGTACAACACTGATCGGTGCCATGCTGTTAAAAAAGGGCGAAGCGGATGGAATGATCTGCGGAACCATCAGCACCATGGCCCGGCATTTGCACTATATCGATCAAGTGATTGGGCATCGAGCGGGGGCGAGCGTTTATGGGGCGCTGACGGGCCTGATACTCCCTGGCCGGCAGGTGTTTATAGTCGATACCCACGTCAACCTCGATCCGAGCGCGGAGCAGCTCGCGGAACTGACACAACTCGCGGCGGATCAGCTATCGGCTTTTGGTCTCGTGCCCAAAGTGGCCTTGCTGTCGCACTCGAACTTTGGCTCCAGCAATGCCGCCTCTGCGCTGAAGATGCGCGCCGCTTTGGCGCTGTTGCGCGCAAAAATGCCGGATCTCGAAGTGGATGGGGAAATGCACGGCGACGCCGCGCTGGACGAGGCGGCTCGACGCGCCATTCTCGAGCGCAGCACGCTGCACGGCACCGCTAATTTGCTGGTGTGCCCTAATTTAGACAGCGCCAGCATCGCTTACAATTTGTTGAAGTCCGCTGCCGGCCAAAACGTCGCGGTGGGTCCCATTCTGCTTGGCTGCGCGGCAGCGGCACATATCCTGACTCCGGCCGCCACGGTGCGTCGATTGGTCAACATGACCGCGATTACCGTCGTGGATGCCAACAAGGCGCTCCACGTGACAAAAAGCGTATCCCTTTAGTATCGCGCCGCGTGATTTTGACGGGAACTCGGGCCGGTCGATATCACAACCGTGCCGCGGTCGGTCGCATCGCCGGCCTACGCGCCCGAACTGAACCGCCCATCTTCTCAACGGTCTATTGCATTAGGGCATCAAGTGGTATGCCGGTCTTCAAGACCCGGGTTGTTGGACCCATATTGGGACGTTACGCCATGCAGTACAGCAAACGAATCCTGACCTCGGCCGCTCTGGCCGCGGTTCTCGCCTTGCCCGCGCTACCCGTGTTGGGTGCCGGAGACGACACGTCGGCCGGCGGCTCTGTTGTTTCAGGAACCTGGGAGCATCACAAGGCGAGATTTTCCTACTTCGGGATTACCACGCTCTACAGCTGCGACGGACTCGAAGACAATACGCGCGCGTTGTTGGTGCACCTGGGGGCACGTCAAGACGCCAAGGTCATGGCCCTTGGATGTCCGCACGGATCCAGCGTTCCGGGCCGCAACGCCATTGTGGACGTCGATTTTTACTCGCTTTCGCCGAGCGCCGATGGCAATGCCGCCAACACCGTGCCGGCTCAATGGACGCCCGTACAAGTCAATCCAACTCACCCCCATTTTATGGGCCGCGGCGATTGCGAGCTCGTCGGCGAGCTGAAGGACCTCATCTCGAAGAATTTCAGTCTGCGAGATCTGAACTACCGTACCGACTGCGTGCCTCACCAGTTGACCCTCGACGACTTCTCGGTTAAAGCCCAGGCGCTCAAGCCGCTGCCGGCCGCTGTCGCCGCGGCGAGAGGCTAGCGCGGCGAGAGCTCGGCGCGAGAGGGCTCTCAGGGGCTAGCGTTGGTAGGCACGATTCTTCCATCTGGCGCCTTTGCCCCGCCAGTAATTCACAGCTGAGGCGGCAGTCGCAGCCATGTAGAACACCGCGATCAAAGGCAGGGCAAGTGCCCACAGCTTGTTGCGCCTGTAGCGAATCAGTGTCGGCATGTAGCTGGTCGCGGCAAGCGCGCAGGCGGCGACGCCGCAGCCGAGACGCCAGCCGCCGCCAAAAACGGCTTCCCAGGGCGGCACCAACCAGACGATGCTGAGCCCCGCCACCGTGAGGACTAGTAGCGCCGTTGAATAGCGCAACTGGGTGAACGCCGTACGCGAAATCATTTGCCAGAGATCGGCAACCTTTGGATAGAGGCGGATGGAAGCGGCCAATTCGGAGTGGGCGAGAAAAATCGGGCCGCCTCGCTTCACTGCCTTCGCCAGGGCCACATCATCGATGAGGGCATCCTTAATGGCTTCAATCCCGCCGATGCGTTCAAGCGCTTCGCGCCGTACCAGAACCGTACCTCCCGCGGCCGCGGCCACCCTGGAACTTGCGTCGTTAACCTTGGCGAAGGGGTACAACATTTGGAAAAAATAGACAAACGCCGGAACGAGCATGCGCTCCGCGAGGCTGCTGCAATTGAGCCTCACCATTTCACTGACCAGATCCAGTTGTCCGCTTTGCAGCTTCGCGATCAAGGAAGCCAGATGTGTGGGCTGGTGCACGATGTCCGCGTCGGTTAGCAGCACCAGGGCTGAGCGGCTGGCTGCAATTCCTTCGTGTAAGGCCCAGAGCTTCCCCGACCAACCCGCGGGTTTCGAAGTCAAACGCATGATACGAAGCTTTGCCGCGGAACCGGCGAGCTCGGCGGTGGCGTCGGTCGAATTGTCGTCGACTAAAATAACGCGAAAGTTGCCGCCATAATCCTGCGCCAGCAGCGAGCCGATTGCGGCCTGAATCGTTTCGGCTTCATCGCGGGCCGGCACGATGATATCGACGTCGGGAAATTCTTCCGGTGTCGCAGCCAGCAATTGCGGGCGCGACCGCCAAAACGCACCGTGCGCGAAGAACAGATAGATCCACGCGCACAACGACAAGAAGGCGAGCATCGCCGGCACCCTAAGTCAGATCGGTTGTTCCAGCGATTTCGCCAAGGGAGTAAACAGCTTGGGTCCGGATGCGGTCATGTACCAGCAGTCCTCCAATCGAATGCCGAATTCGCCCGGTGTATAGAGTCCCGGTTCGTCTGAAAAGCACATGCCCGCTTGCAGCGGCGTTGTGTCGCCATGCACGAGATAAGGCGGTTCATGGCCATCGAGACCAATGCCGTGACCGGTGCGATGCGAAAGTCCAGGCAATCGATACCCAGGACCCCAACCCTGGCTTTCATAGTACTTGCGCACCGCGTCGTCGATGGCGCCCACCGGAACATTGATTTTGGCGTTTTCCAACGCAATTTCCTGGCCGCGCTTGACGGTATCCCAGACTTTTCGCTGCCGGGCGCTTGGCTGGCCGAACACCCATGATCGCGAGATGTCGGATTGGTAGCCGTGCACCGCACAGCCGCAATCCATGAGAATCACCGAGCCCTCGCGTATTTTTTGCGGCTTCACCGAGCCGTGAGGATAGGCAGAAGCCTCGTTGAGCAGCACGAGCGAGAATTCGGGTGAGCCGCCGAGCGAGATCGTCGCATGATCCATCAACGCGCCGATGTCGGGCCCACTCATCCCCACGGCGACTTGTGCATGCACCCGGCGCAGCGCCTCGATGGTCACATCGTTTGCCACCTGCAGCAACGCCAATTCGGCCGGAGACTTGATCAGCCGACACGCTCGCACGATCGGATCGGCAGGGATGATTTCGTACGCGCTGGACGCCTCGCGGATGCCGGCGATAATGAAGAAACGCATGGTCGACTCGGCAGCCAGCACGCCTGAATTGATGCCGCGATCTTTGAGTCCCTGCGCGACTTTTTCAAACGGGTTCTCGTGTTCATCCCAGGGCCGCACGTCGCCGCCCACCTGCAGCGTCTCGCGAACCGAAGGTTCTTCGAACGCCGGAGTCACGACCAGCACATCGCCGGACGCGGGAATGACCGCCAGAGTCGTGCGTTCGGATCGGCGCCAACGGATTCCGGTGAAATATTCGAGGCTCGAGCCCGATTCGACCAAGAGCGCCGCGACCTTGCGTTGCGCCATGAGCGATTGTGCTTTTGCGATGCGTGCATGGCGCTCGTCCACGGAAATTGGCTTGGCGTCACCGGTCAGTGACCTGAGGGGCGGGGTTGAATCACGCGCAAACGCAACACCTCCGGCCAGCAGAGGCGAGGCGGCAGCACCTTGCAAAAAGACTCGGCGACTGAGCATGGGCATCCTTGGATTGAGCGGCAGCCCGTTAGGATACTGCAATTTCCGGGCGAAATTCCGACACCGGGTCACTTCGTGATCCTACAGTCGGCAAATCGGCACTTCGTATGATCGTCTCTCGCCTCAGACGTGTCGGCCGTTCGCCGGCGATTTTCGCAGGAGACAAGCCATGGGCATCAATAAGGATCAGGTGGAAGGACGAGTCAAGGAAGCGGCAGGAAAGGTTCAGGAAGTCGCGGGCAAAACGGTTGGCAGCACGACCCAACAGGTCAAGGGAGCGGTGAACAAGGCGGCGGGGGCGGCGCAGGCAAAGTACGGTGACGTCGAGAACGACATGAAAAAGAATTCCAAACAGGACCACTAGTCGGAAAAGCCATGCGCTGCTTCCCCCCGGCGGCGCATGGCGCTTCTAAAGAAGGCCTCCCGCCTCGTGCAGCCTCGCGCGAATCTTAGCGCGCCTCAGTGCCTCTTGAAATACTGAACTTCACGTTCATGCTTTTCGGCCGCAGCGCGAGTCTTGAAGGTGCCGAGGTTGCGGCGGCGCTGGGTCTTCGGATTTAGCTTGCGCGAATAGAGTCGATATTCGCCGGTGCTGATTTTGCGGATCATCGTATCTCCTCAAGGCTTAGGAGCGATCTCTGAGTACTTCATTTCTTCGCGGGTTCCAAAGGTCGACCAGTCGCAACGCAGGACATAGCCATCACGGGCGTGCGCTTCCGACCATCCCTGCACGCCGCCAGCCGACTGACCCCTGCGTATGCCGCGAGGTCCGGGACCGCCGTGCCGCGCGAAGAAATCCTTGAGCCGTTCGTCATGGTCGGGAGAGGCGTCTTCCATGGACGGAACGCTATGCGTGCTCGAGGCGCGGAACAAGTCAGGTGCGCCATGGCCTACAGTCAGAATTGTCCTGCATGCGATTCGGCGTGCAGCCATATCCTTCGGGCCTGGACCCCGCGCACGCTGTCGGCCAGCGGATTAACTTAAGGATAATCACATGCACGCCTCACTCGCTTACGTGAACGGTGCGGGTAGCGCCGATGAGGACCTTCGCTTGCTCAACACCCTGCTATCGGCCGGTTCCGAGCGGCCGCGTCCGGGCCCTGGCAAGGGCAAAGCCGTTGAGACGGGAAAATCCAAGGATGAGCGCCAGGCGGAAGAAGAAAGCAAGGCGGACACGGTCTCAAAGCCACGCGGCTATAAAAATGATCCGGACGATCCGACCAATCCCAATGAAGTCCGCGAGAGGCACTTAAAAAAAATCAAGCGGTGAAGAAACGCAAAGCGGTGACGAAACACCGTACACGCGCCTCCGAAAAGAGGCCGTCGATCGAGGACTACGCATTGATTGGCGATTGCCATACAGCCGCGTTGGTTGGCCGCGACGGCTCGATCGATTGGCTGTGTTTCCCTCGATTTGACTCCGCTGCGTGCTTTGCCGCGCTGTTGGGAGGACCCGAAAATGGCCGCTGGCTGCTGGCGCCAGCGGCAAAAATCAAAGGCGTGCGGCGCCAATACTCGGACGATTCGCTGGTCCTGGAGACCGAGTTTCAAACCGCGCGCGGCCGGGTTCGCGTGATCGATTTCATGCCGGTTCACGATGATCGATGGGATGTGGTGCGCATCGTCGAGGGCGTGAGCGGCTCGGTGGCCATGCGGATGGAATTGATCGTGCGCTTCGACTACGGTTCCATCGTGCCGTGGGTGCGCCGAGTAGAAGATCTTTTGGTGATCACGGCAGGACCGGACACCCTCGAATTGGCCTCCTCGGTCAAATTCGAAGGGGAGAATATGAAAACCGTGGCGGAATTTTCCGTGCGCAAAGGACAAAGGGAATCCTTCGTGCTCAACTACCGGCCATCGCATTTTCCGACGCGGCCCGGCATCGACCCCGCAAAGGCATTGAAGCGCACGCTGTCGCGGTGGCACCGCTGGTCGGGACGCTGTAGCTACCGCGGCCGGTGGGGTACCGCGGTCATGCGCTCACTGATTACCCTGAAGGCCCTGACCTACAAGCCGAGCGGCGGCATAGTCGCAGCGCCGACCACTTCGCTGCCGGAACTGGTGGGCGGCGTGCGTAATTGGGACTATCGCTATTGTTGGCTGCGCGACGCGACTTTCACGTTGAATGCCCTGTTGTTGGCCGGATACCACCAGGAGGCTGCTGAGTGGCGCGAGTGGCTGTTGCGCGCGATAGCAGGCTCGCCCAGCGACTTGCAGATCGTTTACGGCGTGACCGGCGCGCGGCGGCTCGATGAGTTTGAATTGCCCTGGCTGCCGGGTCATAAAAAATCCAAGCCGGTGCGGATCGGTAACGCGGCGTCAACGCAGTTTCAGCTCGATGTGTATGGCGAAGTCATGGATTCCTTGCATCTGGCGCGATCCGCGGATCTGGAGCCGCATCCTGAGGCCTGGAATGTGCAGCTGGCGCTGCTCGAGTTCCTCGAGTCTCATTGGCAAGATCCCGACGATGGAATCTGGGAAGTCCGCGGCCCGCGCCGACATTTTACCCATTCCAAGATCATGGCCTGGGTGGCATTCGACCGCGCCATCAAGGATGCAGAAAAGGAAAAGCTCACGGGCCCTGTGAATCGCTGGCGCCAGGTGCGCGCTCGCATTCACGCGCAAGTTTGCGAGAAGGGTTTCAATCGCGCCGGCAACACCTTCGTGCAGTCGTACGGATCCAAATTTCTCGATGCGAGCCTGCTGTTGATCCCTCAAGTGGGATTTCTCCCGGCGGACGACCCGCGAGTGCTCGGCACAATCGCGGCCATTGAGGAACATCTGCTGATCAACGGCTTCGTGCTGCGTTATTCGACCGCGACCCTCGTGGATGCGCTGCCGGCCGGGGAGGGCACCTTCTTGGCCTGCTCTTTCTGGCTCGCCGATAGCTATGTGCTCACGGGGCGCCGCAGCGAGGCCGAAGCGCTTTTTGAGCGCCTCCTCGCGCTCGGCAACGACGTGGGGCTGTTTGCCGAGGAATATGAACCGCGCACCAAGCGCATGCTCGGAAACTTTCCTCAGGCCCTCACGCACATGTCGCTGGTCAACACGGCGAGATTGCTGTCCATACCTGAAAAGGTTGCGAAACGGGCCAGCGCGCGCGGCGAGCGGCCTGGCGCAAATGCATGAATCGCCTCGAATCTCATTTGTGGGATATCACCGTCACTGGGTCCCCTTTGCGACCTACAGATATACCGCAGCGCATCGCGCAGCATGACCCTCGAGAATCAGCGAAGCCGAAAAGGCTACATAAAGGCAGGAGGAACAATGAAGAGGCACGTTATTTTATGCGGCATGATCGCGCTCGGCGTGGCATGTGCGCCGTTGGCGATGGCAGATGAGGCGACGGATACTCAGTCGCATCATTTCGTCAAGGATTCAGCCATCACCACCAAGGTGAAGGCGAAGTTGGCGGCGAAGCATTTATCGACACTGACCCGAATCAAAGTCGATACCGATGCGGACGGCGTGGTGTGGTTGAGCGGCCGGGCGCCTACTCGGGACGCGAGCGACTTGGCGGCGATGATTGCGAAGAACACGGAAGGCGTGAACTCGGTTCACAACGACATTGCAATCGAACCGTAGTCGACAAACGCTTTGGATTGACGGATACGCGATCACGCGGGCACCGCGGGCACTTTGAAATCGAAGTGCCCGCTTGTTTTATTGCGCCCCGGCCCCGCCTTACCCGGTCGGAATTTCGGCCGCCAACCGATCCGCCAACAAGGCGATGCAGGCGCTGAACGCAGAGGCAATTTCCGCATAGCTCTGCGGCTGCCGCGGGCTGACGAAGGTGTCACGGCCAAGCGTTTCCTTGCCGGTCCGGGCATCGGTAACCCGCCAATGAGTCTCGATGCTCAGGTGATCAGCAAGGTGTGCGGTCACCTGGTCTATTTCGACCGCGATCCTGAAGAGCGGTATCCCCGCTTTGTCGACGCTCTTAGGCAGCACGACCACATCGCTGCGGCGTCGCTCGATGTCTTGGCTCAGCGCGCCGCTGATCATATCCGCGAGCGGCGCTGCCCAGCGCTCGTGATCCAAGACGGACACGCCGCCCGAGGTCTCAACGACCATCTCGCCGCGGTCGACCAATGAAGGTATCGTGACCCGCAACGTCACTTGCCGTTCGAACGGCGATCGAGACGTTCCAATTGCCGCGGGCTGGGGATCCAAAACGTAGAAGTGATCCGGCTGGTGCGTCACGCAACCGGCGAGCAAAAGTACCGAGAGAGCCAGCTTGAGCGATTTCATGGGGGGGGGCCTGCGGGTTTGCCGCGTAGCAAGGACTCCGGATGGCGTTCGAGATAGTCGACCAAGGCGCTGATCGATTTTGCGGCCCGCGATACCTGCAGCAGCGTCGAACCCAAGTCATTTTCCAAGGGTGCATCCTGGCCGAGCAATTCCTTGGCGTTTTTCAGCGCGGCCTGCGCTTCGGCCAATGTGCTCTGGATCTGCGGCGCGAGATTGGTGTCGACGTTGTGCAGCAATTGATCGGCGCTCTTGAGAGTCTGGTCGAGCGAGTTCATGGCGCCCAACAAACGCGCCGATAGCTGATCGAAAGGCACTTTGCTGAGTTTTTTCGCAATCACGCCCACGGAATCTTGGATGTCATCAAGGCCGCCGGAGATCGTCGGGAAAA
>Ga0307474_10001821_pt1 | contig 15389 bp, 9 predicted proteins | sample atmos_gasesECM1C_2_FD_203312 | JGI IMG/M metagenome (GOLD analysis project Ga0307474, IMG submission 203312) | Hardwood forest soil microbial communities from Morgan-Monroe State Forest, Indiana, United States - atmos_gasesECM1C_05 | ecosystem: Environmental > Terrestrial > Soil > Temperate... | reverse complement strand
GTTTCCGACGAGCGCTTCGTGATGAGCCCCGTCTTGAGTCCTCCAACCCGTGCGAGCGAGATCGCCACGCCATCATGCGCGTGGAAGCCTTTGAACTCGATCATGCTGGAAGTTTGCGGGACGGACTCGCCCGATTGCTGCAGTGCCGCGTTTTGCTGCGACCCTGGCGGAGGAGGAAGAAAGTAGAGCTTCCCGTCAGTAAGCACGCCATCTACGTCGAAGAGGAGCAATTTGATTTTGCGCGCGCGAGCTTGAGCGGAGAGTTTCGACATTGCAAGGAATTCTAGCATTCTGCTCGCCGGGTAAAGTCCGTCATCCCCGGAGCTAGAAGCGAACAATTTACGAAACCTTTCATTCCGGCTACAATATCGAAATGTCGTCCCTTCCTGCTTCCCTTCTGTGGGCACATCCCCTGGTGGCGGAGTGGTTTGTGCAGCGGTTTGCCACACCCACCGAGCCTCAGGAACTGGGCTGGCCGCACATTCTCGCCGGACGGACCACGCTGATTTCTGCGCCGACCGGATCGGGCAAAACTCTGGCCGCGTTTCTTGCCTGCATCGATCGACTGGTACGCAAGGCGCTGGCAGGCGATCTATCGGATCGCACCGAGGTTCTTTATGTCTCTCCGCTGAAGGCGCTGGGCAACGACATCCAGAAAAATCTTGAGATCCCTCTGGGCGAGATTCTCGCGATGGCGGGCGAGCGTGGACTTCTCATGCCCGAAATTCGCACGGCCGTCCGCACCGGCGACACGTTGATGCCCGAGCGCCGTGCCATGCTGAAGCGGCCTCCTCATATTCTGGTGACTACACCGGAGTCGCTCTACATTCTGCTTACGGCGGATAAGAGCCGCGCGATTCTGCGTGATGTCGAGACTGTGATTGTCGACGAAATTCACGCTGTGGCCGACGACAAGCGTGGTGCGCACCTGACGCTGTCTCTGGAAAGGCTGGAAGCGCTGACTTACAAGACGCCCGTGAGGATTGGGCTCTCGGCCACGCAAAAGCCGATTGAGGAAGTGGCACATTTTCTGACGGGATCGCGTCCAGATCCGGTCATCGTCAATATTGGACACAGGCGAAAGCTCGACATGGCGGTCGAAGTTCCTTCGATGCCGCTTGGGCCTGTGGCTTCGAATGAAATGTGGGACGAGGTTTACAACCGCCTCGTTACGCTGGTCGAGCAGCACCGGTCCACGCTCGTGTTTGTGAATACGCGGCGCATGGCCGAGCGCGTGGCGCATCATTTGGGCGAGCGCATTGGCGAAGAAAACGTGGCTGCGCACCACGGTAGTCTCTCGCGCAAGCTGCGCCTGGCAGCGGAAAAGAAGCTAAAAGAAGGCCGGGTTCGAGTGCTGGTAGCGACCGCGTCGCTCGAACTTGGAATTGATGTGGGCACGGTGGACCTGGTAGTGCAGATCAATTCGCCGCGAGCGATTGCCGTTACCCTGCAACGCGTCGGACGCTCTGGACACTGGCGCGGAGCAGTGCCAAAGGGGCGATTATTTGCCACAACGCGCGACGATTTGCTGGAATGCTCGGCCTTGGTTCGCGCCATCCGACAGGGTGATCTGGATCGCCTGATCATTCCGGAGTCTCCTCTTGATGTGCTGGCACAGCAGATTGTTGCGGCGTGCTCCGCCGAAGAGTGGGGCGAGGAAGAGATGTTCGCGCTGGTGCGGCGCGCGTATCCCTATCGCAATCTGACCCGTGAGACTTTCGATTCGATTCTGGAAATGCTGGCTGAAGGTATTGCGGCACGACGCGGACGTTACGGCGCGTACACTCATCGCGATCGTGTGAATGGAAAATTGCGCGCGCGGCGAGGGGCGCGACTGGCGGCGATTACCAGCGGCGGAGCAATCCCAGACAATTCGCTTTATGCCGTTGTAGCGGAACCCGATGGCCTTGTCGTGGGCACAGTAGATGAGGATTTTGCCGTGGAGAGCAATCGCGGCGACATCATGCTACTGGGCAATACTTCGTGGATGATTCGCCGAGTGGAAACGAACTCAGGCCGCGTGCTGGTGCAGGATGCGCACGGAGCGCCACCGAGCGTTCCCTTCTGGCGCGGCGAAGCGCCAGCACGGACGGAAGAATTGTCCGATCATATTGGAACCTTGCGGCAGAAAATCAGTGAAATGCTGCCCCATACGTCGCCCGTAGGATTTTCGGCGACGCAACCGGACGTAGCCGCAACAGTTTCGTGGCTCAAAGAGGAGTGCGGGCTTGATGATTCTGGAGCAGAGCAAATAATTGAGTACATTCTGCAAGGGCGGGCCGTGCTGGGCGCTGTACCGACACAAACAACCGTGATCGCAGAGCGATTCTTCGACGAAGGCGGCGGGATGCAGTTGGTGATCCACGCGCCTTTCGGTGGGCGCATCAACAAAGCGTGGGGATTGGCGCTGCGCAAGCGGTTCTGCGTGGGATTTAATTTCGAATTGCAGGCCGCTGCAACCGACAATGGCCTGAATATTGCTTTGTCTGAGCAGCACAGCTTTCCGCTGGGAGACGTGTTCAACTTTCTACAAGCGGCCACCGTGCAGCCAATTCTGGAGCAGGCGGCCGTGGACTCTCCGATTTTTGCCACGCGCTGGCGCTGGGATGCAAATCGTGCACTGGCGCTGCTGCGCTTTCAGAATGGAAAGAAAGTTCCGCCGCAGATTCAACGAATGCGGTCGGAGGATCTGCTGTGTGCGGTTTTTCCCGATGCGGCAGCATGCTTCGAGAATATCGAGGGGGATCGCAAGATCCCGGATCATCCCTTGGTCGGCGAAGTGATGAAAGATGTGTTGACGGAGGCGATGGATGTTGAGGGCCTGAAGTCCGTGCTGAGGGGGTTGGCGGACGGTCGGATTTCTTGTATTGCAGTCGATACACCGGTGCCGTCGCAGTTTTCGCACGAAATTCTGAATGCGAATCCTTACGCGTACCTGGATGATGCGCCACTGGAAGAACGGCGCGCCCGCGCGGTGCAAATGCGACGAATGCTGCCGGAATCCGTGCTGGAGGAAGTGGGCGGGCTGGACCAGACGGCGATTGCGAAGGTCCGCGACGAAGCTTGGCCAGATGTCCGCGATGCAGACGAGTTGCACGATGTACTTCACACGCTGGTTGCTCTGCCAGCAAGTCGAGCTTCGCTCGACCGGACCGCCGAGGACCGCCTTCCTCACATGGACAGTGGTGCCGGAGAATGGTTGGGCTACTTCGAGAAGCTAGTTAACGAGGGGCGCGCTGCGTGGGCAGTTTCAGGTGAGCGGACTTATTGGGTGGCGGCAGAACGGGCAAAGAATTTTTCGTTGTTGTTTCCTGACGCGCGATTTGAACCTGTGCTGGCTGAAGTGGAAATGGGAACTGCCAGCCGCGATGACGCCTTATTGACCATGGTTACGGGATGGATGTCGCATTTGGGACCGACGACTGCAACGGGACTCGGCGCAACTCTGGGCCTTCCCTCCTCTGAGATTTTGGCCGCTCTGCTTCGCATGGAAGCGAATGGGACTATTCTGCGAGGCAACTTTAGTGGCACTACCTCGCGGGCAGAGCCTGGCCTGAGCTTGACGAAGGGAGTGCCCGCACCACACGAGGCTGAGATCGAGTGGTGCGAGCGGCGGTTGCTGGCCCGCATTCATCGGCTGACGGTTGCGACTTTGCGCAAGCAGATTGAACCCGTCTCCGCGGCGCAATTCATGCAGTGGTTGCTGCAATGGCAGCACGTCGCTCCGGGGACGCAGGTCGTGGGCGAGCGTGGGACGCTTGAGGTGTTGCGACAGTTGCAGGGATTTGAGATTCCCGCGAATGCCTGGGAGCGCCAGGTGCTGGCGCGCCGCGTAGTAGATTACGATCCCAAGTGGCTCGACCAGCTTTGCCTCACCGGCGCTGTGGGCTGGGGTAGATTGTCGCCGCATCCGGCGACACTGGATTCCATGCATCCCGCTCGTGGAGCGGATTCTGAGGCGACAGCTCCCCGGCAGCGGCGTGTCATTCCTACCAGCGTGGCACCGATTACGTTTTTCATTCGTGAAGATGCCGACTGGATGACGCCGCGGCATCCCGGCGCGGAGCTCTCGGAAAATAACGGGCTCAGCCACGGCGCGCAGATCGTACTGGATTTTCTGCGGCAACGTGGGGCGTCGTTCTTCGCCGATATCGTGCGAGGAACGGAAAAGCTGAAGGCGGAAATCGAGACGGCGCTGTGGGAGCTGGTTGCCGCAGGCCTGGTGACTGCCGACGGCTTCGACAATCTGCGCTCGCTGATTGATCCCAAGAGGCGGGCGGGGCAAGGCAGCGGGCGCACAACGCGTCCACGGCACAGTGCGGGACGCTGGGCATTGCTGCATGCTGAAGAAGTGGTCGAGAGGCCGCGCGCGGTCGAGGCTGCTTGCTGGATGCTGCTGCGGCGCTATGGCATCGTCGTCCGCGATGTGTTGGCGCGCGAGGCAAATCTGCCGCCGTGGCGCGAATTGCTCATGGCCTTTCGCCGCCTCGAAGATCGGGGCGAGATTCGCGGCGGGCGTTTTGTCGATGGATTTCTCGGCGAGCAGTTCGCGCTCCCGGTTGCAGTCGAGTCCGTAAGGGCTATGCGCAGGCTCCAGTCTGAGCAGGGAACGATCGCGTTGTCGGCGGCTGATCCGTTGAATCTGGTGGGAATTCTGGTTCCGGGGGAACGCGTGCCGGCGATTTCGGGAAACACTGTTACGTATCGCGATGGCGCCGCAGTAGCACTTCCCGTGGTGGAGCTGCCGAGCGGCGAAGCGGTAGCCAGCTAGATTCACTCTGTCCAAAAAATCAAGGGACCCGATGAGGGGGCCCTTCGGATCCCTGATTGCGCAAGGTCGGCCTAAAACTATTCCAAAAGCGCTTCCCCCATCGCTTTTTGCCAAGCCTAGACGCAATCTAGAGAAGTGCACGCCGCGTGCCAGCTGGCTTGGAGCAGAAAATAAATCTCAAAATCCTTCCAACTTACTGATGTCAAAATATTTATGCAGTCGACGAAGGTTGGCTTCGTGTGAGGCCAGGGTGGAACACCAAGTGAACTACTATCCGAACGGATAGTGCCGGCTATCTGTTCGGATATTGGAACAGTTCCAATTCTGCGATGAATTTGGGCCTAAACTGTGATATGAAGGCCGCGAGGTAGAAGCTTGCGTCCAAGACTCCTGGTGCTATCCGGGCCCGCAAAAGACTCGACCATCGCTCTTTCCCCGGGTGAAGTGACGATTGGACGGGAAGCCTCGAACGGGATTGCGATCCCAGACCCGTCGGTTTCGCGCAAACATTGCCTGATCAGTTGGCATGACGGAAGATTCCTGGTGCAAGATCTCGACAGCCGCAATGGAACCCTGGTCAATGGCGCCGCGGTCGAAGAACAACCGCTTCAACACGGAGATGAGATTGCCGCTGGTGACTCCTCCTTTTTATTCCTGCTGGAGGAAGTAGATCAGGCTCCGCCGGCCGGCCGCGTGGAATTCGAAGATGCCAAGCGGACAACTGAAACCACCATCATCCATCCTAGGGACGCCGTCTATCTACAGCCGGACCGTTTGCTGCGCGAACTTCCCGCTAACTCGCGCGTGGCCCGAAATCTGAATGCGCTTTTGAAGATCAGCCGCATCGTGCATGCCATTCGCGATCTCGGTGATCTGCAGGGGCAATTGCTGGACTTGATTTTCGAGGTAGCTCCAGCAGGCCGGGGCGCGATTCTTCTAGCCGATAGCGAGGGCCAACAGTTCAACTCTCTTTTTGCGCGCACCAGGAATCAAGGGCAGACTCAGTTGGTCCGTGTGAGTCGAACGGTTGCGCGCCAGGTGCTGGAGCAGGGCATTGCGATTCTCGGTACCGATGTTGAGCGCAGTAACGAGTTACGCGCGGTGGAGAGTTTGGCGGCATCCCAGGTGCGCTCGCTGTTGTGCGTGCCTTTGACCGTCTTTGAGCGGGTCATTGGATGCATTTATCTCGATAGCGATAGTGTCAGCACTCGTCTTCATGAGGAGCACCTCCAGCTAGTGACGGCAATCGCGGGAATCTCCGCGGTTGCGCTGGACAACGCGCGCCGCCTGAATTGGCTGGAGCAGGAAAACCAGCGCCTGACCGTCGAGATCAGCCAGGACCGCAGTTTGGTGGGCGAAGGTGCGCGCATGAAGGAGGTTTATCAGTTCCTCAAGCGCGTGGCGCCCACCGACTCGACGGTCCTGATCGAGGGTGAAAGTGGGACCGGAAAAGAGCTGGCGGCGCGAGCCTTGCATCGCAACAGTCCGCGGGCGTCCAAGCCGTTTGTGGCCATCAACTGTGCCGCGATTCCGGAGACGCTTCTGGAAAGTGACTTGTTCGGCCACGAACGTGGCGCGTTCACCGGGGCCGCTGTTCAGAAGAAAGGCCGCCTGGAAGTGGCCGACGAAGGCGTGGTTTTTCTCGACGAAATCGGCGAGCTGGCTCCGTCGCTGCAAGGCAAACTGCTGCGCGTTCTGCAGGAGCGCGAGTTCGAACGTGTGGGCGGGAATCATCCAATCAAGGTGGACATCCGCCTGATTGCGGCGACCAATTGCAATCTGGAGCAGGCAATGCGCGAGGGCAAGTTTCGACAGGACCTGTATTACCGCCTGGCAGTGTTGAGGATCACCATGCCCACGCTGAGGGATCGTCACGAGGACATTCCGCTGCTGGTGCGCCATTTCGTGCAGAAACATGCGAAGCGCTGCAAGGTGAGGCCGCGTCCAATCTCGCGCGAGGCGCTCGCGCGTCTGGTGAACTACGACTGGCCCGGCAACGTGCGTGAACTGGAAAACGCCATCGAGCGTGCGCTGGTGCTGGGATCTTCAGACACGATCCTGCCGGAGGACTTGCCGGAATCGCTGCTGGAGCGGACTCCGCCCGAGATGACCGAGGCGAAATATCACGCGGCAGTGAAAGAGCTCAAGAAGCAACTGATTCTCGATGCAGTGGAGCAGACGCGAGGCAGTTATGCCGATGCGGCCCGCATCCTTGGCGTGCATCCCAATTATCTACACCGCTTGATCCGCAACCTCGAGCTCAAAGAAAGTTTGAGAGATGCGCTGCGCGATGTTCAGGCGCGCGGATTGACTGGCATTTCGGGCGGCAACGCGTAAAGTGGGCCTTAGCTGTCGGACTTCAGCCCTTCCTCATTCGGTGTTCGGCACGTCGAGTGGAGTGCTGCTTTCACGGCAGACGCAGGCGCATCAAACTCGCGGGATCGAGATAGGTTCCCTGCCATCGCACGGCGACGTGAAGGTGTGGACCAGTCGCACGGCCGGTACCGCCGCTCAGTCCGATCTCCTGGCCACGTTTCACCTGATCGCCTTCCTTTACCTTGAACTCGGAAAGATGCAGGTATAGCGTAAGCAAACCCTGGCCGTGATCCAGCACAACAAAGTTGCCCTCGAAATAAAGCGGCCGTGCGAGCAACACCGTTCCGTCATTCATGGCCGCGACGGGCGTTCCACTGGGAACCCGGAAATCCAGGCCCAGGTGCGGGCTGGAAGTTTTGCCGTTGAAAATACGCTCGGAACCGAAGACGTCTGAAATTTCTGCTTCGGCGGGAGCGGCGAATTGCCCTGACCACTCGCGCTCAGGCGTGACCCGGCTCAGATAATCCTTTTTGATTTCCTGGGATTCCTGGATTTGCTTCTGCTGCTCGGGACTAGGCTCAGTAAACTTACCTTCGACACTGAGCTTGACCAGGATTTTGGGATACTTGCCGCGCGCCACCGTAAAACTGCGCGTAAACGAGAGCCTCTTACTCCCGTCCTTCACGTCAGAAAGTTCGCCCATCAATTCCAGGGGATAAACTCCCGGCACAGTTTCCAGGCTGACGCCCGCCAGCGCATACCACATTTTGCTCTTCGCATCGAAGCTAAAGGAGACCTCGTGCCCGAGCCACGTGCCTGTTAGCGATTGCAATCGCACCGGAGGCTTCACTTGAAACAATACAGGACTTCCATTGACTAATCGCGCCGGCAGCGCGTGCGCGGTCCAATTCGCGGCGTGGGCAAATAGAACCGCGCCGAAACACCCCCAGGCAATAAGAAGAACTGTGATACGAGCACAGAAAAATCTATTAGTTCGCCGGTTCACCTTACCAGCCTAGCATTCTTCGCGTGGCTCACAGATATAATCCGCTGATGCAGAGACGTAAGAAGGACACGCAACATCAAAGGCTTGGAACGCGCGCAGTGTGGGCCGGAGAGCGCGGCCAACATTGGGAGCGCGCAACACAAATTCCCGTCGCTCTGAGCGTGGCGTTCGGCTACGACGACGTCAACGAATGGCTCAACGTCGCCCAAGGCAAGACCCACGGCCACATCTATAGCCGGAACACTAATCCAACTGTGGCCGCCTTCGAGGAAAAGGTAAGAGATCTTGAGATGACCGAAGCTGCCACCAGTTTTTCGAGCGGCATGAGCGCGATCAGCAATACGCTTTTTGCTCTGCTCACTCCGGGCGATCGCGTGGTTTCGATCAAGGATACATACGGCGGAACGAACAAACTGTTTCGCGAATTCCTGCCGCGGTTCGGCATCGACGTTTCGCTTTCCGACACAAACGATTACGCAGCGATTGAGGCTGCGATTAGCGAAGGATGCAGGGTTGTGTATTTGGAGAGTCCGACGAATCCGACGGTCAAGATTGTCGATCTCGGGCGTCTGGCTGCCGTGGCGCATCGTTACAGTGCGATTGTAATTGTAGACAATACTTTTGCCACACCCATCAATCAGCAGCCGGTGAAACTTGGAGCCGATCTAATCATTCACAGCGCCACCAAATTTCTCGGCGGTCATGCCGATGCGCTTGGCGGTGTGGTGTGCGGGCCCTCCGATCTCATCGCGAAGATTTATCACTTCCGCGAAATCACCGGAGCCTGTCTCGATCCCATGGCCGCCTACTTGCTGCTTCGCGGAATGAAAACACTTCATCTTCGGATCGCACGGCAGAACGAGAGTGCGTTGAAGATTGCGCGATTCCTGGAATCCCACCCGCGCGTGGAACGAGTCTTCTATCCCGGCTTGAAGTCTCATGAAAATCACAGCATCGCACGAAAGCAGATGAGCGGATTCGGGGGCGTACTCAGCTTTGTCATTGAGGGTGGATTCGCAGCGGTGAAATCTCTTCTGCCGCGTCTGAAGTGCGCACATTTGGCGGCAAACCTGGGCGCTGTTGAAACTGTCGCTGGTCCACCGGCTACGACAAGCCACGTGGAACTGAATAAAGCAGAACGCGCTGCCGCTGGGATTCCAGAAGCTCTTATCCGTTACTCGGCAGGCATTGAAGATGTGCAGGATTTGATTGACGATCTACGGCAGGCGTTAGCGAGTGTTCCTCAGGTAATTCGGCGACCAGCATTGAAAGAGTCACGACGATGAACCGACTGTGATCAACCAAACGATGCAGTCAGCCCCAGCCTCGCAAAAGAGGGCGAGAGCATTGTCGCACTGGCATACGGCCACGGGCCCATCGAAGACATCGATGCCCGGAAGAGGCAGGAGCGTGGAGCGAAAAGTTGCCTCACGCAGCGAGTTCAGGGCCGATCCGGTCCGGAAAGACCTGTATTTTGCTTTCCCGTTCGTTTTTCCCCTCGCTCTTTGAGAATAGCTTCGCCGTGACCAACATCGCCGCAAAGGTCATGCTCAATAGCGAGAACTGTCGCCATCCGTTCAGCATCGACGCGTTGCCCATGAGCGTGAGCCCTGCAAAACAAAATAAAAGATGCACGCAAAATACCTGCAAGGAAGATTGGCCCATCAGAACCAAAGGCCGAATCGCAGCCCGCTTCGTAATCGGCTGTGAGACGATCAGCAACGCCGAGACGGCTGTGAAATCCAGGAGACGCAACAGGCCGAGATGCCACTTGTCAAAGAGAAACTCGAATGCTCCCAGTTCTAAACCATGTGCAACTTTCCGCCGAATCGCGAAACAAATACAAGCAACCACGACGGCAGGAACAACCACTCGCCTGGCCCACGTTTCAATCGGCAGGTTTCCCTCAGCCCAACGAACGCCAAGCCACACACCCACAAACCACAGGAATTGCCAGGCCCACAGATCGAACGATCCCATCTCGTTCAGAGGAATTCGCGTGGGAAGGTATTGGGTCATGAAGATATGTTCGGCGCTGCGAAAGCCGAACTGGGCGAGCGTCCAAAAGCCGAAGGACGTCCACAAAATGGGCTTCCACCCGATCCCGCGCGCCAGCGGTATCACCACCGACGTGAGTGCCAAAAAGATGATGTACATGGGCAGGATATCCAACAAAGGCGGCCGATAGATAAGCAGAGCGGCCTCCGTCACAGCTTGTTTGGGGCCTGCCATGAAATAGAAATCCAGCAGGTTGTGGAGTCCAGGGCGATCGCCACGGGACGCAATGGGAACTGCCACCAGGAACGCAAAAGCCAGGAGCAGTGCATGATAGCCATACAGTCGCAGCGTGCGTCCCCACAATTTTTTGGTCATCGCACCATAGCCATCATGCTCGGCCAGACGAAAGTAAATTCGTCCGGTAAAAAGGGCCGAAAGAAAAATGAAGCCTTCCGCCGCCCCTAGGAAACCGAAGGGCTGATTCACCCAAGCACTTGCGGCGGTTGGCAGATGCGTTAGAGCGATCCAAACCAGCATCAACCCCCGCATCGCGTCAAGTTCCAGCCGGCGTCCGTTAGCCATACTCTTTAGACGCCGGAGGAGAGCCAAGGGTCACTTGGATTCGACGCTCGAACAAAAAAGTACAAAATTTTATGCAGAAAATTCCATGTTAAAGTTTACGGCGGAGGAATTTTGGCTGCTTTCCCGAAAAGAATGCTCGTTTTTCTGTTTTTCTGCCTGCTCACTACCTCTCTGGCTGAGGCAGAAAAGAAACATGAGACAGGGTTTCTGGACCGCACTCTCACCCTGCGGGGCGTTACCTACAAATATCAGGTCTTTCTTCCAGAGGACTGGACGTCTCGTGAAAAATGGCCCGTGATTTTGTTTCTTAACGGTGCCGGCGAACGCGGTGACGACGGTCTGGAGCAAACTGACGTGGGCATTGGTACGGCCATCCGAACCAACCGTAGCGCGATCCGTGCCATCGTCGTCATGCCCCAATGCAGAAAAAATTCCTGGTGGACACTGCCACCGATGGACGACATGGCCATGGCTGCGTTAAATGAAGCCACCAAAGAGTTCCATGGGGACCTGCAGCGGACCTATCTCACCGGAATCTCCATGGGAGGCTTTGGTTCGTGGCATTTGGCGGAGAAATATCCCGGCCGGTTCGCGGCTATGGTCGTGATTTGTGGAGGAATTCGCCCTCCCGCACACGCACGAAACGCGATCCCCGAACTCGCCAAGTCGAGCCCGCCGGACTCCCCCAAAAGTTACGCGGATGCCGCCCAGCGAATCGGCAAAACGCCGGTCTGGATCTTTCACGGCGGTGCAGACGACATCATTCCCGTGACCGAATCGCAACGAATGAACGAAGCGATGAACCAAGTCGGCGCGGAAGTTCACTACACGGAGTTTCCCGGCGTAGGGCACGCCTGTTGGGACAAGGCTTACGATGAGCCGAAGTTATTCCCTTGGCTTTTTTCCAAGTCGCTCGCCACGCCGCCGAAAATAAACTGAGAGCGTTCGTGTCGTTTTTCGGCGTAAGACAGCAATCGGTCGATCTGTTGAGAGAATTGGTGGACCTAGGTCGGGATCGAACCGACGACCTCCCCGGCAAGGCGCCGGGGCGCGCTCAGCTTCGCGTGTTCGGTGTTTCGATCAATTCCTGGATCGAACGATGTGATTTCCAGCTTTTTAGCTGTCGCTCGCGACAGTCGCGCCTCGGTTAGGGTGTCAAACCGCTCCTGGAACACCAAAACCCACGGTCCTCTACCACGTGTTGAGGTCGTATGTCCGCGCTGGTGCTCAGCGAGGCAGGCGAGAGGGTCGGCCGCGCAGCCTACGTAGAACCTATGCGTGCTCTGACTTTGCAGAATGTAAACGGCAGTCACAAAAGGAATTTTGGTGGACCTGGTCGGGATCGAACCGACGACCTCTTCCATGCCATGGAAGCGCGCTCCCAGCTGCGCCACAGGCCCACGATTAAGGCAGAAAAGCCTGAATGCCCGACACCTCGGGCTCGAGGAGAGTACTCGATTCATTTTCGCCCACATCTCCGGGATAGTCAACGCGCCCCGATTTCTTCCATTTGTTTCCACAGGCCTGTTCTGGCATAATTGATCGTGCACCCCACCTGCACCATTTTTCAAACACAATTTAGAGCGAGGAAGAGATGCCAGCGAAGTACATCTTTGTAACGGGCGGAGTTGTGTCTTCTCTAGGCAAGGGATTAGCCGCGGCCTCCATCGGTTGCCTCCTGGAAAGCCGCGGGTTGAAAGTTAATTTGATGAAGTTCGATCCTTATCTCAACGTCGATCCCGGCACGATGTCGCCATTTCAGCACGGCGAAGTTTTCGTGACCGACGACGGCGCCGAAACCGATCTCGATCTCGGACACTACGAACGCTTCACGCACGCCAGACTTTCTCGCGACAATAATTGGACCACAGGCCGCATCTACGAGCAGATCATTGCTAAAGAGCGCCGGGGCGATTACCTCGGAAAAACTGTGCAGGTGATTCCGCACGTGACCAACGAAATTAAAGCCGCGATGAAAAAAGTGGCGCAGGACGTTGACGTCGCGATTGTGGAAATTGGCGGCACGGTGGGCGACATCGAGTCGTTGCCCTTTATGGAAGCAATCCGCCAGATGCGCCAGGAACTGGGCCGCGAGGACACGTTGTTTGTTCACGTAACGCTGGTTCCCTTCATTGCCGCGGCACAAGAACTGAAAACCAAACCGACGCAGCACTCGGTAAAAGAATTGTTGAGCATTGGAATTCAACCGGACATCCTGCTCTGCCGAACCGATCGATTCCTCGCAAAGGAGCTCAAAGCGAAAATCGCGCTCTTCTGCAATGTGCAGGAAGAAGCTGTGATTACGGCCAAGGACGTGGCTTCGGTGTATGAAGTGCCGCTCGTGTTCGCCAATGAAGGCGTGGATACGCTGGTGCTGAAATATCTGCACATGGAGGCGAATGATCGGGATCTTTCCAAGTGGGAAGACATCGTGCATCGCGTTTATAACCCGAAAGATACCGTGACGATCGGAATTGTGGGAAAGTATGTCGAGTATGAAGACTCTTACAAATCGCTCAAGGAAGCGCTGATCCACGGCGCGCTGGCTCACAACCTCAAACTTCAATTGAACTGGATCGAGGCTGAAGGCCTTGAGACGGCCGACGAAAGCAGCATTGAAGCGCAACTCGAGGGCTACGACGGGATTCTGGTTCCCGGCGGTTTTGGGAAACGCGGAATTGAGGGCATGCTGATCGCAATTCGCTATGCGCGCGAGAATAAAGTTCCCTACTTTGGAATTTGCCTTGGCATGCAGACCGCGTGCGTGGAATTTGCCCGCAACGTGGTTGGACTGGCTGAGGCAAATTCGAGCGAGTTCGATCCGGCAACGCCACATCGGGTGATCTACAAACTGCGCGAACTGCGAGGCGTGGAAGAACTCGGCGGCACCATGCGCCTGGGCGCGTGGACATGCAAAATCGAGCCTGATACGCTGGCACACAAAATTTACGGCAAGCTCGAAATCAGCGAGCGCCATCGCCATCGCTACGAATTTAATCGCGAATACGAAGAGCCGATGGTGGCGGCGGGACTGCGCATTTCTGGCTCAACGCCTGACGGAACTTACGTTGAAATGGTTGAATTGCCGGACCATCCGCATTTCATCGGCTGCCAGTTCCATCCCGAGTTCAAGTCAAAGCCACTCGAGCCGCATCCCCTGTTCAGCACTTTTATTGCGGCGGCGTATGAGCATGGGAAGAAACGGCGGGCGCAGAAAGAAATTGCGGCTGGCGAGATGTTTCATCGTCCAGAAAAAGTCGCGAGAAGATAGCGACGAAAAGTTTAAATTCACCACAGAGTCATGGAGACACAGAAAGACAAAACCTATGAGGTTGGTTTCTCTGTGCCTCTGAGTCTGTGGTGAAATGATTTTTGGTGAGATTGTTGTCTACTTCATTCCAAGTCGGCGATGTCCGGATCGGTTCCAGCAATCTTTTTCTTATCGCCGGTCCGTGCGTAATCGAGAGCGAAGAACACGCCATTCGCATGGCCGAGATCATCAAAGGGGTCACCAAGGCACTCGGGTTTCCTTTCATCTTCAAAGCCAGTTACGACAAAGCGAACCGAACTTCGATTCGCAGCTTTCGCGGACCCGGTGTAAAGGAAGGTTTGCGCATTCTGAGGAAGGTAAAAGATGAGGTCGGTGTCCCGGTGCTCACTGATGTTCACGAAGTGGCGGATGTCGCTCGAGTTGCAGAAGCAGTCGACGTGCTGCAAATTCCCGCGTTTCTGTGCCGCCAAACCGATCTCGTGGTGGCGGCCGCGCTTAGCGGCCGGCCGGTCAACATCAAGAAGGGACAATTCGTGTCGCCATGGGACATGCGGCACGCGGTAGAAAAATGTCGCGAGGCGGGGAATTCGCAGATTTTTCTGACGGAGCGCGGCAGCAGTTTCGGCTACAACAACCTCGTGGTGGACATGCGGTCGCTTGCCATCATGCGCAAGTTCGCGCCGGTTGTCTTCGATGCGACGCACGCCGTTCAGTTACCTTCTGCATCAACTGCCGATGGTGGTCCCGTCGTGAGTGGAGGCCAGCCAGAATTCATTCCATTGCTGGCGCGTGCCGCGGTGGCTGCAGGCGTGGATGGAGTGTTCCTTGAAGTGCACGACAACCCCAAAATTGCGAAGTCCGATGGGGCGAATTCGCTGGAGTCCACCAAGCTGCGGGAAGTGTTGAAAGAATTGCTGGCGGTGCGGCAGGCGCTGGACGTGGCACGGGCTACGCCGTAGGGTGCGTCGTTTTCCTCCTCTGCATCGCTTTCCTCTTCCGTGTTAGATTTGAATTCCCGCATGAAAGAGATCGCCAATTGGGCATTGAATGTCGCGACGATGCGCGGCGCGAGTTACGCCGATGTGCGTAGCGTCAGCCAGCGAAGCCGTGCGCTCACCACGAAAAACGGCAAGGTCGGCAGTGCGTCGGATGCCGAATCGATGGGCATGAGCGTGCGAGTTATTGTCGACGGCGCGTGGGGATTTGCCGCTTCTGAAGACTTGTCCCGTTCCGGCGTAGAATCCACGGCTGCGCGCGCGGTTGCGATTGCCCGGGCCTCGGCGCTCGTAAAGCAACAGGATGTTCGTCTGGCTGCGGAAAAGCCGGCGATTGCCGAATGGACCACGCCGCACGCAATCGATCCGTTCTCGATTTCTGTCGAGCAAAATATTGACTTGCTGCTAAAGATCGATTCTGAGCTGCGCGCCGTTGCGGGCATCACGTTG
>Ga0307474_10001820_pt1 | contig 15400 bp, 16 predicted proteins | sample atmos_gasesECM1C_2_FD_203312 | JGI IMG/M metagenome (GOLD analysis project Ga0307474, IMG submission 203312) | Hardwood forest soil microbial communities from Morgan-Monroe State Forest, Indiana, United States - atmos_gasesECM1C_05 | ecosystem: Environmental > Terrestrial > Soil > Temperate... | reverse complement strand
TCCTTCGGACCGCGCGGCCCGCAGTTCATCAAGCGCATGACTGGTCGAGAGGTGGACGATATGCAAACGAAAACCGTATTCCCGGCACAGCGATAGCATCAACTGAATGGCAGTGAGTTCAGCCTCGTCTGGTCGCGATTCAAGATAAGTCGAGTAGCGGCTCCAATCAGCGGCGGCCAGAGCGGCGGTTGCCCGATCAATCGGACCGGGAAGCTCCGCGTGCACCAGAAGCGGCAGGCCAGTCCGCACAACATGAGGCAGAGCCGCTCGCAACTGTTGCTCCGTCACCATGGTGAAACCATCGATACCTGGATGGATCAGAAAGCATTTGAACCCCGGCACTCCGGAGGCTGCGAGAGCTTCGATGTCACTCTGGTTATCGTGAACCACCCCGCCCCATGCCGCCCAATCCACGCGGCATCGGCCCTTTGCAGCCGCGCGTTTCGCCTGCAGCGCCGCAACTGTCGTCGTCGCAGGAAGGCAGTTCAGGGGCATATCGACCAGCAACGTGTATCCGCCTGCCGCAGCGGCCCGTGTCGCGGTTTCAAAACCTTCCCAGTCCCCACGGCCGGGATCGTTGATGTGCACGTGGGAATCGACGAGCCCCGGAAGAATGGCTGCTCCAGCAAAGTCATGAATTTTGTAGCCTTCGGCGGGTATTTGATCGGGAGAAACAACAGCCTGAATACGCTCCCCTTCCACAAGTATGGCCGCCGGGCGGACTCCTTCGGGAGTGACCACACGGCGCGCGATCAAGGCCTGCAAACTCAAAATAGCTCCTTGGAAGACTGCCCAGAGGCAGAGCGTATCGCGGCCATTCCACTTTTGCAATGCACAGTACAGTGGAATCAAAACAACATTTTACGAAGTTCTGAGTCCGGCTTATACTCGCTTCTCAGCGAAAGCCGCTGCGAAAGAGTCCATGTCGGCAGAGTTGCGAATTCGCGGGTTGCTGACGCCGGCACACCCTCACGTCACGCACAGGTAGGCGAAACATTGACCGAAAACATGGACAACCCTTTCATGGCCCGCGCCATTCGACTCTCGATTGACAACGTCAACTCAGGACGCGGTGGACCCTTCGGTGCGGTTGTCGTGAAAGACGGCGCCATTATTGCCGAAGGCGCGAATCAGGTCACTTCTACGAATGATCCTACCGCACATGCAGAAGTGGTCGCCATCCGTGCGGCCTGCAAGAAGCTTGGCGTTTTCGACCTAGAAGGCTCTGATATCTACACCTCCTGTGAGCCCTGCCCTATGTGTCTGGGGGCGATCTACTGGGCTCGGCTGTCTCGCGTTTATTTTGCCAATGCTGACGCGGATGCGTCCCGGATCGGATTTGACGACTCAATGATCTACCGCGAACTCGCCCAACCGCATTCGCAGCGCAAGATTCCGATGATTCAGATGATGCGCGAAGAGGCATTGGCTGCGTTTCGTGCCTGGGAAAACAAGACTAATAAGATCGAGTACTGAGTCGGTGTGAGCGCCGCCAGCCTCAATCCAGGGGGACGATTGATCAATCGCTACTTTAAACTCGCCGAGAATCAGACCTCCGTAAAGCAGGAGATGCTGGGTGGCCTCACCACCTTCGTCACGATGGCTTACATCATCGTGGTCAACCCTCAGATTCTCTCTCAGGCAGGAATGCCGGCGGAGGGCGTCGTCTTCGCGACCTGCGTCTCTGCCGCGGTGGCTACGCTGGTCATGGGACTCTACGCCAACTATCCCATCGCGTTGGCCCCAGGTATGTCTCTGAACGCTTACTTCACATATTCCGTCTGCATCGCCATGCACGTCCCCTGGCGCACCGCGCTGGCGTTGGTTTTTTGCTCAGGCGTTCTTTTCCTGTTGCTCACTGTGACTCGCGTACGCGAGCAGATTGTCAACGGCATGCCCGATGGCCTGAAGCACTCGACCGCCGCGGGGATTGGAATGTTTATCGCGTTTGTGGGACTGCGCAACGCCAAGCTTGTAGTGGCGAATCCAGCGACGTTTGTCGGCCTCGGCAGCTTCGCCGACAAAGAAGTGCAGACCGCCTGCTTCGGCCTGGTCTTGACCATGATCCTCATGTCACGAAAGCTGCACGGCTCCATCCTGATCGGCATTTTTGGCACCACGCTGCTCGGGATTCTTCGTGGGATTGCGAGCTGGCCGGCGGCGATTTTCTCGATGCCGCACCCCTCCTCCACTTTCCTGCAACTTGACTTTCGCGGCGCCAGTCATCTCGGCTTACTCGAAATCCTGTTCGCGTTTCTATTTGTCGACCTCTTCGACAACGTCGGCACTCTCGTGGGAGTCTGCGAGCAGGGCGGCTTCATCAAGGACGGCAAGATTCCCCGCGTGGGACGAATTTTAGTAGCAGACGGCGTGGGAACTGTTTTCGGCGCCTTGACGGGAACTTCCACGGTCACAAGTTACATCGAAAGCGCAGCCGGAGTTGCAGCCGGAGCTCGTACCGGGCTAAGTAACGTTGCCGTTGCCGCACTCTTCCTGCTCGCTACTTTCTGCTCGCCGCTGGCCACCGCGATTCCAGCCTACGCGACCGCCCCCGCGTTGATTCTGGTCGGCGTTTTGATGACGCAATCCATTGCGCAAATCGCATGGCACGATTTCAGCGAGGCGGTGCCGGCATTTATCACCATCCTGGCCACCCCTCTCACCTTCAGCATCGCGACCGGTCTGAGCCTCGGTCTGATTTCCTACACCGTCGTGAAGATTGCGGCTGGTAAGCTTCGCGAAGTGAATGTTCTCATTTGGATCCTCACGATCCTATTTATTCTGCGTTACATCTATTTGGCCGCAGCCTAGCCAAATCGAGACTCTCCCGGCCCGTTGCGCAAGCCGCGAAAGGCCACGCTTCGGCGTTCCCTAAGCGGCTGCTTGCTTGCTTCTCTGGAAAAATGCAAGTAGATCGGCATTGATCCGGTCAGCATTGGTTGCAGGCATTCCGTGTGGAAAACCTGGATACACGATCAGCTGCGCGCCCTTAACGATCTTTGCCGACATTCGACCTGCAGCATCGATCGGCACGATCTGATCGTCGTCGCCGTGCATAATGAGGGTCGGGACATCGAACTTCTTCAGGTCCTCCGTAAAATCCGTCTCGGAGAATGCCTTGATGCAGTCGTAGTGCGCCTTCATTCCTCCCATCATCCCCTGCAACCACCAGTGTTCCCGGATGCCTTCGGAAATCTTTGCGCCTGGCCGGTTGTAGCCGTAGAACGGAAGTGTAATGTCGATGTAAAACTGCGGCCGATTTGCCGCCAGCGCGGCTCGGAGGCCGTCGAACACCGAGAGGGGCGCGCCCAGAGGATTCTTGTCCGTCTTCAGCATCAGTGGTGGCACCGCGCTAATCAGCACGGCCATGGCGACACGTTTTGTGCCATGCCGCCCAATGTAACGGGCAACTTCTCCGCCGCCGGTGGAGTGGCCCACATGGATCGCATCCTTCAGGTCAAGCTTTTCAGTCAACACTGCGAGGTCGTCAGCGTAGGTATCCATGTCGTTGCCATCCCACGTCTGGTCAGAACGGCCGTGTCCTCGCCGGTCGGCTGCTATGACTCGATAGCCGCGCTGGCCGAAAAACAACATCTGTCCGTCCCAGTCGTCCGCTGTGAGCGGCCAGCCGTGACTGAACACGATGGGCTGTCCCGCGCCCCAGTCTTTGTAGTAAATCTCCGTACCATCTTTTGTCGTAATTGTTGGCATAGATGCTCTCCTCATGTTGCGGTTTTTCCCTCCGGACTATAGAGTCAGATGCTACCGCTATTTGCTGCGATTCGTTATTCCGGCCCTCGACCAATTTGCCAGAACTGGGAGCCTGTCAATTCAGCAGTCGAATCCTTTGTCAGGAGGTTTTATGAAATTAGCGTTTAAGACATTCACCGGCTTAGCGGTACTGATTCTTTTCGCCGCGGCAACCTCGGCACGGGCATCCGCCCAGGCAGAGCCCATCGCCTCGCGCACGTCGCAGATAGACGGCGTCAAGCTGCACTATCTGACGGCTGGTCATGGCCCGGCGGTGATCCTGCTGCACGGCTATACGCAGACCTCGCGCATGTGGCGACCGATTATTCCGCTGCTGGCTGCAAAATTTACGGTGATCGCGCCCGACCTGCCTGGAATCGGCGAATCCGCGATCCCGGCGGACGGGCTCGACATGAAGAACGCCGCCATCCGCGTCCACGCGCTCGTCAAATCGTTAGGTGCCGAGAAAGCACGGGTCGTCGGCCACGACATCGGGTTGATGGTCGCCTACGCTTACGCCGCGCAGTTCCCAGCCGAAACGGAGAAGTTGGTGGTGATGGACGCGTTTCTTCCGGGCGTGGCCGGATGGGAGGACGTATACAACAACCCCGGAATCTGGCATTTTCGCTTCAACGGTCCGACGCCGGAGAATTTAGTGCGCGGACGTGAACGAGCTTACTTCGATTACTTCTGGAACGACTTCGCCGCCGACAAAACCCATTCCATTCCAGAAGCCGACCGCGCGGCGTACGCCGCGGCCTATGCTCGCCCAGGGCGCATGCGAGCGGGCTGGGCCTATTTCGTCTCCTTCCAGCAGGCGGCCAGGGATTTCGCACAACTCTCTCAGACCAAACTCACTATGCCGGTGCTTGCAATCGGCGGCGAGAAGGCAAACGGAAAATTGCTGGGTGAGCAGATGAAGATTGTGGCCACCGATGCCACGATGGTGGTTTTGAAAGACTGCGGTCACTGGGTACTCGAGGAAAAGCCGAGAGAAACGACTGCCGCGCTAATGAAGTTTCTGTGAGACTACCAGCGACCTGGATCAATCCTCATCCAGATACTCGCCGGGCACGTCATCTTCCGGTACCTCACGCGTGTGAACTTCCCTTCCATCGGCGTTATCCGCATCTTCAACGCCTGACACCACTCCAGCCTCGAAAGCGTTGCCTTCCTCGACCAACTCGTCAACACTTTCCGAATCCGCGTGCTCCACATCCGACAAGCCTTGTAGGTCTCCCGATTGCCCGCCTGAGGCTGGTCCCAATGCCTCCCCAGAGAACGCCGTGTCGCTCCCCCCCGGGCGTTTCTTTCGAGTCTCCTTGTTACGCGCGCTCGCGGTCTTCCCGCGGGCCGCTTTCTTCAGGCTCTTGTTTTTCGCCGCGGCCTTGTTTGGAGCGGCCTTCTTCTTTGCCAATTTCTTAGAAGCTTTCCGCTTCTGCGCCGGCCTTACCTTCGGGGCCGCAGTCCTTTTCGACCTTGTCGACTTCTTCCTGGTTTTCTTTTTGGCAGCCATTTGCGCAGTCTAGCACTGGATGAGTGCTTGGACAAAACCTGGGCGGGCGCTCGGTTAGATGCTATCCAGGAGCAAGCCCGCCCACACAGGGTTACGCTTTGATGAATTCGGCATCCAGTGTGATCGTGACCTCTTCTCCTACCATGATGCCGCCGGTCTCGAGCGCTGCGTTCCAGGTCAATCCAAAGTCCTTTCGCTTTATGCGCGTCGTGGCCGCGATCCCGATTCGAGTGTTGCCCCAAGGGTCCTTCATAGGAGCGCTTGGCCCCTCGACTTCAAATACAACATTGCGAGTCACACCATGGATCGAAAGGTCGCCCTCAACCGTGAGCTCGTCGATTCCGGTCTTCGAGACGCGAATCGATTTGAAGGTCAAAACTGGAAACTTCTCCACGTCGAGAAAGTCAGCGCTCTTCAAGTGCGCATCGCGCTGTGCCTCCCTCGTGTTGATCGTGGCGGCATCGATAGATGCTTCAACTCTTGATTTGGTAATGTCTGCGCTGTTTAGTTCCAACTTGCCGGTGACGGCGGTAAACTCGCCCTTCACGTTCGAGATCATCATATGCTTGACCTTGAACTGGGCATTGGAGTGAACGGGGTCAATGTTCCAGGTTGTGGTAGCGGTTAGTTCTGGTGCGGCAACTGTGCTCATGATCAGCTCCTCCTGATCTCAGATGCTTCTGGTAACGACAAAGTATGCAAAATAATTAGCCGGCCTCCTCGACCGCGCTCGCACCGTTCGAGCGGGAAAGCTATTTGGCGTGCGCTCGATCAGGCTTTTGACTTAGACTCTCATGTACCCCTTCTTCTGGAGGCTTATTTGGCCCGTCTTCCCAAGATTTCCCCTGCACTCAAGAAGCGCGCCGCGTGTATCGAACTGCTGCTCATGGACGTGGACGGCACCATGACGGACGGCAGCGTCACTCTGCTCTCGCAGACCGACGGCACCGCGCTCGAAATCAAGACCTTTGACGCCCACGACGGACAGGGGTTGACCCTCGCCCAGACAGCCGGCCTGCGGACAGGTTGCATTACGGGCCGCGAGAGCGCCGCACTCCTGCGTCGAGCCCACGAGATGAAGATGGAGTTTATCTATATGAAACAGCCATTGAAAATGCCCGCGTACGAAGAAATTCTTCGCAAGGCGGGGGTCTCCGATTCCGCCGTCGCCTATATCGGCGATGACCTCCCCGATATTCCCGTGATGCGTCGCGCCGGTCTGGCCATCGCCGTAGGCGATGCCGTCCCTGAGGTAAAAGACGCCGCGCACTATACCACCAAAGCTCTCGCCGGCCACGGCGCAATCCGGGAAGCCGTTGAACTGGTTCTCAAATCCAGAGGCATCTGGGAAGCGATGCTCGACAAAGTCCGCGCCTGAGCCGGTTCTCGTTTTGGGGGCTGGTGTCTTTAGCGGCTCAGAACAAAACGGTTTCGGAACACGGAGTGGAGGATCGGTACAGGAGGCCATGAGTGCGCGACTGATCTAGTTGTCGCATTCGACGCGAATAGCAGTTGGGCCTTTGCTCGACGCCCTTCTCAGGTTATGGGCCCTTTCCCTTACTCAAACTGAAGCATTACAATCTCAGGATTCGATCCCAGCCGCAGCGGCGGTCCCCACGTTCCTGCCCCGCTCGAAGTGAAAACCTGCATCTTACCGATCCGGCTTAAGCCATACACAAACTGCCGGTAAATCCGCCGGGCCATCCAACTCCAAGGCAAGAACTGGCCCAAGTGCGTATGGCCGGACAGTTGCAGGGACACGCCGGCGGCCTCCGCGATCTCCGGATGGTCAGGCGCGTGTGTCAACAGAATACTCGCGCGGTCGCGATCCAAGCCGATCGCATGCAACACCGACGCAAGCTGACCATGCTGCGCCGCATTCCGGTACGGAACGCCAATAATCTGCAAACCGTCCACCTCGACCTTCTCATTGCTGAGCACACGCACGCCGGCCGAGGCGATGGCATTCAGGTATTTGCTGTCGTCACCAAATTGCTCATGATTTCCCGCGACGAAATACACACCCTGAGGCGCCACCAGTTCGTTCAATGGCTCCGCTGCTCGCCGCGCATCGATAGCCGTCCCATCATACAAATCGCCAGCAACAAAAATCGCGTCAGGCTCTTCCCTCAAAGTCTTCGCAACCAAGCGCCGCAGAAAACTGCCGTTTCGCACGTGCCCAAGGTGCACATCGCTGATCAGGGCCGCTGTTCGCCCGCGCCACGCGGCCGGCAGGTTCGCGAGCCGCACTGTCGTTCGCGTGATCCGCGTCCAGCTTGCGTTGAAAACCCCGTAGAGTCCGGCCACAGTCGCTGCACCGAATAGCACTTCTACATTCCGATGGAAGTTGATGTTCAGCCCCGCTAGCCGTGCAACTCCGAAAATAATCCAGGAGGAAACCGCGGCGAGAAAGAGGAAGCTCACCAGACCAATCCACACCGCAGCAACCCTGTAAAACGCGCGCAGAGCGGCATTTGTATAGTGAAAGGCAAGTACCGAAGCGGCAACAAAGCTCACCGACAAAAACCCGAGGACGAGTTTGATCCAGAACCCGCCGGAGGCTTCGCTCCCTGCGGGCGAAAAGGTCCACGTCTCATAAAGGAGATAGTGGGTCAAGAAAAGAACTGCCTGAACGACTGCGACGAAACCGATTAAGTCTCTTCGTAAACGCATGTTGCATTAGACTCCCCAACCCGCCATTCGGATTCTTGGCGTAAGATCTCGGAAAGTTGCTTTCAGCTTAACCCCACGAAATGCAATTCACTTTAAAGAGGAAGCAAATCCGTTTGCAGAGGCGTTTGTGTTGACGGAGGCGCCAGTTCAAAGACCGTGACGTTCGTGTGCAATCCAGCGCCGGAGTATGCGCAGTAAAGCGTGGCGCCGCCGTCTGTTCCCGGCTATGTTTCTATCGAATTCGTGTAGATCAGATGACGTACTTTCGGTTCGGCGGCGACGTAGCTGGACAGGCGTTGCTCCACTTCGCGGTCCGCTTGGGTCTGCCGTTCGTGTTGACGCAGATGTTCTGCCCACGAATTCACAAGAAATATCTCTAGATATCGATCCGCGACTGCTGTATCACGAAATATCCCCCACCGATATGCGCCATCGCGCCGTCGGATGCGGCCGTATTGATGGATCGCCGCCACGAACTCCGCAGCGCGCTCTGGAATGACCGTGTATTCGACCGTAACTAACACCGGCCCGCCGTGAAGGTCTGCGGTAGCTTCTTTGACGACAACCGGCATGCGCCAGTGGTTCCATGGACTCAGATCCGCGGTTGACTCAGGTAGTTTTGCGAAGAGCGCGAACATCAGACTCCCGATTGTTCCAACTCCCGCACAAACAAGAGCGATTCGGATGCCTGCTCGTTGGGCAACCGCGCCCCAAGCCGCGCTCCCCAGAGCGAAGCACCCCTGATAAACCAGGATGAAGATTGCAAGCACTCGCGCTCGTACCCAGTCCGGAGCAAGGTTCTGCACCAGAGCGCTGATCAGGGAAATGAAAGTTACCCAGGCCGCACCGCCAACGAGCATCACAGGAGCAAGTGTGCTCAATCTGTGTAAGCCACTGATCGCTACAATCACCAACCCAAAAATCATCACTCCAGTCGAAACAATGACTTCCGTGGACCATCTGGCGCGGGCTGACTGCATTATCAATGCACCGCCAATTGCCCCCGCACCAAAGCATCCCAGCAAGATCCCGTATCCGATTGCGGTCGCGTTCAAGCTCCGGGCAACGGTCGGCAGTAATGCAAAGAGCGCGCTTGAGAAGAACATCACTATGCCGGTCCGAACCACCACAGTCAGGATCGTGGGCGAGTGGCCGACGTAGCGAATTGCAGCAACGGTCGCTCCCGTCAATGTTTCCGGTGGCGCAGTCCGCTTGCGAATCGGCCTCTTCCACCTTGCAACCACCAGAATGACGCCAAAAAACGAAACAAAGTTCACAACAAATGCCGTGGCGACGCCTGCCGCGGCTATGACTACGCCCGCGAGTGCAGGCCCAACCGCCCGTGCAAGATTGAATTCGATCCCGTTAAGCGCCGATGCGGCTGCAAGGTCGTCCTTGGCCACCAGTTCAGGCAGAATTGCGCGCCACGTCGGTGTTTCGAACGCATCTCCGGCGGAGAGCGCGAACGTCAATACGAGCAGCAGCCAGGGCGACATGAAACCAGCGATGGTCAAGACCGCGAGAAGCAGGGCTACGCCCATCATCCACGACTCGGTGGCCAGAACCAACTTGCGGCGGTCAAAGATATCGCCGGCGGAACCCGCCGGAAGGGCCAGCAGAAGGTATGGAAGCGAAGAAGCGGTTTGGATAAGCGCGACGTAAATCGGCCCGGCACCGAGTGACACCATCAACCATGCAGCCCCAACGTTCTGCATGAAAGTGCCGATATCGGAAACCACATCTGCGACCAACAGATTGCGGAAGATCGACACACGCAGGGGTCGCCACAAGCTGGATGAACCCCGCGCCCTCAAGTTCACTTCAGCGGTATCGGTCAACCGGCCTTGCCCCCTTGACCCTGTCTCGCAGGCGGTAGCCAAGATGTGCAGGCTCCGACCGTCAGCACCCGATCGCCAGGCGTTGATCGAGCCGGAACTTATTATGGACTAAGGCAAATATCCGTCGCTTCTCCACTGCTTGTAAAGGACCAGCTGTTCATTGCTCCAGTAAGGGCCACCGGGAGGCATGGATTGGTTTCTCAGAGTGTCCTCGACAGCTTGTGCATTGCCGTGATCGTTTGAAGGATCCGACATATAGGTGTAGTTGTCGAGCAGAATGTTATGTTTGTTCATGTGGTCGATATCAATCTGCCTGAACAATGGTCGGATGTCTTTCTCGAAGGAAACTGGCATTTTCTCTCTCCCTTCTTAATATCGTTAGCCCTCACGACTCCAGCTACCTGCTGTCAACAATGTAGAGAACGGAGCAGACGGCGTCCTCTCAAGCTACCTTGGATTTCTCGTCGGCTTTCTCCAGATGGCCCCCAAATTCGTACCGCATCGCGGATAAGATCTTGTTGGCGAAGTCAGCCTCGCCCCGAGAACTGAATCGCTCGTAAAGCGCGGTGGTGAGAACTGGAGCTGGCACTGCTTCGTCGATGGCAGCCTTAATCGTCCAGCGTCCTTCTCCGGAATCAGAGACACGACCGGCGAACCGCGAAAGATTCGGGTCCTGAACCAGGGCCGAGGCTGTCAGATCCAGCAGCCACGAGGCGATCACGCTACCGCGACGCCAAACCTCCGCGATGTCTCGCAGATTCATGTCGTACTGATACTCCCCGGGGTCGCGCAATGGCGTAGTTTCCGCGTCGACTGCGACGTTTGTTTGCTTGCCGACGTTAGCTTTACGGAGAATGGAGAGACCTTCCGCGTATGCAGCCATGACGCCATATTCGATTCCGTTGTGGACCATCTTGACGAAGTGGCCGGCGCCGTTTGGGCCGCAGTGCAGGTAGCCCTGTTCGGCGGTCCCATCAATCTGGTCGCGCCCCGGCGTGCGCGGAATGTCGCCTGTTCCCGGTGCGAGGGCAGCGAAAATTGGGCCGAGCCGTTGGACGACCTCGGTCTCGCCCCCAATCATCATGCAATAACCTCGCTCCAGACCCCAAACTCCTCCGCTGGTTCCCACATCGACGTAGTGGATCTTTTGAGGAGCGAGTTGCTTTGCACGCCGGAGATCGTCGACGTAATACGAGTTGCCCCCATCAATGAGGATGTCTCCTGCCTCGAGATGAGGAGAAAGGTCGGCGATCGTGTCGTCAACAACCGCCGCCGGAACCATCAGCCAGATCGCTCGAGGTCTCTCAAGTTTCTTCACGACGTCCACGAGCGACGTCGCTCCGGTCGCCTTTTCCTTCACGAGTTCGTTCACCGCTTGTGGTGATCTGTTGAACACCACGCAGCTGTGCCCCTTGCGGATGAGTCGTCGCGCCATGTTGGCCCCCATCCTTCCAAGACCGATCATGCCGATTTGCATAGTTATCTCCTTAGGCCGTCGCCGCGGGTTCCTAGCTGGCACGCGCCATACGGTCTAGTTCCTGCATTTTGTTTGCATCAATCTTTAACTCCGCTGCCGCCACATTTTCTTCAAGGTGTTCGACCCTGGAGGTTCCCGGGATCGGTAGTATAACGGGAGATCGAGCCAGCAGCCATGCCAGAGCCACCTGGGATGGAGTAGCTTTCCATCCCGCGGCGATACGACCGATTGGACTCTCAGAGCCGGAAACACGACCGGCCGCCAGCGGGAACCATGGAATAAATCCCAGCTTTTCCTGTTCGCAGTATTCCAGAACATCTTCCGATCCGCGGTCGGAAATGCTGTAACGATTCTGAACGCTCACAATCGGAACAATCGTTTGCGCGTGCTGAACCTGCTTCACGCTCACCTCCGATAAACCGATGTATTTGATTTTTCCTTGCGCCTGCAAATCCTTTAGCGTACCGAGCTGATCTTCGGCCGGAACCTTCGGATCAATTCGATGTAACTGATAAAGATCAATCCGTTCCAGGCGCAACCGGCGCAAGCTGCCTTCGCAAGCAGATCTCAGGTGTTCGGGCCTTCCATTTTCAACCCATTGGTTGGGACCTAGGCGTGCATAACCACCCTTGGTGGCTATCACCAGCCCCGCCGGATACGGGTGCAGTGCCTCAGCTATGATTTCTTCACTCACTCCGGGACCATAAGAATCCGCGGTGTCGATGAAGTTTATACCCAATTCCACGGCGCGTCGCAAAACCCGGACGGCCTCTGCCCGGTCCGCAGGTTCGCCCCAAACTCCGTCTCCCGTAATTCGCATCGCGCCGAATCCCAGCCGGGTAACACGAAGATCGTTTCCGATCAAGAATTCGCCAGACCTCTTAGCCGGTGCCTGGCTTCGTTGCGCTACGAACTTTCGATCCGGCATATGTTTTCCTTTCAATGGTGAGGACTGATGTGTCGCACGGCTCCTCTCGTTTGGAGTAGCGGGACTCAGGCGGCGTTGCAAAAAAACCATGTCCACGTTGCAATATTGGCGCCAATTTTTTCTCGCTTCAGCCCAGCCACTCAATGAGGAGCTGGTTCAGTCGGTCGGGCGCGTCCAATGGAATCCAGTGGCTGGCGTCATCAATCTGCTCGTAACGCCACCGTGCTTTCACGAATTGTCCCGACATCTTCATGCGTTCACCGTCGAGGTAGTGATCGTTCGAGGACCAGATGCCGAGAGTTGGAGCTTCCACGGGCGGCAGTTTGGGAGGCGACGACGGCAGGCGCGGCGCGACGTTCGCCCGGTACCAGTTGAGCGATGCCTTTAGAGCATCTGGTCGGGACAGATCTGAGATGTAACGATCGACATCGCCATTGCCTCGAAGCATTTCCCGGAATAGCGCCCAGTTGTCCTGCTGCAGCCACGCCTCCGCAATTCCCTCGAACTGGAAAAATAGCATGTACCAGGCCATCTCCCGCTGCCGCAACGTATATGGCGAAAGTGGATGTGGCACCGAAAGAACGACAAGCTTGCGAACGCGATTCGGGTGGGCAGTAGCTGTCAGCCAGGCCACGGCGGCTCCCCAGTCGTGAGCAACAATGTCGGCTGCGTCGATGCTTAGTGCGTCGAGAATGCCGACCAGATCGGCGACCGCGTTCTGCAGGGAATATGCGGCCACTCCTTCTGGGCGATCGGAGCGCCCGAAGCCCCGCTGGTCCGGCGCGATGGCGCGGAAGCCATTCGCGACAAGGAATGGAATCTGGTTGCGCCAAAGATACGCAGAATCCGGCCACCCATGTAGCAAGACCACCGGCTTACCGCTGCCGTGATCTTCTAGATGAATGGAAACGCCGTCTCGCGGAATACGATGCTCCGTATCCCGAGGCGTCGATGGACTTGACGGAATCATCTGACTTTCGCGCTCAAGACCTCTGCCAAATGTTGTTCTTGTGAGGGCAGCAGCGGCTGCCAGTATGCCGCCAAACCCGGCAATGAACGAACGACGGGGATTGACGGATCTTTGCTTGCTGTGATCGTTCATATGCACCCGACTGTCAAAGATTCCAGAATCTGACCCGCCGCTTAACTGGCGATCTGTTGCGCTGAATCGTTTTACGGACGTCCCATGATGTGCACATGCGCGTACGGCGATCCGGCCCACATGATGTAGGCTCCGGCAGGCTTATGCGCGGTCGGCAGTCCTGTAGTTTTCGGATCGAACGGCCACATGATCATCCAGTGGGGACCGACGTCGATGGGCATGCTGGTCGTGTCATTTGGATCTGAATCGCTTCGCTGAGAAGCCCCGGCCAGCATGTAGGTGATGCCGGGGACTGTGTTGGTTGGTTTAGGTTTGTGAGCTTTGGCGTCAGCGAACCACTGCAGCGAAGCAGCATCCACGCACATGGGGGGATCGCCGACAACGGTTGGATTGCCCGGCATGCAGGTAAATCCATTGTTCCCCTGGCGCAGAACAATCATCTTGCCCTGCTCGTCGGTGTCGACGATTTGCGCCGACTGGGACACGTTATCTGGTCCGGCGGACATTGCGCGAGCTATCTTCTCTCGTATCGTATCCCCGGCCTTCGATGACATTTCGTCGTTCGAAGTCTGCGATTCAGCGCCATACACTCCACTGATCACGAGCAGAGCCATGGCGGTAACGGCAGTTGTCAGAAACTTATCTCTTGCGGGTCTCATCTCTGGCCTCCTCTGAGGGGGTGAGCACGATACTTAAGATGTTTAACGAGACCGATCGGTCGCACCATTATCACTCGCCGTTTTGATGATTTGGCTGATTCATATGCTCCGGAAGTCCTTGCGAAGTCCCTAACCTGCGACGCGCTGACATCCACAGATGCCCGGTTGCCGGACAAGATTCACCGGCGGGCGGGAACCTCAAAGCCTTTTCACTGATCCTAACTGCTAATTCGCGTTTACCTCGACATAAAGAATCCTTATATAAGGCAATCTCATCTTATCTTGTGACATCGAATTGCGGGTAAGCGAGCTTGCCCCGAAAGGATTCTATGATTCGCAAACTGACGGCCACGGACAACGACATTGCCACAACTATTCTCCGACTGGTGCTTGGCGTAATTTTCTTCGCGCATGGCGCCCAAAAGATGCTCGGCTGGTTTGGTGGCTACGGATTCAACGGCACGATGGGCTTCTTCACGGGAGTTCTGCACATTCCGGCTTTATTCGCATTTCTGGCAATCGCGGCGGAATTCTTCGGCGGCTTGGGGCTAATCTTTGGGCTGTTCACCCGGGTGTCTGCCTTTGGGGTGCTGTGCAACATGATCATGGCCATCCCGATGGTTCATGCTCAGTTCGGGTTCTGGATGAACTGGACTGGGACACAGAAAGGCGAAGGTTTTGAGTACCATCTCCTGTTGATCGCAGCCTCGGCCTTTCTTATGATTCACGGCGCAGGAGCAGCTTCGGTCGATCGCCTGTTATCCTCCCCGGCGAAGAGCAGGATCAACGCCCAGACACGTCCACAGGCTGCCTGATTAGGAGACCAATGGTGAGAAAGAGCGGTCGCATGAACGCGCCTCGGCTCTGGCTGGTAATTGCGAAGAGTTATCGCGCGCTGAGCCTCCTCGCTGAGCAGAGTATCGCCAACACGGGACTGTGCCTCACAGATTTTGCCGCGCTCGAAGCACTATTACACAAGGGACCGCTCACCATCTCAGAGATTCAGGACAAGGTGCGCTTGGCCAGTGGCTCGATGACTGCGGCAGTCGATCGCCTCGAGAAACTCGGGTTGATTGTTCGTAAGTCGAGCCCGAGTGATCGACGGGCACGGGTCGTGGAACTCACAGGCCAGGGTAAACGGCTGGCCGCATCATGTTTCGAGCGGCATGCAAAGGACCTTGAGACGCTGATGTCAGTGTTGTCCGAGCGGGAGATGGAACAACTTTACGGATCACTTAAAAAGCTCGGCCTGCTCGCAGTGGAAAAACTTGACAGCAAGAGCCCAAGGTCGAGAGCAGCAAAGAACAAGCTAGGAAGTGATTACGGATTTCAGAGAAACCACAGATCAGCTTTAGGACCACACCAGAAGGGAGAGGAATAAAATGCTGAAGGTTGGAATCATCGTTGGAAGTACGCGACCGGGACGGAAAGCCGCGGCCGTCGCAGAGTGGGTGCAC
>Ga0307474_10001819_pt1 | contig 15401 bp, 17 predicted proteins | sample atmos_gasesECM1C_2_FD_203312 | JGI IMG/M metagenome (GOLD analysis project Ga0307474, IMG submission 203312) | Hardwood forest soil microbial communities from Morgan-Monroe State Forest, Indiana, United States - atmos_gasesECM1C_05 | ecosystem: Environmental > Terrestrial > Soil > Temperate... | reverse complement strand
TGAAACCCAGGATGAAAATCACAGCCTATAATCAGCATGACGTTGGCTCCTCTCAGTGAGCCTTGGTCTGTTTTGTCGCAACCAATTTACTCGCTGCGACCAGCCAACGTCGTTATGCAATCAAGCGCAGCCGTTCTTCAGGCGGAGCGAAGGATCTGCCGCTACGACACTGTGTGCAACGGGAGATCCCTCGGCCCGCTGGCAAAAACGCGGGCTCTTCGGGATGACGCTTTGCGAGATTCAGAGTTCAAACTGACCCACTACCAAATCACAGTTTGGCGGTGCGCCAGTTTTAAATTTTCGGTTCATTTTGCGCTTGAAAACCTGGTGCAGGAGGCAGCCGCCAGCCTTAGTGCGATAGCGTACCGACACGATTTCTTTTTCGGAATAGCATCAGGTCCTCCACTCGGTCGGGGGCTCGTATGGCACTGACTGGCGACCTTCCAAAATGCTGCTTTTGCAATCGCCCGCTAGAACTTGAGAAGGCAAAGACGGACGGGCACGGAAATGCGATTCACGAAGAATGCGCCATCATTCAAATCATCGGGAAGAAGAAACTCCCGCTCCTGAATAGTTTCTACAAGGTTCCAATTCCCAAACTCCAGCCACGGATCAGAAAAAAAGCATAAAATTGAGACCGACGCACTACCTGCATTTACCTGCGACACAATGCAAAATCGGAGCTACACTCTAGCCGGAGATGCCTCTGATGAACACTAGTGGAAGTTTCAACCTTCGCATACTCACCGGATTGGCCATTCTTTGCCTGTCACTGTCGAGTGCCGCATTGCCGAAGACAAATCCCAGCCGTGCACAGTTCGGCCGCAGTATCACGATCGGCCCGAACGAAAACGTTGGCGACCTTTCCTGCTTCGCCTGCAGCATCCGCATCCGCGGGAACGTGGCGGGCGATGTAGCTACATTCGGCGGTAACATTCAGATCGAAGACCAGGGGCAAGTCGCGGGTGACGTCGCCTCGTTTGCCGGTGATGTGCGGGTTGCCGGAGGCTCAAAAATTGCCGGCGATGTGGCCGTATTCGCTGGCCGTCTCAGTCGCGATCCTCAGGCCACCATCTCGGGCGATGTCTCGGCCATGGGCGGGCGCGGCTGGATCATACCGATCCTCCTGTTTCCTCTTGTCGTCGTCGGATTGTTGGTAGCCCTCATCGTGTGGCTAGTTCAGAGGGGGCGTCGGCCCTCTATTCCGGCGGCTGCATAGAATTTCCCAGCATCACCACCGCCGCGTGCCGAACGATTTGTGAATTCCCAGGGATGTGTATCTGCCCCAGGGACCGTTGTTGCCTTGGTCGGCAACGCCAAGGTAGGTGTCACGTGCGCCCAGCCGGTCGAAGAGAAAATGCTGGGTCACTCGAAATTCAAATCCTTTGGCGATAAAAATCCCCACGCCCCAGGAGTGCTCAATGCCGATCGCATCGGGAGACCACGTATAAAGTGTGTGCGGTACGTTCTTGCCAAAGAGGAAGGAAGGCGCGCCGAAGATCATCAAGCGCCTCAGCTGAGTGCGGCCAAAGGGACGAACTTCCAGCATTCCAGAGAGCATGTAGCGGGCAAACATGCTGCACGGGGCGTTCACGCCGCCATACTGTCCGGCATTGCCGGCGCAGATGTTGGGGTCAATTTCATTGTGCGGGGGCGCGATGTCAAACTGGCCCCATCCCCAGAACGTATCTCGAGGAAGGAACAGGCGGTCTTGCACTTCACCATTTTTCGTACTGCTCTCAGGAGCAGTCTGCGCGCTGCCAAGTACCGACATCAATACGGGAAATGCAAGAATCCACGACAGCTTCTTCATTGTGCCTCCGAAGGTTTTTGTCGCTGAGAGCGTTTCGGCGTGACATGCGTGCGTCATCGGCTCCCGTGCAACGCAAGGAAGATATCAGGCATTAAGGTCGTTTTTGGCGGAAGATTGTAATCTTGCTCGAAAATGTTACCCATTCTCTAACGAGGCGTGGCTGAAGAAGAGACTTCTCGGAGAACTTCCAAGGGTTCGGGGTGGCGAACGCATTCAGCTTCCAGAATCCATATCCCAGATTCAGAATTATCCCATTCATAGGATTATGGCCGGGCCTTCTTCAGGTTAAAGGACTTACAGTGCAACCAAATACCATTTGGCTGACGGATTGCTGATCCTAAAAAGTAGAGAGCCCCCAAAACGCCCATGCCCCAGGAAATTTCTGTTTCATACCAGGCTATTAAGAGCAAAGTCTACCGGTTGATTGACGCCCTTGTGGTGGGCGAGAAAACGGAAGCAGAAGTTCACGAATCTATCCGCCGCTGGTGGGAACTGATCCATCCGGCCGATCGCCCCATCGCCCAGAAGTATCTCCTTGTAGTGCTGGAACGCTCCACCGCGGCACTGGATGCGGTTGAACAGGGGTTGAGGGAGGGCAGTCAGAGCGACGCACCCGTAGCCTCCGAGCCGGCCAAAGCACTCAAGATTGTGGAGCGGGTCGCTAAGCATTCTGCACTGAGCAGCACTGCGGTTTAGGCTTCCTCAGCCCAAACTTTTCTGACTCGGCCTTGGACGACCAGGCTTCGACGATCAAAGGCGACCGGGATTTCTCTCGACTTCCTTTCTTATTGCCTGGCCTTCTGGATCCGAGACACAGATTTTACAATTGAGCGATTGCGCCCCTGGATTGCTCCCGCTATGCTGAAATCCTAACGATTAAAGAAATTCTTGGGTTGTCCGCAGCACAAAGCTTGAGGAGCTATCAATGAGATCGTCTTATCTTCAGTGGCTGGTCGGAGTCCGTGTTTATATCTTGCTTGGAGTCTTTCTCACTATGGTTGGATCGCTGCTTGCCGCATCGGGAATCTATACCTTCACTCTGAATTCCATCGACGGCCAACCCGCACCTTTGGCGACTTACAAGGGGAAGGTCATTCTGATGGTTAATGTGGCCAGCCAGTGCGGCTACACGCCTCAATACAGCGCGCTGGAAGCGACGTACGAGAAATACAAAGACCGTGGCCTCGTAATCCTTGGTTTTCCAGCCAATAACTTCGGCGCCCAGGAGCCGGGCACCAATGAAGAGATCAAAACCTTCTGCAGCCGCAAATATAGTGTGACTTTCCCCATGTACTCGAAGATTTCTGTGAAAGGCGCAGATCAGGCGGCGCTTTACTCCTACCTGACGACAGAAACTGCGCCGGGCCTTCGCGGTGAGATCAAGTGGAACTTCACCAAATTCCTGGTCGACCGCAACGGAAATGTGGTCCAGCGTTTCGAGCCAGAGGTCACGCCGGATTCGAAAGAAGTGATCGCGGCGATCGAGAAGCAGCTGAAGCAATAGTCTGCCGTCGAGCAGCTGTACTTCCCGGTTACGTAGCTATGCTTGCCCTGCGGTTCACCTCCGTAATACATTTCTAGCTAGATCCGCGCCCGGCCATGGCAGGTGCGGATAACCTCTTTCATGCCTCGATTTCCGACTTGCTGCTTGAGTTCCTCGCTGCTGGTCACTTTGCTCACCCTGTCCGTGGCCGCACAGAGTAAATCCACACCGGGCACAGCCAGCTCTTCCATGCCCGCAAGCGCCTACAAATTGATTTCGGTCAAGGTGACCGGCAGCAAGAGATTTACCTCACAGGAGGTTGCCGCGGCGAGCGGCTTGCCTGTGGGGACAGTCGCCCACGAAGAAGACTTCAAAAAAGCGGCGCGGCAGCTCGGGGACAGCGGAGTTTTCAGCAACATCGCCTACACATTCTCTTATTCGGCGGAGGGTACGAAGCTGGAGTTCCAGGTCACCGACGCGGATACGTTTGTCCCGACGCGCTTTTCTGATTTTGTCTGGTTCACCGACGATGAATTGCGCCAAAGACTGCATGAGCGCATCCCCTTTTTCAACGGCGAATTGCCCACCAGCGGCCGTCTGGCCGAACAGGTCTCCGACGTTCTTCAGGCCGCGCTGGTTGAACTTGCCGTCCCCGGCACGGTCGAGTCCTTGCGGCATGAGGGCAAGAACGGAAAACTGGAGTCGATTGAGTACAACGTCGCGGGAGTGAGCATCCGCATCCGGCATATCGAGTTTCCGGGAGCGGGAGGTGACGAACTGCCTCTACTCGAGAGCGCGGCAGACAAGCTATTCGATCGGGAATATTCCCGCGCTTACATGAATTCGTTCATCGAGCAAAAGATCCTGCCGGCCTACCACGAGCACGGATATCTCAAAGCGTCGTGCGGCCTGCCGCAACCGAAAGTCTTAAAGGAGGCGTCTTCGGATTTCGCCAACCGGCAGCCGCCCACCTTTGTCGACGTCGCTTTTCCGGTCACGCCCGGCATTCAATACAAGCTGAGTCGCTGGGAATGGTCCGGCAACAAGGCGATTTCCACCGACGAGCTAGAGCCGCTGCTTCACGCCAAGGCGGGGCAGCCCGCCGATACGGTTCAACTTCAGGGCGATCTGCGGGCCGTGCAGGAGCTCTATGGATCGCGCGGGTATATTCTCGCCGCCGTAAAAGTGGACGCAGAATTCGACGACGCCGCGAAAACCGTGGCTTATCACCTTGCGGTCAGCGAGGACTCCATTTTCCGCATGGGAGAGCTTCAGTTTCGCGGTATCGATAACACTCTGACCGCCCGGCTGCAGGCGGCCTGGAAGCTGCGGCCGGGGGACATCTACGATGCCAGCTACCTGAAGGAATATTTGCCGAAGGCTCGAAAGCTCCTTCCCGCCAACCTTGACTGGGAGGTTGCGCCGCACGTGACGGCCATGGCCCGGGACAAAACCGTCGACGTCGATCTGCAATACACGGCGAAAGCCCCGCAGTGAACGAAATCTCCGCGCAATACTCGATTCTGACCGGCCAATCGGGAATAAACTGGAACTGGCAGCGGATTCGCCTGTTTATCCTAGAGCTTTCATCAGGAGCGAATGCAATGAAACGTAGTTCATCATGGTCGAAAACGATGGCGGCCGTAGTGTTTTCCCTGACCGCATTTTTCAATCTCTATGCCCTTGCTGCGCGCAAACAAACCTTTACCGGCGAGGTCGGCGATGCTATGTGCGGACGCCAGCACATGGAGGGTACGCCCGCAGAGTGTACCCATACCTGCGTGGCGCGTGGCTCCAAGTACGCATTGGCGGTGGGAGATAAGCTTTACATTCTTGACACCACCGACAAGGCGGTTCTGGCCACGCTTGACAAGCAAGCCGGGAAAAATGTCACGGTGACCGGAACCCTGGACAAGGACACGATCACAGTCAGCTCCGTCGCCGCGAAGTAGCGTGGCGCACCTGACTGGACGAACCGTGATCGCACGAATCAGGTCGCGAAGCAAGCTTGTTCCGAAATCCGGAATTCTTTCTCTTTGTTGTTGACCACGCACACCCTTGTGGTAGAGTGATTCGATTTTGCCCGGGCCCTCCCCCCGAAGACTCCGGGCATGGTGGCGGGAATCGCGCCAGCGGTTTCCGCCATTTTCCTGAAAAATTCCTGCCCCACGTGAAATTCATCTTTTCTTTACAAAGCATTGTGTTAAATTTCAGTCTCAATCTCACATTTTCTGGCCGGGAGGCGACAGCATTGGGCAAAGACATGGTCCCCAAGCGGATGTTCTTCACCAAGGGAGTCGGGAAGCACCGCGAACGTTTAACTTCTTTTGAGTTGGCCCTGCGCGACGCCGGAATCGCGGCCCAGAATCTGGTGCGCGTCTCCTCCATATTTCCTCCCAACTGCAAGATGCTGGCTCGGAAAGAAGGCGTGAAGTATCTAAGCCCAGGCGAAGTCGTGTTCGCCGTGGTGGCAGAAAATTCGACCCATGAAGCCCACCGGCTGCTGGCCTCATCGATCGGTGTAGCCATTCCTGCCGACAAAAACACGTACGGCTACCTGAGCGAGCATCACTCGTTCGGCGAGACCGAAGACGCCGCCGGTGAATATGCCGAAGAGCTAGCCGCCGAAATGCTGGCCACCACCCTGAACGTCGAGTTCGACCCCGACCGCTCCTGGGATGAGAAAAAACAAATCTACCGCCTGTCGAACAAAATCGTCCGCACCGCCAACGTGACGCAGTCGGCCGTCGGTGACAAGCGAGGGCTCTGGACTACTGTGATCGCTTCGGCAGTATTGATCTTCGACTAGAAAACAGGGATCGAAGCGCGGCAAACCACTCGGACGGAGAAAAGATGCTATGAGAACGAAAATGGGCTAGACAGTTTCTATCTTCAACGTTGGGAATGCAGCCCGATACAACCGCTCATCCAACGAAAGCAGTCGATACGCACGGACCTGCGCGTGGGCCCCAATCAGGAAATCCGCTAGAATGCGGCGCGTGCCTTGATCGTGTTGCTGACGGCGACGTTCCGCATAGCCTTGAAACGCTCGGCCAGCCGCTCTCCAAACCGCTTCATTCAAGTTCCAGTCGATTACGATTCCATTTTCTTCCAGCAGGGATCCGACAAATGCTTCCGTGCGGCCGGGAGCTGCAATGAGTTCAGCAAACACTGGAGCTGCCACCACTAAGCTCCCACGCCGAAATGCCGATTCCAGCGCTTCCTCCGCCGCCAGGCTCAACTCGGCATCGTCCGCCCACAACGCTACGATTACATTGGTATCAATGGATGTGGTCATGGGCTGTGGTCATGGAGTCCCGCCGGAGTCACTCGCCGCGCAGCTCCCGCAGCCAGCGCGCAATGCCTGCCCTGCCCGGTTCCATTCCCGGGTTACCAATCCCCCTGTACTTGGAGAACGTGCTCTTGCTGCGCACAGGTCGCAGGCGCACTCCAGCTTCGTCGCCCTCAAACACCAATTTGTCGCCAGAGCGCAGCCCCAGCATCTTGCGCACCTCCAGCGGAACCGTAACCTGCCCTTTGCTAGTGAGCGTGGCTTGCTTCTGCATGTCAAACCTCAATTCCTTACTTTACCACGGTACCCTTACTCAATGAAGGCTTAATCGCCCATTAGCCCTGGGATCGCGACAGCTGGGTCGCAGCGTCCATCATGCAGTTTGAAGTTACTGCTTCATAATCATCACTGTAGATCGAATTTGCGACCGTCCTCGTACAGCGCGCATCTAATACCAATGATGGTACTTAAGTAACCCCTCAGCCCTCCCCGATGTAATCTTCCGTTAACAGTTTTCCCGTAGAATAGAACTGTAAGAAAGACCGGTTTACGCTAGAGGATTTGTTTTGGATACCGATACCCGAAGAAAAAAGCAGCAAGCGCTTCTGACCGAATTGCTCGAGAGAAAGATCAGGCTGCATGCGCAGCATCTCTACGATCAGCGCGGCCAGCAGGAAGGATTGGCCCTGCAAGACTGGGTGGAAGCCGAAACTCGCGTGCTCGAAAACAGCATCCTGGCCCCGCTCTACCGCAAGACCCGCGCCGCAAACGATTCTTCGTCCTCGGAGGCTGGAAACAGCTAATCCGCCTCCAAGGCTCTACTTCTTAGCCCCTACAGCTTTCCCTCTCCCTACCTTACTTCCCTTCTTATCCAAGCGCTCTAACACCGCCGCCACAATCAACGGCAGTCCCACCGTAGCATCCACAAACACTTCCCCAAACCGCCCACCCTCCGACGGAGGCACGAACTTTCCCCACGAGATCGCCTCGCTGTAAGGACTCCCCGACAACCCGCCCCAAAAAACCGGCTCCGGACAAATCCTCAACCCGTAGTGATAGCGCTTCAGCGGCACATTTTCCCCCAGCCGCCGGTGCCTCAACTCGCAAAACGGTCCAAACTGCTGCGACCAGTTCCGCGGCACTCCGCCGCCAATCGTCAAAATGCCCAACTTCTTCTGCCGCAGCAAAGTGGCGGCAAAATGCTCCAAATCCAGAAACGGATCAAACCTTATCTTGTGCCGCCCCGTCGACTCCCGCAGCCGGTTATTCAGCGCCGTATCCAATCCCATCTCCGAATCACTGAAAGCCGGTACAAACACCGGCACGCCCATCTCATGCGCCGATTTCAATATCCCCCGCTGATCGCCCACGGTCTTCGCCAGATAAGCTCCAATTGCATGATTCAGCTTGTACGAGCACATCACCTCGTTGTGATCCCAGCCCTCCAGCACCGCTGACATCACTTCTTCCACATCGTCGAGGTTCTGCTCGGGTTCGAGCGTGTCATAGACGCGGTTGTAGCCTTGCTCATACAGTTCCTCGTCGGAAACCTCAGGATTATGCCGGAAGTGAGCACGCCCGGTCGCCTCGACGAGCCCGTGAGCCATCAACGCCCCAGTCGAGACCACGGCATTGACGATGCCGCGATCGATCAACTCGGTCACGATCAGACCTTGCTTCGCAACCGTCATCGCGCCGGAGAGCGTCATCACCACGAAGCACTCTTCATCGCGGGCCATGGCTTCGAGCACATCGGCGGCCTCGCCAAGCTGGCGGCCAGTGAAGGCCGTCTTCGACATCGCCCTCACCAGGTCGTCGATCGACTTCACTTTTGTCAGATCGAGCGGCTCCAGCGGGATCAGCCGGTCTTCGATGGGATTGTGCAGGCGACGATCTTTGCCATCCCCACCATGGGCAGCGTGGTCATGCGTCTTGCCCTGATGCGAGTTTCCGTGATTGCCGTGTTTCAAGAAGATGCCTCCAAGCTCAACTCGTAAATCTCCCGAGAAATTACTTTACAGGAACAACGTGAAAAGATGCACGCGCTCGTCCCTACCTTTTTAGCGCGCGGAGTGGCCCTGAGAAACCAGTTCGGTGACGGTATTCAAAGTACCGGGAGAAAGCCCCTCTGTGCATCCCCGTGTCCTCTGTGTTAAAGATTTTGAAGTTGCGTTTAGATCGGAACCCCGATGCCCGGCAAGCGAAAATTCGAGGAGCAAATTGCAGCTCTGGATAATCTGCGCCAGCTTTCCCCCCAAGCCGCCATTGAGCCTCTCCGCAAAGCGCTGGCGAATCGCAACAATTTCATAGTTACCAAAGCCGCAGACCTGGCTCGCGATCTTCAGCTCACCCAACTCACTCCTGACTTGCTCGTGGCGTTCGACCGTTTCTTCGAAGAGGCAGCCAAGACCGATCCGCAATGCTGGGCGAAAAATGCCTTGAGCCGCGCCTTGGCCGCATTCGAGCATCAGGAGCCGGATGTGTTCCTTCGCGGCATGCACCACATTCAACTGGAGCCGGTCTGGGGAGGCACTTCCGATTCCGCCGGAACCCTGCGCGCGACCTGCGCCCTGGCCCTCGTGCAATGCCGCGACCTGCGTGAAACGGAATTGCTGCAGCACCTGATCGAATTGCTGGCGGATAAGGACAAGGCGGTGCGCACCGAAGTGGTCCGGGCGATTGAGCAGGTCGGCTCGCCCTCCGCCGCGCTACTGCTCCGCCTGAGAGCGATTCTGGATTCCAATGTGAAATCCAGAAAGCCAGGCCAACCTCCAGAAGAAGAACCCGAAGTCCTCGGAGCCTGCTACAGCGGCATCCTCCGCATAGAAGGTGCAAGCGCCATCCCGTGGGTAGCCCGTTTCCTCGCCGATGGGGACGATTCCGCTGCCGAAGCCGCTCTAGCCATAGCCGGGACGCATACTCCGCAAGCCTTCGAAACCTTAAAGCAACGCTTCAACAATGCATCCGACCCCTGGTTCAGTGCGGTCCTGCTATCCGCCATAGCCCTAACTCGCCAGGACGCAGCCCTGGAATTTCTGCTAGATCAAGTCCGCACCGAATCCCCCCAAGCTGAAGCCGCCATCGAAGCCATCCTCCGCGCCGCGCCCTCCGAAGAGATCACCAAGCGCCTGGAAAAATTGGTCGCCGGAAACCTGCGCCTGTCCCGCGCTTTCGCAGCCCATCGTCCAGCACGTTAGGAGTCCGTGTGAGAACTAGAAATCTCCGGCCTACTAGATAACCTTATCGAACCCAGCCGCGAAGCGGCGAAAGAATGCAGCCCACGGCGCAAGCCGTGGGCAGAAAGTGAGAACTGATAAAGCCCCGAAGGGGCGAAAGAGACGTTCGCACAGACTCGTTAGGAGCTGCTGGGTAACGCTCGCAGCGCCAAATGTGTGCAAAGATAGGGGGGTCCCAAGCCAATTCTCATAAACGAACCCACTCCTTACAAGGAAGCCTTCCGCGCCGGTTCCAAAGTGAGGATCGCCGATCGCACCTTTCTGGAGAAGTTCAGAGAGGAATGGAAGTATCATCACAAACTGCGTCCCGAGCAACTGACTTACGCCGATAAAGAAGCGACGGTGAAGGGAGTAGGTTTTTACCACGGGGGCGATCCCGTGTATGTCCTCGTCGACGTCCCTGGCCAGTGGCTCGAACCGTGTTTGCGCTCCGCATAGCTTTTACTGACGACTGATGGCTCACGGCTGATGGCTGGTCCTGATGCTATATTGTTCGCGGAGGAGTGTCCGCGTGCCGCCTGAAAAATTTCGCGTAGCTCTGGTGCAGATGTCGTGCGGCCCAGAGCCCGAACAGAATCTGCAGAAGGCTCTGGAGCGCGTGGCCGACGCCGCCGGACGCGGCGCCCAGGTAGTCTGCCTGCCGGAATTATTCCAGACCCAATATTTCTGCCAGCGTGAGGACCACGCGCTTTTCGACTTGGCCGAACCCATTCCCGGCCCGGCCAGCGACAAACTTGCCGCTGCCGCGAAACAGCACGGAGTTGTGCTGGTCACTTCGTTATTTGAGAAGCGCGCTCCCGGCATTTATCACAACACCGCGGCCATCTTCGATTCCGACGGCTCGCTCAGCGGCCTCTACCGCAAAATGCACATCCCCGACGATCCGCTCTATTACGAAAAGTTTTACTTCACCCCCGGCGATCTCGGATTTCGCGCGCTCGATACCAGCGCGGGCCGTCTCGGCACGCTGGTCTGCTGGGATCAATGGTTTCCCGAGGGCGCGCGCCTCACAGCGCTGCAGGGCGCGACAATTCTTTTTTATCCCACGGCGATCGGATGGCATCCCGCAGAGAAAGCTGAGTTCAGCATAGCTCAGCACGACGCGTGGCGCACGATTCAGCGCGCCCACGCCATCGCCAATGGAGTCTACGTCGCGGTGGTGAATCGTGTGGGCTTCGAGACCGGAAACATTCGCGGCAAATCCGCCCCCGGCCAGGGATTGGAATTCTGGGGCGCATCATTCTTCTGCGATCCCTTCGGTCGCGTCGTCGCCGAGGCCTCCCACGACCGCGAAGAAATCCTTATCGGCGACGTGGACCTGAAAGCGTTAGAAGACATCCGCCGCAACTGGCCCTTCCTCCGCGACCGTAGGATCGACGCCTACACGCCGATCTCCAATCGCTTGCTCGATGGACGGTAAAATGCGGTTACCAAGAAAGTAGATAGCGCAATATGCCCTATTTTATTGACGAATACGCAGATCAACTCAACAGGATGCTCCATACGGTACTGAGTCCGACGTGGTGCTATAAGCAGGAGATTGTCATTGTTCCGGGACTAATTACAGCCATCTTTATCCAATCGGGGTCAACAGCCGTAATTCGTTTCACAAATTCGTCCCATGATGCCTGATTGCATCAGCCGTCCCTTGGTACCCTGGCGGGGTCGGGCATTCCAACACTTTCCGGCAACTGAGGATTCTCCTTCTGGAGTCTTTCAACTCGATTGCACTGCCGCCCAGCGCGTATTAAGCTTGGCAAGCCTCGTTTCCTCATCGGGAAACGTGCCACGAAGACACGGACTAGTTGGCAAAATCGAGCCAGTCCTGTATTGAGGTACATATATATGATGAAGCGTCTTATTGTCCTCGCCGGTCTGTGGATTTGCATCTGCGTGGGAACAGCTTCGTTCGCACAGAAATTCGGTGACCTCGGTAAGTTCAATTACGAGCCCGACGGCGCCTACCCTTATGGAAGTCTCGTGCAAGGCCTCGACGGAAACTTCTACGGAGAAGCAGTCGGAGGTGGCGTCAACTCGCAACAGTGCGGGTCAATCGTCGGCTGCGGGACAGTTTCCAAAGCCGTGGCGTCGGGTGGGTTGTCGGCGCTTTACAGCTTCTGCGCTCAAGCCAACTGTCCTGACGGGGAATCACCTATGGGCGGGCTCACGCTGGCAACCAACGGAAATCTCTATGGCGTCACCTACCGCGGCGGAGCCAACGGGCACGGCTCGGTCTTCCAGATCACCCCCGCTGGCGAGTTCACGACGATCTACAGTTTTTGCTCCGGCTGCGATGACGGCGTTTTCCCGATTGGAGGATTAACACAAGGGAGCGATGGCAATCTTTACGGAACCTCGAGCATGTCAGGAAAATACAACGGGGGGACCATCTTCAAGATTACTTTGTCCGGTACACTGACTACCCTCTACGCTTTCTGCCCGCAGACAAATTGCCCCGATGGGGCCGTTCCCGAGGCCACTTTGGTCCAGGCAGGAAACGGCAACTTCTACGGAACCACCATCAGTGGGGGAACCAACGGAGTCGGCACGATATTCGAAATCAGCCCAGCAGGCAAGTTTACGACTCTTTATCGTTTCTGCTCGCAGCCCAACTGTGAGGACGGCAAGTATCCATTCGCGGGACTGATGCAGGCGACAAACGGAAATCTCTACGGAACCGCTGAGGAAGGTGGGAGCAATGGTTACGGGACCATCTTCCGAATTACGACATCCGGGAAATTCACCGCCCTTTACAATTTCTGCTCTCAACCGCGCTGTCGTGATGGCGAACTTCCGAGCTCAGCCTTGGTGCAGGCCAGCGATGGAAAGCTTTACGGTTCGAGCGGTTACGGCGGAGACACTGATTTTTGTGATGGTTACGGCTGCGGCCTCATATACGAATTCACTCCTCCAGGAAAATTGAAGGTCCTTTACACCTTTTGCTCGACGGGTGACTGCTCTAGCGGAGCCTTCCCACAAACGTTTATCCAGGGGACCGATGGAGCTTTTTATAGCGTCGCCCCGGGTGGCGGAACTAACAACTTCGGCACTGTATTTGGCTTCTCGATAGGACTCCCGGCATTTGTGAACACGCTTCCCACAGCGGGAGGAGTGGGATCTCAGGTAGTCATCCTGGGAAATGGCCTGACCGGTACCAGCATCGTGACTTTCAACGGGGCGGCGGCGGCCTTTACCGTCGTCTCAGATACCGAACTCCTCGCCGCCATCCCTAGCGGCGCGACGACAGGAAAGGTGCACGTCGTAACACCCAAAGGCACCCTCAGCACGATCAAAGCCTTTCGCGTATTGCGGTAGAAAGTCGACTTGGGATTACACCACCGAACAGGAATCCGATCCTCACAATCTCGGTCTCAGGACTCGCTGCCCGATTTATCATCCCATGCAACAAACTACCTCCATGCCCCGACCCAATCATTCAAGTACTACTTTAAGTGTTCCCCAGGCAACCCTCCGCCTCCGCATGCCCGCCGAATGGGAGCCCCACGCCGCCACTTGGCTCGCGTGGCCCCACTACCACGGCGATTGGCCGGGTAAGTTCGAGCCGATTCCCTGGGTCTATACCGAAATCATTCGCAACCTAGCGCGGCATGAGCGGGTTGAGTTGATCGTCAACGACGCTGCCGCAGAACGAAAAATCCGCAAGCTGCTGGATCGCGCCAACACACCCCTCAAAAACGTCCGCTTCCACCGTTGGCCGACCAACCGCGTCTGGCTCCGCGACTCCGGCGGTATCTTCTGCATGTGTGGCTCGGACACTCCTGTCCGAGAACTACTGAAATCTTCGCAAAAGTACGCAGGAAATATCGACCGGGAGGGCCACGAGCTCAGTTTTGAGCCTGCCCTGAGCAAGGGAAGCGCCCCGAAGGGTGCCGTTAAGCAAAAGATGAGAGGGGCTTCAGCCCCTGAGGCGCTCCTCGCCCTGAACTTCCGCTTCAACGCCTGGGCAAAATACTCCAACTACCGACACGACGAAAAAATCGGCACTCTTATGGCGCAAACCACCCGCTGCCAAGAAATCCGCCCTCTCTCGAAGAACCAACGCGTAGTTCTCGAAGGCGGATCTATCGACGTCAACGGCCAAGGCACGATTCTCACCACCGAAGAATGCCTGCTCAGTAAAGTCCAGCAACGCAATCCAGGCATGTCCCGTAAAGATTACGAAAAACTCTTCGCCGATTATCTCGGAGCGTCGCACACCATCTGGCTAGGCCGCGGCATCTACGGAGATGACACGCACGGCCACGTCGACGACCTCAGCCGCTTCGTTTCCCCTGACACAGTCGTCACCATGGTCGAAAATAATCCCAAGGACGTAAATCACAAACCGCTGCGCGACAATCTCCACCGTTTGCAAGAGGCGCGAGATCAATCCGGCAAGCCCCTGAACATCGTCGAGCTCCCGATGCCTGGCGCCGTAGAATTCGAAAAGCGCCGGCTCCCGGCCAGCTATGCAAATTTCTATATCGCGAACGGAATTGTGCTCGTGCCGGTGTTCAACGATCCCAACGATCGCATCGCGCTGAATACACTATCGACGCTCTTCCCCACGCGAGAGGTAGTTCCAATTTTCTCCGGTGATCTGATCTGGGGACTCGGCACCATGCACTGCATGACGCAACAGCAGCCCCAGAACCCGCCGTCCGATCTTGGCCCTCACCCCCCAGCCAAATCCTGAACTGCGCACGCCCCGAATTCAATGGAGAAAACCGCCAATGATCGATAAGATTTTCCCGAGGTCCGAAGCGGGTTTGCAGAGGTCTGAGGTCGGCTGCCGAAGTCAGGTTCCATGCCAGAAATGACCACATCACGCCTCGAAGCCTTCAGCGACGGCGTGATCGCCATCATCATTACGATCATGGTGCTGGAGTTGCGCGCGCCCGCACAGCCTACACTCGCAGCCTTCATCAAGGTCGCGCCCGTGTTCATCAGCTATGCGCTCAGCTTCCTAGTAGCAGCCATAATGTGGGTGAACCACCATCATATGATTCATATTGCGCGGTCGGTGACTGCGCGGCTTCTGTGGTCTAACCTTTATCTGCTGTTTTGGATGTCGTTGGTTCCCTTCGTCACCGATTTTATGGGCAAGAACTACCGTGAGCCGATGGCGGTCGCGCTTTACGGTTTCGACCTGTTCATGTGCGCCACGGGATTTTACCTGCTGCGAACGGAGTTAATTCGTCATAGCGGGCACGACACCGCGATGCTGGAGTATCACCAGCACGTTCAGCGTAAGAATGCATTCTCCAGTGCGCTCTATCTGCTTTCCGTTCCACTGGCGTACGTTTCGATATACGCGTCGTTTTTCATATTCGCTCTCATTCCAGCCATGTATTTTCTGCCTGAAAAAAAGCTAGGGGGCGCGGTGGAAGCCAGCTCTGACATTCGCTAAATAAGAACCCCGGCAGAATGCCGGGGCGATGGATCAGGTTCATTCTCGTAACCTCAGAGCAGTGGATGGCCCTTCCTGAGGTCCAATTTGTTCACTGCACGGAGATCACCATGCCACCATCCGTCGTGCCACCGCTCAACGTCCCATAGAGCACTCCGGAAGGTCCA
>Ga0307474_10001817_pt1 | contig 15408 bp, 11 predicted proteins | sample atmos_gasesECM1C_2_FD_203312 | JGI IMG/M metagenome (GOLD analysis project Ga0307474, IMG submission 203312) | Hardwood forest soil microbial communities from Morgan-Monroe State Forest, Indiana, United States - atmos_gasesECM1C_05 | ecosystem: Environmental > Terrestrial > Soil > Temperate... | reverse complement strand
CGTTGCAGGTGATGGCATCACCAATGTTACCGACCCGAACTTCACCGGCGTCGCGAAAGCCGGCAGCACGATCAAGGTGCAGATCGACGGCAAGGCCGCCGGCACCGCGCTGAGCAATGCGGCCGGCGTATGGCGCTTTGCACCGGCCACCCCGTTGGCGAATGGTGACCATGCCATCACGGCAACCGCGGTCGATGTCGCAGGCAACATTTCCATCGCTGCTCATCTGTTGGTGCAGATCGAGACCACATCGCCGACGCCGACCATCGGCCTGGCGACCGGCAGCGACAGCGCTGTCACCGGCGACGACATCACCAATGTTGCTGACCCGACCTTCACCGGCGTCGCGAAAGCAGGCAGCACGATCAAGGTGCAGATCGACGGCAAGGCCGCCGGCACGGCGCTGGCCAACACGGCTGGCGTGTGGCGCTTTGCACCGGCCACCCCGTTGGCGAATGGTGACCATGCCATCACGGCAACCGCGGTCGATGTCGCAGGCAACATCTCCACCGCTGCGCATCTGTCGCTGCAGATCGAGACCACATCGCCGACGCCGACCATCGGACTGGCGACCGGCAGCGACAGCGGTGTCACCGGCGACGACATCACCAATGTTGCTGACCCAACCTTCACCGGCGTCGCGAAAGCAGGCAGCACGATCAGGGTGCAGATCGACGGCAAGGCCGCCGGCACGGCGCTGGCCAACACGGCCGGCGTGTGGCGCTTTGCACCGGCCACCCCGCTGGCGAATGGTGACCATGCCATCACGGCAACGGCGGTCGATGTCGCAGGCAATATCTCCACCGCTGCCCGTCTGTCGCTGCAGATCGAGACTACATCGCCGATGCCGACCATCGGCCTGGCGACCGGCAGCGACAGCGGTGTCGCAGGTGATGGCATCACGGATATTACGGATCCCACCTTCAAAGGCGTAGCCGGAGACGGCAGCACCGTCAGCGTGAAGATCGACGGCAAGATGGCTGGCACCGTAATGGCAAATGCAACCGGCGTTTGGAGCTTTACGCCGGTAACCGTCCTGGCGACCGGCACCCATAGCATCACTGCCACCGCCATCGATGCTGCCGGCGATACCTCCGCTCCGGCCAGTCTGGCGCTGCAGATCGTCCCGATTGCACCTCCGCAGGCTAAGCCACCCCAAAATACTGGATCGCCGATTCCGACGCCCGTAACCACGTTGCCAGTCGCCCCGCCGCCAGGTTCCGTGGTGTATGCACCGGCGATCCCGCAACCAACGGCCGCTGGCGATATCGTCGGCCTGGTGTTGCAGAACACCCAGACATCGGTATTGGCGGCGCGTGAGATAACCATTGGCCAGGAATTCGCCGCGGGTCAGGTGCTGCCGGGCGCGCAACTTGTAGCCAACATCAACGGCACGACCGTTCCCGTCCAAATGGACGTAAAAACGACTAACCCAGATGGTTCGGTGGCGATGGCGGTGCTGACGATGCAGCAGCCGGCGTTGGCTGCAAACAGCTCGGTCAATGTCATGTTGCAGTCGGGGGCATACGCAGTCACGCCCGACGTCAGTCTTTTGGCCCTCACCAGCACTTATAACTTCACGGTCGACCTGGCGCTGCACAATGCCGATGGCACAACTACGCCTTTCCACATCGACGTCGCGACCGCGTTGGCCGCCGCCCTGAAAGCGGGTACGGTTTCCTATTGGCTACAGGGCCCGCAGGCAACCGAGGCACGCATCGACGTGCCCATCAGTGGTTCGCTGCACATCACGTTCGACATCACGGCATATGCCGACGGCACGACTTCAACCGATGTGCAGTTCAACAACGATCTGACTATGACGGCCAGCGGCGGCACTGTTACTTACGACGCCATGATCAGCCAGAACGGCGCGGTCGCCTTCTCCCAGTCAAATATTACCCAGTATCAGTACCAGACCTGGGACAAGCAGATCTGGAGCAACGGCGCGCCGCAGGTGAACGTGCAGCATGACATTCTGGCACTGGAGAAAACCGGCGACATCCAGGCATATGACCTGACGACCGGTGTTTCCGCATCGCTGATCAGCAAGGAAGGGAGCCTGCTGAGCGGTCCGGGTTTCGGCGTCCTCGGGAACGCCAATATTCTGAAGTACATGCCAGAAACCGGCTCGCGGGCGGACATCGGCACAACGACGCAGGGCAACGCGGCCTGGCTGATTACGCAGAACCAGACGGCGGAGCAATATGCTCTGGCGCAAGCCGATGCGGCCGGGAGCGTCCCTTGGCACTTCTTCGATCCGACAACCGGCGCATATGTCAATGTCGCGAACTACCCGAAACTTTGGACTGATTCGTCGGCGGTTCGCCTCGGGTTCGCCGCACTGACCCAGCCGATGCCCACGCCCGCGCAGAGCGGCTGGACACCCGACGCCGCGCATCAGCCCGATCTCGATTACGTCGCCTACCTGATGACCGGAGATCGCTACTATCTGGACCAGCTAAATGCCCAGGCCGCCTATGACATTATCACGACGGGTCCGAATGGACGCCACTACGGGGCCGGAATTGTCGCGGACGGGGCCGACCAGGTCCGCGCCCAGGGATGGAGCCTGCGTGAAATCGTCGAAGCTGCTGCCGCCAACCCGAACGGATCGGCGGAAAAGGTCTATTTCACCAACATCATGAACGCCAACTTCACGTTCCTGCTCAGCGAGACAACCGCCGCTAATCAGGGACAGGCGACCGGCTGGATCCCGGGAAACGCCAATGGCTCCGGCGAGATCGCGCCGTGGCAACAGGATTATTTCGCAACGACGGTGGTCCTGGCGGCGGAGCAGGGCGTCGCCGCCGCCACGCAGTTGCTGCTCTGGGAGACCAACTTTCTTGCCGGCCGATTCTTGGCCGCGGCTGAGGGTCTCGACCCGCATCTTGGCATCGGCTACCGGCTCAGCACGTACACGCCGGGTGCCAGCCAGAGCGACGCCTATCAGACCTGGGCGCAGATCGAGGCGGCGACGCTGGCAAGCGGCGATGCCTCCAACGTGTCCGCGGGTGGGACGGGCTGGACCAATGCGGACGGCAACTACGCATCGCTGGCGCGCGCATCACTCGCCGGCGACATCACCGTCACCGGATCACCCGATGCAATGCATGCCTATGGCTGGATCACTGCCTACGCGCCGCAGGCCGGGCTGGCCTATCAGCAGTCCAATCCCGCTTTCGATATCGCGCCGCGTCTGCCTGACGGAAACTACCTGACATCGAACAACATCATTGTCTCGGGTGATACGATTGCAAAGCATATCAGCGGTAGCAACGCTGATCAGCTAATCTACGAAACAGGTTCCGGCAATGTGACGATCACCGGTGGCACGGGTATCAACCTGCTGTTCGCCGGATCAGGGAACGATGATCTGGTGGGCGGATCGAACAACGACTACCTGTTTGGCGGCAGTGGTTCGGACATCATGTCGGCGGGTGGCGGCAGCAATTACCTGGAGCCCGGCACCGGCGCAGCAATCCTGGTATTGGCCGCGACGGTTGCGGGGCAGGATTTGATCGCCGACTTCAAGATTGGCATCGATCACCTGGCGATCACCGACATCGCCGGCGATCCGGCGACCACGGCAGAGATCGCCACGATGGTCGCCGGTGCGACCGCGAACACCTCCGGCGCGGCGGTGCTGCACCTGTCGGCGATCCACGACGTGACGCTGCAAGGAATTACCGTCAGTCAGTTGTCGACGACGATGTTCGGCTGACGACGTCGCAACCCTTGCACGCGGGAGAAAATTCGCCTTCAGTATGCCCATGGTATTGGATTCCGCCGTCGTCAGGCCGATAGGCTTTCTGTCAACGCCGTTTCACGCTCTTGGCGATTGCCCAAGGAACGGCAGGCAACCCAATCCGCCGCCGCTCTGCCAGGCACACGTGTTTGCGGAATTTGTCCCCGGCCTGCGGAGCATCGAAGGCTTCACGCATCTGATCCTGCTATACTGGATGCACGACGTACGAGCGCCGGAATTGTTGTTTACGCCGCCGTTCGATGGGCAGCCGCGTGGCGTGTTCGCTACCCGCGCACCATGGCGGCCCAATCCGATCGGTTTGTCCGTCGTTGCCTTCGAGGGGTTCGAGGCAGCCGATACGCTGAATGTGCGTTACCTCGACTGCCTTGACGGCACTCCGCTGATCGACATCAAACCGTACCTGCCAACAACGGATTGCGAGCCAGCCGCAAGCATGGGCTGGCTTGAACCGCACGCGACACGACGACAGCCTCCCTGACCCCGCTTCCGTTGACGGGAGTGGGCAAGACGAGTCACGCCGGTGCCGGTCGGTATCAGATGACGCCCGCCGCGCGCAGTGTTGCAATCCTTTCCGCGTCGTAGCCGATCTCCGTCAGCACCGTATCGGTGTCGGCGCCGAACGCCGGCGCTGCTTGCCGTGGCATCGGTTCGCCAGGGAAGCGAAACGCCGGCGCCACCATGCGGAAGTCACCATTGGGGTGGGCGTAGGGCCAGACGCGGTCCTCTTGCGTGACAAAGTCGGAGGTCAGCGCGCGCGCGATGTCGTGCACCGGTGCCGCGGGAACCTCTCCCGCGAAATGCTCTAGCCATGCGCTGGTGCCACGCGCCGATAGCGCTTCATCCAACAACAACGTCAGCTCTTTGCGATTTTCCAGGCGAGTCTTGAAGGTTGCAAAACGCGGGTTGCCGGACCACTCCGACCGACCGAGTTTCTCGCACAACACCGGCCAGAACTTCTGCTTGTTGCACATGATGAAGATCCAGCCATCCGCGGTGCGGTAAAGCTGGCTCGGTGTCAGTGACGGATGTGCTCCGCGCGGCTCGCGTCCCTGCGCATGACCGCCATTGAGAAACCACGCCGCGAGGTAGTTCAGGTTGGACAGCGCGGTGTCGAACAGACTGACGTCGACGTCGCACCCAACACCTGAAGCGCGCGCCGCGATGATGCCGCCAAGCAGCGCCGTGGCGGCATAGACGCCCGCCATCATGTCGACGATGGACAGTCCGAAGCGAGCCGGCGGTTCATCGGGCTCTCCGGTCAGCGACAGGTAGCCGGCCTCGGCCTGCATCAGATAGTCGTATCCGGGCCATGCGGCGCGACTACCTTCGCGGCCGTACGCCGAGAGATGCGCGCAGACAATGCGCGGGTTCGCCGATTTCAACCGATCATACGTGACGCCCAGCCGCGGTGGCTGATCGCCGCGCAGATTGTCCAGCACCGCATCGGCCTTCGCCGCAAGATCGTGCAGCACACGCTGCCCCTCCGGTGCGCGCAGGTTGAGGGTGACCGAACGCTTGTTGCGGTTGAATGCCTGGAAGAAATGGCTGTCGTACTCACCGAGAAAATACGGCCCGACGGAACGGCCGACGTCGCCGCCATCCTTCGGGTTTTCGATCTTGATCACCTCGGCGCCCATGTCGGCAAGCTGCATGGAGCCGAACGGCCCCGCGCCGTATTGCTCCACCGCCAGAATGCGCACGCCGGCGAGCGGCAGCATCACACCGGATTCCGCGCGACGAGTTGGCGGGCGATAATGATGCGCTGCAACTCGTTGGTGCCCTCGCCGATCACCAGCAGCGGCGCGTCGCGGTATAGTCGCTCGACCGGAAATTCAGTCGAGTACCCGTAGCCACCATGCACGCGCATCGCCTCTGTGGCATTTTCCAGGGCGGCTTCGGTGGCGAACAGCTTGGCCATGCCAGCCTCCATGTCGCAGCGGTCGCCGCGATCGTACATTTCGGCGGCGCGGCGGGTCAGCAGGCGCGCGGCTTCGGTGCGCGTTGCCATATCGGCCAGCTTCAGCTGGATCGCCTGGTGTTGCGCGATCGGTTTGCCGAAGGTTTTCCGGACCTGTGCGTAGCGCAGCGATGCATCCAGTGCCGCCTGCGCTATGCCGACGCCGCGCGCCGCGACGTTGATGCGGCCAAGCTCCAGGCCGGACAGCGCATGCTTCAATCCCAGGCCTTCCACGCCGCCGATCAGCCGGTCCACCGGCACGCGGTAGTCCTGAAACACCAGTTCAGCACTGTCGATTCCCTTGTAGCCGAGTTTCTCCAGCTTGCGGCTGACCGCGAACCCCGGGCCCTTCTCCGCCAACAGCATGCTCATGCCGCGGTGCCGAGGTTCCGCATGCAGATCGGTCTTCACCAACAGCGCGAAGCAGGAGCCGTGGATGCCGTTGCTGATCCAGGTCTTGGTGCCGTTCACCACATAGTGGTCGCCCTCGCGCCGAGCGGTGCAGCGGATCGCCTGGAGATCGGTGCCGCAATCGGGCTCGGTCAGCGCCAGGCCGCCGCGCAAATCGCCTGAGGCGAAGCGCGGCAGGAACTCATGCTTCTGCGCCGCCGTTCCGTTGCGCTGAACGATTGCCGCCATGATCAGGTGCGAATTGAAGATCCCGGTCACCGACATCCAAACCCGCGCGATGCGTTCCACGATGTCGGCATAGGTGGCGCACGGCAGGCCAAGCCCGCCATAGGTGGCGCTGATGGTTGAGCCGAACAGCCCCAGCTCACGCATGCGGGCGACGATAGCCTCCGGATAGATGTCGTCGTGCTCCAGCTTATGCACGTAAGGCGCGACATCGCGGGCAAGGAAGGCGTCGATCGCGTCCAGGATGAGGGTATCTGTCATGCCGGCAGTATGCGGCGCTAGGCTCTGCCGGACAACGCATCGCACAGGGACGCACAATGTTCACCGCTTATCGTCGTATCGGCGAGAACCGCTACCAGGAGCGCCATGGCCTCGACTTCGAAGATTTCACGCCTGGCCAGCGGTTTCTCCATCGGCCAGGGGTTACGCTGTCGCAACAGGATAACGCGGACGAGGCACTGGATACGCTGAACGGCGCGATGCTGCATTATGACGCACATTACGCTGGGGCGACCGCCTGGCAACGTCCGTTGATGGTCAGCACGCTGACGCTGCAACGGCTGGTTGGCATGGCCAGCAAAACCTATGGCCGACGTCGGGCGATTCTCGGCTTTGACGATATCACGATGAATAGCCCGCTATTTGGTGGCGACACGCTGTATGCCGAATCGGAAATCGTCGATGTCGATGCCGCCGCCGCGTCCATCCGCACGGTGATCCGTGGCCACAAGGCTGATGGCACCGAGGTCGCTCGCATCACCTGCCGCATGGCGATTGAGCGACGCGATGAGGGCGGTGCGTTGGCGGCGGACGTTCGCTTTGCCGCGTACCATGAAGCAGAGGATGGCGGGTTGGTCGAGCAGGTCGGCCTGTGGTTCGAGGACTGTGTTGCGGGTGAAAGCTTTATCCACGCGCCGCGCCGCAGCTTTTATCCCGAGGAGGTGCGATCGCACGCCTGGCGCTCGCTTGATCTGGCGCCGCAGCACCACGTGCCGGAAACCTTCGTGGTTGCCGTTGCGACCGCACTCACCACGCGCACCTTCGGTCGCGTGGTCGCCAATCTTGGCTGGTATGACGTGCAGCTTCCGGTGCCGGTATCTGTTGGCGACACGATCGAGGCGGAATCCAATCTCCTGGAAACCCGCGCGTCACGCTCGCGTCCCGGCGAGGGCATTGTCTCGGTAGCGACACGTGCACGCAACCAGCATGGCGTTGACGTGCTGTCCTATCGCCGCACCCTGCTGGTGTATCGGCGCGGCGGTGCGGCGCCGTACGCGAAGGCGGGGTACTGATGGGTTTCGCTGGCCGCTGTCACCGCGAGGAACGCACAGGCGAGGCAGGCGAGAGCCACGCAGGACGCCTCTACCGGACCGAGGCTGCTTCGTCGCAGTACTTCTCGCGATGACAGCAGGGACCCGCTACGCCGGCATCGTGCGCTTCTGATGCGCGCGGCCGATGCGGGCCGTTTCCGGATTGTGGCCGGCGATCACCCGCACGCCCTCATCCAGGCGTGTAACGATATTCGCCGGTGAGCAGCCTTCGAGGAACGGAATGTGATTTTTGCTACAGGCGGCCAACACGCGTTCACGAGCCTCGGCCATTTCCGGCGGATAGGGATCTCGTTGCAGCGTGGTGTAGCCCAGCGACAGCCCGAGATCGCCTGGTCCCATCTCGGCGAACCCGAGGCCGGGCACTGCGCAGATCGCTTCGCAGTTGGCAATCCCTTCGGGGCTTTCCAGCTTCACGCCGAGTAGCAGTTCGCCCTCGGGGTTCAGCGGCCATGGGTCGCAGCGTTGCATATACTCCTGTTGTGACAGGCCCCAGATCGGCGCAGCGGTCGCCTCTGAACCGCGGCCGCGCGTACCGATGCCAAGCTTGCCATCGCTGCCATGCTCCGGGCGTTTTGCGCCGCGCATGCGCTCGACTGGCGACGCGATCGCCTGGTCCACGCCAGCCGTATGGTGCGGATAACGGCAGGCTTCGATGAACGCCCGCACCGCATCGGCGGTTTCTGCCTGGCACAACAGAATGCCATGCACGCCGCGACCGAGAATCTGACGGAACTGCCAAGCATTGAACCGTACATTCGCCGCGTCGATGCCGTTGACAGGTGCCTCGACGATAATCGTCGGCGTGCGGTGGCCGGACCGCGTTGGGCCGCCGTCGACCAACCCAGCCATGTACGCCGCCAGACCGGTCATGTCGAAGGCACCATGTTCCATGCCGACATTGATGTAGTCGGCCCAGGTTCCTGCATCATCACGGCCTTGGGTGTGCGTCAGCACATGACCGGAATGAGGACCGTCGTAGTAAATCGCCTGATCCTGCGCGAGCAATTCGATGGCTCTGTTGATGCGTCTGTCCATGGCACTTCCTTCCCGACTGATGCGCTATGCGATCTCGGGCAGGCTAGCACCGACCGACCTATCGAGAAATGCGGCCTCGGGTTATGCGCAGGCGAATCGCTTGAACGTCAGGCGGTGTGGCGCAGGACGGTTTCGAGGTAGTCGACATCCCATCCAGCCTTCTTGCGCCTGTTCTTGAAGCTCGTAATGGGCTTTGCCCGAGACAACAGGTTGAGCGCGACGTGTCTGACAATGGCCATGTTCTCGGGTGCGTTGCCGCTGCGCAATCGCGTCAGATCCTCCCGGAACACCATGTCCAGCATCCAGTGCAAACGGTTTTCGATGCCCCAGTGGCCGCGCACCACACGGGCGAACATCTCCGCGCTCAGCACTGTTGAGCACAGGTAAAGCCGTGTCTCGCGCTCGATCTTTCCGTCCCGCTCCACTTCGGTTTCGACCCGGCCGAGCATCGCCAGGCCGGGGAATCTCGGCTCGCCAGGGTAACGTCGGTCCCCGCTCATCCAGCCCACATCGGTGCAAACCGTGTGTCGGCGAACGGCGATGCGTCCATTACCGCCGTCCACAGTCTCATGGCTCTCGAATGCCAAGCCGGCCGGCGGTTTGCTGAACAGCATCGCCACCTCGGCGTGGGTGGCGGGCCAGTTGTCTTTCAGTGCCAGCACGTAATGTCCGCCGCTGTCGAGAATGGTTCGGGCGATCTTCGTCTGAGTGCCCATCGCATCGATGGTGACGATCGCTCCGGTCAGGTCGAGCTTCTTCAACAACAACGGAATGGCAGTGATTTCGTTGGACTTTTCCTCGGTCGCCTGTTGCCCCAGCACCAGTCGCTGGCCGGCCGCCCAGGCGGACACCAGGTGCAAGGGTTTGCGGCCTTTGCCACGGTCGTACGTGCGTCGCGAGGTCTTGCCGTCGATTGCGATCAATTCAGGGAGCGAAGGGTCACGCAGTTCGTCAACCCAGGCCAGGAAGCAGGTCTTGAACAGCTCCGGATCGATCGCGGCGAACACGTCACAGAGAGTGTCATGGCTCGGGATGCCGCTCGCGTACGCCAGGAAGCGGCGAAGGAACGGCAGGTTCTTCTCGCCCCAAAGCGTGGTTTCCACGAAATCATCCGCTCCGGCGACCGTGGCGGCCAGCGCCAGCAGCAGAATTTCCGCCAATGGATACAGCACCTTGGCGTTCTGACGTGGGTCATCGATGCGGGCGAAATGACGAAGGATCGACGGATGAAGCGAATCCAACATGGCGGCCTCCGGAGATGAGGCCATCCACGAATCGTACTTACGCTTCCGGAGGAATACCCCGGTTTTGGTTCAAGCGATTGCCCTGGGGTTATGAGGCTGGTCATGTACGAGACTGCCCTGCAGCATTTCCACGAAGGTCGGCTGGCCGAAGCGGCGGCCTGCTGCAGCACGATCCTCCATCAGACACCGCGCAACTTTCAGGTGCTTTGCCTGCTCGGCCAGGTGCGCAGCCGGCAAGGTGCTTTCGCGGATGCCGCCTATATCCTGACAGCCGCCATGGGGATCGGTTCGCCGGATACCGCCGGCGTGATCACCGCGCTCAACGAACTCGCGACAGCCGAAGCGGCGCAGCAGCACCATGATGTGGCCATCGATTATTATCGCCGGGCACTGGCAATCCAGCCGGACGACGCGCGGACGCTGTACAATTACGGCAACGCACTTTATGCCGATGGCCAGATCGAGCCAGCGATCGCAGTCTATCGGGACGGGCTGATCAAGCAGCCAGAATTCGCCGGAATGCACAACAATCTCGGGAATGCGCTGCGTTCCGCCGGTCAGTTGCAGGAGGCTGTGGACAGTTATCGAAGCGCCATCGCACTGTCGCCTGATCTTGTGCAGGCGCACAACAATCTCGGGCAGGTTCTGTGCCTGCTCGATAGTGCCGATCAGGCGGTTGAAAGTCACCGACGGGCGGTCGCGATAAACCCGCATGACGTAGACTCGCTGACTGGTCTCGCCAATGCGCTGCATAAGAACAAACGATTCGATGAGGCGTGTGAGTACTTTCGACTCGCGCTGCGGCGACGTCCCGACGATGCGACGGCATTGCTCGGACTTGGCCTGGCGCTGACAGCGAGCGATCGGCCCGAGGAAGCGTTTGTCCTGCTGGAGCGCGCGGTTACCGTCAGCCCCACGTATCGCGCAGCGAGGATGGCATTCGGCAATGCGCTTGTCGGTGTCAATCGTCATGCCGATGCCTTGGAGCATTACCGCGAGGCCGGTGCGACGTCGCCCGTCTCGCCCGAATTGAAACACAACGAGGCAATCGCGTTATTGGCCATTGGCGCCTGGCCAGAAGGTTGGGAGCGGTTGGAGGCGCGTTTCAGCATCCCGGGCATGTATCCGTCGCTAAAATTGCCCGATCACCTGCCGTTCTGGCGCGGCGAAGCCGGGATCGAAGGCAAGACGATCCTGCTGCAAGCCGAACAGGGCTTTGGCGACACATTGCAGTACGTCCGCTATGCGCCGCTGGTAGCCGAACGCGGTGCGCAGGTGACGCTGCGGGTGCAGCCGGCGCTTTGGAAGCTGCTGGCAAATATGCCGGGGATCGACACGACCATCGCGTCAGACGACGCACCGCCGGATTTCGATCTGCTGTGTCCGATGATGAGCCTGCCGCTCGCGTTCGGCACGCGGGTTGCCACCATTCCGGCCGATGTTCCCTATTTGCGACCGCCACCGGACTATCTGCTGCTCTGGCAGGCGCTATTGGGTACGCGCTCGCGGCCGCGCATCGGGATTGCCTGGTCGGGTCGCTTGCATCCGCCCTACCGCTCGATGCCGCTCGCCACCCTCGCACCGTTGCTGCGGCGCGCGGACATCGAGTTTCATGCCTTGCAACTGGAGATTCCGCCGGCCGATCGGGATTGGCTGACGGCCAATCCATTGTTGATCGATCACAGCCAGGAACTGAAGAATTTCGCCGACACGGCGGCGCTGGTAGCGCAGATGGACCTGGTGGTGACGATTGATACGGCGGTGGCACACCTCGCGGGCGCGCTGGCGCGGCCAACCTGGATCATGCTGCCGTTCAGCGCGGATTGCCGGTGGCTGCTGAATCGCGATGACACCCCGTGGTATCCCACCGCGCGCCTGTTTCGACAGAAGCGTCATAGGGAGTGGGACTGTGTCGTGGCGGAGGTCGTGAAGGCGCTGGGGTAGCGCATTGTCGTGCGACATGGACGTTGCAAGACGCGCCGTCGCGGGGCGGTGTTGTACCGGTGCGGCGGTACTGGCACGAGATTGCCGTGTCGCTTCGCCTCTCGCTATGACAACAGTGACAGGACTTCGCGATGACGGCGTGGCGCTTCAATCAGCGGCGTCGGCAACCTCGTTCCGCTTGCGCGCCTTGATCTGCGTCAGTGCGTGCTCGACGTGCCGGCTGAACACGTACTCGGCAGGACGTTGGTTATCCAGCGGGACATCGGGCGCCATGGGGCCTTCGGTGCGAATGCCACGCAGCACCTGCGCGGCAGCCTTCCAGGGACGGCGGATGGTCTCGGTGACCGCGGTCGCCTCATAGCCGGAATGCACCATGCAATCGGCACATTTCTCGTAATTGCCCGTGCCGTAGCGGTCCCACTCGGTCGTTTCCATCAGTTCCTTGAACGTCTTGGCATAACCCTCGCCTAGCAGGTAGCAAGGGCGTTGCCAGCCGAAATAGGTGCGCGTGGGGTTGCCCCACGGCGTACAATGGAACGTCTGGTTGCCGGCAAGGAAATCCAGAAACATCGACGATTGGTTGAACGCCCATTTCGTCTTGCCCTGTCGGGCGAAGATACCGCGAAACAGTTCCTTGGTCTTCCGGCGATTGAGGAAATGCTGCTGGTCGGGAGCGCGTTCGTAAGCATAGCCGGGCGACACGGAAATGCCGTCCACCCCCATCGCCATCACGTCGTCGAAAAAGCCTGCCACGCGCTCGGGCCTGGCATTATCGAACAGCGTGGCATTGATGATGGTGCGAAAGCCTGCCTGCTTCGCGGCGCCGATTGCAGCAACCGCGCGGTCGTAGACGCCATCCTGGCAGACCGAGATGTCATGCTCCTCTCGCGCGCCATCCAGATGCACCGACCAGGTGAACCACTTGCTCGGCTGGAACAGATGCATCTTCTTTTCCAGCAGCAGCGCGTTGGTGCAGACGATGACGAACTTCTTGCGCGCGATGGCGCCCTGGACGATCTGCTCGATCTCGCGATGCAGCAGCGGTTCACCCCCGGCGATCACCACGACGGGCGCGCCGCATTCTTCCACCGCTTCCATGCATTCCGCGACCGACAGGCGCTGGTTCAGGATCTCGGGCGGATAGTCGATCTTGCCACACCCGGCGCAGGCCAGGTTGCAGCGAAACAACGGCTCCAGCATCAGCACCAGCGGATAGCGCCTGCGCCCCAGCAGGTGCTGCTTCACGACATAGGCACCGACGCGGAGTGCCTGGTTCAGCGGCACGGACATTCGCTTGTTCCTCTACGTGTCGCTCAGTTCCTTGGGGAAGCGGAAACGCACATCCTCCGCCACACCTGCAAGGGTGGATATGTCGATGTCACCGAACCGGCGCAACCCGTCCAGCACACCACGCACCAGCATTTCCGGGGCAGAGGCACCGGCGGTAACGCCGACGGACGTCACGCCGGCAAACCACTCCGGGCGTAGCGCGTCCGCGTCGTCGATCAGGTAGGACGGCTTGCCCAGTTCCTCGCCTATCTCGCGCAGGCGGTTGGAGTTGGAGCTGTTGCGTGAGCCGACCACCAGTATCATGTCGACCTCGCCGGCAAGGTCGCGCACCGCCTGCTGGCGGTTCTGCGTTGCATAGCAGATATCCCGCACGTCCGGGCCGACGATGGCAGGAAAGCGCGTCTTCAGCGCCGCGATGATGCCACGAGTATCATCGACCGAAAGCGTGGTTTGCGTGATATAGGCCAGCTTCTCCGGGTCGGTGACCTGCAAGGCGCCGACATCGGCCACGGTCTGCACCAGATGCACCTTGGCGGGCACCTGGCCGATGGTGCCTTCGACCTCGGCGTGGCCGGCATGGCCGACCAGGACGATTTCCCGCCCCTGGGAGGCATAGCGGCGGCCCTCGTTGTGTACCTTGGCGACCAGCGGACAGGTGGCGTCGATCACCGGCAGTCCCCGATCGGCCGCCAATTGCTCGACGCGCTTGGCGACGCCATGGGCAGAGAAGATGGTCATGGCGCCGGCCGGGATTTCATCCAGTTCGTCAACGAACACCGCGCCACGCGTGCGCAGATCCTCGACCACGTGGCGGTTGTGCACGATCTCGTGACGAACGTAGATCGGTGGGCCGAATTTCTTGAGCGCCCGCTCGACGATTTCGATCGCCCGCTCAACGCCGGCGCAGAAGCCGCGAGGCTGGGCCAGGAGCACGCGGATCATTGGGCTTCTCGATCTCCAAACGACGCAGCTGGTTGGCCGCCAGCTGCGCTGAAAGTCCTGCCGGTTGCGTCGGATATGGCATGCCGTACCAGAGGCGGCAATGCAACCGGCCGCGCGGGCCGGCATATGGCACAAAACCGGGGGGTGCGGTAATGCACTACGAAGGTGGGCTGGCTGGCCACATGAGCGTGTGATTTTGGCAACAGATGCGATTTTGGGAAACGGATTGTGATTTGGGCAAATGAATCGGCGTGGAATGATTACCATTTGACTTGTGGCACCGGGTCAATGGGGGTCAGGGGTGGTATCGGGAAGACAGGGCCTGGTTACGATGGCTGAGGTTGACCTGCCTGCCGCGCTGTCACGCACCGCCACTCTGGTGGAGGCCGCCTTGGAGGCGTTACTGCCACAGCCGGAAGGAGCCGAAGCACGCCTGGCAGATGCCATGCGATATGCCACCTTGGGCGGCGGCAAGCGGCTGCGGGCGTTTCTGGTGATGGAAAGCGCGGCCTTGTTCGCGGTTTCCGAGACATGTGCGGCACGCGTGGCAGCTTCGATCGAGATGCTGCACGCCTATTCCTTGGTGCACGACGACCTGCCGGCGATGGATGATGACGATCTGCGGCGCGGCAGGCCTTCGACGCACAAGGCGTTCGATGAGGCGACGGCAATCCTGGCCGGCGATGCACTGCAGGCGCGGGCCTTCGAGGTGCTCGCCGAACCGGACACGCATTCGGACCCGCAGGCCCGCTGCGAACTGGTGGCGGCCTTGGGGGCGGCGGCCGGCGCGCGTGGGATGGCGGGCGGCCAGATGATCGACATGCTGGCGGAAGGCCGCGACCTGGACGGACCGGCGGTCACCCGGTTGCAGGCGCTGAAGACCGGCCGGCTGATCCAGTTCAGCGCCGAGGCGGGGGCGATCCTTGGCCGGGCGCCGTTTGCTCAGCGGCACCTTGTGGCCGCCTATGGCCGCGACCTGGGGGCCGCCTTCCAGATCGCGGATGATCTACTGGACGCGGAAGGCAGTACGGAGGAGACCGGCAAGACCGCGGGCAAGGATGCGGCTGCCGGCAAGGCAACGATGGTCGCGGTATTGGGGATCGAGCGGGCTCGGTCGCAAGCCGAGATGCTCGCCCAACAGGCCGCCGACCATCTGGAAGGGTTCGGTGACCGCGCGATGCTGTTGCGGTCCCTGGCGCCCTATGTCGTGACGCGGCGAAGCTGAATAAGGGAGCGAGAAGAAGCAATGAGCCCTGTGAA
>Ga0307474_10001816_pt1 | contig 15414 bp, 10 predicted proteins | sample atmos_gasesECM1C_2_FD_203312 | JGI IMG/M metagenome (GOLD analysis project Ga0307474, IMG submission 203312) | Hardwood forest soil microbial communities from Morgan-Monroe State Forest, Indiana, United States - atmos_gasesECM1C_05 | ecosystem: Environmental > Terrestrial > Soil > Temperate... | reverse complement strand
ACCGAACAGAACCTCGCCAAACAGCGCGCCAATGTTGGCGATGATGGCGATAAAGCCCACGGTCTGCGGCGTAAACTTGTGGTCCTTCGTCAGAAACGTTGGATACAGATCCTGGCTGCCGTGACTGAGGGAAGTGAAGGCGAACATCAGCACGACAAGGAAAGCAAAAGTGCCCAGATACTTTAGAACGTTTTTGCCCAGCGGGTCCTCCGCCTTTCTCGAAATGCGTCCTTGCTCCCAGGACGGGGATTCCGCCACTTTGGTGCGAATGTAAATCACAAGAAATGCCGGCAGAGCGCCGATCACAAACATTCCACGCCAGCCCACAAAGTGAAATAACGTGCCATAGACCAGAGCCGCCATCAGGTAGCCGACTGCGTAGCCCTCCTGCAGCACTCCGGAGAAAAACCCGCGCCCCTCAGCAGGCAGCGTCTCGAACGCCAACGCGGCGCCCACGCCCCATTCGCCACCCATGGCAATTCCGAATAGCGCCCGCGTAATCAGAAAAATCTTTAACGAAGGGGCGAAGGCCGACGACAGTTCGAACACCGAGTAGGCGATGATATCGACCATCAAGGTCGGACGCCGCCCCCAGCGGTCCGCCATCATTCCGAAAAGAAAAGCGCCCACCGGACGGAGAGCCAGCGTAATGAAAATTGCTTCCGCGACGGCAGACACCTTTGCCTGGAATTGAGTGGCAATCGCACTGACGCAGAAGGTCAGAATGAAGAAGTCGAAGGCATCCAGGGACCAGCCTAGAAAGCAGGCAATAAAAGTATTTCGCTGGATGGGAGTGAGCCTGCGAAAATGGCCAATGAATTCCATTGAGGCTGCTTAGCGCAATTCCTCATGCACATACCGCAACAAGAGCCCATTACTTTGTTTGAGTGGTCATGACCCGATAAGCAGTTTCCACGTTTGCGATAATTGTCTTGGAAAAGTCGGGTGGGAATTGTGTGCCATAGCTCTGCAGAAGAGTTGGTATGACCTGGGTTTTAGTTTCTTCGAGAGTAGAGCCGCGGCCGGCAGCCTTTGACGTCTCATCCAATAGGTCAGCAAAATATTTTCTCCAGAGGTCAAATGTCTCTTTGCCGGTCACTACATTCCCATGTCCGCCAATTACGTATTTGAAGTCCAGATCTTCGATTGTTTTGAGCTGCTGCATCCAGTCGTAAATGGACGCGTCACCCATTGTCGGCACCCAACCGGTCAGCGAGTCGCCGGTCGCGATCACTTTTCTCTTTGGGTCATAAACAAAAACGTCGCCATCGGAATGGCCTTTTCCTACGAAGAGAACCTCGAGAGTATCGTTGTCGCTGTGAATGGTTAAGTGCCGATCGAAGGTTACATTGGGAAGAACGACCTTCATTTGCTTAAGCTCGACGAGGTACGCTTGAGCCTCTCTCAACTGTTGGTGAATCGGTGCCTTGGCAGCATCGTCGCTCGCCTTCGCCAGGTCGGCATTCAACTTCTCAATGGCGACAGGAACTGTGACGAGTTCCCGCTGCATGCGGGTAACTCCGCGACTCTCAATCCCATCACGCGTAGATTGAGTAGAGATGATTTGCACCCCTGGCCAAGCCTCCACATACGCCCCTGCTCCCTGAAAATGATCTCCGTGCAGGTGTGTGATCACGAGGTGAGTTACGGGCTTGTCTGTCAAACGTTTGATCTGCGCGATTACCTCCTGAGCCGCCGAGGGTTTCGATTCGGCGTCGACCACAACGACCTCATGACTAAGAATAAAGATTGCCGCATTGCAGTTGGTCCGAAACGTGGGCTTCGCGATTGCCGCGTAAACACCATCTGTGACTGGCTTAATATCGAACTGTTGTGCAGCAAGGAAATGGGCCTGAGCGACGATCAGGGCGAGAATCAGCCGGCGAGCACACTTCATGATTCCGATCTCTCCTGTTTTTGGGTTAAATTGCATCGTAGTGCGTTGCGGTATCCCTGCGGTGGCCTTCAACGCGGTCCTAAGGCGTCACGCGGGTCGATTGATACGCGATGAGCTGCCAATGCGCTTTTCGTAGTGCGTACACTTCGGTGACTCGAATGGAAAGGTCATTTTCTTTGCCTTCATGCACTACATGAATTTCGCTTCGCGCCGTAACAACCGCAGTTTCTTTTAGCAGACGCACGTTAACGTCAGAAGTCTTGATGGATGTGTAGGTGCGTTTTCCCGATTTGAGATCTGCGATAAAATCCGCCTTGCCTTGAACGAGCCCCGAGGCGTGAACATAGGTAAGATCGTCTCCTAAAACGCGCTCCAGGGTTGCGAAATCGCCCCGGACCTGAGCATCAGCACGCTCACTGTCGAGCGCAATAACTGCTTTTGTGGTCTTGTCTGTATCTGATGCATGAAGATGGGTTCGCGAAGACAGCAAGAGTAGAAGAGCTAGCAGGATACTAAGGATCGCTCTCGACTTCATCGTCAGCTCCTTCTTAAGTACTGCTAGCTCCTTGGGGGAAACGCGCAGTCACGTTAGCACGTCACGCTGCGTGAAGCCTTAATCGGAAGTTAATTATTGTTAAGTTTTCCGATCATGCCCGGTTGAACTTCAAAGTCTGGCAGGCTAAGTATTGCAGCCTGGCAGTGTCGCTCCCGGGGGCGTTGCCCAAAGTGGCTTTATGGCCTGCCAAGGCAGATACTTCCTCGCTGGAACGTTGCACCTGAACGGGAATTAATCTTCGTTTCATCCTCTCTACTCTCAATTGCAGTAGGCTATCCCGAACCGGCGTACCGAGCCGGAACGCACGCCACTGCCGGTCGAAGGAGTACGAGTAAATGTCTGCGACACTTGCGAAAGCAGCCGGAGCAAAGGCAACGTCAACCGGAGCCGCATGCATTGCGGATTTTTTGATTCAGCAACGGGTACCCTACGTCTTTGGACTGTGCGGCCACGGAATACTCGGACTTCTCGACGGATTACTTGACCGGCAGCACCAGATCCAGACTATTTCGGTACACCATGAGTCGGTTGCCGCATTCATGGCGGATGCCTATTTTCGCGTTACCAAGAAGCCGGTCGCTACTTACACGTCATGCGGTCCCGGATCCACAAACCTGATTGTTGCCGTTGCGGGCGCCTTCGCCGACTCTTCCGCAATGCTCAACATTACGGGAAATGTGCCCACAGGTCAGTGGAATCGAGGCCCGTTCCAGGAGACGGGCAAGTACTTCCAGGGCGATTTCGTGAATGTAATCCGGCCTTATGTTAAGAGAAGCTTCCAGGCTACCCGTCCGGAAATGTTGCCCCTCGCGCTGCGGCAAGCGTTCTCCCTGATGACGAATGGACGTCCGGGCCCAGTACACCTTGACGTGCCACTGAACGTGTTTGTCGAAGCGGTCGAGCAGGAAGCGATTAATCGCGAATCACATTGGCCGGTGGACGAGTGGTCACGGCCCGCCGGCGATTCCGTAGCTATTGAAAAGGCAAGACGGATGCTCGACCAGGCTTTACGCCCGGTGATTGTTGCCGGCCACGGCGTGGAATTGAGCGGCGCGGAGCGCGAGTTGCTGGACTTCGCCCAAGCCATGCGCATTCCCGTGGCAACAACGCCCTTTGGCAAGGGAGTCTTTGATGCGCGGAACTCGTTGAGTCTGGGCTCAACCGGACGGAATGGTTCTTACATGGCCAACGCGGCGTGCCGGAATGCAGACGTTGTTCTGGCACTCGGAACGCGCTTTGATGACCGGGCCACCAGCGCCTGGCTTCCCGGATTCACTTACAGCATTCCTCCCACTCAGTTGATTCATGTCGATATCGATGCCACCGAGATTGGCCGGAACTTTCAGCCGGCAATCGGGATTATTGGCGATGCGAAGCTCGTGCTGCGGCAATTACTAAGCCTGGAGCCCGCGGGCACTCCCGGCCGCAACGGCGCCTGGCTTGAAAGAATTGCAGGCTGGCGAAAACAATGGGAGGCCGCGATCGCGCCGCCGCGTACTTCCGATGCCGTACCCATTCGGCCCGAGCGCGCAGTCGCGGAACTGCGAAAGGTTATGCCGGAAGATGGCATCGTACTCGCAGACGTGGGAATACACCACAACTGGCTGGTAATGGAATGGGATGCCTCGCCCGCCCAGACCTTCCTTCAAAGTTGGGGTTTTGCCTCGATGGGTTTTGGGGTCGCGGGCGCGCTAGGCGCAAAGCTGGCCGCCCCTGATCGCCCGGTAGTGGCAGTGTGTGGCGATGGCTGCTTCGCCATGAATTCGAGTGCCGTGCTCACCGCTGTGGAGTACGACATTCCAGTCGTCTGGCTTATCTGGAATAACCATGGCTACTGTTCGATACGCGATCAACAAATGGGATATTTCGGCAAGGACCGCGAACTTGCTACCAGTTTTAACGACAAAACCGGCAAACTCTTCTCCGCAGATTACGCAATGATGGCGCGCTCGATGGGTGCCAATGGCGTACTTGTGGAGAAGCCCGCAGATCTGGCTCCGCAGCTTGAAGCTGCAATTGCCTGCAGGCGGCCAACAGTGCTCGACGTGCGGATCGATCGCGAAGTGCGTCCAATCTCGACCGGCAGTTGGGACCTTCCCCCCATTCAGCATCCACTGCCTTCCTTCGGGTGGGGAAAAGACGAATAGCGGCACGGCTGAGGAGCCTTGCCGCACCAAGAAAAGGGGAAAAGACTGTCCAGAGAACCTAAAGTCGAGGGAGTTGTATCACTGTTGAAGGGCAAGCGTCTCTATATCGCGATCTTCCTGTTTTTCAATCTCTTCATTAATTATATGGATCGGACCAGCGTGTCCATCGCCGCGCCGGTGATGGCCAAGGAGTTTCATTGGAATTCCGGGACGGTCGGCGTGGTCCTTTCCTCCTTGATGTGGACCTATGCACTTTGCCTCATCCCATGGGGTTGGATGTCAGACCGCATCGGAACGCGCAAGGTCAACGGGTTATCGGTGTCGTTATGGTCGATCTCCGCCATGCTGATGGGGGCTGCGGTTGGGCTTGGGAGTATGATCGCGGCCATGTTGCTTCTAGGCATAGGAGAAGCGGCATCTCTGCCAACTGCGGGAAAAGTCGTGAGGCAGTGGTTCCCAGCTCGCGAACGAGGACTAGCGACTGCCATTTTTAATGCAGGTACTTTTGCGGGGCCCGCTTTATCCGCCCCGATTGTGGCGTGGATTGTGGTTAGATTTGGTTGGCGAATTTCGTTTGTCGTGGCCGGTATGATTGGCATGGTGTGGGTATTTCTGTGGCTAACCCTGTTCCATCCCCCTGGAGAGTGCACATGGCTGCCGTCGCAGGAACGCGATTATATTTTGGCCGAAACTGATACCTCGGCACCCGCAGCTGCCGCAGGAAACCATGTGCCTAAGCTGCTGAGGCGACAAACCATGTGGGGGCTGCTCCTGACGCAGGGGTGTTGTGCCTACAGCAATGTTCTCTTTCTCGCGTGGTTGCCTTCCTACTTGGTCCAGTCACGCCACATGCATTTGATGAAGGCAGGATGGTTTACTTCCATACCTTATCTGATTGCCGCGGTGCTAGGAATCCTCATCGGAAAGCTGAGCGATACCCTGTTGACGCGTGAGGCGGTGAAGCAGGGCAAACGGCGAACTCTTCTGGTTTTCTTCATCCTATTATCCAGTTGTGTTTTCCTTGTCAACATGGTTAGCAGCGAATATGTCGTTCTCGTGTTGATTGCAATCTCTCTGGTATGTATCTCCAGCGCTCTCACCTTGAATATCGCCATGACGAACGATCTTGTATGGCAACCCAATATGGTGGGCACGGCGCTCGGCATTCTCATCACCGGCGGCATCACCTTCGGGATGCTGGCTCCGATGGTTACAGGGTTCATTGTGAAAACAACAGGACGCTTCGACAATGCGTTCTATGTTGCCGGCGGTTTGTTAGTGTTAGGGGCAGCGATTTCCCTCACCATGACTCGTCACCCCATCAATTTTGACGTCACAGTAGAAGACACGCTGGTGCAGGCAAATGCCGCGAGTTCAATGCCAGACCGAACTACCGAGCGTTAATCCTAGAAAAACTGTCGCCATTTGAAGAGGTCTGGGCGGTAGGATGCGGGATCCTGGTACTCGACGAACTCGACATAGTTCTCCTCGGGATCAAGGGCAAAGAGGGCCACAAATCCCTTTCTAACCTCGAGTGGCTCTTCGAGGACCAGCCTCACTTTACACTCGTTCAATCGGGCTACCATCTCTTTCATGTCTGCGATCACAAAAGTGATGTAGGAAATACCATGCCGTTCGAACGTCCACTCTGTGAGGGGCTGCTTCTTCAGAGGGCGCATCTTGGTTTGAATGAGTTTGATTCTCTCTCCGTAGGGTGTCTGCAGCCGTACAATCCGGAAGCCGTCGGGTGCAGCCCGGAACGCTCTACTCATTTCCGGGGTAGCCTCGGCGTCAGACACCTTCTTAAGTCCGAGCACTCCGGTATAAAACTCGAGCATGCGGTCGAGGTCGGAACATACGATTCCCGGCTCTATCGGTACCACCATCTTCAAAGACCACGGTTGCTGGCCACGAGCGTCCATTGGTTTTTTGTCCTCGGCGTCCAAAACCATTCCTGAAGCGCCGGCGACAGCGGCACTTTTCAGAAATGTGCGACGGTCTAGATTCATTTTGCCAGGCCCTGCCATCATATCCCCGTTGGTTATTGCGGATCAGGAATGCTTGAGGCTCTTCCTCGACTTTCGGGTGAGAAGTTATCGCCAGGTATCTCCAATCCCGATTACGAGATGAGGCTACTGTGATCTGGAAACCAAAGAATGAAATGAAGATTAATTCCTGTTCACCTTTGGTGCGGGCTACAGGAAGCTTAATAATAATTAAGGGGCAATTAAGGCTTCGAGCCGGCAGGCATGTTAGGTTCACAGAAAGCACGTCTTCGATAACCTGGCTCCCTGCCCGGCCGGGCTTGAAGGCAGATCGGCACTCACCCCAGAGGAGAAAAACTTCATGGCGTTGATCTCGACGGACCTGGAAACCATTCCATTCCTTATTGGAGGGAAGTGGATCAGCGATACACCGGCGCACTTCACGCATATAAATCCCGCCACCGGTGAGCCTAACTACAGGATATGCGCGGCCACTGAGGAACATATCGAGGAGGCCGTGCGATCGGCTCACGAAGCGGCATTGAAGCCATCGTGGCGCCACATGTTGCCGCACGAGCGGGCGCGGATACTCCATCGGATCGCTGACCTGATGATCGACCGGTCGGACGTGCTGGCACGCTGTCAGATGCTGGAAAATGGGAAGGTCTGGAAGGAGTGTAAGAACCAGGTCATCAACGGAGCAGCGACTTTCCGCTTCTGCGCCGCAGCCATCGAGACCCTTGGTTCGGAAATTACGCCTCCGCGCGGGAACTACCTGTCCATGACGGTGTACGAGCCGTGGGGAGTGGTTGCCGCCATCACGCCCTGGAACTCACCCATAACTCTTTCATGCAACAAGATTGCAGCAGCCTTGGCTGCCGGCAACGGAGTTGTACTCAAGCCCGCCTCCTATACGCCGACATGCGGCATTGAGTTGGGCCGCATTTGTCTGGACGCCGGTGTTCCGCCGGGCATTCTCAATGTCATTCCGGGAGCTGGAAGCAAGATTGGCGATGCGCTGGTGTCCCATCCTCTGGTTCGAATGGTTTCCTTCACTGGCGGCACGGAGGTGGGAAGAAGAATCTCCGAACTGGCGGGCAAAAAGCTCATCACCACCGTATTGGAGCTCGGAGGGAAATCCCCGCACATTGTTTTTGCGGATGCAAATCTCAAGGCCGCCGCGGACGCCGTGACCGTCGCCATATTTGAAGGAACAGGGCAGTCGTGTACGGCAGGCTCGCGGCTTTTTGTTCAGCGCAAGGTTCGCGACGAGTTCATCGAGATGGTGTTGGAAAGGGCGCGGGCGCTTCGCGTGGGAAAACCCGATGCCCCTGGCTCACAGCTTGGACCTCTGGCCAGTTTCGCGCAACGGGACTTCGTCGAGAGTATGGTGGAAGGTTCACGCCGCGAGGGTGCAGAGATTCTGATCGGCGGCGCCCGGCCTTCGGATCCTGATCTGCAAAAAGGTGCCTTCTACATGCCAACCATCGCTACGCGCATCACAAACCGTTCACCCATCGCCCAGCAAGAGATCTTCGGGCCGGTGCTGTGCGCCTTTCCCTTCGACGACGAGGAAGACTTGATGCAGCAGGCCAACGATACCTCGTATGGTCTGGCATCCGGTATCTGGACTGCCGACTACAAGCGTGCCTGGCGAGTGGCGCGAGCCTTGGAAGCGGGCATGGTGTGGATCAATACGTACAAGCAGTTTTCCACTGCATCGCCGTTTGGCGGTTTCAAGGACAGCGGGATTGGCCGTGAGAAGGGCCTGATGGGCATCCGTACCTATCAACAGGTGAAGTCGCTCTTCTGGAGCATGTCGGATTCATTCGACGGGGGATTTAGCATCGCGAAATGAGCACCAATCGCGTGACGAGACCATCGATCAGTGAGGCATATGCCCCGCAGTAATAATGGAGGTGGGGTCGGCAGAACGTCGGAAGGAAGAACTGCTTCGATTTACGAATCTACTTGGCGGTAGATCCTGTCGGCGCTGTAAGCACAGCCTGCACCGAAGCTGGTAGCGCATCGGCATGGGCTAGTAAGAGGGTTACACCCCACGCTTGACGTTCTGACAGCGATTTCCTGAAACCCGGCATGCCGGTCAGGCGAATCCCATTGACTACCTTCCAATACGTTTCGCCGGGCTCGTCATCCGTGACGCCCTTTCCCTTGAAGAGCACGGGGGCTTCTGGAAATAACCCCTTGGCGATCGCAGATGGAGGAGCGCCAGGAAGACCGTGGCAAACCGCACAGTTGTCACGATAGATCCTGGCACCTTCGAGGTAAGTGTTTTCATCCGGGGAAATTGGAGCAGATTTCGGCATCTCCCGGTTGATGCGAGCATGCAAGGCTGACTTAGCAAGGAAGTGTTCCAGGGGCATAGGGGTCGACGCCGTGGCCACGGGAGCAATGCCCGCCATAAAATACACGGCGATTACAGCCACAAGAACAGCTACCGATGTCACAGCCCCTAAGAAAAATGTCTTCACCGTCAACCCCTCCGTGCTGCTGATTCGACAACTATTTACCTAACACCAGAATTTTGAAAGTGCCCGGCGCTCGAATGACGGCGGGGTGCGGGTTCTCGGGCGTCGCTTTCGGAACTTCCACGGTTGCACTGGGAAGATAAACCTTAAGAGTCTTGGGATCGACCGCCAGAGTGTTCGCCTTGAGCTTCGTCGACACTGTTTCGACCGCGCTGTACTTGTCCGCCGAATCTTGATGAATGATGGTGACAGAACCGTTGTTGGCGTTAAAGATCAGGCCAGTCTTGGGATCAAAGGCGGTCGCATCCACGTGCACACCAATCGGCATGGTCGTGATGATTTTCCCAGTATCTGGATCTGCAACGGCCATGACCTGATTGCCGCAGCCAATAAGCAGTCGCCTGTGCACTCGGTCGATTGCCATACTGGCAGGTTCCACGCATGGCGCGGTCGGCCAGCGCCCGGTTACTTGCAAGCTCTGCGCATCGATACGAACCAGCGTGCTCTTGTTTTCGAGGTTGACCCAAACATTTCCTTTATCGTCGTTGACCGGGAACTCGGGTTCGCCGCCAAGCTCAATCGTGCCCGCGACCTTTCCATCGTTTGCTCCGAAAACGGTCACGTTGTCGCCGTGATGGTTGAATGCGAAAACCCGGCCCGAGGTGGAGTCATAGATAACACCGTCAGGGCTTTTGCCAGCCGACACTTCACCAAGGTGCTTCAAGGTTTTCAAATCAAAGATTGTGACTGTGGACGACAAGCCGCTAGTGATAAAGCCGCGTCCTAATTTCGAAGCGATCGCAATACCGTGGACGCCATTCAAGTCCGTGACCTTGCCGACGGGCTGCTCTGAATCGAGATCGACGACTTCAACCTGAGTTCCATGGGATACATAGAGCCGGCGGGCATCTGGGTCGATGGCCAAATAGTCCCAAGCGCCGTCTCCGCTAACGGGAATCTCTTTCACCAAATGATAGCCACCAACACCCGACGCCGAAACCAACGTGGCGATGCCAAAAACAAATAAAACAAAATGATTCTTGACTGCGCATCGAATCAAACTAAGCATAGCGTCTCCTTAGGAAACAATAGAAGCCGACACAAACCAAATATCTCTTGATAATTCATATTCTGGTCAGGGCTTGGCCGGATCAGACTTAGCTGCGACCATGCGAATAATCCATGGCATCGTGACCTGCTGGAAGATCATGGGATCGGACCACACTTTCGCATCCCTGCCCATGTGTCCGCCCTGAGGATTAATCCACGCCTCTTTGGGCGTTTGGCCACTGTGAAGAAGCAAATCCACATCTGCGATCGGCACCTGTGTATCGAGAACGCCCCCGATCACCAGCATTGGGGCCATCGGTTTATCGAGCAATCCCTGCTTCTTGAGCGACATCCGCTCCCGCACATCGGCTAGGGTCTCCAGATTTGTCGCCCCCTCATACATGAAGAGTTGAGCCTGGACGAAGCCGAAGAGATATTCCCGATTCTTGGCAAGCGCCATCGTGCGCGATCGTGCAAACGTCTCGTCGATTGGGGGTGACTGAGAGACGACCGCGCAGAGGCGATTTCCTTCGAGTGCCGCCAACAGGGTCGACCAGTATCCCCCGAGGCTGCTGCCGTAGATCGCGACCCGCTTCTTATCGACGTCCGTCCGCTCAAACAAATAATCCACCGCGCGGACGAGCATGCGCTCCGCTCCGGGCGCGGCTTTGACGGGTGACTCACCGCCACCCGGCGGATCCAGCGCCAGATACCCGATTCCATAGGCAAGCAGGGGACGCAGGCGTTCCGCCATGTCCTCTTTTCGGCTGTCTAATCCGCCAATGCCAACCACAATTGGACCTTCTTTTACCCCTGTCGGCATCTGGAGATAAGCTTTAATCTCCTTACCTTCGAAGGGAATCTTTATTACTTCCAGCGCTGGAGTCAGCAACTTGCCGTGCGCGAGATAAGCTTCGCGGGCCTTTTCGTACGCTTTTTCTTTTCCCGGAGAGTTCGGTACTGGCCAACGGGCCATCGTGTAGTAGAGCCATGCTTTGATGAAATCATCGTCCGCAGCCTTGGACGATTTCTCTGTTCGTCCCTTTTCTGCATAGCGGTCACCAATAGCACTCCAAGAGTTCGCCCACTCGTCCGACTCGAGGCTGTTGACGTGGCTCAAAGCCTCACGCACGTCGTCAGGACTCAATCCGATGAAAGGATAAGCATTGTGGTCTGCCCTTTTCTGAGCTTCAGTCTTGAGTTCCTCAAGGGTGCGCTCTTGTGCCTGACAGGCGAGTGCCGCGAAGGCCAGTAACACGCAGCATGCCAACTTCAGCACTTTCACAGTGGCGCACCGTTTCTCAAAATTCATAGTCATATTGCCTTGGCCCTGCCGCAGTTATGATCGCCAAGTCAGTCCGGCGAGGCAATCGTGCCATCAAAACATTATCTTCAGTGCAAACTGAATCTGCCGGGAAGTGGTAGAAGTTCCATCAATCAAACCCGCTCCGCCCACCGGGTTCCCGCTCTGATCAAAAAGGGTGTTGTTGTCGAGGGGAGGCAGAAAGTTGGGGTGATTGAACGCGTTAAACAGCTCTGCGCGAAATTGGATGTTGAAGGTTTCCGAGATGCTGCGGATATAGTTGTTCTTGAATACTGAAAAATCAAGGTCCGTCAGTCGAGGCCCACGTAAGCTGTTGCGCCGAGCATTTCCTAACAGGTTCAGGCAAGTGGGAAAAGCGGCCGTAGTATTGCAATTGGCGTTGTAGAAAGCCATGTTGGGAGCTTCCGGGGGGGTGAAGCATTGGACCTTGATGTACTGCAATGGATTGCCCGGATTGACTCCCGTCCCGCATCCCGGACCTGTCAACCGGCTGGGGTATGCATAAGGTGAAGTATCAAGGGTACCGAGGGGATCGCCTCCAACGAGCGGAGTAAATGGAAGTCCGCCGTGGATATTGAAGATGGCGCCCAATTGCCAGCCGTTGGATATCCATCCGGCTGGGCCGTGCAGAGAGTTGGCAACGGGCGCATTCCACAGTGCATTGAATATCAGGTTGTATGGAATATCAAAATCTGACACGGCGCGGCTCAACCTCCGGTCAAAAAAGAACAAATTCGAGATAGAGTTATTGAAGGGATCGCCGACGTCGCCCATGGATCCCGTATCAATGCTCTTACTCCACGTAAACGAACCCTGAACCTGAAATCCGTGAATCATTTCTTTTCGCACTTGCGCCTGCAGCGAGTTGTAGTACGAACTGGAATTCCAATCGGTGTAGTCAATGTGGCCAAAGTTAGGATTCAGTGGGGATGGTGGAGTCGGATTCGGCCACAAATATCCGGAAGGGGTTAGAGCCGTCGGCAACACCATGTTCGCATCATCCGCTCGGAATAACATATGCTTTCCGCGGGATCCCACATAGGCAAGGGTTGCTGTTAGATTTGGCGCGAGTTCGCGCTGAATGTTCAGGTTCCACTCCATCAGATAGTTGCGCTTGGGGTTGTACTGGATATAGCCCTCGCGCAGGAGACTAAGCGCTTGCACAAGCGCAAATCCTTTCGTCGGGAAGTCTCCCTGGGACAGAGAAGTCGCACTTCCTTGCTGTGTGAACGGAGCAGAACTGAAGGCCGTGAGTCCGTATTGGTATGCCAGCGGGAGGACATCAAATATACCGAAGCCGCCGCGAATTGCAGTTTTCTCGTTACCAAATGGGTCCCAGGCAAAACCGACTCTCGGCTCAAAGTTGCGAAAGGTAGGATTTTGAAAGAATGGATCACCTAGATGTGGCGCGGTCGCCGTGAGGCTGCGCATGTTGGACAGCTTACCGTGGGCCTCTGTTGGTGTAGATGACATCTCGTAGCGCAGCCCCAGATTCAGCGTAAAGTTGGGCTTCCAGCGAAAATCATCCTGCAGATACAGGCCGAAGACGTTTTGGCGATAATCTCTTGGGCTATGCTCCGCCAGAAGTCCCGCCGCCAAAGTCTGGGGAATGTTGGTCAGGAAATCTTGTAGGGATCCAAAGGTGTACTGCCCCCCATCCGTATTGTCCTGAATCACGCTGGTGTACATTCGTTCGAAGGCAAAGCCAAATTTGAGAATATGTTTCCCCCTGGCGAGGAAAGCGTCATCATACGCTTGATAGGAAGTGAAGCCCGCCTTTGTAAAGCTGTAGTTCTTGAGCCCGCCCTGAAATCCCGTAATCCCGGCGACGGTTATTTGCGGTGCGGTAAAACCGGGAACTGCCGTCAATGCAGCGCTGTCGGCTAGAGGATTGATGGCGGCATTCGCATATCCCCCATCCGCAGTCACGCGATTGACGCCGACCCGGAAAGAGTTGATCAACTGCGGATTAAAGATGTGCCGTTCCTCAAGGGCAACGAGTTGACGCCCTCGTTTTTGTCCCACCTGAATATCTCCGAGGGAATCTGGCAGGGTAGTGAGACCCTTATCAAATTGATAGGTGCCAAAGATACTGTCCGCCGAGTTGATCGTCTGATCTATCCGGCCAGTCACAAAGTTTCCATTCGTCACTGCCTGGGCAGGATATTTGTAAGTACCAGTGTCGCCATTGCTCAGCAGGCCGGCGTTTGGCAGATGCCACAAACCGAGAAATGGCGCCACCAACGGATCAACGGAAACCTGGAACGTCGTGCAACCACCGGGTCCGGGTTGAGGGATTGAACACAGTGTGCCTTGCTGAGCAGCCTGGGAAGGCACAACATCCACATTTGTGATCCCCAGCGATTGCCGTATTCCTTCATAGTTGGCGAAAAAGAAAGTCCGGTCCTTGTGGATGGGGCCTCCGATTGATCCCCCGAATTGATTTCTCCGGAAAGGCACTTTGGTTGTATCGAAGTAATATTCCGCATCTAGAGCGCTATTGCGTATGAATTCATAGCCAGTACCGTGAAATCGATTCGTTCCGGAATGTGTAATTGAGTTGATCACTCCGCCCGAAGTGCGGCCGTACTCTGCGGAATAATTGCTCGTTAGCACTGAGAATTCTTCGACTGAGTCTACACCCGTGGTCGCCCCGAGGACGCTGCCGGGACCTCCGTTCAACCAATCGTTAACGTTGATTCCATCGACGCGGTAGCTGCTCTGTTGCGGGCGAGCACCAGAGATCGTAAGTTGTGTACCAAAGCCGCGATTTCCCCGCCCTCCGCCGGCAGTGCCGGTTGATGGCTGAATTGCCTCGAGCGAAGCCACGCCTGGCGACAGAGTGGCCAGTTGCGTCCAATCCCTGCCGTTGAGGGGCAAATCAATTACCGTGTCTGACCCCACTTGATCGCTTAGTGCTGAAGTAGTCAATTGGACGCCAGGCGTGAGACCGTGAACTTCGACTTTTTCCAAAGTTGTACCCGGCTTTAGCTTTATGTTTAACAAAATCTGCGAGCCAACCGTTACATCAATTCCCGACTGCACTTCGGTAGCGAAACCAGGGGCCGAGACAGTAATCGTGTAGGTGCCTGGCAAAAGATTCGCGGCGGAATATGAGCCATTCCCATCGGTCGGGACGACTCTCGATATTCCAGTAGCAATATCCGTGATGGTCACTTGCGCTCCGGCCACCACCGCGCCAGACGGATCATGGACGGTTCCCAGCATCGTTCCGCCAGCTACCTGCGCATGGACTGAAGTGAAGAGTGAAACTCCAAGCAGCATCACAAGAACAACCCAGAATGCCCGGCGTACCTTGAGCGTCATGGCTCACGACTCCCCGTGACCTAAGCTGCGAATGAATAACGTTTCGTCTAGCGCTTTGCAGCCGACAAACACCCAAACCGCCGCACACTCATTCGGTTTCCTGTCTTCTGCATTCTGCTAGTCTGCGGCGAGACAGTAACACAACTGATGAAGGACATGAATTAATCGAAAATTAATTTGCTTTAATTATCCGAATCCAGTGCGGATTTGGGCTCGGACTTCGCAATTGCCACACTTGAATTGGCTATTGCTCCGAAATAGTCGTGGCTTGATGGGCGACCAGACGCCACTGTCCGCCCAGTTTGATGTAGACATTCGTAAATCTGCGCGGCACTTTATTAACCTTGCCCTGGTATATCACCTCGGAAGTTGCGCGGCCCGTCATTACCACCGTGTCTCCATAGACATGTAGGTCGTAACTGTCTCGTCCGAACGAGATGAATTTTAAGTTGCCGGAGCGGAGATCCTGCATGCGTTGCGCCTTTGAGAGCAGGGCTCCATGAGTAGTCACAAACACCAGATCGTCGGCGTAGATTTGGTCGAGTTCCGCTCCACCTGCCTCGCCGTGTGAGGCCACATACCGTTGCATTGCGTGGTCTTTCTCGTCGTCGATCTTCAGGATTTGCTTTTCGATATCAG
>Ga0307474_10001814_pt1 | contig 15435 bp, 15 predicted proteins | sample atmos_gasesECM1C_2_FD_203312 | JGI IMG/M metagenome (GOLD analysis project Ga0307474, IMG submission 203312) | Hardwood forest soil microbial communities from Morgan-Monroe State Forest, Indiana, United States - atmos_gasesECM1C_05 | ecosystem: Environmental > Terrestrial > Soil > Temperate... | reverse complement strand
TTTTGTTGCATTTGATCTTCAGCACCCATGGGCTGCGCCCTCTGATTAAGCCAGATTTTCGCGCTGATCTATTTGCATACCTCGGAGGCATCGTCCGCGAAATTCATGCAACTGTACTGATCATCAACGGCACAGCCGATCACGTTCATATGCTGCTCCGCATTCGGCCAGCCCAGTCCGCTGCGGAGATCGTCCGTGTCGTCAAAGCGAACTCGTCAAAATGGGTTCGCGCGAAATGGAGCTCAGACTTTGCTTGGCAAACCGGCTACGGAGTGTTCAGTGTCAGCGAATCGAACGTCCCAGCGGTTAAGAAATACATCGCCGAACAGGAAGAACATCACAAGAAGCATTCATTTCAGGAGGAGTTCTTGGCGTTCCTCAAGAAGAACCACGTGGAATACGACGAGAGATACATTTGGGGCTAGCTTCTTTCGCCCCGGCTGGGGCTTGTCGGTTTCTGCTTCTTACCCACGGCTTGCGCCGTGGGCTGCATTCTTGCGCCGCCCTGCGGCTGACTTGTGAGCTTGTCAGAGAAACGTAACGGCGAAGTGACGTATCCAGCCCCCTTTGCAAATTGGCCTGTGCTATCCTTCCGCGGGTTGGTGACCTTATGCCTCGGCGTGACTGGACTCGCGAAGAGCTCATTGTTGCCTTTAATCTCTACTGCAAGATCCCCTTCGGCAGAATCCACATTCGGAACCCTCTGATCATTGAACTGGCAAAGGCCATCGGTCGCACACCATCGGCCGTGTCATGGAAACTCGCAAACTTCGCGCGGCTTGATCCTGCTTTGAAGAGGCGCAACATCGCAGGCGCGGCGCATGGAGCGCAGGCAGAAGTTGATATCTGGAACGAGTTCAACAACAACTGGGAGGAACTAGCGTTTGAGAGCGAGCGCTTACTGGAGAACATGACTGGACGCACTCCCGAGGCCGTTGAAGAGACACAAGCATTCCCGGAAGGCGGAACTCGCGAAACACTCGTTCGAACGCGAACAAATCAGAACTTCTTCCGCGCCGCTGTATTGGCTGCCTATGGATCTCGGTGCTGCATTACCGGGTTTTCCATTCCGCAACTCCTGAACGCGAGCCACATCGTGCCGTGGGTGATTGACGTGAAAAACCGAACGAATCCACGGAATGGACTTTGCTTAAACGCCATTCATGACCGGGCTTTCGACTGCGGCCTACTGACTGTCACGCCCGATCTGAAGGTAAAGGTCTCGCCCAAACTAAAAGTCAAAGCTGCCGACACAGCAGTTCAAGAGCTCTTTTGGCGGTTCGAAAACTCCTCTATTTCCATTCCTCGTCGTTTTGTGCCCGAGGAGGTATTCCTGCGATACCATAATGAAAAGATCTTTTCTAGCCGATAGAGCCTATACTGATGAGCAACATTAAAGTGCATTATCTCTACCGCGACGGCAGCAACTACAAGAAATGGGCTGACATTGTGTTCATCAACCCTGACGAGTTGCCTGCGGAGATCGTCGCGGAAGGACTGCGAGAAGCCTTTTTGGAGGACGGTATCTTCATCGCCCACCAAGTTCGCATCCCTGAGGTCTTTCTTGCCGCTGACGACCATCTTACGTTCGATGACCACTGCTTCCACGAGTTCGCGTCGGTCGAGACCACCTCGGATACGCGAAACGACCCGTGCCAGCGCTCGATCCGCGAGTTCATGGAGGAGGTTGCCAGAGAAGCGGAGCGCGGTTGGTGCGCGTTCGATCCGCGAGACAGGTTGCTTCAGCGAAGCAGGTAAATTCTACTTCTGCGATTCCAAGCAACCGACGAAAATCGCGCATGGGTGGCTGGCCCACCTTTGCGCTTTTTGTAAGGATGGTGACGACGAGGTCGTCGTGCTGGTTTTGATCTCAATCCGCGCCGGAGGCTTTCTTGAGCTTGCGGAATTGATTGATCTCCACCTTGCCCTCGGGGAAGACGGCTTCAATTTTCAACTGGCCTCCCATGGCTCGAATCATGGATTGCAGAGTGCTGATGTACATGTCGGCGCGGCGCTCCATTTTGGAGACCGCCGCCTGGTTGATGCCGAGCAGGTTGGCCAGATGCTGCTGGGTCAATTCTCTGGCTTCGCGAAGCTCATCGAGAGCCATCTCCGCAATCATCTTTTTGGTTTTGGCGTCCGAGCGGGCGCGCGATTCGGACGACATCTTGGCTTCCAGCTCACGAAAGTTTCTTGCCATTTCATGCCTCATTCCATATAAGGCATATAACCCGCGTGGAATGTTGTCAAGAACTTTAGGTCTCGCGAGCCCGATTTCCTCACCGCGAAACATGGGCATGGGCGGAGCTAAACACAGGGTCCCTCGACTTCGCTCGGGATGACAGACTGAAGGTCGGGATGACAGATCGAATGCGGCCGGTCAGTGGGCGCGACGCGACACGTGTGGCATTGGTTTTCCGGTGTACACTCGTTGAGCTTCTACGACAGACGCCGAGGCGCGTCACCACATCGACGTTCGGAGGATTAGCTTGAAACAGATACTCCTCATTGCAGCCCTGTTACTCAACGCGGGAACCGGACAGGCCTCGATCAAGCTCAAGGAAAGTTGGAAGAATCCAAACTATTCCCCTCGCCCGCTCAAAACCATCCTCGCCCTGGGCATGAGCAACAATCTCGAGCGCCGTGCGGACTTCGAAGTTGCGCTCGCCGATAAAATGGCTCGGCCGGGAATCACCGCGATTGCCGGAACCGACATCCTGCTGCGTCCCACAGCGGGTCCGATTGACATGGTCTATCTCAAGGAGCAGATCGCGGCCAACAACGTCGATGCCGTCGTCGTGTGCCGCTTGATCAAAGAGAAAACCAGGGTTAGGGACGTGCCCGGGGAACCTTATCTTCTGCCCTACTACACCGACTTCTACGGTTACTACGAGGCCGTGTATCCCGTCGTCTACTCTCCCGATTACTTGGTGACAGAAAGAACGGTTCAGGTTGAAAGCAGCGTCTACTCCGTCACCTCGGCAGGCAGCACACTCATCTGGACCGGAACCAGCGACAGCTTTGATCCCAGTTCCGCGCACCGGGTCATCAGGGAAGTGGTTGAGCTCGTGGTAAAGGAGTTGGAGAAGCTGGAAATCCTTCCCAAGGCGGCCAAGTAAAGACGCATGCTCACGCACGTCTCGAAAAGCGTGAAACGTGGGACACCCGTTTTCGGTTAGATCAAAGAACTTTTATCGCGAACCAAAACTGTAATCCGAAGCGGCGAACTGGCGGTGATCTTGCCTTATACTCGGCCGGTGCGGCAAATCATTCAGATCGTTTCCTGCTTGTTCATCCTGGTGCTGGCCGGAGTCGCTGGCGCGTTCGCCCAGGCCGAGCCTGACTGGACCGAACCGTTTCCGCCATTTCGCATCGCGGGCAACCTGTACTACGTAGGCAGCAAGGGGCTAGCGAACTATCTAATCACGACATCGCAGGGGAACATCCTGATCAACAGCGATTTGGAAGCCAATGTACCGATGATCGAGGCAAGTATCGAGAAACTGGGCTTCAAGTTCAACGACACGAAGATTCTGCTGATCAGTCACGCGCATTGGGATCACGATGCGGGCAGCGCGAAGATCAAGGAGATGACCGGGGCCAAGTACATGGTGATGGATGCCGATGTGCCGGTGGTCGAATCGGGCGGCAAGCTCGATTTTCAATATGGCGACAGGCCCGAGTTTCTTTATCGGCCAACCAAAGTCGATCGCGTGTTGCACGATGGAGAAGAAGTGAGGCTCGGGGGAACGGTGCTGGTTGCGCATCTTACGCCGGGGCACACGAAAGGCTGCACCACGTGGAGGATGCAGGTGACCGAGGGCGGTAAAACCTACAACGTGGTGATCGTCGGCAGTCCCAATGTCAACCCAGGCTACAGGCTTGTTAACAACAAGAATTATCCGCAGATCGCCGCCGACTACGTGCGCATGTGGGCTGTTTTGAAGTCATTGCCATGCGACATTTTCCTCGGAGCCCATGGCAGCTACTTCGGGCTGGAGGAAAAATATCCGCTGCTGAAAGATGGGGGTGCAAACCCGTTCGTCGATCCAAGTGGGTACAAAAAGTACGTAGCGGAAAAGGAGCAAGAGTTCGATGCAGAATTGGCAAAGCAAACACTTGCCGCCAAATAGAAAGATGCAGCCCTGAGCCTTCTCTCTCCGTGCCTCCGTGGTGAACAGGCTGTTCTTTACACTCATCACGCTGGCGTGTTAACCTCATAAACGTTACAAAACAATTGAAAAATTAGACAGGAGTGCACCAGGTTAGTGCTAGCCAGAGAGCAAAAGAAATCCCTCATCGACCAGTACGGCACGCATGCTACCGACACCGGCAGTCCGGAAGTGCAGATCGCGTTGCTCAGCGAACGCATTGGTTCATTGACGGAACACTTCAAGATGCACCAGAAGGATCACGGCTCGCGCCGCGGTCTTCTCATGCTGGTCAGCAAGCGGCGTCGCCTGCTCGACTATCTGAAAACCTACAATTCCGATCGCTATAAGACGGTGGTCCAGAAACTCGGTCTCCGCAAGTAGTTGCGGCTGGACCCGTTTCGGGACTTTTGTGCGTTTTACGGCTATACCCACGGAATTGTTCTGCCGTCCTTCGATCAATCATCCTAGGACCGCAGCGGTTGAATGAAAGCGGAGAAGGTGCGTCTCCAAGTAAACCCAAGTTCGACTGGCGCCTGCTCATCGATTGTGCAAACTCCCAGACCGGCACCGGCGTGCCCTCCTGCCCAGAAGGAAATAAATCATGAAGCATGATGTATCGGTTCAACTCACCGGCGGTAAAAGCCTTTCATTTGAAACAGGAAAGTTAGCCAAACAGGCCCACGGCTCGGTCGTGGTGCGCATCGGAGACAGCGTCGTTCTGGCCACGGCCGTGGCCAATCCCGACCCGCGCGAAGGCATCGATTTCTTCCCGCTCACCGTCGATTATCGCGAGTACACTTACGCGGGCGGACGCATTCCCGGGGGATTTATCAAGCGCGAAGGGCGTCCCAGCGAACGTGAAATTCTGACGAGCCGGCAGATCGATCGGCCCATTCGGCCTCTGTTTCCGGAAGGCTTCAAGTGCGAGACGCAGGTCATTGCGTTTGTGCTCTCGGCTGATACCGAGAACGATCCTGATGTGGCGGGCATTAACGGTGCCTCGGCGGCGCTGACGATTTCTGATATTCCGTTCAACGGACCCATTGGCGCGGTTCGCGTGGGGCTTGTGAGCGGGCAGTTCATTATCAATCCGACCTACAGCGAAATGCGTGACAGCATTTTGAACATCATGGTCGTGGGAACAGCCGATGGGATTGTGATGATCGAGTCGGGCGCTAAGGAAGTAAAAGAAGAGACGGTGGTGGACGCGATTGAATTCGCCCACACTGAAATAAAGAAGATCTGCGCCGCGATCAACGACCTGAAAGGAAAGGCAGGAAAGCCCAAGCGCGAAGTAACCGCGCCGGAATTCGACCAAGCTTACTACAATCAGCTAAGAGCGAAGATAGGTGCTGAGCTGGCCGAGGGCCTCGATACCGAGAAGCATCCGAAAGCGGAAAGCTACAACTTAGTTCGGGACCTGAAGAAAAAGCTGCAAGCGGAGATTCCCAAAGAAGACGAAGCAGCCCAGGCCAAACTAAAAGGCTATTACGAAATCCTGCGCGAAAGAATCTTCCGCGAACAGGTAATCAACAACAAAAGGAGACCGGACGGGCGTCCGTTCGATAAGGTTCGCGACATCTGGGTCGAAGTGGGAGTTCTGCCAAGAACCCACGGCAGCGCCATCTTCACCAGGGGCGAAACCCAGGCCTTGGTCACAACAACATTAGGCACCAGCGATGACCAGCAACGTCTGGAAACCTTCGAAGGCGAAGCCAAAAAGCGCTTCCTGCTGCATTACAATTTTCCGCCGTTCTCGGTGGGAGAGGTTTCGTTTTTGCGAGGGGCAGGGCGGCGGGAGATTGGGCATGGGGCTTTGGCGGAGCGGGCGATTTCGGCGATGCTTCCTACTGAAGAGAATTGGCCTTACACCATGCGCGTAGTGTCCGACATTCTGGAGTCGAATGGGTCTTCTTCCATGGCTACGGTTTGCGGGGCTTCGCTTTCTTTGATGGATGCGGGGGTTCCGCTTAAGTCTCCTGTGGCTGGTGTGGCGATGGGGTTGGTTAAGGAGGGGAACGATTACGCCATCCTGACTGACATCGCCGGAGCTGAGGATCACTATGGCGACATGGATTTCAAAGTCGCTGGGACGAAAGACGGCATCACCGCTTTGCAGATGGACATTAAAGTCGGCGGCATTACCGCTCAGATTATGCGAGAGGCTCTGGCTCAGGCGCAACGGGGGCGGTTGCACATCCTGGAGAAGATGAGCGAGGGAATTACCGGGCATCGGGAGAAGGTTTCAGCGTATGCTCCACGAATTTACACGCTGCAGATTCCGGTTGACAAGATTCGCGACGTGATTGGGCCTGGCGGCAAGATGATTCGCTCGATCATCGAGCAGACCGGGGTGAAGATCGACGTCGAAGACACGGGCAAAATCAACGTGGCTTCAAACGACGAGGCTTCGGCGAACCGGGCGTTGCAGATCATTCGCGATCTTACGGCTACGGCCGAGGTCGGGAAGACTTATCTGGGCACCGTCACGCGGCTGGCGGATTTCGGGGCGTTCGTGGAAATCATTCCCGGGACGGATGGGTTGTTGCACATCAGTGAAGTGGCGGAGCATCGTATTAAGGATGTGCGCGACGAACTGAAAGAGGGCGATCAGGTATTGGTGAAAGTGCTTGCGGTTGAGGGTAATCGCATTCGTCTTTCGCGCAAGGCCATCCTCAAAGAGCAGCGGGCAAAGATGGGTGGGGGCGAGCCTGGACCGGAGGGTGGCGAGCCGAGCAACGGCGAAGTTGCTGGCGCGCCCGCGTTGACCATCGAAGGCGGCGGAGATTTTCCCGACGACGAACCCAACTTCAATCGCGATGCGGTTGCGGGCGTAGCTGGGGGCGGAGGAGGAGAACGCGCTCCCGGAGATCGTCCGGACCGCGGCGGAGATCGCGGCCGAGGCGGGAGGCCGGGCGGCGGTGGCGGCAGAGGTCGTGGCCGCGGTGGAAGGCCGGGCGGTGGCGGACGTGGTGGCCACGGCGGCGGTCATAGCGGAGGCAGGCACTAGAAACCTGCCACGGATATTACGGATTGACACGGGAGACGAGAGCCCCGCGTATGAATTAGTTGCGCATCCCCCACTCAGGCCAATGGACGGTTTGAGCCGGCCACCCGGCCAAGAGCGACGCCAAGTCGAGCGCTATCCAGCATGGTTGGCCAGACCGCGCGTTTGACCACGGGTCGATTCGGCGGCTTGGACCTGATCCCCAGGGTCTGTCCCAGGAATATCCTCGGCGGTCGACCGATTCGACGGAGAATCTGTGTCGACTGCGGTCACGTCGGCAATAAAACGTTAGACGCGTTTTGGAAGAATCTCGATATAACGCGGATTTGTCGGCGGAATCTTCTAGCGCACTCCGCAGCTTTGCAATTGCAATGTTGACCGGCTGATCGAAATCGCCAAAACTCTCGTTGGGCCAGACCCGGCTGCGCAATTCTTGCCTGTTGATAACCTCGCTGGGACGCTCCAACAATACCTCGAGCACTTTCATCGGTTGCTGCTGCACAATGATTCTTACGCCCGCTTTGCGAACTTCGCCCGACTGGAGGGAGACCTCGTAAGTTCCGAATCGGAAGAGGGACGTTTGCCGCGGCGGCTCCACGGCGCTTCCAGGGTTGATGCTCGGTGCGCTGAGAATGCGCGTCCCATAATCACCGAATGTGCAGTATTCCATTCCCGCAACTCGGCGACTTGTTACACGCGGCAATCAGCGTTGAGGATTGACGCCGGAGAAGATGAATTAGCAAAAACACACCGCGGCGTGCGTGGGCCGATGATGTTCAGGCGGATTTTTTCTCCATCGACGGAAACTCAATCAACTTGCCGCGTTGCTCGCGAGGAATCCACAGTCGCTTTTTTCGGAAGTTAGCTGGTACGTAAAACTCGATTACTTTTGCCATGACCGCTACCACTCCCATCCGCATTCGCACCGCAGCCGATCGTATAGCCTGAGTTTTTTCAGAAGCCGATGACACAAAGCGCAGCTTCGCATCCACATGACGTTTCTCCTTGTCGCTTGTCGCCGGATTTTGCATATTCGATCCAGCTACAGGATTGGACTCATAAACGGGCAATCGAGGTTCGGCGGGGGTGTCAAATAATTGTCAAAGAATTTGCGCGGGATGGAGACTAACGGCGACATCGCAGCGTTTGCGAATGGGTGCTCGCGTCACTTGACCTCGGGATTTCGCCAGCCGCTCAGCTGCTCATGTCACGACGTCGAGCCCACTCCTAAAAGGTGCAGGGCCGGCCAAAGGAATAAAGGTGGTGGTAGTTGAGTTGAATCAAAAGCGATCCGACCGACGAGGAGAAGCTTATGGCAACTACCATCCTGGCAGGAACCTCGACCGCAACCTTGAACGCTCCCATATCCGAACTGCGAACGGCCACCACGCATCGCATCTTGGTCATAAATGACGACCGTTCCTTGCAGAAGATTCTGTGGCGGCTTTTCACGTCGGAAGGATATGACGTAGATATCGTTCCCGATGGCATGGCGGGTCTGGAGATGCTTCGCCAAAGGGCGCCAGCTGCCGTGATTCTCAATCTGCGGCGCCCCGGATCTTCGGGTTGCGACCTTTTCCAGAAGATTGCGAACGCGATTCTGGGGTTGCCTCTGGTAATTCTTAGCGCAAGCTCAGAAGTTGCAGACAAGGTCCTTCTCCTGGAAATGGGCGCCGATGATTACGTGACTATTCCCTTCAGTCCAAGGGAACTCATTGCCCGCGTGCGCGCGCTCATGAGGCGCGCATCGCGCGCCATTCCAGAAAACTTATATATCTTCGACGATGTGACGGTGGATTTTAACAAGACCGAGATCACTCGTGCTGGCGAAAAGATCACGGTCACCGCAAAAGAATTTAAGACCCTGGAGTTCTTGACAAAAAATGCCGAACGCACCGTCTCGCGGAATGAACTTCTCAATGTAGTTTGGGGCTACCAGAACTACTCTGGTACGCGAACCGTGGACAACCACATCCTGAGGTTACGACAGAAACTGGAGAGTGATCCTTGCAACCCGGCACACCTCCTCACAGTATTCGGGGTGGGCTACAAATTCGTACCTTAGCCGGCCGCGATCGCGTGAGATGCCTTGCGTCGTATCAGGGTGCCTTCAGGCATACCAAAGGCGCTAAGGATGGTCCGGCTTCAAACCGCCGGGCGTTTCGTTTCTGGACATGCGTGCCAGCGTTCGCAAGAATCGTGTTCTCGCTCCGTGTGGCGACGGTGTCGTTCGTGTCGCAAGGTTTCCCCCCAACATTCCGCGGGTGGTGGGAATATTTAGCAAGAGTGCCAGTTCTATTCCTGTGCGATGCATATGGCGATCCGCAGCAAGGAGCGAGCACTTTGAATCCTTTTGATCTGAAAACAGTATTCTTGGCGAAGCACGCGCAACATGTCGTGTTGATTCACTTTCCGATTGCACTGCTGATTGCCGCAGTAGCCTTCGACTTCATCGGCCGGTGGAGGAAGCGAAGCGATCTGGCGCAAGTCGCCTATTACAACCTGCTGGTGGCAGCAATATCGACGGTGCCGGTTCTCGTCACCGGTGTCCTCGCGTGGCAGTTCCAACTTGAGGGACAGAAACTGAAAGGCAATCTATTGCTGCACCTGGTCTTGGGAAGCCTTTCGAGCGTGATGATCTGGCTGGTCTGGTGGATACATTTCCGCGCGCGACGACAAAAAACAAACCTACCGACCTACCGCCTGCCGATCGAATTTCTGGCCGTCGGCGTTCTTGCGTTGACCGCACACCTGGGCGGTTTCCTGAGCGGTGTAAACGGACCGGTTTAGACACCCGCGAGTCGCGCACCGTTCGCAGTCTGATTGGCCTGGAATAAAAGAGACCGATGGCAGTTATCAACTTCGAACGTCATAAACCACGGAGGGCAACATGGCAGATAAAAAGCAAAATCTCATCGATGAACATATACAAGGCCTCAATAACGATGGCGTGGACCGTCGCGGGTTTCTAAAGTGCATGGCATGGGCAGGCACCGGGCTGGTCTGGACCATGAGCGGTGGCATTCCTGTGTCCCGGGCGTTCGCCAAAGGCAACGGCAAAGATGCCGGCAAAGGCGGAGACTTCAGCTTCGTCCAGATCAGCGACAGTCACATTGGTTTTAACAAGCCGGCAAATCCGGATGTGACCGCGACACTGCAAGTCGCAATCGACAGAATCAATGCCATGCCCCACAAACCTGACTTTATCATTCACACCGGAGATCTAAGTCAGCTCTCCAAGCCCAGTGAATTCGACACGCTCGACCAGGCATTGAAAGGTGTGTCCGCGAAACAGATCTACTTCGTGCCCGGCGAGCATGACATGCTGACCGACAACGGCGAGCAATATCTCCAGCGCTATGGCAAAGGTACAAAGGGTGCGGGGTGGTACAGCTTCGATCAGAAGGGCGTCCATTTCGTCGGCCTGGTGAATGTCGTCAATCTGAAAGCTGGAGGCCTTGGATCACTCGGTCATGAACAACTGGAGTGGCTGGAGGACGATCTCAAGGGCCGCTCGGCCAGCACTCCTATTGTGCTCTTCGCCCACATCCCGCTATGGACGATCTATCCCGACTGGGGTTGGGGAACTGATGACAGCGAGCAGGCGTTGTCTTACGTCAAGCGCTTCGGGTCCGTGACTGTGCTCAACGGGCATATTCACCAGGTGATGCAGAAGATCGAAGGCAAAGTGTCGTTCCACACCGCGATGTCAACTGCCTTCCCCCAACCTGCTCCGGGAACAGCTCCCTCGGCCGGACCCATGAAGGTGCCAGCCGATCAATTGCAAAAAGCATTGGGCATCACGGACGTCAATTATGTGGTCAGTGGCAAGAGCCTTGCAGTTATCGATTCGACGCTCGATGGTTCGTCCCCCGCTGCTTCCGCAAAAAGCGCTGGCTAGAACATCGGGCTCCAGAATTTGTGCACCGAAACCGAAATATCAAGCCAGGTTATGTTTGTTGAGAATAACTTTAAACGAGGAATTATGAACACAATCAAAAGCATCAAGTCTGTTAATTTCATGTGGACCGCTCTAGCGCTTATTGCGATCGTATCGGTGATGATGCTAAGCGGCGCATCGGCGTCTTCGTCATCCGGGCACGGAGGCGCCGCAGCTCAACCTGCCTCCGCGGAATCAACGAGCCCGGCAGCTGAAGTCAAGATCGACAACTTTGCCTATGCACCGGGCGTGATCACGGTGAAGGCAGGCACGCAAGTAACCTGGATCAATCACGACGACATACCCCACACCGTGGACAGTACACAGGGCAAGTTCAAGTCTGCAGCCCTCGACACGGAGGATAAGTTCCAATTCCGCTTCACTGAGGCGGGAGAGTATCCGTTTTATTGCCGGATGCACCCGAAGATGACAGGGAAAATCATTGTGCAGCCCTAACAAGTAACACTGCGAACAACCAACGACCGCGCCGAATTACAGCTCTTCTCCCAAACGGACAGAGCGCCACCGACCTGGCTCTATAAGTCGGATCGATGACGACCTGTCCGCCTCCCCAATATCCCTTCGGCCTTGAGGTCTCATACGTCTCTACCAAACGCGTGTGTAGAGACTTAAGACAAACACTTGACAATCAAATGACATTCAGCTGGCATCCGGTCGTTGTTCAGTGCGTCTAACTGTATACGTTGTACAAAGCGCTCTTACGAACGCTGTTGATTGAGTTACTTGCTTTGATGTGCTCACTTGAGTCAGATGACAGTTATCGCGCCAAGATAGCCCTGATGAAGTGTCACCGTATTTCGTCGTCTTCTTGCACCAACTAAGTAGAGGACACGTGGTTACGCGATGTTGGCAGGAAGTTCGGGAGTCAGGAGTTGCATCAAAGCTGGGCCCGCATGTCCTATCTATCCGGCAACCAACGGCTTCGCGGTGGAAAAGGAAACGCATAGGGTTCACCGTCGTACAAATCATGAATAGGATATGGAGGACAATTTGAAAACAAAATACTTATTATTCGGGCTGCTGGTCGCGCTGGCGATACCTTCGGGACTTCAGGCTCAGCAGGCTGGCTATTCCCTGACTAACCTGGTCTCGAATACTGCCGGTGTGGCTACTACAACAGATCCTCAACTTCTGAATCCCTGGGGAATTTCGTTTATTTCGGGCTCGGACTTCTGGATCGCCAACAACAATAGCGGCACTTCCACGCTCTATGACAACCAGGGGAACAAAGATACTGGTCTGGTGGTAACCATACCTGGGGCCGCACACAACCCTAACGGCAATTGCAGCCCTGGTTGCCCGACCGGCAACGTGGCCAATGGCAACGGCAGTTACTTCAGCGGTGGCCAGTTCATCTTTGACACAGAAGATGGACTGTTCGCGAATTGGACCGGCGCCAGCAATACGGCAACCGTGGCCTTTGATAACTCCGCCAGCGGCGCGGTCTATAAGGGGCTCGCCTTGCTCAACGGCACGTTTCTTTTGGCCGCGAACTTCAATAGTGGCAAAATCGAAGTCCTCGATCACAACTTCAATCCCACCTCGTTGAGCGGCGCGTTCACCGATCCAAAGCTTCCCGCGGGATTTGCTCCTCATGGTATCCACGTCATCAACAACCAGGTTTACGTCGCCTATGCGATGCAGGATGGCCATAAGCACGATGCTCAACCCGGAGCAGGCCTCGGACAAGTGGATATCTTCGACAGCAACGGCAATTTCGTGAGCACCTTCGTCGCTGCCGGCGGAAAACTGAACGCGCCCTGGGGCATCGTCGCAACTCCGGCTTCGTTTGGAACATTCTCAAACGCGATCCTGGTGGGCAATTTTGGCGATGGTACTATTAACGCGTTCGACACAACCGGGAAGTTTCTTGGCCAGCTTACCGACGCGTCAGACAAGGTATTGGTGAATCCCGGCTTGTGGGACATGGTATTCGGCGGCGGTGGAACTTCTGGCGACCCCGGCGCACTGTATTTTACGGCCGGTGGCAGCAACCAACCGAATTTTCCGGCTGGGGGCAGTACAACCGCCAGATTTGCCAGCCTCGTACCTGCGGCTGCGGTTGGAACCCCGGATTTTTCGCTGAGTCTTTCAGCCCAAAGCGCGACGGTTGCGCCCGGCGGTGCGGCTAACCTTATGGTCAGCGCTAGTGCAGTCGGAGGATTCAATGGCCAGATTTCGCTTAGCTGCGCCGCAGCCGCAGGCCTGAGCTGCAATTTCAACCCTTCGACGATCTCTGCCGGAGGAGGTGCGTCATCCACTTTGACGGTCGCGGCCGCCGCGGCCCCGCCCAGTAACGGCTACGGGTTCGCAGCTCTGTTGCCCGGCTTCGGGTTGTTCGGAATGCTCTTCACGAATCGCAAACGCAAAGCGCTTACGCGCAAGAGTATGGTGTGGACAAGCGTGCTTGGTTTGTTGCTTCTCGTCTCACTGTTCGCCCTCGGGTGCGGCGGTAGCAGCTCAAGAAACCAGGCGCCAATGGCATCTCAGGCCACACTGATGGTGACGGGTACTTCCGGCGCAATAAGCCATTCCACCGCTGTAACTATAAACATTAAATAAACAACCGTCCCTGGAGGGCGCACTACGGTGCGCCCTCTTTTTGTCTAACTGTCACCCCACTCCTATCTAACCATGTCTGCCAAATGCGCCATCTTGAGTTATTTGCTCAAACAGATGACCGCACCTATGGTCCCGACAAAGCGACATCAACTCAAATCGACTGCGCCGTAGACGCTCAGATTTGTGTCGTGCGGATAAAACGTAATCGCACACTTGTTTTATGGCGTCGTGCTATTTATTAACAAAAATGTGACAACGGGTTGACAAGTGGAGTTTTCCCAGACGATAGCGTGTCTATGCAAGGAGAAATATTTCTCGTAATTGGGAATATCGCTCGCCTGGCGGAGTTTCACACTAGCTGCAACAAAATCATAACCAAAAGGAATTGGTGCAAAGCATGAAGGAAGATAATTCTCAATCCACTGTGTTGTCCGAGGTAGATTCGTCTGAAACACGTCCTTCTTCGACTGGAGAAGATCTTCAACGTCACTGGCAGGGCGTAGTCAAGCGACGTTCATTTCTCAAGGGCCTGGGAATTGCCAGCGCAACCTTGTCAGCCGGCGCCTTGTTGGCGACCGAGGGCAAGGCGCAGGCCACGGGCAGCACAAACAAGCTTTCCAAAGGTGATGCCGCGCTGCTGCGCTTCGCCGCGGCAGTTGAACTCATCGAGGCTGACCTGTGGCAACAATATAACGAACTGGGAGGAGTCCAGGGAGGCAATCCGGCTTACATGGCCGCGCTCAGCAACCTTGATGGCGACATGCCTCAATATATCGCGGATAACACCGACGATGAATTGAGCCACGCGGCCTTCCTGAATGCCTACTTGGTTTCCAAGGGAGTAGAACCGATCGATCTGGATGCGTTCCGGACCTTGCCCAGCAGTCAAGCAACCGGCGCCAAGCAAATCGGAAGGCTGACAAACCTCCTGAATCTCAATGTTGACCTTAGCTGGTACACGCGTTATCGCAGCACACAGAACCCCGACTTCGGCACCCACTTCAAAGGACCGTTTGTCATCAAGAACGAACCCGCCATTCCCTTGAACGATACCGACACTCCCCCCAACCAGCCGCAACCGGTTCCGCCGGCGACCCCGCAAGAGGCCCGCATGCAAGCCATCGCAAACACTGCGGGATTTCACTTTGCCTTCATCGAGCAGGGTGGAGCGAGCCTGTATCCCACGCTGGCCCTGAAGGCGAGAGACGCGGAAGTTTTGCGAATCCTGATCAGCATTGGCGGAGTCGAGATCGACCACTTCGGACTCTGGCATGACAAGTCAGGCAACGCGGTTTCTCAGCCCCTGGCTGGTGTGACCGATCCAGAAACTGGTTTGACATTCCCGGATCTCAATGCCCGCCACTCAGAGCTTGACCAGACGAACCTGATCCTGCCTGAGCCGTGCGAATTTATCAGCAAGAATCTGCCGCAGTGTTCCGTGATCCGGCCTACGTTGACGCAGAACGGAGGAGCCGTCGCCACCATCAAGGCTTTCACCGATGACCTCCTGTTCCACGGTCAATCGCCGGCGTTCTTTACTCTGGTTAACAAGTTGGCTGTCGAAGCTGATTCGGTCCGACGCGGCTTTTGATTTGTTTCACGCTCTCTCCTGATGTCTAAGCGGGCGCTGTATCTGGTTATCGGTTGCAGCGCCTGCGTTTTTTACTTAGCACGATTTGTGAAATGTTCTCACTCGATCCGTTTGTTCAGTCGATCTAAGGAGGCCGTATGTTTGAAGGACTGTTTCAACC
>Ga0307474_10001813_pt1 | contig 15436 bp, 15 predicted proteins | sample atmos_gasesECM1C_2_FD_203312 | JGI IMG/M metagenome (GOLD analysis project Ga0307474, IMG submission 203312) | Hardwood forest soil microbial communities from Morgan-Monroe State Forest, Indiana, United States - atmos_gasesECM1C_05 | ecosystem: Environmental > Terrestrial > Soil > Temperate... | reverse complement strand
GATGTAGTAGCTTTCCTTTCCGGCCTTCATCCACTCGACAAAACTTTCCAGGCGATGGCGCCGAAGCCGAAACTGGTTAATGCTCTCGGGGAACATACCCGCGAAAAACAGTGCGTAATCTCCAATATGTTTTCGCACCTGACGCTCGCGATCAAACGAGGGCGCCGGACCGTAGATAGGATCGGATTCAAGCAGCATCTCTCCCAGATCGGTGAGCGGACGATCCGCCGCGTCATGAACCTTGAACAACTGATCGGTCTCGCAGAACTCCGCCAGGAGATGTGAAACATAGGCCACCACTTGCGGATCGCGGATGCCGATCTCTTCGGCATAGTGGCGGCCAACCAGTTCCTCAAACAGCTTGCGCAGTGGATGAGATTCCGGAATCATGCCTCTCGGGCTCCTGAAAGCCTCGCTGCTGGCAGGCTTTCCATATCCATTACTAGGTAGTTACCCCAGATCGAATACAAAAGCAAGTGACTTTTGTTTATACGTCTCATCAGTTTCACTAATGATTAGAAGTGCGCAACTACTTGCAAGGTTGTAGGCGACTGTTGTTGGCAGACGCAGGCGTTGGCTGCTAAAACGTACCTTCTCTATGTCGCTCCGCACGTGAGAGTAGAATTCCACCATTCCAAAACCTTTGGACCAACAGGAGAATCCGAGAGTGAAGAACTATGGGTGGATATTTTTTTTCGCGGTCGTAGTTTCCTCAGCTGCGCAGCAGCAAACGCAGGCGCAAAAAGAGAATCGCCAAGCCGAAAGCTGGACTGCCATTCGCGCCGGCTCGGTGATCGACGGCAAGTCCGATAGACCGCGACGGGATCAGGTGATCGTTATCCACGGCAACCGCATTGAGAGCGTTACCGATGCCGCAACGGCCAAGATTCCTGCGGGCGCGACCGTGATCGACCTATCGAAAACGACGGTGTTGCCGGGCCTCATCGATTCCCATACGCACATTTTTTTGCAGGGTGAAGATCCCGCACAGGGAGGATATGACGCCAACATCCTGAACGCGCCTCTGGCTTTGCGCGCGGCTCGGGCCACTGTGGCTGCCCGACGAGCGCTGGAACAGGGCTTCACGACGCTGCGGGATGTGGAGACCGAAGGCGCGGGCTATGGCGATATCGGAATCAAGCAGGCTATCGATCAAGGATATATTCCCGGTCCGCGCCTGTTTGTCTCGACACGCGCCATCTCGACCACGGGTGGTTATCCACTGGAAGGCTACGCTCCGGAGCTGGATATGCCCAAAGGCGCGCAGATTGTCGACGGGCCGGTGGAGGCACGCAAGGCAGCGCGAGAGCAGCTGGATCATGGCGCCGACTGGATCAAGGTTTATATGACGCATCGTTCGTGGGTGGGAAAGAATGGCGAGCTGGTTTCGCAACCTACACTCACGGTGGAAGAGTTGCGGGCTATCGTGGATGAAACTCACGGCTGGGGCAAAAAAGTGGCGTGTCATGCGTATGGCGGCATCGGCCTGCATCGGGCGCTGGACGGGGGCTGCGATTCCATCGAGCACGGCCTCGACCTGGACGACGCGGCGATTTCCCAGATGCTGAAGCAAGGCACGTGGTATGTGCCGACGATCAGCGCCTACTACGGCGATTGGGCACCGGCCGACACACCTGCAGGACAGCGGGATCGCCTGCGGGTATCTTTGCATGAGCCTTCATTCAAGAAAGCGATGAAATCTGGAGTGAAGATTGTCTTCGGAACCGACATGGGTGGAATTCCGTGGACCGAGTCCATTGCGCAAGAATTCTCGCGCATGACCGACCTGGGCATGCAGCCGATGGATGCCATTCAGAGCGCGACTTCGCGCGCTGCCGTGATGCTCGACATGGATGGAAAGATCGGTGTGCTTGCCCCCGGTGGATTCGCCGATGTCATTGCCGTCAGCGGCGATCCCTTACGCGACATTAAAGCACTGGAAAATGTGCAATTCGTGATGAAAGACGGCAAAGTCTTCAAGAACGAAAACGATCCACGCATGGCGACACAGCGGTAAGAGCGGGCTTGGAGGGCAGTCGCGTCAAAGAGGTCCCAAGTTGAAATAAAGATTTGTAATATCGTTTCAATTTGCTTGACATCGCCATGGCCACGAGCATAATTCATCAATCCCGTCTGCGATTGGAACGGGCCGGCTCAGGGAGCAATGTCGAGAGCCGAGGAGGTATCTATGAGCGTGCTGGAATTGTGCGACCGGGAAATCGCGGCGGTGCCGCTCGATGCTAGCGTAGCCGACGCCATTAATAAAATGCTGGACCACCATGTGGGAGCGGTGGCGGTAGTTGACTCAGAATACAGGGTAGCCGGAATTTTTACCGAGCGCGATGTGTTGCGCAAGATGGCGCTGAGCCGCACCGATCCGCAAACCACATCCGTGCGCGAGTTAATGACCACGCCGGTGGAGATGGCGACACGCCGCACCGGGGCGGGTGAAGCGCTCACCACCATGCTGGAGCGTCATTTCCGCCATCTGCCGGTCGCTGACGACAATGGCCGGCTGCTTGGAATTCTCTCCATTCGCAATCTGTTGGAGTGGCGCGTGGACGATCTGAGCCGTGAACTGGAATCGCTCGAGCAATACGTTTCGAATGACGGGCCCGGAGGCTAGCCGGGATTCGGCGAACTTCTCGTTCTCTCACTGATGGCGACCCCTCCTTCCGCTGCAGCAAAGACGATCGCTGTTGTGCGCATTGCCACGTCCGTTTTCTTTCTTCTGTTTGGCGAATACAAGCTGGCGGGACCGGGCTTCGCGCACGGTGGATTCCAGGGATATCTTCACGACTACATCAGCAACGGGGCGGTAAGTTTTTACCGGCCGTTTCTGTCGCAGTTCGTGTTGCCCCACGCGGTGGTTCTCGGCTACGTGGTTGGAGTACTCGAAAGTTTTCTTGGGATTTGTCTGCTGCTCGGACTTTGGGTGCGGCCAGCTTCTGTATTCGGCGTGCTTTACATGCTGAATTTCACATTGGCCACGTGGTGGGAGCCGGGCCATGGTGTGCCTGTCTGGCGCTATTTTGGCGCCGAACTCGACCACCTGCCACTGCTGCTGTTATTCGTCGTCATCTTCTTTGCGGCCGACGCGGGGCAGGTGTGGGGATTAGATGGGCGGCGGCGAAGGCAGTGAACCTCGCGAGCTTGCGGGCACAATGAGCCACACAAAAAAAGGGAGAACCTCATGAAGAAATTTCAACATGCATTCACAGTTGCGGCGGCAGGGCTGGCGCTGGCGACACTGGTGAGTGCTCAGCAGATGAACGTTTCGCGCATTGATGGCCAACAAAGTTCCAAAAGCGTCGTTATCCACGCCGGGCACGTGCTCGACGTTAAGACGGGCAAGCTGCTTTCCGACCAGACGATCGTCATCGACGACGGAAAAATCGTGAGTGTTGGTGGCGCCGCGGAGGCTAAGCCACCTGCAGACGCGATTCGTATTGATCTCCCGAATGCGACCGTGCTGCCGGGATTGATTGACGCGCACACGCATCTCACCATGGATCCCAAGTTCGGCTACGAGCGGCTGGGGCTCTCCATTCCGCGCGAAACATTGATAGGCGCCAAGAACGCGAGGCTTACGCTGCAGGCTGGCTTCACGACCGTGCGCAATGTGGGCGCCGCAGGCTATAGCGACGTTGCGTTACGCGACGCGATTAACGCCGGCGATGTGCCCGGACCGAGGATGCTGGTGAGCGGTCCCGCGCTGAGCATCACAGGCGGGCACTGCGACAACAACTTGCTGCCCTACGAATATCACGCCACCGGGGATGGAGTGGCCGATGGCATTGCAGCGGTCCAGCACAAGGTGCGGGAGAACATTAAGTACGGGTCGGATCTGATCAAGGTGTGCGCGACCGGCGGCGTGCTCTCCAAGGGCGATGATCCGCAGGCTTCGCAATTCACACTGGAGGAAATGAAGGCCATTGTGGCCGATGCGCATCGCCTGGGACGAAAAGTTGCGGCGCATGCGCATGGGGCGCAGGGCATTCTTTGGGCATCGGAGGCAGGAGTGGATTCGATCGAGCACGGTTCTTACATCGACGATGCCGCCATCGCCGAGATGAAAAAGAATGGCACGTATCTTGTGCCCACGTTATACCTTAGCGATTGGTTCATGGAAAATGCCGAGCGAAATCATGTTCCGGACTTTCTCCTGGTCAAAGCCAAGGCGGTGATGCCGGCAGCGCGAAAAAATGTCGCCCATGCTTTTGCGAGCGGAGTGAAAGTTGCGTTTGGAACTGACGCCGCTGTTTATCCCCATGGTCTGAACGCGCATGAATTTGCTGTGATGGTGAAGTTGGGGCTGTCGCCGTTACAAGCCATTCAGGCAGCCACGGTAAATGCGGCGGATTTGCTGGGATGGCCGGGCAAAGTTGGCAGCCTTGAACCCGGTGCGTGGGCCGACGTGGTCGCGGTGGATGGCGATCCACTCAAAGATGTAACTACGCTCGAACGCGTGAAGTTTGTTATGAAGGGCGGTGAAGTTGTGAGGAACGAGTACGGGAAATGAATTTCGACTTAGGAGGTGTCGCGTTGTTTGCGCGCCCTCTCGGTGATCCAGTCCGTCCAGAAAGAAGCAGCTCCGCCCGCCAGCAGGGGAGCTTTGCCGAGTACTGCATCCACAAAGTTCTCGATTATCGGGTAGTGCAAATTGGCGTGGGGCGGAAGAGTCTCGCGGACATTTTCTTGACCGCGGGGATAGACCAGGGCAGGACCATTCAGCGGAGTTAATTCCATTTCGCCGTCGGTGCCGCGAATGCGGCATTCGTCGCGCTTCACCTTCGAATGCCAGCGAACATCAACGACGGCGCGCACTCCGCTCGCATAGTCGATCATCACGGTAGCATTGTCTTCCACGGGATAGTGATGCACTAAATTGGACAGGTGGGCGCTGACTCGGACTGGCTGACCGAAGAAGCAATTGGCCACGTCGATCCGATGCGAGGCAATGTCAAAAAGGGGTCCGCCACCGGCCTGCGCTGGATCGACCATCCAACTGCGAACATTTTCTTGCTCATCTTCCTGCTCATCACGCCATCCGTGGCAAGTGAATTCGGCGATGACGGGTTTGCCGATTATGCCGGCCTCAAGAAGTTGCTTCGCGCGCTGCACCTTGGGATACGCCCTGCGATAGTAGGCAACGCCAAAGGTGCGTTCATTTTCTTCCGCGGTCTGAACCATTGCGCGCGCCTCGGCTTCGTTCATAGCCATGGGCTTCTCGCACAAGACATGCTTGCCGGCACGAAGAGCTTGGATTGTCTGAGGTGCGTGCAAGAAAACGGGAGACGCAACATACACGGCTTGCACGTCAGGGTCAGTGAGAGCCGCGTCAAGAGTGGTCCAGGTTTTCGTGTTATAAGGGGCCGCTTTTGCCGGATCGCGCGTGACCAGGCCATACAAGCGGCTTCTGGGCTCGGCCTGAATTGCGGGAATCACGCGCCGGGTTGCGATGTCGCCAATTCCAACTACGATCCAGTTCAGCATAGTCAGCGGGAGTAGAGTGCGTGCGGAAAACAAAAGGCCGGCCTGAGCCAGCCTTCAAAATCGAGTCTTTAAGATAAAACTACTTCTTGGGAGCGATTGCGTCCTTGGCAGCCTTGGCCACGCGGAACTTTACGACGGTCTTGGCCTTGATCTGAATGGGCTCGCCAGTCTGCGGATTGCGGCCGATGCGAGCTTTGCGATGAGCTTTTACCAAGCGGCCTAAGCCGGGAACAACGAAAACGCCGTTCTTTTTTGTTTCCTTTACTGCGACGTCGGCCAATTGCTCGAGGAATCCCGCCACGGTCTTGTTGGGAAGTTCAGTTTTTTCTGCCAGATGACGGACGAGTTGAGTCTTGGTCAAACCTGAAGCCATGTTGCCTCCTGCGAAAAGTTGGAATTTAATTCCAGAGGGCCTAATCTTATATCAGTAGCCCTGTGGAAAACACCCTTATTTTACGCGGGTTCCACGCAGATGGCTCCCAAAAAGGGCCATTATTACAAGCTTATTTGCAATGGATGATTCCAGAATGGCCAGAAACTGCGTATAAGACCAGTTGGCTGGCCCTGAAAGAAGGGTTCGATCGCGGGCGCCCCAGACCGCGTTTGATTGTCTGCGGTGCGATGTCCCGCGTGTGGAGTGCCATAATGAAGGAGAGGAGAACTACGAATTGAGCTGCGCGATCTGCGAGATACGCAAGGAAAAACGCTTCTGCCCGGCGGTGCATGGCCGGATTTGTCCGCAGTGTTGCGGCGAGCAGCGCGAGGTGACGCTTGATTGTCCGAGCGAGTGCCCCTATTTGCAGCAGGCGCGCGAGCACGAAAAGCCGCGTCCGGCGGACCAATTCGACCGTGCAGCGCTGTTTCTGCAGGTGGAGATTTCGGAACAATTTACTTACGAACGCGAACACCTGCTGATGGGGTTGAGCTATGCATTGACGCAGGCCGCTCGCGCCGACCGGAGTTTGAACGATCGCGACCTCATCGCGGCGCTTTCGGCAATAAGCACGAGCTACGAGCGCCGGGTGAACTCAGGACTGCACTACGAGCAGCCACTCACCAGCGCAGCACAGCATGCCGTGGCCGTGCAGGTTGAAGAAATGGTGAAACAGTATCGCGAGGCTGAGCAGAAACAACTGGGATACTCCAACCTGCGCGACGGCGATGTGCTTAAGTCGCTGGTATTTCTGCTTCGGCTGGGGCACGGACGAACAAACGGACGGCCCAAGTCGCGGGCGTTCATCGATTTTCTCTCCGCTCAGTTTCCCGAGAAGCAGTCGGCTGTGCTGGCGGCTCAGGATGCAGGGACTCGGATCATTGTGCCGTAGGGCAGGGCTGTGAGCGGCTGCTTCCGCGTAAATGAGCTTACGGCGATGCTTCGACAGTTAGCGGTCTTCACCGCGTGGCATTGAGCGCCATATCAGTCCGTAAGGAACGTTCCAATTTCCCAACGAATCCTTGGCACAGCCTTGTTTACGCCACTCTCGTTCGACCACCTTCCGTGCTTTTTCTCTGGCCTCTTCTATTCTTGCTTCTTCGATCGGAGTCACGGGACGGGGGCGGAACCCCAGTGCCAACGCGTTCAAACCTCTACTGTCAAATTCGGAAGCTATTTTGTCCCTTTCGACGGTGCTCAGCCACTTAGAGACTCGCTTTGCATACTGCTTCAATTCTTCGTCGCTAAAAACGCTCAGATACATAAGCTCCCCGGGCGCTCTATTGTGTCCCTCAACAATTTAGTTCAGAACAGAAGTGGAACGGGCTTAAACGTCGCCTGAATCGCGTGACGAAAGTAACCTTGGTCTTACTGACACTCCAAGTCCCGTGATGGATGACGCTATCAGGCATTATCACTCATTGACTCGGTAGCCTTTTCTTAGCCCCGCCTTTGCCCGAAATGCGGTTGGTCGTCAGGCAGCGATTATCGCGAGAAGCGCCTAACGGTCTGCCCGGGGGGCAGCGCATCTCGCAGGTCGCGGATTATTTTCTCGAGCACTGGATGGCGCACCTGCGGCGCGATTTCCGCCAAAGGCTCCAGCACAAAGCGGCGCTGCTGCATGGCGGGATGCGGAATTGTGAGCTCGTCCGAATCCATAATTTCGTCACCGAACAAAAGAATGTCGATGTCGATGGACCGCGGTCCCTTTTTCTGGACACGCTTCCGGCCCATTTCTTCTTCGATGCGGAGGATATCGTTCATCAACTGCTGCGGGGTCCTTCTGGTTTCGAGAGCCACCGCACAGTTCAGAAACCACGGCTGGTCGGTGAGCTCCACCGGCTCGGTTTCGTAAAAGGACGATAGCGCAACCACCCGCCCAGCCGCGCTGAGGCGAGCCAGGGCATCCCGCAGTTGCGCCTCGCGGTTGCCGACGTTGGAGCCGAGAGAGAGGTAGACGATGTTCGGCATGGCCCGGCAGCTAGTTTCAGGCTTTGACGGTTCCGTTTCCACCGGAAAATGATCGAGCTGTCAAGCGCCGCCCCAGAAACCCAACACCTTAGTCACTTTGTAGCGGCGCTGATCGACGCTAGAATCGTACGATGACGTTGGAATCCCTTCTTCTGAGCCGTGATCTGGAAGTGGTGCGGATCTTGCGCCCCACGCTGGAAAAGCTATCCATTCAGGTCGAAATCTGCCAGGAAGCGAAGAAAGCCAACGAAATCCTTATTGCAGAAAAGTTTGACGCCGTGATCGTAGACTGCGATGACCTGCAAGGGGGGCGCGAGGTGCTGCAGGGTCTGCGCGCCACTCCAAGTAACAAGAACTCGGTTACCTTTGCGGTGCTGAATGGAAAGAAAACTACCACGCAGGAAGCCTTCGAGATGGGCGTCAACTTTGTCCTGCAAAAGCCCATCAGCACTCTGAACGCGTCACGCTGTTTCAATGCGGCGCTGAATTTCATGGTACGCGAGCGCCGGCGTTATTACCGCCAGCCGGTGAAGATGCCCGTGAGAGTGGTGATCGACGAGAAGGAATTGAAGGCCACCAGCACGAACATCAGCGAGGGCGGAATCGCGTTGATGATGCACAAGGCTATCCCAAAGACCGGCAAACCGCGATTGCTGTTCCAGCTGCCCGAGACCAGCGTTGCTTTTGACGTGGAATCGGAAGTTGCCTGGGTCGACATCAAAGGGCATGTCGGATTGCGCTTTCTTAATGTGCCCCAAAGCTGCAAGGATCAGCTCGACAAATGGCTCAGCCTGCAGATGGAAGATCTCCCTGGTGGGAAAGAGAGACCCACAGGCCCAGGCTCTGAAGTCGTCCAGTAGCTGGTCAGGTATCTTCCTCACGTATTCACTTCGTTACTAGCTCCTGCCGAAGCCCGTGGCAATCTGGTGAGATACCGGAGAGCTATTGCCATGCTTCCTAACGCTTACCGTATTACCCGCGTACAAAAAACCTTGCGCTGGTTTGAGCAGGACATTCCGCTATTGAACATGCGAGTGAAGGATCTATCGGCGGAGCGCCAGCGTTCCGCACGCCAGTTCGCCGCCGCACTGATTGACCAGACTCGTGCCGAACTCGATCGACTACTGCAGGAAGAGCCGGAAGCGACCTCGGATTCTGGCGAGATTCCTTGCGAGCCTGCTGACTAGAAAATCGGGTCTCAGGTCCTGAGTGTCAGGTCTTGGGTTTCAGGTCTTGAGCTGCAGGGGATTGATTACGATTTACAGCGAAGACCCGGCAGCGGCTTGACTGCTGTAATACGTCGCGGCATGTCCATCTTCTTCCGACAGCGTTACTTCCTCCCACAGCGTCTTGTCGCGGAGTATGCGCGAGACCAGCGCGGTGTGCATGGCGTGCCCGGCGCGGTCGGCCACGATCTTGCCCAGGATTGGCCGGCCCAGCAGCGCGAGATCGCCTACCAGGTCTAGCACCTTGTGCCGAACGAACTCGTCAGAAAAGCGCAGGGGGCCATTTTCGATCCCCTCGCGAGTGAGCACAATGCAGTTCTCGCGGGAAGCGCCGCGGATCAGGCCCATGTTGCGCATGGCTTTCTCATCCTCGCGGGAGCCGAAGGTGCGGGCGCCGGCGATATTCCGCAGGTAGTTGCCATTTGAAAGCTCGACCTGAAATGTTTCTTTCCCGATGAGCGGGTGGGGAAAATTGATGGAGTAAGAGACCGAATAGCTGTGCGCGGGATAAACCGAGATAACCTTGTTGCCCTCGCGCATCTCAACCTCGCGAAGGATTTTCAGGTACTTGCGCGGGCGGCGCTGCTTGCGGATTCCGGCCTTCTGGATCATCTGCACAAAGGGCAAGGCGCTGCCATCCAGAATGGGAAGTTCGAGGTTGTCCAGTTCCACGATGGCGTTGTCCACGCCCAAGCCGACAAAGGCCGAGAGCAGGTGCTCGGTGGTGGAAATCAGCACGCCTTTTTTCATCAGGCTCGTGGCATAACTCACGCGAGCGACGTTGCGGCTGATGGCCTCGACGGGAAAGCCATCAAGATCGACGCGGTGAAAGACAATTCCCGTTCCGGGAGGGGCGGGCAGAAGACGCATGGAGACGGGCGCGCCGCTATGCAGTCCTACCCCACTGCATTCCACGGACAAGCGGAGTGTTTGCTGCTGAGTCAAGGGAATTTTGCTATGTCTCGGTTAATGAATAGATTACAGCCGACTTCCGAATCCCGGCTGTGGCAAAAAAGCCACAATACGTGGCTTAGAATCGAGGCTGAACCAGGGTAGCCAAGGTCAGCGTAAGCCTCTCTAAAGTACTGAGCTTCAATTAGTTATCAGGTGGTAGCCGGAACTGGCCACGTCCAACGTTTACTTTTGTTTACCCTGGGCTTTGTTTGGATCGTAGTGGGAGTCAGGGTCGAACATCGCCGGGTTTAGACCCTGATTCAGACGGACCGCATTCACAAAACGCTGGGTTTGCATATCCCCGTTGAAGTAACGCGTAAATCCCCACGGCGTCATCACTCCCTGCAGCAGCCGGTAATTGTCGAAGATCTCTTCTTCCACGTTACGTTCTTTGTCGACAGGGTCGCGCCAGGTGTAACTCTTCTTGATCGGGAGATGGGTATCGACGTCGAAGCAAACGCTGACGGCCTCATTTTTCGCATTGATCAGCGTGATTTGCTGGGCCGGAAGGTTGCCGGCGAGAGCGTTGCCGTCATAGAAGAGGGCTACGCTCGGATCGTTGATCCATGAGCGCAGGATCGTTTCCAGAGAAAACTTTCGCCGGCGCAAATAGTCGTCGAGATCTTTTTTCTCGACCGGGTGGGGGCCCTTGTAGGTAATTTCGTAGCCCTTATCGCCGGTGTAGAGGACGGCCACGTCGCGCTCTTTGGTGACCTCGATGCGCTCTTTATCGGGATACTCCACGAATCGCCAAAACAGGACTCCGTTGCTGGTGGGGCGTCCGTGATAAAAGCTGTAGGTGCGACCCTCCTGCTGCATGTCGTGGAGGTTCAGGTAGGCCTGTCCGCCGAGCGCCTGGATCGCCTGATCCAGCAGAGCACGCGCCTTGCGGACATTCTCCAGATCCGCCGCGGTCGCCGATTGGGGATGGGAGGTGGAAGAATCGCCCTGAGCGCCCGCTTGGCCTGAGGCAACCGTCTGCAGTAAGAGAGCGAGGGCAACGATGAAAAAGAGAGATTTCATTCAGCCGATCACTACGATGTGATGCCAGAAGAAGAATTGTAGCTGCTTGGCCGTGTTGGTGTGGCCACAGAAGAAAGGCTGCTCAGGCAGGCTATCCCACGAGCACGGCTCCGCCATTCACATTGAAGACTTCGCCAGTGATGAAGCTGGCGTATTCCGTACATAAGAACAGGATGGGGCCGGCAATCTCTTCGGGCTTGCCCACACGTCCCATGGGAATGGTGCGGCGAATTTCTTCGCCGCTGCTCGGAGCATCCAGCGCAGGTTTCGTCATGTCGGTATTGACCCAGCCGGGGGCGACGGAGTTCACATAGATCCCAGCAGAGGCCAGTTCGGTTGAAAGGCTTTTCGTCAGGCTGATGAGCGCTCCTTTGCTGGCCGAATAGTCACTGTGAAGAGCTTCTCCGCGCTGGCCGCTGGTGGAACTGATAAACACGATGTGGCCAGCGGCAGAACCGGCGCGGGGCTGCGCCTTCATCTGCGCCACGGTGTGCTTGACCAGACCAAAGACAGCGTCCAGGTTGATGGACAGAGTGGAGCGCCATTGGTCGTCGGACATCTTCTCGATCGGAACATCTTGCACAGGCCATACGCCGTGATTGGCGACGAGAATGTCGATTCTGCCGAAATGCTTGACAGCCTCCGCAACAACGCCGCGAGCGGAATCTGGGGTATTCAGGTTGCCGGCGATAGCATGACAGTTCGCCGCGCCACATTCTTTCGCCAGAGCCTCCGCTTGCGATCGCGCTTTCTGGTACGTGAATGCGACTTTCGCACCTGCCTTGGAGAACATACGCACCGTAGCCGCGCCGATGCCGCGCGAACCGCCGGTGATCAGGGCAACTTTGTTGGAGAGAGATAGAGGGATGGACATGGGGGATAGTGTCTAGTTTCTGGTGGAAAGTTGCAAGCGGGAGCGGCATGCCTATAGGATGCCGCTGGTACGCGTCTTAACTTCCTAGAAACGGGAAACTAGAAACTGTCTTTTGCCGACGAGGCGCGCTCCGACTTCAACTCCCGCAGCAGCAAGCGCACCAGCATTCCGTCGAAGCCGGTCCCGCTCATCTTGGCGAGTTCGTCGAGCGCCTGCTCGGGCGTTCGGGCAGCAGCCAGGGAATGTTCAGTCAACATATTGGCGTAAGCGTCGGCCAGTGAGATGACACGCGCCCAGAGGGGAATCTCTTCGCCCTTCGCGCCGTCCGGATAGCCGGTTCCGTCGAAGCGTTCGTGGTGATGTGCAATGGCCTGCCGCATCATCGTACTGCGCGGAAGAATGCTGATAATTTCAGCTCCCACGCGCGCGTGCATGCGAACCAGAAAAAACTCGTCATCGGTCAACGGTCCCGGCTTGTTCAGAATGCGCTCGGGCACGAAGATCTTGCCTACGTCATGCACTCTAGCCGCGTAGATGAGATTGACAGTCTCCTCGGTAGGGAGATGAAGGGAGCGAGCCAATATTTCGGCATAGCGCGCCACCAAGTCTCCGTGGCCGGAGGTGCGGAGTTCGCGGGATTCCGCGGCCCGGCTTAGAATCTCGATGGATTCCCTCAGCAGCGGAACGTTGCAGTCCGCCTCGCCGCCGCAAAATTTTAACAGCATCGATTGCAATTCTTCGAGATGCTCGGGCCCATTATGCTCGCGCTGCAGAAAGCCCTCGATATAGGAAGAAATCTGCTGCCGCTGCGTGGCAAACTCTTCGCCCTCGACAAATTCCTCCGCGGCCGAGACACGATTTCCGCCGGAGCGCTTGGAAACATACATACCCGCATCGGCCACGCGGATAATATCCTCGATGGAGAAACCATGAGTCGGATAGCTGGCCACGCCGAAGCTTCCGGTGATGTGGTGCTCGCTCAACATTGGGTCCGAGACAAGCCACTGCCGCAAGCGTTCGGCCAGCACCTGAGCTTGTTCTGCTCCGGTCTCGGGCATCAGGATGATGAACTCATCGCCGCCATAACGCGCCACCACGTTGGACTGCCGGGATTTCTGCTCGAGCAGCCGTCCCACGCGCGCGAGCACCAGATCGCCTTCAAAGTGGCCCATGGTGTCGTTTACTTCCTTGAACTTGTCGAGGTCGATGAGCACCACTGAGAACGGCCTGCCCGAGCGGGAAGCACGCTTCCACTCGGCCGACAGCGCCTCCCAGAAGAAACGCCGCGTCTTGATTCCGGTTAGCCCATCGGTGATAGATTGCTGCTGCAGCTTCTGGAAGACGAAAGCATTATGCAGGGCGGTGGCAAGCAGGTCAGCGAGAGTGTTGAGGATGAGAACGTCCTGGGGCGAAAACGCGCTCTCATTGCGGCTTTCGATGTTCAGCGCTCCCAGCAGCGTTTCGCCGTAGGTGATGGGAATGCATAGCACGGAGCGGGACTCCGGCAGCATGGCACCGATCTGGCCCTTCATGCCGTTCTGCACCAGAGCTCGCTCGCCGGTGCGGGCCACTCGGCCAAGAATTCCTATCCCCAGCGGAACCCGTTTGCCCATGGCGTGCGCCGTGGCTCCGGCCTCGGCCTTGATTTCGATCTCTTTGGTTCCGTAATCCAGCAGACCGATCCCGATGTGATCAAAGCTGAAGTTTTTCTGGATTTCTCCGACAATCTGTCCCAGCATGTGCACCGGATCGTCGCTGGAGATGGCGGTGCGCGAAATGTTATTCAGGAAAGCGAGTTGCCGTGAGCGCCGCTGCTCCCCTGCGAACAGCCGCGCATTCTCGACCGCAACCGATGCCTGCCCGGCCGCGGTGACCAGCACATCCAGGTCGCGCTGCTCGAATACGAATTCCCGCTCGGTGCTTATCGCCACCATAACGCCTGCCGGCTTGCTGCCCAGCAGAATGGGCGCCGCAACCAGGCATTTGGCGGGACGCTCCGGTTTGAAGGCGACGCCGAGCCGGGCCCGAGCCTTCTCCAGGTCGGAGCGTATCAGCAGCGGCTGTCCGGTGCGGATCACATATTCGGTAAATGCATTCTGCAGTTTGCGAGAGCGCTTGGGCAGACTGCGGCCGTCCTCCACTTCCAGTTCGAAACGGACTTCGTCTCCCTCCTGAAAAGCAATGTAGAAATTGCTGGTGTCGAAAATCTGTCCTAACTCAGTGTGGATGGTGCGCAGCACTTCATCCTGATCAAGCCGGGAGCTGATCGCTTTTCCGATTTCTGTGAGCAGTTCGTATTCCTGGGTGCGGCGATGGGCATCGTGAGTGATCAAATAGTTGTCGAGCGTGAGCCCAAGTTGGAGCGCAAGTCCGACCATCAGACGCGGGCCGGAGGTTCCGAAAGCCTTGCGTTCGGCGTGAGGAAATAAAATCACACCGAAGGCGTGTTCGCGAGTCTGCAGGCTGACGGCAGTCAAATTGTGGATCTCGGCCTGGGTGAAAACCTTTTTGAAATCGGAGAAGGTCCCAATCGAGCCTACCGGCAACGGTTCCGTCAAATGGGCCAAATCGTGCACTGTAAAGAGGCCACCTTGGCGGTAAGCCAGTTCGCAGATGTATTCTCCGGCGCGGCTGCTGGTCAATGCTTCCATGAATTCCGGAGAAAAACCTCGCTGCACTGAAGGCAACAGACCACGCCAGCGTTCCGATATATAGATGATCGCCTTGCCTGCCGATAACGCGCCGGCCAGCCGGTCCAGAGCCGCCTGCATACTTGGCAACAAATCGTCTGCCGAAAGCAGGCGTCGCGGATCCACTCCCAGAGTTGAAAGGGCAAGTGTGTTTTCCTGTACTGCGTTGCGCTCGTTTTCAAAGAGCACCATCACCATGGCGATACCCAGCAGCATCTGCGGCACGGGGCCGAGATAATTGGCTGCGCTGCCAAACCGCACGCCCCAAGGATTGCGAAATTGTCCCGCGCCCATCAGTACCGCCCACAACGCCAGGGAGAAAGCGAGTACCTTAAACGCCAGCGAGCCCTTTCGGTATCCGTTGACGTAGAAGACCGCGGAACAGTACAAGAGCAGAGCGGCGATTCCGAGATCGAGTGCGATACCGGGTTGCGCGGCCGGACGAAAAACGCCGTCCACCACATGGGCCTGAAAGTTGATCCACGCCAAAGCAATTCCGCCGACAGCCAGCGCGGCGTCGTACCAGAGGAATCGTGAAGGTCCCCGCATCAAACGCGTCGACACGAAGATGCACAGGCCCATGGCTACAAGAAATAAAGAGCTGGCAAGAAATGCCACGGGAGACGGAGCCCGGTAAAAGGAGAATGCATCAAGAACGTAGTGCAGTGAGTACGCGGCCCAAGCCATCTGCCAGGCGCGAAAGTACGCCTGCCGGCTCTGTTCATAGAGATAGGTGAATACCAGGAACAGCAGAAGCGAAACCACTCCC
>Ga0307474_10001812_pt1 | contig 15437 bp, 16 predicted proteins | sample atmos_gasesECM1C_2_FD_203312 | JGI IMG/M metagenome (GOLD analysis project Ga0307474, IMG submission 203312) | Hardwood forest soil microbial communities from Morgan-Monroe State Forest, Indiana, United States - atmos_gasesECM1C_05 | ecosystem: Environmental > Terrestrial > Soil > Temperate... | reverse complement strand
CGAGGTGACTCGCCTGCCAGGCGGCCGGCTCGGGCTCGACGTCGAGTACGCGGCGCCCTCGCAGCTCGACGTGATCAATTACAGCGGCTGACACCAGGACGGGTCACGGAAGCGCCAGCTTCCTGACCACCCGGCGAGCTCGCCGCGGGCACGAGGGGGGTCCGCGGCGGGCTCGCCGGGAAGGGGGGCCGGCCGGGCGCGCCGGGCTCGGCCGCCACCGGGCCCGGGCGCCCGGCACCGGTACGGTGGCGACGGTGGACATACTGCGCACGGAGATCGACGGGCATGCCGCGCGGGCCGACGAGCTGCGGTTCCCGGCGCTGGTCAACTACGGGCACTTCACGGCCATGCAGGTCAGGGGCCAGGCGGTGCGCGGCCTGGCCCTGCACCTGGAGCGGCTGGACATGGCCACCCGCGAGCTCTACGACACCGGGCTGGACGGTGACCTGGTCCGGGCCCGGATCCGGCATGCGCTCGGCGACGAGATCGCCGACGCGACCGTGCGGGTCATCGTGTTCCAGGCCGACCCCGGCGACGCGCCTTCGGTGCTGGTGACCGTGCGGCCGCCGGCCGAGGCGCCGGCCCGTCCGCAACGGCTGCGGTCGGTGCCGTACCAGCGGTCGGTGGCGCACATCAAGCACACCGGGACGTTCGGCCAGATTCACTACGGGCTGGAAGCCGAGCGCGACGGGTTCGACGACGCGCTGTTCACCAGCGACGACGGGATCGTGTCCGAGGCTGGCATCTCCAACATCGGCGGCGTCCGCAACCGCGTGATCATTTGGCCGGACGCGCCGATGCTGCACGGGATCACCATGCAGCTTTTGGAGCGGAGCCTGCCCGGCGCGGGGCTGCGGGCGCGGCATGAGGTGATCCGGCTTTCCGGCCTGGGCTCCTTCGACGCGGTGTTCCTAACCAGCTCGCTGGGCGTCTCGCCGGTCGGCCTGGTCGACGACCGGAAGCTGCGGGCCGGACCGGAGGTCATCACCGCGCTGGCTGACCTGTACCGGAGCGTTCCCTGGGATTCGATCTGAGCCGGGCCGCCCGGTCGGCGCGCGCCCCGGCGCGCGCCCCGGCGCGCGCCCCCCGGCGTGTTCGCGCGGGCCGGGCCCTGGGCTCGCATAGCCTGGATGGCCTACCGAGGACGCATCAGCGGAAGGGACGGATTCGTGGCCGGCCTGCTCATCGTTGGCTTTGTCATCGTGGCGCTCGCGCTGTACGGGGTGGATCGCGCGATCAAGGCGCGGGCCCAGGTCCGCCGGCTCCGCACCATGACCGACCGGCTCGATGCGGCCACCGTGAGAGCCGATAAGCAACAGCAGAAACGCCAGGCCGCGGAGCGGGCGGGCGCGGCACTGACCTCGGTCATGCCGGCGATCGAGCGTCCGCCGCTCACCCTGCCGGGCACGCCGTCCCATGAGGCGGCCACGGGCGCCGGAGCGTCCCCTGACGCGGCCCCGGGCGCCGCCGCACCGCACGGCGAGTCCCGGAACAAGGCCGGGCGCGAGCACACCGGCCCGCAGGAGCGCCGGTCCGCCCACCCGGGCCGGCCGCCCGCCCACGTCACCAAGCACGTCGGCGTGGTACGGGTCAAGCCGGACGGCGAGCGGGCCGACTGAACTCACCAGAGGTGGCGCTCGGGCGGGCGAAGCCGGCGCAGCGATAGCTCGAACGCGTCCATCCGGGCCCCGACGACGCTGGCCTGGCCCGCGCCGCGGCCGTCGATCGCTGACCGCAGTTCCCGCAGCGACCCGAGCGCTTCGGTGACCCCGGCCCGGTCCTCGGGGTCACGCGCCGCGTCGTGCAGGGCGTGCAGGCGCCGGTCCAGGTCGGCGACGCTGCGCTCGATGCCGGCCCACCGGGCGCCGGCGTCCGGCGCGGCCGCCGCGCCCGGTCGCGAGGCGTCGCGGATCGCCCCGTGCAGAGCCAGGCCCTGTTCGTACGCGTCGATCGCCCCGCCCAGCCAGCCGCCGAGGACCACGGAGCGGCGCCCGAAGAACGGGCCGAACCCGCGCCCGGCCAGCACCACGACGATCACGGCGACGACCACCACGACGGCGATGAGGATCCACAGCCAGGTCACGGCGCACGCCCAGACGCGCACACTGCGGAGGCCGCGGCCGAGGCAGGCATGATCACATTGAAACAGAGTTCCAGCCGGCCGAGAAGCCCTCTAAGTACCGTGATTGCATGTTTGGACGGGGCGTTACATCACAAAATGCCCGGTGACGGCATAAGCCATATATCAGTTGATCATGCAATTGACACCCGTTAGCCGGCCAGGATAGGAAATGATTCCCTGGTGGACGTTGCGTCACAGAACGCTGCGGCCGGGGGTAATGCCGCAGAACGTCGCCCGGGGGCGACGCACCGCCGTAGCACCTCCCGCGTGACCGCGCGGGTCCCCGTCATCCTGCGGACCGCCGCGGCCATCGCGGCGACCGCGGCCGTGGCCTGCGCCTGCGGCACCGCGTCCGCCTCCCGGCCGACCGCGCTCCGGTCGCCGTCGCGCGCCGCCACCGCATCGGCCACGCCGTCGCCGTCGGCCTCGCCCTCGCCCTCCCCGAAGCCGAGGCACCGGCACAAGGCGAGAGCGGCCGGCTCGCCGTCGGCCAACTCGGCGCCGCCGCCCGCGCGGTCGCAGCCGACCGGGCCGGTGGTGGCGGCCGGCTGCCAGGACACCTTCGTCCCCGCGTACTTCTACGCGAGCAGCGACTGGACGCAGGCCATCGGCACCCGGCCCAAGCCCGCCGTGATGTTCCTGAACGTGGACAGCGGCCCAGGAACCTCGCCCCAGTCCCACTTCCAGACGCTGACCAGGCAGGCGCAGGCCGCGGGCATCACGGTGCTCGGCTATTCGTCCACCGACTACGGCGACAAGCCGATCGCGTCGGTCGAGGCAGAGATCAACGACTACAAGTCCTGGTACGGGGTGAACGGCATTTTCCTGGACCTGACCCAGGGCACGTCCGGCGAGCTCTCCTACTACCAGCAGCTGGCCAATTACATCCGCGCGAACGTGCCGGGCGGCGTGGTCTGGCTGAACGTGGGCGCCTATCCGGTCCAGGCCTTCATGTCGGTGGCCAACACGGTGATGGTGTTCGAGGGGTCGTACTCTTCGTACGTGTCCGACCAGGTACCGGGCTGGGTGAGCCAGTACTCGCCGTCACACTTCGCCAACGTGCTCTACGCCACGCCCCAGCCGGACTTCGACCGCGCGGTCAACCTGTCCCGGACCCGCAGCCGGGCGGGCTTCCTGTTCGTGACCGACCTGCCCGGGTCGGGCAACCCGTACGGCGCCATGCCGAGCTACTGGTCGCAGGAGGCCGGCACCATCGGACACTGCTGAGTCCCGGCGCCCGCCGTCGCCGGCTGCTGACGCGGGGCCCCGGACTACTACTGAGTGCGGGCGGCGCCCTTCTGATAGGTATCAATCAGGCCGTTGACCAGCTGGTCGCGGCTCGCCCGGTACAACCCGGGCTCCTCTTTCTTCTTCCGCCCGCCCGGCCTCACGATCCGGACGATGGCCGTGTCCTCGCCGTGCGGGTGGATGAACGCGTTCTCCATCTGCAGCGTGCGCTGCCCGAAGCGGAACCACATGTCCGCGTCGGTTCGCAGCACCCGGCCCTCGGGGACCGGGCCGGGGAAGAGGAAGTCGCCCATCCGGCTGATCTCGCGGCGCAGCGTCCGCAGCGCGTAGGAGCGCGTTCCGGCCACGTTGTCGGACCGTTCCACGAGCAGGACCCAGCCGTCCCGGCCGTCGGACGGCACCTGGAAGCAGCTCTCGACGCCGGGCGGCGGGGTCCCCGGCGGCGGCTCGTACGGCACCTCGTTAAGATTCACCGCGCCTTCCACGCTGTCGGACACGGCCATCGTCACCACCATGCCGCTCAAGAGGCCCTTGCGGCGGAACCAGAAGCAAAGCTGGTAGAGCTCGCCCAGCTCGCCGGCCAGCGGCAGCTTGCCGTCCAGGCCGGCCGCGACCACGTCCTTCAGGCGCTCCCCCGGTCCGAGACTGAGCGTGCCGTCCCCGGTCAGGCGGTCGAGCGCGGCTTGCATGGCCCCGTTGCGCGCGGCCTCGTCCAGGCGCCGGAACGATGACGAGCTCTCGGGCCGGGGATCGAGCCCGCCTCGCGCCGGGTAGGCGCCGGTCACGGCCAGCACGGGCTCGGGATAGGTGCCCAGATCCACGTCGCAGTCGTCGCTGACCTGCGCCAGCAGGGCGGCATCTGGCTTGACCGGGCGACGTCCGAACATCCCGATGATTTTAGGCCTGAATGGCCGCTGCGCGACGATAACGAGCTATTTGCCTGGCCGGCGAGACTCGTCGAGGCCGGTCAGCAGCGCCTCGATCACCGTCATCGCTCGGCCGGCGTCCGGCGGCCGGTCGGCGATCACGTCCGCGTACGGAACCCCTCGCTGATCCGGACGATCGCATAGGCCAGCGTCGGGGTGTCCAGGCCGGTCCGGAACGTCCGCGGCCGGGCCCGTCCGCGCCGCGCAACCCCGGCTAGCCCGTCGCGCGCGGCCCGGCCGCCTCGGTCAGCAGGTCCAGCTCGTCGGCCAGGTAACCGGCCACGGCGTCGATGTCGGGGACGAGCTCGCGGCAGCCGGTCAGGCCGAAGTGCAGCTGACCGAGGTAACCGATCACGGTGATGTTCAGGCCCTGGCCGTCGGTGATCACCGACACCGGGTAATGGGCCAGCAGCTTGGCTCCGCACAGGTACACCGGCACGTTGGGGCCGGGAACGTTCGAAATGCACAGGTTGAACGGCGGCAGCCGGTGCAGCAGGCCGGTGGCGAAGACCACCCGCGCGGCGCGCGCGGTCAGCGCGGGCGGCGCGAAGTCGCTGATCTGGTCCACCAGCCCCTGCGGGATCGCCGCCTGCTGCGCCTTCGCGATCTTCGTGGCGGCGTGCACGATCTCCAGGCGCCGTTCGGGCTGCGCGGTGGCCGTGGGCAGGGTGGTCAGCATGGCCGACACCTTGTTGCCCAGCGCGCCCTGGCTGGACGGGTCGCGCACCGACACCGGGATCATCGCCACCAGCGGCGCCTGCGGCAGCGCGTCGTGCTCCGCCAGCCAGCGCCGCAGCGCGCCCGCGCACATCGCCATCACCACGTCGTTGACCGAGACGCCGAACGCGTTCTTCACCTGCTTGACCCGGCCGAGGTCCACGCTGCGGAATGCGACCCGGCGGTGCTGCGTGATCGGCCCGTTGAACGGGGTGGCCGGGGGCCGTCCGGCCGAGGTCGCGATAATGCCGCCGTCGCCGCGGTTCAGCCCGAGCAGCCCGCCGGCGAACGTGCCCACCGCCGGGGCCAGCGTGGGCAGCACCCGAACGAGCTGGTTGGCCAGGCGGACCGTCTGCACCGGCCGCCAGGCCAGCCGCGCGCCGGCCAGCGCCGCCAGCCCGGCCAGCGCCGCCGGGCCGGGCGGCCGGGCGGGCCGGAACGGCGCCGCGGCCGGCGGCTCGCGTCCCTCCGGGGTGAGGTCGAGCAGCACGGTCAGCAGTTCCGCGCCGGACACGCCGTCGATCGCGGCGTGGTGGATCTTGGTGTAGACCGCGGCCCTGCGCCGGGCCAGCCCGGTGATCAGGTAGATCTCCCACAGCGGGCGGCTGCGGTCCAGCGACCGGGCGTGCAGCCGGGCGACCTGCTCGGTGAGCTGGGCATCCGAGCCCGGGCGGGGCAGCGCGAGCTCGCGGATGTGGTACTCGATGTCGAAGTCCGGGTCGTCGACCCAGTACGGCTGGTCGAGGCCGAGCGGAACGTTCTGCAGTTTGCGCCGGAGCACGGGGACCAGCGGCAGCCGCTCCCCCAGCACGTCGGTCAGCCGGCCCAGCGTCAGCGGCTCAGGCGCGTCGCGCGGATCCAGGATGCACACTCCGCCCACGTGGCCGGTGGCGTTGGCCGTCTCGAGCGCCAGGAAGGCCGCGTCCAGGCCGGTGAGCTGCTGCATGGCCATCCGTCCCGATCAGCGGCCGGGGTAGAGCAGTCGCGCCGCCGGCGGCGGGCGGAACCGGCGCCAGCGGCCGGCCGGGACCGCCAGCCGGTCGGCGATCAGCCAGAGCGTGGCCGGGTCCACGCCGAAGCCCAGGTGGCCGCAGCGGACCTCGACGTTCTCGTGCCGGTCGGTTTCCGGCTCGGTGCAGGCCGCCCGCGACACGATGCCGTCCCACCGGGAGAACACGGCGGTCGTGGGCACCGCGAGCGGCCGGGCCCGCTGCTCGGGCGTGGGCAGCCGGCCCTCGGCGTGCCGGCGGGCCTGGCGCTGGTAGACGCGGTGGGCGCGGCTGGACCGCGAGTCGGTCAGCGCGAACGGGCTGGCCAGCGTGATCACCTGGCGGGTGATCTCCGGCTGGTCCCGCGCCAGTTCCCTGGCGTAGACGCCGCCCAGGCTCCAGCCGATCAGCGAGACCGGGCCGCCGGTGTCGGCCGCCAGCGCGGTCAGCGAGCGTGGCAGCTCGTCCAGCACCCGGTCGGTCGGCCCGAGGTTGCGGTCCAGGTCCCAGCCGCGCACCGCGTAGCCCATCCGGTCCAGGTACCAGCGGAGCACCGCGGTGCTGGAGTCAGAGGCCAGGAACCCGGGCAGAACCATGACGCCGTGGCCGTCGCCGCGCGGCGCGGTCAGCAGCCACGGAGCGGCCAGCCCCAGGCCGGCGAACTGGGCCAGCCCGCGGGCGGGCTCGGAGAGGTACAGCCCGATCCATGGTCGCGCCGCCGGGCCGTCGCCGGCCCCGCCGGCCGCCACTCTCGGATCCCCGATAACGGACATCGCTGCACTCCTGTCACTTCGTCACCTCATCCCCGGCAACGCAGTGATACATCTTCAGTGTATGTCTCAGGTCCCGCGGCGGCGATCCCCGTGCCCACGTATCCCATCAATCAAAGATCAACTCGACTTATTATTCGAAACCGTTCCACAAACCGGGTCATACCGGACTGGCTAACGACGGATTCGAATACAAAGTCGGAATGATCATGCTCCTGCCCCGGCCAGAGACGCCGATTCCGGCGCGACCGTGACCAACCGGCGCAGTGTTCACAATCTTGCCGGCAGAGCCGCCGGCATGCTTGACTTGATCGGGCAGGATGCAGCACGCCGCCCTGGGAGCTGGTGGAACATGGGACTCGAGCGGCTACTCGACCCCACCGGCGACGACGGCCGGGTCACCGACACCACCCTGGCCCCCCGGCCGGGCCGCCTGCGCGGGCTGACCGTCGGCCTGCTCGAGAACACCAAGCCGAACGCCGCGGCGCTGCTGACGGCCGTCGCCGCCGAGCTCAAGCGCCGCCACGGGGTGCGGGCGTCGATCCTGTACACCAAGAGCTACTTCGGCACGCCGGTCGAGGAGAGCCTGATCCAGCGCATCCTGCACAACTGCGACTTCGCGGTGGCAGGCATCGGTGATTGAGGCTCGTGCAGCGCGGCCAGTTTGGCCGATGGGATCCTGCTCGAGCGGGCCGGGGTGCCCGCCGTGAGCATCTGCACGGACAGCTTCGTGATCCCGGCGCGGGCCATGGCGAAGGTCTACGGCTTCCCCGGGTACGAGTTCGTGACCGTGCCGCACCCGCTGGCCAGCCTGGACCAGGCGCAGCTCGAGGAACTGGCCGCCGGCGTGCTGCCCGCCATGCTGCGGATCCTCGGCCCGGAGTCCTGAGTGGCCGCCGCCGCAGGCACTGACCAGGCCCCGCGGGCCGACCTGCCGCTGGCCGACGCGACCGAGATCCGCCGCGCCATGGAGTACTACGCCGAGCGCGACTGGACCGACGGCCTGCCCGTGGTCCCGGTCACCGAGTCGTACCTGGCCGAGTTCCTGGCCCAGACGCGCCGCGACCCGGACGAGGTCGTGCTCTCGATGCCGCACCTGAACCGGCAGTGCACGGTGCGGCTGGCGGCCATCAACGCCGCGCTGGCCGGCTGCCGGCCGGAGTACTTCCCGGTCGTCCTGGCCGCCTGGGACTCGCTGCGGGCCGAGGGGTACGCCGGACGCGCGATCTGGCAGAGCACGACCGGGACCGCACCCTTCCTGCTGGTCAACGGGCCGGTCCGGCGGCGGATCGGCATGAACGCCGCCGGGAACGTGTTCGGCTCGGGGTTCCGGGCCAACGCGACGATCGGCCGGGCCATCCGGCTGACCGCGATCAACACGTTCGGCCTGCGCCCGCACCAGCTCGACCAGGCCACCCAGGGCACCCCGGCCAAGTGCACCGCGTGCGTCGCCGAGAACGAGGAAGAGAGCCCGTGGCCGCCGCTGCACGCCGACCACGGCCTGGACCCGTCCGACAGCGCGGTGACCGCCATGATCATCCGGTCCTGCCTGCACATCGAGGCCCGGCACACCACGGTGCCCGAGCAGCTCGCGCTGGACCTGGCGGGCACGATCTCGCGGACCGGGGCGCTGATCCACGAGACGACCAGCGCGCTCGTGGTGCTCGGCCCGGAGCACGCGCGGCTTTTCGGCCACGCCGGCTGGGGCAAGGCCGACCTGAGCCGGTTCATCTACGACCACGCGGTGCGCACCCGCGCCGAGCTCGCGGCGGTGGGCAAGGACGCGATCGCGCGGCAGACCCGCTGGCGGGTGCCGGCCGATCACCCGGACGCTGTGCCGGACCGGGCGGAGGCCGAAGGGAACCGGGACGATGACGTCCGGGTACTGAACTCCCCCGGCGCCGTCCTGGTCGCGGTGGCCGGCGCGAACAACGCGGGCGTCTCCGCGGTCATCGAGACGTTCGGGCCGCGCGGCGGCCCGCCGGCGGTGGTCCGGGTCGAGGACGAGAGGGGCACGACATGAACGACGGCACCGGGGCAGTCGACGCCGCGCTGCAGGAATTCCGCGACATGCTGGCCGCCGACGGCTACCGGCTGAACTGGTCGGTGACCGGGCCGGAGCGGGTGCTGATCCAGATCGAGGCGGGCCCGGAGGCGTGCGCGGACTGCCTGGTCCCGCTCCCGATCATCGAGGGCATCATGACCGACGCGCTCGCGCCGACCAGCTACACCCTCGACCGGGTGATCCTCCCGGCCGGCGAGGCCCACCCCGCGGCCGAGTGATGCCGGACCCGGCGGCGATCAGCGAGCCGGCCCGGGCCACGCCGGTGCATGGCGAGTTCGACGTGGTCGTGGTCGGCGGCGGGCCGGCCGGGCTCATGGCGGCGGCCGCCGCGGCGCGCTCCGGGCGGTCCGTCCTTCTCCTCGAGCGCTACGGCTTCCTCGGCGGCGCGGGCACGGCCGGGGGGCTGAGCACGTTCTGCGGCCTGCATGCCCGGGTGCACGGCGAGGACCGGCAGGTCATCCACGGCCTGGCCGACGAGCTGCTGGACCGGCTGGACAAGCTGGACGGGCTGTCCCGGCCGCCCGGCGCCGGGCGCGGTTCAGCCCGGCGACTCCCCCGGCCGGCTGCGGCTGGCTGTCGGTCTACGCCCGCTCGGTCGGCTCACTGCGCCGCGGCGCCACCCTCGGCGGCTAACGCGATACTTACGGACAGCCGGGCCGGATTTGGACGCCCCTCTGGGCAGGGCCGGCGGACCGAAACGCGCCTGCCATCCCGAACCACTTCACGCGGCACCCAGCCAACCCGAAGAGAATCGGATACAGCACACATAACCGGCGGCCGCGAGCCGCTGTCCTGGCCCGGCGATAAGTGTCGACGGACCGTCGCGGCGCAAACAGCAGCAGCGATGGTGCCATCCACCCTGAAAACCCCGCCCTTCCGAAACTCCGGGACGAGGATGGCCAGCTGATCGTCGCTAGACCATCAGGATCAGCAGATAGCCCATGACCACGGCCATGGCGATGTGACAGCCCGCCTCCAGCCGGGGAGACAGCGGCACCGGGCGGTCGAGGACTGCGACGCCGGGCGCGGAACCGCCGGGTGCGGAACCGCCTGGTGCGGAACCGCCTGGTGCGGAACCGCCGGGTGCGGCGTCGAGCTCACCGGCGGCCGTCGCCAGCACAAGCGGCGGCGCGGCCCGCCACGCCCGGACGGTTGCGATCCCCGGCAGCTGGTCCAGGACCCACACGGCATAGCCGAACATAAACAGCGCCAGGACCAGGGCGCCGAGCGGGAAGCGCGCGCCCGTCCCCAGCCCGCCCATCGCCGTGCCGCCCATCGCCGGCCCGCCGGCCGCCGCGCCGCCGGCCGCCGCGCCCCGCGCCGGAACCGCCGCGCCCATGTAGATCATGGCCACCGCCATGACTAGGTGCGGCAGGTAGTGCGCTAGCGCGATCCGGGCGCTGGCCGCCAGCCGGCCCACCCTGACGATCCGCCAGGCGAGCCAGGCGGCGGCCACGCCGAAGACCCACGCCCAGGTCACGTCGGGGACCGGGCTGAGTCTGGGCACCAGCATGGCGGCCATGCCCACGCCCATGACGCCGTGCACCAGATCCACGCCGACGTCGGTCGGGCGCCGCCGCGCCCGCGCGACGACCAGCCGGCCCAGGCAGTACCCGGAGACCACGAGAGTGATCACGGCGAGGAGATCGGACAGCCAGGCCGGGCCGCCCATGGTCACGTCACCGTCCTTCCCGGGCCGGGGCCGCGGGCTGAGCGGGAGCGCGGGCCGGGGGCTGAGCGGGAGCGCGGGCCGTGGCCCGGGCCGGCCAGTAGGCCAGCGCGAGCAGCGCCAGCAGCGGCCCGGAGCCCGGGTCGGTCCCGGTCCCGGTAAAGATCTCACCCAGGGCCTGCCCGAACACCCAGATCAGCGCGGACACGATGACGGCGGCGACCAGCGTGGCGCGGGCCGCGCGGGGCGGCAGGAACACGCCGATGCCGATGACGGCCAGCACGACCGCGAGCACCACGGAGGCCGCCAGGCCCTGGTGGGCGACCAGGCCGGCCGCGCCGTTGTCCAGGCCCGCCAGCCAGCCCGGCGCGCCGTCCGCCATGCCGGAGATCATGTCGTGCAGCGCCTGCGGCGCGCGGTTGGAGGGCGTCAGGCTGAAGTAGGCCATGCTGGCCCACAGCACGAGCCACAGCGCCCGTCCGGCGCGCGCGCCGACCGCCCGCGCGGCCACGAACGGGGCCGGCGTTCCGCCCCGGTCCGCGGGCCAGAGCAGGACGGCCAGCAGCGCGTAAATGATCACGGCGCCGGGCGCGCCGCTGACCGGGCTGGCCGCCGAGTTCAGCACCTCGCCCAGCCCCTCGCCCAGCCACCACACCGCGAGCGCCCAGGCAATGGAGGCGGCCAGGGCGGGCTTGAGCGTCGGCCGCCAGGCGATCCCGAGGGCCAGCAGCAGCTGGATGGTGGCGAATGCGGCGTTGGCCGGCACCGGGTGGTGCTCGATGATGCCCGCCGACCAGGTGATCGGGCGGGCGATGATGGCGGGGTTCCCGGCGGCGCTGGCCGCGAGCATCTGGCCGAACGCCTTGGTGAACATCCAGGACTGGTACTGCAGGATGGCGTCGAGCAACCACGCCGCGGCCAGCCCCAGCTGCAGCGCCCGCCGGGCGTCCGGCATGCTCCAGGACCCGCAGGCGGCGTCGTACCCGCCGAGAACCGGAGTCCTTCCCGCGGACGCCATGTCGCTCATACGTCCCCCCGCCGCAGGTTTGGGCTGACCTAGAAGAGACGTTAACTTGGCCCGCCGTTAACCGCTAAACCCCTAGGCGGTATCAAGCAAAACCGCGCAGGCGCAGGTGAAATACCGGCGGAGGAACTAAAACCCGCAGGGGATCCGTGACGGCGGACGCGTCAGACGGGGACGCCCGCGACGGCGAGCGCCTGCAGCGCCTCGATCACGCTCGACAGGTGCTCGTGCATGGCGCGCTGCGCGGCCTGCGGATCGCGCGCGGCGATGGCCATCACGATCGCCTCGTGCTGCGGCAGCGAGACGGCGGGCCGGTTTCCGCCGAGCGAGAGGATGAAGTGGTGGCGGACCATCTGGTCGTGCAGCTGGTTCAGCATCCGGGCCGAGACCTGATGCTCGGCGATGTCGCGGATCGCGCCGTGCAGCTGGGTGTTCAGGTCGATGTAGCGCAGCAGCTCGGACCGGTCCACCGCGGCCACCATGTCCGCGATGATGGCGCGCAGCTCGTCCGCCTGGGCGTCGGTGACCCGCTCCGCGGCCCGGTAGGCCGCGTGGCCCTCCAGCAGCCGGCGGATCTCGGTGATCTCGATGGCCTCGTCGAGCGAGATGTTGCGCACCCGGGCGCCGCGGTTGGGCAGGAACTCCACCAGTCCGCGGGACGAGAGCTCTTGCAGCGCCGCCCGCGCAATGAACCGCGTGGTGTCGAAGCGCTCGCACAGGTCGGCCTCGATCAGCCGCTGGTTCGGCGCGTACTCGCCGCGCACGATCGCCGCGCGGACGGCCTCGACGACGGCGAGCTTCGGGTCGCCTGGCACCTCGCGCGTCCCCTCGCTTGTTCCGGCTCGGCTCGTTGCTGACGAAAATGTCAGCAACGCATCCTACGCCAGCAGGTGCTCGACGGCGATCGGCAGCTCCCGGGGCCGGTAGCCGGTGGCGTGGTACACGGCGTTGGCGATGGCCGCGCCGGAGCCGACCTGCCCGATCTCTCCGACGCCTTTGACGCCGAGCGGGCTCACGACCTCGTCGGTGACCTCGATCAGCTCGACGTCCACCTCGGGCGCGTCGGCGTTGACCGGGACCAGGTAGTCGCCCAGGCTCGTGTTGGCCCACCGGCCGAGATTGGTGTCCATATGCGTGCCCTCGAGCAGGGCCTGGCCCATGCCCCAGAGCATGCCGCCCATGAGCTGGCTGCGGGCGGTCCTGGGGTTGAGCACCCGGCCCGGGGCGAAGGCACCGGTCAGGTTCCTGACCCGGACCAGCCCGAGGTCGGCGTCGACCGCCACCCGGGCGAACTGGGCGCCGAACGTCAGCAGTCCGTACGGCGTGTCCAGCGGGGGCGGGTCCCAGCTGCCGATGGCCTCGGCGTCGTTCATGAAATGGCGGTGCATCAGGTCGCCGTAGCTCTCCCCGGTGCCGTCGCCCGCGCGCAACGTCATCCAGCCCCCGCTCACCACCACGCGGGACGGGTCGGCGCCATGCAGCGGGGAGTCGCTGTCCCCGACCGCCAGCTCGATCATCTGGTCGCGCAGGGCGGTGGCCGCGTTGTGTACCGCGGCGCTGACCATCATCGCGCCGTTCGAGCCGACCGGGGATCCGGCCGTCGGCAGGTCGGTGTCGCCGAACTCGAACCGCACGTCGTCCAGGTCGAGGCCGAGTCCGTCCGCGGCCACCTGCGTCATCACCGTGGCCATCCCGGTGCCGAACTCCTGCGTGGCGGTCTGCATGATCGCGGTGCCGTCCGCGTACATGTGCGCCCGGGCGCGCTGGGTGTGCATGAAGAACGCGACCGGGTAGCCCGCCGCGGCCATGCCCTCGCCGATCAGCCAGTTGCCCTCGCGCCGCGACCGCGGCAGTGGGTCGCGTCCCGCCCAGCCGAACCGTTGCGCCCCGCGCTCGAGGCATTCCCGCAGCCCGTAGCTGGACCACGGATGGCCGGTCCCCGGGTCGACCTCGGTGAGGTTGCGCATCCGCAGCTCGATCGGGTCGATGCCGAGCTCGCTGGCCAGCTCGTCCATCGCGCACTCCAGCGTGAACACGCCAACTGCCTCGCCCGGGCCGCGGGTGAACGTCGGCGTCATCGTGTTGCCGTGGATCAGGTGGTGCACGCCCTCGTGGTTGGCGCAGGCGTACAACTGCGAGGAGGCGCCGAACGCGGGCTCGGCCCAGTCGTCGAACGGGGAGGTGACCGACGTCTTGTGGTGGCGGATCGCGGTCAGCCGGCCATCGCGGCCGGCCCCGAGCTCGATCCGCTGTTCCTGCTGTTCGCGGTGCCCGCAGGCGGTGAACATCTGGCCGCGGGTCACGGTCAGCCGCACCGGCCGGCGGACGTACTGGGCGGCCAGCGCGGCCAGCGTCACGTGCGGCCAGACCATCGCCTTGCAGCCGAACGCGCCGCCGACAAACTGCGTCAGCACCCGGACCTTGGACAGCGACATCCCGAGCAGTGCGGCCACGGTGAGCTGCACCGCCTTGATCCCCTGGCATGAGTCGTACAGCGTGAGCTGGTCGCCGTCCCAGGCCGCGGTGGTGGTGAGCATCTCGATCGGGTTGTGGTGGTTGGCCGCGAACGTGAACGCCGCGTCGACCTTCACGTCGGCGGCCGCGAGCGCCCGGCCGGGGTCGCCGCGCCGCACCTGTCCCGGGATGAAGCCGCCGAAGATCTTGTCGGGGATAAAGGCCTGGCCGCGGCCCTGGTCAATCGAGGTGAGCGACGGCGTCTCGGCGTAGCTGACCTGTACCAGCGAGGCCGCGTGCTGGGCCCGCTCCAGGGTGTCGGCGACCACGATCGCGACCGGCTGGCCCGCGTAGTGCACGGCCTCCTCCTGCATCGGGAAGAAGGTCTCGCCCGGTGCCGGGCCGCCCATGAGCGAGGGAATCAGCGGCGGCTGGTTCACCTTCGGCGTGTTGCGGTGGGTCATGATCCCGGCCACGCCCTCGGCCCGCTCCGCCACCGAGGTGTCGATCGAGATCACCCGGCCGCTCGCGATCTCGGCCCCGACGATCTCGGCGTAGGCCAGGTCGGGCAGCGTGATCTCGCCCGAGTAGCGCGCGCAGCCCTTGACCTTGGCCGGGCCGTCGACCCGGCGGACGTCCTGCCCGATCGCCCCGCTCATCGCCTGTCCCCTCGCCCGTCCCCTCGCTCGTGGCCGTCCGCTCGTCCGTCCCCTCGGGCATCCTCGTTCGTAACCGTCGCGAGTCCCCTGACGATCGCGCGCCGGGCGAGCTCGACCTTGAACGCGTTCAGCGGCCTGGTGGTGGCCATGGCCAGCTCCTGGCCGGCCGCCTCGGCAAAGCTGGCTTCCTCCGCCGGCCGGCCGAGCAGGCTCTGCTCGGCGCGGCGCGCCCGCCACGGCACGGTGCCGACCCCGCCGAGGGCCAGCCGCACGTCGGCGATCGCGCCGTCCTCGACCCGCGCCGCGACGGCGACGGATACCAGAGCGAACTCGTACGACTCGCGGTCCCGGAACTTCAGGTACACCGACTGGCGGGCGATCGGGGTGGCCGGCACCTCGATCGCGACGATCAGCTCGCCGTGGTCGAGCGGGTGCTCGACCTCGGGGGTGTCGCCGGGCAGCAGGAAGAAGTCGTCGATGCCGATGGCCCGCTCGCCGCCCGGGCCGCGGGTGTGCACCACGGCGTCCAGCGCGACCAGGGCCACGGCGACGTCGGAGGGGTGGGTGGCGATGCACCAGTCGCTGGCGCCGAGGATCGCGTGCCCGCGGTTGAACCCGTTCAGCGCGGCGCAGCCGCTGCCCGGGTCCCGCTTGTTGCACGGCGACGTGGCGTCGCGGAAGTAGCCGCACCGGACGCGCTGACACATGTTGCCGCCCATGGTGGCCATGTTCCGCAGCTGCGCCGAGGCGCCGAGCAGCAGCGCCTGCGAGATCATCGGGAACGCGCGGATCAC
>Ga0307474_10001811_pt1 | contig 15438 bp, 12 predicted proteins | sample atmos_gasesECM1C_2_FD_203312 | JGI IMG/M metagenome (GOLD analysis project Ga0307474, IMG submission 203312) | Hardwood forest soil microbial communities from Morgan-Monroe State Forest, Indiana, United States - atmos_gasesECM1C_05 | ecosystem: Environmental > Terrestrial > Soil > Temperate... | reverse complement strand
CGCGTTTAGGATGGGGCACCCGGCCAGAAACGCTGGCATTTGGAATTCGAACGAAACAGACCAAAACGGCGCGCACCCCAGGAGATTGTTCCCCTGAGGTGCGTTTGCCAATCAAACTGCTGTGCATGTGAAGCAGCGCAGCTTTAGCGGTGCCCGCCCTTGCCGCCGCCAGAGCCGCCGGACCCGTGTGACGCGGACCCGCCGCCGGATCTGGAGCTGTGATCGGCCGGAATTGGCCTGCTTACAGCAGGCGTGGCAGGCCGCCCATGATTCTGCGCCGCATACTGGCCGCGCATTCCGCCGTAGGTCTGCTCGTGCTGCACCTGCGTATTCATCCTCGGAGCAGTTGGCTCGTGCGCCGCCGCTCCCTCTGAAGGCTGCGCGCGATATTGCACGCCGCCTCCGCCGCGGTAGCTGGGGCGCGAGTCGTTGCCGGGCCGGTTGTTGTTGTAGTTATTGTTCCCGCGATTGCCGGCATTGTAATTTCCGCGATTTCCGGCGTTGTAGTTGTATGTGTTGTGGACCGTGCGCACGTTGATGTGGTTGTACGCGCGGTTGTAGAAGAAACGGCCGCCGTTCCAGTAGCCGCCCTCATAGCCGAAGCCAACGTAGCCGAAGCCATAGTTGATGCCGCCGTAGAAGCCGATGTGCAGGCCCCAATGACCGGGATAGAAGAGATAGCGGCCACCGTAAAAGCCCCAGTAGCCCGGCGTCCAAAGCGCTGCTGAGTAGGGAGGCTCGACCCACGCTCCCGGCACCCAGTAGTAGCCATCAGGTCCCCAGGCCCAGTAGCCGGGAGTCCAGATGTAGCCGTCTGCTGGCGCAGGGGGCTGTTCGTAATCGGGAAGCGCCGGCGGAGCCTCTGTTGCCTGCTGAGTTGGCATCTCAGCGTAGCCTCCTGAATCGTCGGGGCCCTGCCCTGGCGCGGCTGATTGGTCTGGCGGAGGAGCTTCAGTTGTGTAGGACGGTCCGCTGGGTGCCTGATTGACGGCGGCGGGATCGGGGCCTTGATCGGCAGGGTTTTGATCGGGTGCGCCCTGGTCAGGTGGCGGCGGCGCCTGGTCTTGAGCGACCGCGACGGCGGCGCTGACAGTGGGAATCAACCCTTGGTGATTGACCGCGACACAAAGAAAAGCCGCAACGGCAATTGAAAGCGCAACTGCAAATCGAGGAATTCGGTTCATCTTGCCCTCCAGGTGATCGGATGCATCCCGTGGTCACTGAGTCTAACGCGCCGCACTGACCATCGGCTATCGCCCTTGGATTAGTAAACACGGTTTGGCGCAATTAGTGGCGGGCGGGGTCGGTGCGGACTTGCCGCGACTGGTGGCTGGCAGCGTGGCGAGGGCGCGCGGATTCAGGCGGCATCCGCGGATGTTGCCGCGGATGCCCTGTGGAACGCAACTAATTAGGGTGTTTGTCTTTGTCTTGCGGAGGCGCAGCGTGCTGTTGCGGCTGCGGAGCCGCTTGGCGTTGTGGCGGCGCTTGCCGTTGCTGCGGTTGTGGAGCTGCCTGACGTTGTGGCGGCGCTTGACGTTCCGGAGCTGCCGGGCGTGCTTGAGGCTGCGGCGCTGCCTCGCGCTGCGGTTGTGGGGTTGCTTCACGTTGTGGCTGTGGCGGAGCTTGACGTTGTGGCGGCGCTTGACGTTCTGGAGCTACCGGACGTGCTTGAGGCTGTGGGGGAGCTTGACGTTGTGGTTGCGGGGCGGACTCGCGCTGCGGTTGCGGAGTTGCTTGACGTTGCGGTTGTGGAGTTGCTTCGCGTTGTGGTTGCGGTGTTGCTTGGCGTTGCGGTTGCGGGGCAGCTTGACGTTGTGCCGGTTGCGGAGCCGCCTCGCGTGGCTGATGTTGTGGCGTGGCCTCGCGCTGCGGCCCAGGCTGGTTTCCCTGACGCTGCGCTGGTTGTGGATTTGCCTGGCGTTGGTCCGGTTGCGGAGTTGCTTCGCGTTGTGGCTGAGACGCCGGCTGATTTGCTTGCCGTTGTGCCGGTTGCGTAGCCCCCTGGCGTTGTTGTTGTTGCTGCACTTCTCGATTTGTGGTCCGCAACGCCGGTGGAGCTTGCACGTTGTGATCGGCCGCGAGAGGCTTGTTGACGGCCACAAGAGCCGGACGGCCATGATTCGCATTGGCAAATTGGCCACGGTTGGTGGCGGCAGTGCGCTGATTCTGCACTTGCGCCTGCATGGGCGCAGTGTGCGGCTGATGCATTGCCGCCAGCTCCGCCGGCCGCGCTGGCGCCCGGAGACCGCCCGAGCCTCCGTTGTAACTCACGTGAGAGTTGTTGTTGTACGTGACGCGGCGGTTATAGACGTTGTGCACCACAGAGATGTTGATGTTGTTGACTGAGCGGTTGTAGTTGAAGTGGCCTCCGCCCCAGTAACCGCCCTCGTAGCCGTAGCCACCGTAACCAAAGCCGTAATTGATGCCGCCATAGTAGCCGACGTACTGGCCCCAGTAGCCGGGGTAAAAGCCGTATGAGTTATTCCAGTATCCCCAGTAGCCGGGGGTCCAGAGCGCGCCCTCGTAGGGAGCCTCAACCCATGCGCCGGGCACCCAGAAATAGCCGTCGGGAGACCAGGCCCAATAGCCGGGAGTCCATATATAACCGTCGCCTGGATCCTCTGGCTGGTCGTAGACGAGCAAAGGCGGAGGCGGTTGGTCGGCGGTATATTCCGGCTGCTCTCCGTAGCCCGGATCGTAGGAAGATTGGTCAGAATATTGGCCCGACGGGGGGTAAGGAGCGCTGCCTTGGTCAGGCGGCGGTGGGTTTTGCTGGTAGTTCTGCGCGGAACCGCCTGAGTTGTCAGGAGCGGGGGGCAGGTTAGCTGATGCCGGATCGGAAGACTGGCCCTGCGAGTCCGCGATGCTGTTATCTGGCGGGACCGGCGCTGAATTATTGCGGCAACCGGTTATAGAAAGCGCGACGGCCAGAGGAAACAGGATGACTGGTGCAATTCGAAGAAGACGTCTCATTTTTACTCCCACTAAGCTTGGATGCTATGGGGGCGCATGGGGGCAAATCTGACCTCTATTGACCATTTCTGTTGACCCGTCTGGCTGGCTTTGACCATCTGGCCGGCGCGGGCTGATCTAAATGTTGGTTGATCTCAATAGCGGGTTTTAGCGGCGGACTTTAGTGGCGGGTTTTAGTGACGGACGGCGGAAGACGCGGACTTGCCGCGATTGTTGGCTGGCGGCGTGGTCACCGGGCGGCGATCGGGCTGTGCGTTTGTGAGTTGCTGGCAGATGGCCGAATCCTGCCCGCGGGCGAGACCCTGGACAACATTTTGTCCGCGACACAGCTTCTGCTCCATGGCAACGGCATCGTCTCTCGTCAACTCTATCGTGCGCTCCATGCCGGTTTGCGAGTCGACATCGTAGCGGAAAAGCGTATTGCTGGGAGGTTTCTGTTTGCCGTAGTCGAAGTGGTTCCAGGTGGACAGAAATGCGCGGCCGTCGGGTCCGGCCATCACGGCGTAGACCTGCGTCCAGGCAATTCCGCTCGCGCCACTCGGCCCGGCGGCATTCCAGACGAGAACTCCCTGGCCGCCGCGGACCCAGCGCGCCGCCCACATGTGGTGCGCGATGTCGTAATGAAGCGCAGTAAAGTACGAGCTGGCCGCGCAGTCGTGGCAGTTGTCGTAGAGGATGGTCAAATCTTCTGGCGCGCCATCGGCGAAATGCTCCAAGTCAAACCAGCGCAGGTTCACGCCGGTGATTAATGGAGCGACTACGTGGCTGGTGAGCGAAACGTTCCAGATGGTGAAGGAGTCGTCGCCGGGCGGCGATTGCGGGCTTGGTCGATCGGCGGTAACGACCAGTGCTGCATCGTAAACCAAACCAATCTCGCGGATCGCAGTCCACTTCTCAACCGTCAGCGAACGCGTGATCCAGGCAACGATGTTCTGATCATTGGGATCGTGAAAGTCCATCCAGCGAAAGTCGCCGGAGGTTTGCTGCGCGCCAAGGGGGAAAACAAAAGCCAGCGCAGCGGCAGCAATAATGAGGCGACTGGGGAGGCCAACCCGCATGGTTTTAGATATAGCAGAGCCGGGCGAGAAGAGGCACGGAGCGGACGCGCGGAGCAAGGCCACTAACGACCGAGCCGGATTATTTTTGTGCGGGCGCGGTCGGCGCAGCTTTGATGCGCTTCGCGAAATCCGGCGGAAGCGCGTCTTCAGCCGCAACGCTGGTCACGAGCGCATCCCAGCCTTCGTCGGCGCCGTGGAATTTTACGTATTTGTCTTTGCAATACGCCACCATGCTGGCTGCATCCTGTGGGATGGTGGCGGCCTGGGCGAGATGGATTGCCCGAGCGCAGTACCAAAAACCGCCGGCATCGAGCGGCGTCGATTCCAGATCCGCGACGGCCAGCTGGTAAGTGTCCTGCACGTTGGTCGGGTCCATTCCGTAGGCGCGCGTGAGCCACTCACGAGCCTGTGAGTAGTTCTTCTGCTCAACCGCGCAAAAACCTTCCGCGCCGGTAAAGATATCGTTGAGGAGCTTGCTCACCGTCACATAATCACCCTCGGACATATCGGCCGGCTGGCGCCACATTGGCACCTCGAGCATTCCCCCTGAAGCATCGACGCACATCTCGTTGAGCGCGGCATTGTCACCCTGCGCGGCGCTGATGCGATCGAGCGCGACCACAATTCCCAGCGCGCGAATATTTCCGGGGTCGGCCGCGAGCAGGCGTCTGGCGACTTTTGTCACATGGGCTGAATCGCCCGCGGCTTGATAAGCCGCCATCTCCTGCTCCAGCGCATCGCCGAGGACCATGCTCTTTGGGTACTGCTGAACAAAAGCCTCAAGCGCCTCGGCGCGCGCGGTCGCGTCTTGCGTGCTGACTGCCGCGTTGTACGCGGCGTATTCGGCGGGATCCTGTATGGTCTTTTGGCCGGCGGGAGGAGGTTGTTGCGCATGAGCGGCGATCACGTTTGCGGCGATGTTGACGGCGAGGATCAGGCCGAACATCGCGAGCGTGCGCCGATTCGTTTTCAAGTAGCAAAACACAAAGGAAGAGTAGCACAGAGAATCAGGACGATTCGACTCAGGAAGCCACAACTACAGCCCGAGTTTCGCCCACATCGCGTCGACCTTGGCCTTTGTCGCGCGGTCCATTTCGATCATTGCCGGCCACGGGCGATTGAAACCTTCAGCCTTCCACTTGCGCGTGGCGTCGATGCCCATTTTCGAACCGTAGTTGGGCAGGCGGCTCGCGTGATCGAGCGAATCCACGGGACCTAGCGTGAACTGAATGTCGCGCTCGGGATCGATGTTGTTGGCCACGCGCAGAACGACCTCGGCAATATTTTGCACATCGCAATCCTCGTCGACCACGATGATGCACTTGGTGAACATGGCCTGGCCGAGCGACCAGATGGCGTTCATCACCTTGCGCGCCTGGCCGGGATAACTTTTCTTGATCGAAACGATCATCAGATTGTGAAAGACGGCCTCGACGGGCAGATGAATGTCGACCAGCTCGGGGATGGTCAACTTCATCGCGGGTAGAAAGATGCGCTCGACAGCTTTGCCCATCCACGCGTCCTCCATCGGCGGCTTGCCGACAATGGTCGCGGCGTAGATGGGGTCTTTGCGATGAGTAATGCAGGTGACATGGAAGACCGGGTATTCGTCTTCGAGCGTGTAGAAGCCGGTGTGGTCGCCGAACGGGCCTTCGGCGCGCAACTCGCCCAGTTCCACGTAGCCCTCGAGAATTATCTCTGCGTTGGCCGGCACTTCGAGGTCGACAGTTTCGCACTTCACAATTTCGACAGGCTTGCCACGCAAGAATCCGGCAATGAGAAACTCCTCGACCTCGGGCGGTGCGGGCACGATTGCCGCGAAGGTGGTTGCGGGATCGGTACCGATGGCGACGGCAACTTCGAGACGCGAGCCTTTCAATTTGCCAAACGAAATCTGCGGCGTGCCCGCAAGCGCGCCGTCGGGTATCGTGACTGCGCCGCCGGCCGACTCGGCCATCATCGCGACGCGCGCGCTTGATGCGCTGAGAGCCGAGTCCGCTTCTGCGCCAGCAGAGGCCGCGTTGCGCAGCGTTTCGCGATAGTGCTCGGCAGCAACTTTCTGGCGCTGCCAGTGCATGCCCGTGGTCTGGCCGTCGTAGACCTGCATGCGATACATGCCGATGTTGCGCTTGCCTGTTTTTGGATCGCGTGTGTGCACGCAGGGGAGCGTGATGAAGCGACCGCCGTCGTGGGGCCAGCATTTGAGAATCGGAAAATAGTTGAGGTCGAAGTCCTTGAGGCGAATGATCTCTTTGCAGGGCGCGTCTTTGGCGCTCACGGTTTTGGGAAAGGCACTCGTGAGTGCGCCCAACTGTGGCAGCATTTTCAGCTTGTCAAACAGGCCCTCGGGTGCCTTCACATTCATCAGGCCAGTAATGCGATCTGCGATTTCATCAAAACTCGTAACGCTAAGCGCCAATGCCATACGACGCTCACTACCGAATTGGTTGATGAGAACCTTGTGACCAGGATGGCCCTTAACGTTTTCAAACAGCAGGGCCGGTCCGCCGGGAGCGTATTTGTGTTTCGTGACGGCCGTTCCATCCATTTCGCACTCTTCGCGGAAAGGCTGCGAGCGTGACCCGATTTTCGACACGCGATCCGTAATTTCGGTAATTTCAAGCTCCGGCGAAATCTCTTCGCGGATGCGCTTGAGCTCGCCGTGTTTTTCCAGAGTCTTGATCCAGTCGCGCAGATCGTCGTAGGCCAAAGTCGTGCTCCGAACGGTGGTTACCGTTCCTCAACCATGTTACGGCAGGAATCAGAGTCTAGAGAACAAAGACCAGGGATCAGGAATGACGTTCCGGTTTTGCCTCGTGCATCAAACTATGCGATGCTCGCCTTGAACTCTAGTCTGGAGCAGAGGAGACTCCCCCATGAACACTTCCCGCGCCCGCGCCGAATCGCGCAAATACCACAACAAACCCTACTTCAAACTGCCCAAAGATCCGAGAGCTGCGGCCGAGACTTCCTGGAATGTGCCCGATCTTTGCGCTGCGTACAACTGGCCAAGCGGTAAGGCCGGCGGCGGCGTAATCGCGATCGTGGAACTGGGCGGCGGCTGGGTGGCATCGGATATCGATGCGTTCTTCAAGTCCGTCGGCCAGCCAACGCCGTCTGTGACCGACGTTTCAGTGGACGGCACCAAAAACACGCCGGGCCAGAGCGGGTCGGCGGGCGACGACGACTATGAAGTCGCGCTCGACATCGAAGTTTCCGGTGCGGCGTACTACGCGGCGACGGGTCAGACGGCTACCATTCGCGTCTACTGGTCGCAGGACATTGGCACGGCGGTGCAGAAAGCGCAAGCGGACGGATGCGATGTGTGCTCGATTTCCTGGGGCTCAGACGAAGCCAATTATGGCGCGACCGCAGCCCAGCAGATGGAGACGATCGCGGAAGCCGCTGTGGCCGCGGGGATGATCGTGTTTGCTGCTTCGGGCGACAACGATTCAAGCGACGGCGGCTCCACGCCTGCGAATGTGGACTGCCCTTCGTCGTGTCCGCATGCGGTGGGATGCGGCGGGACCACGAAGACGGCGACTGCGGAGACGGTGTGGAACGACAATCCCGGCAAGACCGATGGCGAGGGCACGGGCGGAGGCTATTCGACCCTGTTCCCGAAGCAAAGTTTCCAGATTGGCGCGCCGCCGGCACCGGCCAGCACGAAGTACGGCAAGGGCAGCATGGTGCCGGACGTATGCGCAAACGGCGATCCTGACACCGGATACAACATTTTTGTACGCGGATCGGCGACGGTAGTGGGCGGAACGAGCGCAGTGGCACCACTTTACGCGGGGCTGTTCGCAGCGCTCGGAACGAAGCTCGGTTTTGTGACGCCGACGCTCTGGAAAAATCAGAAGGCGTTTAACGACATTACCGTGGGAAGCAACGGATTCTACAGTGCGGCCGCGGGGCCAGACGCATGCAGCGGAATCGGATCGCCGATCGCGGCCAAGATTGCGGCGCTGTTTGGTGGATCATAGGCCGCTCTTACTTGGATTCCTCGTGGATGATTTGACGGGCCGAGTTTTCAATCTCTTCCATAAGCCCTGGCATTTGGGTGTACGCAATTGTCAGGGCTTCCTTCCACTTTTCCGCGAGCCCAATCGCGTCTCCCATTTCGAAGGATAAGTTGCCGATGGCAAATTTGGTCAATGCGCCCTGTAGCAACTTGAGATACGATTCGCATTGGTCCGCAATTCGCTTGGGGATAATCAACTTGACGTCGATATAATCCGACATCGTTGATTCTTGTTCTTCCCGCAATTTGCTCAGATAGGTCTCGGGTGTCACCTCGTTTTCAAATCTTCCTGCTCTTGTAGCGCCCATGAGGTAACTATTTAAAGTATTAAAATGCGCGTAAATCTTAGAAAGCGCTTCAACTTGTTTCTGGTGCACCCAAGAAGCGCGACCCCAACGAGCTTTCCGCTCTTCGAGGCCGCGATCGAACGACTGTTTGGTGACGATTGCAATTACCGCCGTTATCCCCGAGAGGACAGAGGTTAACAGGATGCTGGGCCAATTCATCCCGGAATTGTAGCCGTACTGGCGGAGCCAATCAATGTCGGCCGCTCTTATCGAACTCAACCCCAAAAAACTAGTGCGCCGGCTCGATGGTGGCGACAAGCGTTTGGACCGGCGGAATCGCGTCCATGGGATAGCCTAGCCGCTTCCATTCATCGAAGCCGCCGCGCAACGGGCGCACGCGCTCGATTCCGAGCTTGTGCAACTGCATAGCGGTCCTGGCCGCAGTGGCCTCGCTGGGGCAGGTGCAGTAGAGCACCACATCGCGGTCGCGTGGAATCTCGTGTTGGCGCTCGGCAAGGGAGTCGGGCGAGAAGTGCCTAGCGCCGGGAAGCGTGAACGGGTCGGGCAACAATTCAAGCGGATGGCGAAGGTCGATGATGCAGACATCTTCGCCTGCGTCGAGCTGCTTCTTCAGCTCTTCGGGCTCAAGCCGCGATGCAACGAGGCTTTTCAGCACCATGTTGCGGCGAATCAGGCGGCCGACGAAGAATGCAATGACGCCGAGAATCAGCAGAGCGCCGGAGAAACGGCCGACCCAGTTGAGAACGTAGGGATTGCGCTTGAGCAGGTCGCCAAAGAGTCTGCCACAGGTGAGCAGGACGCCGACCCACAGCGTGGCGCCGATGCCGTCATAGAACAGGAACTGGCCAAACCCCATGCCGTTTTGCCCAGCAACGGGAGGCGCGAGCGTCGACAGGCCCGGGACGAACTTGGCAAACATGAGCATTGTGCCGCCGCGGCGCCCAAAAGAATCCTGCGTGCGGCGAACGCATGTGGTCGGCTCCAGCGAGAGTTTGCAGAGCAAGCGCAGCACACGATGGCCCTGCGTGCGCCCGAAGAAAAACCAGACGCTATCGGCGGTGAGCGCGGCAGCCACTGCTACTGCAAAGGCGAGGGGGAAGCTGATCTGCTTTTCGGCGGAGAGCGCTCCGGCCGCCAGCAGCACTGGCGCCGACGGCAGCGGAATTCCGAGCTGCTCCACCAGCACCCAAGCGAAGATGAGTAGATAACCGTATACGAGGAGAATGTCGGTCGGAAGCGCCATGAATCGACCTTAGCTAGAACCTATTGAGAAATCAAACCGCCCGGCTCCGCCGTTTTCAAAGCGGAGGAGTCGACAGCCACCCTATGAGATGAATCTTACTGAAGATCGCTTCAAGAAATCAGAAAAAAACTTCGAGCGGACAAAGTCCGGAGGAGGAAAATTGATCGCGACAACGGCTGCCCCGGGCCAGGGGCCGCCGCGGAACGGCGCTCAAATGCGGCCGTCTCGACTTCTGGCGCCCATTTATTTTGCGACCGGTGCTTTTCGAGGATCGGTAAGCGGGTCGACGTAGTCGGTTGAGGATGGGCCGAAGCCGGTGATTTGCACAAGAACGGGTTCGTCGCCGGTTTCGGCAAAATGGTTCTGTCCCGGAGGCTCAGTGTAGTAGCTCCCAGGCGGGAGCGCCTTGAGCTTTGCTTCGTCAAACTTGTCTCCGTACCCGATGCGCCAGGTGCCGGAAATGACCGTCGCTACGCGGTCATCGCGGTGGGAATGCGCGGCGATGCGCGTGTGCGGCGGCACGCAAAGCATGATTGTGTAGACGCCGGGTGCATCAGGATCACCTTTCAAAACGATGGTTCTGATCTCGGCCACGCCAGAGCTGCCTGTGCCGGGATTGCCTGTTGTGGGGAAAACATACTCGGCTGGGGTGAGTCGCTCTTGTGGAGAAGCGTCGAGGAAAACCCGGATCAAGTGAACTGTCTCCACGGGCTTCTCTTCAAGCAGCCAGTGCCCGGAGCCTAAGACGACAGCCTCTTGAACGTTGGCCGCCACATGGCGCATGATGACGGCCTGTAGCGGGCCGAAGGATTTTTCTCCGCCGACGGCGAGGACCGGCATTGTAAGTATCGTTTGTTCGAACACCTTGTTGTCCTTCGCGTCCTGGGCGAAGGCGGTAAATTGCGCAAAGCCCGCCCTCATTCCCCCGGGCACGGCGTAAGTCGAGGTGAAGAACTCCCGGGTGGCTTCATCAGGTTTGCCTGGGTCGGCGGTAAAGTCGTTCCAGATGCGGTCGAAGTAGATTCGCTCTCGACCTGCCACGAGGCGCTCTGCATCAGGACCGTGGAAGTTGAAGTGCCAAACGCCGGGGTTTTGCAGAATTTCGGCCCAGGGATCGATGCCGGGAATTGGAGCGTCCATCACAACAAGCCGCTCCACCTTGTCTGGATAGATTGCCGCGTAAGCATACGCAACCATGTTGCCGATATCGTGCGCGACCACGGCAGTCTTGTCGAAGCCGAGCGCAGTGATTACAGCTCTTATGTCCCGGGCTTGTGTCTTCTTGTCATAACCTCCGTCCGGCTTTGAAGAACGGCCGATACCGCGAAGATCGGGCACGACCACAGTGTGGTCCTTCATCAAGTCAAGAGCCAGCGGGCCCCATGAATCGCTGTTCTCAGCGTATCCGTGAATCAAAATCACCACCGGCCCGGTTCCACCGTAACGAACAAATATCTCCGCGCCCGCAGGGCTGTGGACTGTCATTTCATGAAAGCTGGAGGGCAACGAAGGCTGGGCTTGGATTGCGAGAGTTCCAAGAACGAAAATTGAGGCGGTGAGAAAAGGTCGAATCATAGTTCTCCTTTGCACGGTATTTCCGTCATCTATGAACTATGAATAGAATTCTGGCCGACTCAGATTCAGTAAGCCAATACTAGCGCCTGAGGCGAGCTCTCGCGAATTCTGGAGGAGATGGGGCCTGTTCATAGGCGATTCTATCCATTCTGCGATTGGGATTTCCGTTGTTCGGCGTGTGACGAAATCGCCTGCTCTATGGTCCAGTCGACCCAGGCCGCCTGCTCGGCTGGGCAGGCGAGGAGGGTTGCGTCGTTGGCGAGGACGGCGTCGACGAAGTTCTCGACGATGGGAAAGTGGAGGTTGGGGTGGGGCGGAAGCAGCTCGGTGCGGCTGGCCGCGCGCAGGTCTGAACTTATTAGCAACTCTGGCCCGTTAAGGGGATCGAGGCTGATCTCGCCGTTCTCACCAATGATGCGGAACTGATCGCGCGGCACATGCGAATTCCACCGCACGTCGACAACTGCGTGGATGCCGCTGGGGAAACCCATCAGCACCGTCGCGGAGTCTTCTACTCCAATGCGATGGACAGCGTTTGAACGCAGGCCAGACGCGCGCTCCGGCTTGCCGAAGAGAAAGTTCATGGCGTCGATGCGATGCGAGGCGATGTCGTAGAGCGGGCCGCCACCGGAAAGCGCGGGATCGGCGAGCCATTCGCGGCCGGCAATTTCAAACCAACTGTGACAGTTGGCCTCGGCCAGCAGGGGCCGCCCGATTGCGCCTTCGGCAATGAGTTGTTTGGCACGGATCAGTTTGGGGTAGAGGCGCCGGTAATAGGCGACGCCGAAGAGGCGGCCCGAATTGCGATTTGCCGCGCGGCCCGCAGCGACCATGCGCTCGGCCTCGGCGAAGTTCATGGCCATCGGCTTCTCGCAGAGCACATGCTTGCCGGAGCGCAGCGCTGCGATTGCTGCGTCCGCGTGCAGAGCCACCGGCAATGCGATGTACACGGCGTCGACGACAGGGTCGGCGACGGCCTCCTCGACGCTAGCCCAAATTCGCGCGCCGGAATACTCCGCAGCCTTGGAAGGAGTGCGAGTGACAAATCCGTAGAGTGCACTGCGCGGCTCGGCTTGAATGGCGGGAATGACTCGTTTGCGAGCGATGTCGCCGATGCCGGCCACGACCCAGTTGACGGTTTTCATGCTTTCGAAAGGATAAATCGCAGCCGCGGCGAGGGCGCAAAAAAGCCGCCCAACAGAAGGGCGGCTCAAGTGCGATCAGAATTTCGGAGGGCTTAGGCGCTATTGCACGGGAGCCGCAGAGACGGACGTTGGCAGCGGCCGGGGAGCGGCGATTGGCGCCGGCGTACCGGCCGGGCCGGACTGCGCTTCCTGGTTAGTCTCGCCAAAGTAATTGTGATCCCAGAGATTCGCGTAAAACGCGCCGGTTAGCTCAGCAGCGCGCGGGCCAAATGTGGCCCGGCCGCCTTCGAGGAAGAAAACCGTGACCAGGCCGCCCTGGGGCGACTCAGAGTAGGCAGCAAACCAGCCGAAGCGGGTTCCGTCGTTGGAGCAGGTTCCGGTTTTGCCAAAGATCGGCAGCTCGCGGAAGTTGGCGCGCAGGCGGCGCGCAGTTCCATACTCGACCGCACCGGCCATGCCGTCTTCGAGGTCGGGAGTGTACCGTGCAAGATCGAGCGTGCGCTTGACCCTGGGCTGGAACGACGCAACCTCATCAGGCGTAGTGGGGTGCTGCAAATAGTAGAGGGTCCCGCCGTTGGCGATGGCGGCCACGAATGCACCGAGTTGCAGCGGAGTAACGGAAACTCCCTGCCCGAAGCTGCACATGCGAGCCACGCCGCCTTCAGCTTCTGAAATTGGCTGATCGGGATAGACGCCCAGTTGCTCGCCAGGAATGTTGTAACCGGCCAGCTCGCCGAGGCCGAACTGCGTGGCGTAGTGGCGCACGCGCTCGAAGCCCAGTTCGCGGCCCAGCTCCTCAAAGTAGAGGTTGTTGCTTTTGGCCAGCGCCTGGGTCATGTTCATGCGGAAGCCGGCAAGCTGCACCATGGTGTCGCTCGTGACCAACGACTCAGAAAGAGCAGCCAGCGCGACCGTGAGTTTGATGGTGGAGCAGGGCTCGGCTCCCGGTGAGAGCGCCAGCTTCTGGTTGACCATGGCAAGAATGCGGCCGTTAGCGGGATTGATCACCACCGCGGTGCCGTTCATGTCGCCCAGCGCATCGATCGCGGCCTGGCGAACGACAGGATCCTCGCCGGCAGTGTCGTCTCCCGCGCCATTTTCACCTTGAATAAAAGAATTGGCCGTGAAGCGCTCGTAGTAATGATGGACGCGGTGATAGGTAGCGCTGCGCAGGGTTGCCGAAGTCGTGGATCGCGTGGCCGTGATGTGACCCGCAGATCTGTAGGTGGACCGGTATCCAGCCCGGTACGCGGCGGTGTGAGCGGTAGAAGTGGGCAGTAACGATGTTTTGGATGCGGTTGTGCGTGAACTGCCGGGATAACTCGCTGACCTGTTGGTGGTCGAGCGGTGCGTGCTGGAGAAGTGCGATAAATATCTGGATCTGGAATGGTGCAGAGTTTGCGGCGCATCAAGCGCCCAGGCGCATGTGGCGCCGACACCCAAAATGATAAAGACGATATGAATAGGCCCAACGCGAAACAGCTTCATCCAGTCAACAACCTCTCAGCACTTGGATATCTTGCCGCGCGTTCGCCCTGGGACGCCGCACTTCTAACTTCAAACCCTTACTTCTAGCCTTTGACGCTCTGCCCTTGACTTCGTAGGCCGGTCGCACCTTACTTATCGGCCCCGAGAGAGTGCGAGACAACGAATAGTGCAACAGATAGAAAGATGCAGCAACCGGCTTCCTGATCGCAAAATCTGCCGCCAACCGGGTTCTCGCTGGTGGCAAAATGGCCCTGGAGACAGTAGTGTCCCTCGACTAGCAATCCCAACCCATACAACTTTCGGGGGCGGTCCCTTTACTATACCCGTTTTTCGCCCGATTTGGAACCCTCCCCTTAGGTCGGTCGCTGGCCAGATACGGTTGATTCGATGGATCTTCTAGAACTTTAGCCGGCGCAGAAACGTGGGCACATCCAGGTCGCGTTCAGGCTGCTCCGCGGGGCCCGCAAACATCGTTGCCGCAGCCTCAGTTCCGGGTTCAGCGGCACCGCGCGGAGTTGCAGCGAAGTCCCCCGCATAGTCACGGCGCTGGAGGTCGGTCTCAGACTCCGATGAGCCGGCACCGAATTGCGGCCCATTCGACGTTGCGCTGTCGGCATCCGACGCAAATCCCATTGAGTGCCCTGCTCCATCCTTTGCCGATGCGGAAGCAACGGTGACCGTAGTGGACACTCCGGGCGCCGCCGCTGAAAAGACGAACCCGTCTTCGCCGTTCTCCGGCTCCTCATCGTCATCTTCACTCATGAATCGCGCGGGCTGCGCGGCGGTTTCCTGCTCGCTCTCGCGCATCCAGTTGCCGGACGAGACCACGGGCACTGAGACCACCGGCGTCTCCGCCACGCTCAGCATGCGCGCACGGCGTTCCGGCATCTGATCGCGGAAGCCGGTGGCGATGACAGTGATCTTCACGTCTTCACCCATCTTCTCGTCGAGCACCGCGCCAAAGATGATGTTGGCGTCTTCGTGCGCAGCCGATTCGATCAGCGATGAAGCCTCATTGACCTCAGACAGCTTGAGCGAGCTCGATCCGGTGATGTTGATGAGGATTCCGCGCGCGCCGTCGATGGCGCCCGCCTCAAGCATCGGCGACGCCATGGCCGCCTGCGCTGCTTCAACGGCGCGGTTCGAACCGGAGCGCACGGCCGTGCCCATCACGGCGTGGCCCATGCCTGCCATGGTTGTTTTCACATCGGCGAAGTCGCGGTTGATAATGCCGGGAATCGTGATGATGTCGCTGATGCCCTGCACGCCCTGGCGCAGCACGTCGTCAGCGATGCGGAAGCTCTCGAAGAAGCCCGCGTCTTTGGCTACGGCGAGCAGCTTCTCGTTGGGTATGACGATCATCGTGTCCACGCTGTCGAGCAGCTCACTCAATCCGCGCTCAGCCTGCATCAGGCGGCGCTTGCCCTCGAAGGCAAATGGCTTGGTGACCACGGCGACGGTGAGGATGCCCATCTCACTTGCTAAAGATGCGATCACCGGCGCAGCGCCAGTGCCCGTTCCGCCGCCGAGGCCGGCGGTGACAAACACCATGTCGGCGCCTTCGATGGCTTCGATGATTTTTTCTGAATCTTCGAGCGCGGCGCGGCGGCCAACGTCAGGATTC
>Ga0307474_10001810_pt1 | contig 15447 bp, 15 predicted proteins | sample atmos_gasesECM1C_2_FD_203312 | JGI IMG/M metagenome (GOLD analysis project Ga0307474, IMG submission 203312) | Hardwood forest soil microbial communities from Morgan-Monroe State Forest, Indiana, United States - atmos_gasesECM1C_05 | ecosystem: Environmental > Terrestrial > Soil > Temperate... | reverse complement strand
AGCCGGGAAACCACTACGGGTACAACAGCATCAATTACTACGGATTCGATTCGCACCCGCGCGCGGCGGCATTGTTCGGTGTGGGCTATCTGCCGCTGCCGATTCCGTTTTTCGATGTCTTTGGCAAGGCCGGCGTCGCGCGCCTGCAAACGGACGTGACGACTGTTACAGGGTCGGCAACGTGCCCTGGGCCCGCTGGAACAAGTTGTTTGCCGCTCACCCTCTCCCGTCAGAACCAAACCGACAACAAGTTCGCGTACGGTGTAGGTGTGCAGTCCAAAGCCTGGGGCGTCTCGTTCCGTGCCGAATACGAGCGCATCAGCTCCCAGTTCGGCGACCCAGACGCGCTGACCGTCAGCGCCACGTGGACATTTTAGCAATGCGGCGCTTTCGCATCGCGCGCTAAGCACGCGGCAGTCACTCGCGGCGTAGCCGCCGCCTGCGCGTTTAGCACCGGTCGCGCGACACGGTGCAGGCCTCTATACTCGCCTGCATGAAACTCGCAATTCAGTGCCGCGTGCGCCTGTTTTTTCTCCTCGGGTTCGCGCTTCTGGCCGGATGTGCCGGGGAAGGCGGCATCCCCAGTTCGCGCATCTCGAATGGCACCGCGAACTCGCACGACGCCGATGCCACGACTCGCGCGCTGCGCTCGAGAATCGACACCATCGTGGTCATCTACGCCGAAAATCGCGCCTTCGACAGCTTGTACGGAAATTTCCCGGGAGCGCATGGCCTGAGTGATGTCATCGACGGAGACGGACGGCCGTTGCCGGCTTACGTGCCGCAGGTCGACCGCAATGGGTGGGTGCTTGCAACGCTGCCGCGGACCTGGGGCGGCGTTACGGCGGCGGGCGTCAAGCCGGTGGTGACGGAAGCGCAGAGCGCCGGCCTGCCCAATGCGCCGTTCTCCATCGAGCGCGCTTTCACGCCGCAATCCAATGCGACGCTCTCGACCGCGATCATCACGCGCGACCTGGTACATCGCTTTTTCGAGCACCAAATGCAGATCGACGGCGGCAGGAATGACGCCTATGCGGCGTGGTCGGACGCCGGCGGTCTCGCTTTAGGGCATTACGACTACTCGCAATCGGCGTTGTATTCGTTGGCCAAGGAGTTCGTGCTCGCCGACAGTTTCTTCCAAGGCGCGTTCGGCGGTTCATTCCTGAATCACCAGTATTTGATCTGTGCCTGTGCGCCGGTTTATCCCGACGCGCAGACGGCGGCCGCAAAGCCTTCCATAGCGACGCTCGAGAAGGACGCGGCCGGACATTATCTGCCGCGCTTGAAGTTGGCGGACGACGCGGTGCCCTCGGCGCTGGACGGGCCGCCCAAGTTCGTGCGCAACGGCAATCTTACCCCGGCGAATTACTTCGGCGACGGCAAGTTCTACGCCGTGAACACCATGCAGCCCGCGTATCAACCGAGCGGCAACAAGCCGGCGGCCGGCGATGCCGACACCCTTTATGCCGATCCGGACAATCCCACCACGCTACCGCCGCAGAGTCAGGTGACCGTCGGCGACGCGCTGGACGCCAAACGCATCGATTGGGTGTGGTATTCGGGATCCTGGGACGCGGCGTTGGCCGACGGCCGACGCTCCCCGCGCGAACGCCGCGAGGTGATTTACGCACCCGCAGCTCCCGGTGGAAATCCCGATTTCCAGCCGCATCATCAACCCTTCAACTATTACGAGCGCTTCGATCCGCGCGCCCGGGCGGCTGAGCGAGCGGCCCATTTGAAAGATTACAACGCGCTGATGGCCGATGCCGGCGCCGGCCGCCTGCCACCCGTCGTGTTCTACAAGCCGCAAGGCAATGTGAACCAGCATCCCGGTTACGCGTCAGTGGCGGAAGGCGACGCGCACATCGCCGATGTGGTCGCGAAACTGCGCGCCGGTCCGCAATGGCCGCACATGGTGATCGTAATCACCTACGACGAATTCGGCGGTGCATGGGATCATGTCCCGCCGCCGCACGGCGATCTCTTGGGACCGGGTGCGCGCATTCCCGCGCTGATCATTTCGCCCTTCGCAAAGCGCGGCACGGTGGATCACACTCCGTACGATACCGGGTCAATCCAGCGCTTGATCACGCGCCGCTTCGATCTCGACGCATTGCCCGGCATCACGGCGCGCGAACAAGCGCTCGCTGCGCACGGCGCTCCGCCGATGGGGGATTTGACGAATTCGCTCGAGCTTCGCCGGTGAGTTGAGGGCCGCGTGTAGGTCCGCGGCGGTGCCTCGCTCTAGTTCGCCTTCGGTCCCGGGGCGGGGGGTGGCGCAGCTGCAGCACTCGGCTTGACGCTCAGCAATTCGACGTCGAATATCAACAGTGAACCGCCCGGAATGCCGGGTTTCGGACTCGCGCCATAGCCGAGTTCAGGCGGCACGTACAGCGTCCATTTGGCGCCCGGCTTCATCAGGGCCAACGCCTCCTGCCAACCCTTGATGACGCCTTGCACCGTAAAGGTTGCCGGCACGCCACGCGAGTATGAGCTGTCGAATTCCGAGCCGTCGATGAGTTTGCCGCGGTACTGAACGCTGACTTCGTCAGTGGGCTTGATCGCCGCCGCCTTGGCGTCTCCCGCCGCGATGATCTTGTATTGCAAGCCCGAGGCCGTCGTCTTGACGCCCTTCTCTTTCCCATTGCGCTCCAAGAATTCCTTCGCCGCCGCTTGATTCTTCGCGGTCGCGGCTTCCATCACGGACCTTACGTACATCTGCACTTGCTGCTGGTCGGCCGGAGTGCTCTTCTTCCCATGCAGACCGTCCTTGATGCCGCGCGTAATGGCCTCCATCGACACCTGATCGGTGATCCCCACGCGGTTCAGTTGTTCTCCGAAAGTCAGGCCGAACAGGTAGCTGGTTTGTTCAGGAGAAGGCGCTGCCGGGGGTGCGGTTGCGGCGGCAGGCGGCGCATTCGGCGAAGCGGCGGGAGGTTGAGCGCCGACGAGGGGTGCGGTGGCAACCAATACCAAGGCACAGGTCGCGCGCATCAATCCGATTTTATGTCGCATGGTGAAAAAACGCCTCTTAGAGTTGCAAAGGATGGCGCGAACTAAAAGGCGCCCATGGATCCACGGCGGATGATCGCAATTGTCAGGCGCGATGTACATACCAGGTTTCCCGCATCGTCGCGAATATCGATGGTCCACACTTGCGTGCGCCCCCCCAAATGCACCGGCCGCGCGGTGCCGGTGACGAGTCCGGCGCGTGCCGCCCGCACGTGATTGGCATTGATCTCCTGGCCCAAGCACAAAAATTGCGTGGTGTCGACGCACATCGTGGCGCCCGTGCTGCCCAGCGTTTCGGCCAATGCCACGGAAGCGCCGCCGTGCAGCAATCCGTAAGGTTGCCGGGTGCGCGCATCGACGGGCATGGTGCCGCGGATGAAGTCATCGCTGATTTCGGTGAATCGCATTCCGAGATATTCGACCATCGTCCCAGCGCCGCCCGAATTCAATTCCTCGACCGATCGCGGAGTCTTCCAAATCGTCATTCGGATTCCTTGAGCTTGGCGGCCACCAGGGCGTAGGCCTCACGAAACGGGATGCCTTGCTTGGCCACCAAGGCGTTGGCGGCGGCGGCGGCGTGAATTCCAGGATCGAGCCGGATATTTTCCGGGCGAAAGGCTACTCCGTCGAGCGCGCTCGGCAATATCTCCAGCGTCTGCAGGCAGGAATCGATGGCGCGGAACAGCGGCGGCTTGATCAGCTGCAGGTCGCGATGATAACCCGAGGTGAGCTTTTGCGTGATGCCGAGCACCTCGCTGAGCGCCGCTTGCGCGACCGAGCTGCGCCCGCGCACGAGCTCGAAGACGTCGGGATTGCGCTTTTGCGGCATGATCGACGAGCCGGTGGTGAACGCCGCCGGCAGCGACACGAAACCAAATTCCTGCGTATAGAACAGCAGCAAGTCGGCCGCGAGACGTCCCGAGTCCTGCGCCAGCAGGGTGATTTCAAACAGCAGCTGCGCCTCGGCCTTGCCGCGCGAGAGCTGTACCGCGGTTACCGGTTCCTGCGTCACGGCAAAACCCAGGCGCCGCCGCGTCTCCTCGCGGCTCAGCTCGAGATTCGGCGTGCCGTAGCCGGCGGCGGATCCGAGCGGATTCTTGCCGATGCGCCGCTGCGTGAGCGCGAGACCTTCCGCATCGTCGCGGATTTCCGCGGCGAATCCCTGCGCCCACAGTTCGACCGTGCTCGGCATTGCGTGCTGCATGTGAGTGTAGCCCGGGAGCGCCATGGCACCGTGTCGCGCGGCCAGCGCTTCGAGGGCATCCGCGACGGCAGCCGCGCCGCGCCGCAATTCCTCGGCGGCATCGCGCAAGTAGAGGCGCAAGGCGGCGAGCACTTGATCGTTGCGGGAGCGGCCGGCATGCAAACGACCACCGGCCGCGCCGATGCGCGCCGTCAGCAGATTCTCGATCGCGGTCTGGCAATCCTCCTGTTCGAGCGCGACCTGCCAGCGCCCGAGGGCGTGCTCCTCGCCGATTGCCGTCAATGCCTCGCGAATCGACCCGAGGTCCGGCGCCGACAACAACCCCTGAGCCGCGAGCATTTCTGCGTGCGCGATCGAGGCTTGGATGTCGTAGCGCACCAGCCGATTATCGAGAACATAATCGTCCCCTGCCGTGAAGGCGAGTACGCGCGCGTCGAGCGGAGTTCCCTTGTCCCAGAGCCGCGTCATGTCAAGCGACCGTCGAGGCGCTCAGTTGTTCAGCGGGACTCAGGGCCGTGAGGTCCGCCACCACCAGCGTGCCGGTACCTTCATTCGTGAAGATCTCCGCCAGCAGGCTGTCCGTGGATTTGTAGCTGATCACGTGCACGCGGCGCACGCCGCCGCGAATGGCATTCTCGATCGCGGCCGCCTTGGGAAGCATGCCGTCCTTCAAGGCGCCCTGATCCCGCAGGCGCCTCAGCCCTTTGATGTCCGTGTATGACACCACCGAGGTTGGATCCTCGATGCGCTCGAGAATTCCCTGCGCGCCCGTGCACAGCACGAGCTTTTCCGCCGACAATGCGCCGCCGATGGCTGCCGCGACGGTGTCGGCGTTGATGTTGAGCAATGTGCCGTTCGAGTCGGCTGACAGGGGACTCACGACCGGCATCAATCCGTTGTCGAGCAATTTCTCGATCACTCCCGCATTGACCGAATCGATATTGCCCACGAATCCGTAATCGACTGTCTCGCTCGACCCTTCCGCGACGCGCACCGGCGGGCGCTTGTGCGCGCGTATCAGGCCCGCGTCGACGCCGCTCAAGCCGATGGCCTCGATGTCGAGCTCCCGGCAGATGGCGAGGATCCGCGTGTTGATCGAGCCGTTAAGCACCATGGCGGTTACGTCGATCGAATTCTGGTCCGTGACGCGCCGGCCATTCACCATCCGCGTGTCCAGCCCCAAGGCCGCCTGCAGGCGGTCCAGCTGCGGTCCGCCGCCGTGGACGAGAACCGTCTTGATGCCGACCTGGTGCAGGATGGCGACCTGCTCGATCAAAGCGCGCGTCGACTGCTCATCGCTGAATACAGCGCCGCCCGCCTTGATGACGAATACCTTGTTCTTGTACATCCGGATGTACGGCGCCGCGCTCTTGAGTGCACGCACGGCGATGGATGGATCGGGTCGACTCTTCATCATTGGCAATACTCCTACAGCCCGAGGGTCATCAGGTCAGCATGCGGTGCAGAACGGCCATCTGGACCGCCATGCGATTGAAAGCCTCGCGCTTGACCACTGCGCGCGGGCCGTCGAGAACTTCATCGGCAACCGCGACATTGCGCCGCACCGGCAGACAATGCATGAGTTTGGCATCCGGCAATGCCCCTGCAAACCAACGCTCGCGCACGCACCAGTCCGAAAGATCGGCGCGCAGCCGCGAGTCCGCTTCCGTATCGCCGTAGTACGTTGTCGTGCCCCACTCCTTCGCATACAGCACGCTCGCGCCGGCGAGGGCGCCCGTGCGGTCGGAGGTCTCGGTGAGCGAGCCGCCCGCGGCGGCGGCGGCAGTTTGCGCGGCGAGCATGATCTGCGGCGGCAGGGCGAATCCCTCCGGCCGCAGCACCACGACTTCCATCCCGCGCATCGCCGCCATGTGCACGGTGGCTGCGGGCACGGCCAACGGCAAGGCCTTCGGATGATAAACCCAGCTCAAAACGAACTTGGCTCGCTTCGGCAAGTGGAGTTCGTCCATGGTCCGCCAGTCGGCCAACGCCTGGCATGGGTGGGACATCGCTGATTCCAAGTTGATGAGCGGCTTATCGCACAGCTGGTCGATCATTGCGAACAAGGACTCGCTGAGGTCCAGGCTAAGATCCTTGCCTTCGGCGAAGGCGCGCACGCCGAGCGCATCGCAATACGACGCCAGCACCGGGATGCCCTCGCGGATATGCTCCGCGGCGGCACCCTTCATGATGGCATTGAGCCGGGTTTCCAGTTGCCACGTTCCCTGGCCCGGAGTGATCACGAAGGATGAGCCGCCGAGGCGCGCCATTCCCGCTTGGAATGACGCGAGGGTGCGCAGCGAAGGATTCAAGAACACCAAGCCTAGAATCTTGCCGGCCAGCGCATGCGGCTCAGGCTTGTCCTGGAGCGCCTGAGCGAGCGCCAGCAGATCGAGAATCTGCTCGCGGCTGAAATCGGACAGATTGAGGAAGCGCTTCATGCGGAAATTCTAGCCAAGGCATCGCTCAGCTGATCAACGTGACCTTCGTTCAGGATATACGCCGGCAGCAGGCGCAAGATGTTCGGATCCGCGCTGGTGCCGGTGAGAATGTTCTTTGCGAGCAGCGCCGCCTGCACTTCCTTGGCGGGACGCGAAGTCTTCAGGCCCAACAGGAATCCCGCGCCCTGTACGCCGGTGACCGGGCCGATGACGCAGCTCCCGCGGATGTACGCCGAGACTTGGCGCACATTGGCGAGCAGCGATTCAGATTCGATCGTGTCGATCACCGCTTCGGCGACTGCGCAGGCCATGGGGCCGCCGCCAAACGTCGTGCCCATGTCGTCTACTTTAAGTTTGCCCGCGACGCGATCAGACAACAACAATGCCGATACCGGAAAGCCATTACCCAACGCCTTGGCCGCAGTAAGCATGTCCGGTGTGACGCCGTAGAAATTCGCCGCAAATGGGGCCCCGGTTCGGCCCATTCCGCATTGCACCTCATCGAATATCAGCAAGGCGCCCATGTCGTCGCAGCGCTCGCGCAGCGCCTGCAACATCGGCTTGCCCACGTCGTAGGCTCCGCCCACACCCTGCACGGGCTCGACAATGACTGCGGCCGTATTCCGGTCGATGAATTGTCCGGCCGCGCCAGGATTGTCGCGCGGCGCGAAACTTACATCGAAGGGCGTGCGCGGAAAGCCGTACCATTTTTCGAGCGCACCCCAGGTCGCCGCGCCGGCGGCGGCGGTTCTGCCGTGCCAGCCCTGTTCCAAGGCGACGATCTTGCCGCGGCCGGTGTGTTTGAAGGCAAGCCTCAGCGCATTCTCGTTGGCCTCGGCGCCGCTGTTGATCCAAAAGATCGTATCCAGGCCCAAGCCCGCGAACTTGGCCAGGCGGGCGGCGGCGCGCTCGCGGATTCCCAGGGGCACGGCGTTGGTTTGAAACGCCATTTGCCGCGCCTGCCGCTCGAGCGCGGCCTGCCATCGCGGATGACCGTAGCCCAAGCCGGCGACGGCGTGGCCGCCGTAGAAGTCCAAGATCTTGCGGCCGTCGCGCGCATGCAGCCATACGCCCTCGCCATGAGCCACTTCGATGGGATATTGCGCGAACACTTGCGCCAGATGGCTCCTCAGGGCTTGCGTCGTCAGAGTGGTCGCCACGGCGGGCTCCTAGGTCCAGCCGGGCGCGGGTCCGGTGAGGCCGGCAGTCTCGGCAAGACCCAAGAGCCGGTTCATCCACTGGATGGCACCGCCCGCGGCGCCTTTGTTGAGATTGTCGACCACTGACATGACGGCAATGGAATTGCCGTTGGTCACCGCGCTCAAATGCGCATAATTGCTGGTCGCCACGTCCTTGACCCGCGGCGCGGCGTCGCCCACGCGCACGAAGGGGCAGTCCTGGTAATACGTTTTGAGCGCCTGCAGCGCCTGCGCGGTATCGATCGATTTTGCGAGACTGGCTTGCACGGTGACGTGGATGCCGCGCGCGAACGGTCCGGAATGCGGTACGAAATTGAGCTCCGCCTCGACGCCCGTCGCGAGCTTCGCGCAGGCGATGATCTCCGGCACATGACGGTGGCTCAAGGCACCGTAGGTGTATAGGTCGCTGTGCCGATGCGGGTGATGAGTGCCGTCGATCGGTTTGCGGCCCGAACCCGTGCTGCCGGTGATGCCGGTGACGAACAGGCGCTGATCGGTGAGCCCCAAGGCCAACAAAGGCACGATGGCGAGCAGCGTGGCGGTCGCAAAGCATCCGGGATGCGCCACATGCGGCGTCGGCGACTTCGACAAATGTTCCGGGACGGCGCAGGTAAACTCGCGAATTCGCGCCGGGGCGCCGTGCGCGTGCTTGTACACCGCCTCGTAGGCGGCGGCGCTCGAATAGCGGAAGTCGGCCGAGATGTCGACGCAGTGCATGCGAGCGCCCGCCCGCTCGGCCGCGGTCAGCAGACGATCGATGAGCGCGGCGGCCACGCCATGCGGCGCGGCGGAAAACAGGGCGGAGCGCGCCGCGCCGCGAATCACGGCCTCGATGGCATCGAGATCGGCGAATTTCAGCTCGGGATAGGCGCTACGCAGGTGCGCGAACGCACCGGCCACCGGAGCACCGGCCTGACTGTCCGAAAGAATCGCGGCGACCTCGAGCTGCGGATGACCGGCGATCAGACGCAGCAGCTCGCCGGCCACGTAGCCGGTACCGCCCAGCACGATCGCCGGAGTGGCGCTCATTCGCCCGCGACTTTTGATTCGCGCACGTGGCTTAAGCCCAAGCGCGCGATGATGTGATCGCCCAAGTCCGCCGGACTGCTGATGGCATTGAAGGCTTCGACGTTCATTTGCTCGCGGATGATTTCGACGCCCACTTGATTGTCGGTCGCAGGTCCCGTGACCACGGCGGGCTCGATGCCGAAGCGCTCGCGCAACAGCTTGACGCCGCCCCAAGCGGCAACCGGATCGTTGGCCGACAGCACCACCGCGGTCAACGCCGCCTTGATGTCCGGTTCTCGCAGGATGGATTCCACGCCATAGGTGCCGAGGAGCCCATCGCCCAATTCGAACACGATGACGTCAGGCTGTCCGGTAGCCATTTCCGTGAGCATGGTCCGGGTCAGCGCCGGGCCGCACTTCGCGGTGGTGGTCACGATGCCGAGGTCGGTGAAAATCATGGTACGCCGCGCGCCCGAATCCTCGAACGCCAATATGTCGCGCCGAAGCGAGACACCCGTCGCTTTGAATGCATCGACAATGAGCCCCCGATGGCGCATGCGCGCGATGATGGCGGAGGCCGCGGCGGTCTTGCCTGCCTCCATGCACGTGCCGGCCAGCGCCACCACCGGCACACCGCGCACGTTCAGGGCGGCATCGTAGTCCAGCGCCTTGTAGCCTGCCTTGGCGGGCACGCCGATGCGCTCACCCAGATAAGGAAAGGTCAGCACTGCCCCCAGAACCTTGCAGTCGAAGGGTTTGCCCTTGTCGGGCGTCGCTGAGTCGCAGATGCCGAGGACGCCGCCGATATTCAGCATTTGAATGACGTCGCCCGGTGTGAGCGACGGCGGAATGTGGCCGGAGTAGCCGAACAAGGCCTTGCGATGGCCCAATGCTCCAATCACCACGTCGCCGCGTGCCAGCTTCGCCATCCGGCCGCTGGTCAGCTCGAGGGTATTGTAGGTCGACTTGTTGTTGAGGATCTCGACGACCACGACCATCCCCTCCTCGCAAGCGATATCGGCGGTGATGCGAATTTCGTGCGACAGCGCGCAAGCCTGCGTCACCGAGGCGATTTTGTCGACGACCACGGTACGCATGCCGCTCATGTGTCAGCTCCCGCCGCATGGGCACCGGCACGGTGGTAGAACACCCCGGTCAGGGCCAGCATTTTCGAATAGCCCAGGGCGTCCGTGGGCGTCCATTCGCCCGCGGATTCACCATAGACGCCTTTCGACGCAGCCATCAGCGAATACGGCGAGGCGACGCCCTCCACGAACACCGATCCAGGCCGGAACAGGACTCTGACCTCGCCGCTCACGCGGGCCTGGGAGGAGAGCAGCAGCGCCTCGATATCGCGGCACACCGGATCCAAGTGCTGCCCCTCATGCACCAGGTCGCCATAAGGCTGGGCGACCGCATCCTTGATGCGCGCCTGCTTGCCGGTCAAGACCAGCTTCTCGAGTTCACGATGCGCCGTCAGCAGCACATCCGCCGCCGGCGCTTCAAACGCAACTCGACCCTTGGTGCCGATCACGGTGTCGCCCAAGTGAATCCCGCGGCCGATGCCGAAGGGACCCGCCAGCTGTTCCAGTTCCTCGATGATGGCGACCGCGGAGCGTGCGCTGCCGTCGAGACTCACCGGAACTCCCCGATTGAAGCCGATGACGTGGCGCTGCGGAGCGCGCGGCACCGAGAAGGCATCCTTCGAGAGTACCCACGCGTCATCCGGAATACTGCCCTCGGAAGTCAGCGTTTCCTTGCCGCCGATGGTCACCCCCCATAATCCGCGGTTCACCGAATAGGCCGCGCCAAAGGGCGGAATCGGCAGCCGATGATCTTCGAGATACTTCAATTGTTCCGGCCGCTTGAACGCGCGGTCGCGCACCGGCGCAATGATCTCGAGGTCCGGGCCCAAGGTGCGCAGCGCCACTTCGAACCGCACCTGGTCATTGCCGGCCGCCGTGCACCCGTGCGCCACCATTTTGGTCCCGAGCGACAACGCCATTTGCGCGATCGTCTGCGCCTGCAGCACGCGCTCCGCGCCGACGCACAGCGGATATACCCCGCCGCGGCGCACATTGCCCATCAGAAGATATTTGAGCACCTGCTCGAAATAGGGCGTGCGCGCATCGATGAGATGATGTTCGATGGCGCCCAGTTTCTGCGACCGCTCGGCGAGGGATTGCGCCGCCGCCGCATCGATGCCGCCGGTATCGACCGTCACCGTGATCACAGGGCGCAGGTATGTCTCCTTGAGCCACGGTACGCAGAAGGACGTATCGAGGCCGCCGGAAAAAGCCAAGAGAATGGGCTCGGCGCCCGGCCGTGAAGTCGATGTCATAGGGTTTAACGTCCGAAAATGGCGAGCAGGCGCAGGCCAAGCTGGCGCTGCTCGCGCGCGCCCGCAGTGGCGATGAATATGGTGTCATCACCGGAGATGGTGCCGATCACCTCCGGCCAGCGGGCGGTGTCGATGGCGACTGCCACGCTTTGCGCCGAACCCACCGTCGTTTTCAAGATCGTCAGATTCGTACCCGCCGTCAAGCGCGCGCTGACGAACTGCTTGAGGGCCGAGAAATCGCTTCTCGGGGCGGCGCCCGTCTCGGGCAGCACATAGCGATCACCCATCTTGGCCACGCCTAGTTCGCGCAGATCCCGGCTCACGCTCGACTGGGTGGCGATATGGCCGTGCTTGCGCAACATCGCGACCAACTCCGTCTGCCGCCCGACGGCCTGCTCGCGAATGATCTTCGCGAGAGTGGAGCGGCGCGCCGGGGCGCTGGTGTTGTCGATATCGGCACGGAGCATTTCATCCAACCCGTTGCATAAAATTGCACGCATCCTGCATAAAAATGCAATGCTTGTCAATGCGCAGCGCTGCGTTTGCGAACGCGCAGCGGCGCGCTTTGCACCGGACCCAAACGGCGGCCCTTGACTATCGTCGAACCGCTCCCAGACTTGGGGTTTCCTCCAGCCGCGATGCAAGCCCATGATCCCGTTTTCCGTTCTCGACTTATCCCCGGTGACCGAGGGCGGCAATGCGGCGCAATCGCTGCGCAATACGCTCGATCTGGCCCAGCACGCGGAAGAATGGGGCTACCGGCGCTATTGGCTGGCCGAGCATCACAGCATGCCCGGGATTGCGAGCGCGGCCACGTCGGTCGTGATCTGCCATGTCGCCACTGGAACCCGGACGATCCGCGTCGGTGCCGGCGGAATCATGCTGCCGAATCACTCACCGCTCATCATCGCGGAGCAATTCGGCACCCTGGAAAGCCTGTTTCCGGGCCGCATCGATCTTGGGCTCGGGCGCGCGCCGGGCTCCGATCAGACGACTGCGCAGGCGCTGCGGCGCAATCTCGCGTCCGATCCGGAGCAGTTTCCCCAGGATGTGATGGAGTTGATGGGCTACTTAGCACCGGCGGTGCCCGGTCAACGCGTCCTCGCGTTCCCGGGCGTCGGCACCCAAGTGCCGATCTGGATCCTGGGTTCCAGCTTGTTCGGCGCGCAAGTCGCCGCGGCGCTGGGCCTGCCGTTCGCGTTCGCATCGCATTTCGCACCCGCCATGATGCTGCAGGCCATCGACATTTACCGCGCCCGTTTCCGGGCGTCCGCGCAGCTGGAGCGTCCGCACCTCATGCTCGGTTTCAATATTTTTGCGGCGGAATCCGATGCGCAGGCGCGGTTTCTATCAACGTCGATGCAGCAGGCCTTTGTGAACCTGCGAAGCGGCCGGCCGGCGCAATTGCCGCCCCCCGTCGAGGGATATCATGAGCAGCTGCCGCCGCAGGCCAAGGCGTTGCTCGCGGATGTGCTCTCGTGCTCCGCCATCGGCTCGCCCGAAACCGTGCGTAGTGCGGTGAAGGCGTTCATCGAGCGGACCCGGCCCGACGAATTGATGATCACCGCGCAGATATTCGATCACTCCGCTCGCTTGCGTTCATACGAGATCGCCGCCGACATTCAAAAGAGTCTCTAGGCGCCGTCGCCGTGCGGCCGCCGGGTCAATCCCGCAGTCCGAGAAAATCGCTCATGCGCTCGAGCTCCGCCTCGAGACCGGCGCGAAACGTTGCATCGCGCGGCGCGCGACCGCTGCTGTAACCGAAGGCGGCGCGCAGCCCGCCATCGACCGCGGCCACGTTGCCCCATCCAATCACCCGCTCGTGCCATAGCAGGGGCAGCGCGTAGTAGCCGAGCTTGCGCTTCGGCGCGGGCGTATAGGCCTCGAACCGGTAGGCCCAGCCCCAGAAGATCTCGAAGCGGCGGCGATCCCATACGATGGGGTCGAAGGGCGTGAGCAGGCGCACGCTTTGGTCCGGCCGCCAGCGGGCCGACGCCGGCCTGTCCGCGGCCGGCCAATACCAGTCGACGCCCTCCACGCGCGCGCCCGCGAGCCGTTGCTTGGCGCGGGCGAGTGCCTCTGCGCGTTGCCCCCTCCACTGCGGCGCGCCGCCTCCCAAAAGACTGAGGAGCTGACTTAAGGTGCGCGCCGGCAGCGGCGCATATTTGTGGACCACCACGTCCACCAGCGCGTCCATGCGCGCGCTCGCGGTGGCGGGGTCCGGTATCGCCGCCGGATCGGGTAGCGCCGCGGGTTCGCGGGCGGCGTAGATGCGCGTGCCGCCTTCGCGGCGCGCCACGCGCAACAAGCCGCGGTAGTGCATGACGTCGAGCAATTGCGTGCTCGCGTTCGACGAACCACCGAACCAGTTGCTCACTTTGCCGTGCGCAAAATGCGCGTCCACTTCGCGCGGGTGCACGGCGCCGCGCGCGCGGACGAATGCCAGCACCGCCGCCGCCTGCTCGGCGCGCGCCGCTGTCCAGACCGTGCGCGCCGTGCGCGGATGCATCAATTGGTGATTCGCGCGCGGCAAATATCCGTAATTGACGAAGAAGTCTTCTTCCAGCGCCAATTTCGGATAAAGACGCTCCAGATCCCCCGCACGATAGCCGGCTACGCGGTGTCGCAGAGTCAGGTCCTGCGCGCGGGCCGGGGCGCGGATCGGATCGGCCTGAACGAATCCGAGCTTGGAGATCGCGCGCCCGAGCGTCGTCGGCTTGAACAGTGAACGCGCGATGGCGTAACGGCGCAGATGTTCCAACGTGATCCGCATCCCGCGATGATATTCCATTCCAAATCACTCATTTCCTAGTACATTGGCGACGATGCTGGAGACCATTGAAGTAGAAACCAACCCTGAGCCGAACGCCGCGGTGATCTGGCTGCACGGACTCGGCGCCGATGGACATGATTTCGAACCCATCGTTCCCGAAATCGTCCGCCCCGGTGAGCGCGCCTGGCGCTTCGTATTTCCGAACGCGCCGGTTCGCCCGGTGACCATCAACGGCGGCATGGCCATGCGCGCTTGGTACGATCTCAAGGGGTTGGACCGCAGAGCCGCCGAGGACGTGGCCGGCTTCCGGGATACGGATGCCCTGGTCCGGCAATTGATCGCCAAGGAGGTTGCGCGCGGCATCCCCACCAATCGCGTCGTCCTCGCCGGCTTTTCGCAAGGCGGTGCCGTGTCGCTGTACACCGTGCCGCGTTACCCGGACAAACTGGCCGGCGTCCTGGCCCTGTCCTGCTACTTGCCTCGCGAGAGCACCTTCCTCGCGGAGCGCGCACCGGCCAATGACGCGACCCCGATTTTCATGGCCCACGGGCGGGCCGACACGGTCCTGACCATGAGCTTGGGAACACAGTCGCGCGACTTCCTGAAGGCGCAGGGATATATCGTGGAGTGGCACGACTACCCAATGGCGCATGCCGTCTGCGCGGCGGAGATCGCCGATATTCGCGAATTCCTGTTCCGCATCTTGCCCGAGGAGCCTGTCTGAGTAGGCCGCGGCAGCGATGGTGGCTGCAGGGTGACAGCGCGGGCGACGCGGGCTAAGCTCTGCGGTCCTCCTTCCAACGGGATCGCGTCGTGGCAACTGCACCTGTGTCAGCAACGTCCGCCAAGCAAGCTGCTGCGGCGCAGCGATTAAGCGCCGAAGCAAAGAAGGCCGCGGCACGCGCCGGCGCCGTGAAGCAGGCGCTGCGTGCCGCCAAGGCGGTGCTCAAGCGGGCCCGAAAATTGGCCAAGGCGAGCAAAAAAATTGCCAAGCAAGCCAGGAAAAAGGCCAAGGAGGCACGGGCTGCCCTAATGCGCTCCAAGCCTTCAAAGCTAAAGCCAAAGACCAAATTAAAGCCAAAGACCAAATTGAAGCCCAAGCTCAAGTCCAAGCCGCCGAGAGCCAGGCCCCCGCGGTCAAGATCCAAGGCCAAGCGGCCAAAAACCAAAGCTCTGCGCCGCACTCCGCCGCCGAAGGCGGCTGCGCGCAAGCCCGCCCCGCGCAAGCCCGCCCCGCGCAACGCCGCGGCGCGCAAGCCCGCACGAAGGCCTCAGGCCGCGCCGAAACCCACCGCCGCGCCCACGCCGCCTAACGCGCAGGCGCCGGCCGCGGAAGCGGTAATCGAGCGCCTGGGAAGCGTCCTACCGCCGCCCGGCATCAACGTTGTGGGATGAAGTGGAACAGGGCCCCGGGGAACAGCGCCTCGATGGCTAAGGCCAGAAACCATGACGCCAGGAAGCCGATGATC
>Ga0307474_10001809_pt1 | contig 15449 bp, 9 predicted proteins | sample atmos_gasesECM1C_2_FD_203312 | JGI IMG/M metagenome (GOLD analysis project Ga0307474, IMG submission 203312) | Hardwood forest soil microbial communities from Morgan-Monroe State Forest, Indiana, United States - atmos_gasesECM1C_05 | ecosystem: Environmental > Terrestrial > Soil > Temperate... | reverse complement strand
GGTCTGTGTCTGGATCGAGGAGAGCACCTCGCCCTTTTCCGAGCGCACCGCGTGGGCATCGAATCGGGCAGGCGGCTCCATCGCGACCAGCGACAGCAGCTGGAACAGGTGGTTCGGCACCATGTCGCGCAGCGCCCCGGTTGAGTCATAGAAGCTACCGCGGTGGCCAACGCCGAGCTTCTCGTCGACCGTGATCTGGATGTGATCGATGTGATTGCGGTTCCAGATCGGCTCGAACATGCCGTTGGCGAAGCGCAGCACCAGGATGTTCTGCACCGTCTCCTTGCCGAGATAGTGATCGATCCGGTAGATCTGGTGCTCCTCGAGGAGCTTCAGCAGCTCGGCATTCAACATTCTGGCGGAAGCGAGATCGGTGCCGAACGGCTTCTCGATCACCAGCCGCCGCCAGCATCCGTTCTCGGCCAGCATGCCGGTGCGGCCGAGCTCCCTTGAGATCGGCAGGAAAGCGTTGGGCGGCGTCGCCAGGTAGAACAGTCGATTGCCGCCGGTCTCCCGCTTGGCTTCGAGTTTATCGAGCCGCTCGCGCATCGCATCGAATGAAGCCGGGTCGCTCGGGTCGGCCTCGATTGAGGTGACGCATTCGAACAGGCGTTTGGCGATTGTCTCGTCAACCGGGCGCGTTGCGAATTGGCGCAACCCTTTCATCAGGCTGTCGATCAGGTCATCGCTCGACATGCCCTTGCGGGCGACCCCAACCACGCAGAACTTGTCCGGCAGGAGATTGCCGGCTGCGAGATTGTAGAGCGCCGGGAGGACCAGGCGATGCGTCAGGTCGCCGGTCACGCCGAAGATGACAAAGGAGCAGGGGTCTGGCTTTTTCTGCACGTGAGCTTCAGCCATGAGTCATTAGCCCTTTGCTGCCTTCGGTGGTTCCTTGTGGCCGCCGAAGCCCGCGCGCATCGCGGAGAGTATCTTTTCGGCGAAGGTGTGCTCCTTGCGCGAGCGGAAGCGCGCAAACAACGCCGCGGTCAGGACCTCGGCCGGCACCGCCTCGTCGATTGCGGCATTGACCGTCCAGCGGCCCTCGCCGGAATCCTCGACAAAACCGGAATAGTGGGAGAGGCTCGGGCTTTCCGCAAGCGCACTTGCGGTGAGATCGAGCAGCCATGACGGGATGACGCTGCCGCGGCGCCACACTTCCGCAATGTCGGCGATGTCGAAGTCGAAGCGATGCTCTACTGGCAGCGTTTCGTTACTGGCATTCCGGAGAATGTCAAAACCTTCGGCATAGGCCTGCATCAGGCCGTATTCGATGCCGTTGTGGATCATCTTGACGAAATGGCCGGCGCCGACGGGACCGGCGTGGATATAGCCGCGCTCGACCCGCGGGTCGCGGCCGTCCCGGCCAGGCGTGTGCGGAATGTCGCCTTTTCCCGGAGCCAGCGTGCCGAAGATCGGGTCGAGCCGATCGACCACCTGCTTGTCGCCGCCAATCATCATGCAATAGCCACGCTCGATGCCCCAGATGCCGCCGGAAGTACCGACATCGAGGTAATGCAAGCCGCGTTCCCTGAGGTGCTTGCCGCGGCGAACATCGTCCTGCCAGAAGGTGTTGCCACCGTCGATGATAGCGTCGCCCGGCTGCATCAATTTTGCCAAAGCCTCGATGGTCGCCTCGGTGATGGCGCCGGCCGGCAGCATGACCCAGGCGGTGCGCGGCTTCTCCAGTCTTGAGACGAATTCTTCCAGCGTGGCGGCGCCCGTCGCGCCCTCGCCAGCGAGGCCCGCAACCGCATTGGCGTCCTTGTCATAGACAACGGCGCTATGGCCGTTTCGCATCAGCCGACGGACGATGTTGCCTCCCATCCGCCCCAGGCCGATCATGCCGAGTTGCATCGCAATTCCCTTTTTCGTTCTGGTCATTATTTGATTTGAGCATGACATTGCCGGAAAACCGCTAAGCACTTTGCGCTCATGCGGCCCTCCGGGTCCGGATCATGCTCTAGTTAAGCGCCCGTGCGATCGCCTCGTCCAGCATCTTCAGGCTCTTGGCGACATCGCCTTTCAGATGCACCCGCAGTGCGCGGCGGCCGCGCTCGGTCAGCACGTCGAAATCGCCGCGCGCCTGCGCCGCCTTGATCACGCCGAAGCTAGCTTTCTGGCCGGGTATCTTGAGATCCTTGCCGTCATCGGCGGTGATCTGCAGGAATACACCGCTGTCAGGCCCGCCCTTGTAGGCCTGACCTGTCGAGTGCAGGAAGCGCGGCCCGAACTCGGCGCAGGTTGCCAGATGCTTGGCGCCGCGCACCTTCTGCCGCATGTCCTGCAACGCCTCGATATGTTCGGCATTGCGCTCGATATAGGCGAGCAGGGCGACATAGTCGCCCTTATGCGAGCGCGAAAGATGTGCCTTCACCCAGGACTCGAAGCCGCCATCGGCGCCCGCCTTGCGCAGCTCGGCGGCATTGTGCTCGTCGGTGAAAATATCGGCCTCCTCAAACGCTATCACGGGCTGCTCCGCCGGCAGCTTGCCGGTCTTCTCGAAGGCGCCGGTCAATTCCCGGGTCTTGATCTTGGCGCTTTCGACGTCCGGCTGGTCGAACGGATTGATGCCGAGCACGGCGCCAGCAACCGCGGTTGCTATCTCGAAACGGAAGAATTCCTGGCCGAGATGGTCGATCGATTTCATGACAATGCGCGCGACCGGATGACCGGCTTTCTCCAGCGCATCGAGCTTCTCGTCGTGGGCCGCATCGTCCTCGCCTTCGGTGCGGATGTCGATGAAGAAGCGGTCATTGCCGTATGATTGCGGCGCGTCCAACGGCTCGCCGTTGATCGGAATCAGGCCCTTGCCTTCCTTGCCGGTCGATTCCGCGATCAGTTGCTCGGCCCAGGCGCCGAAATCGGCGATCTTTTCCGACGAGATGATCGTCACCTTGTCGCGGCCTTCGAGTCCCGCCTGGCCCATGGCGAGCCCAAGCTGCACTCCAGGATTTTCGCTCGGCGGCACGTCGGCGCCGCAGGAACGCGCCATGGAAAGCGCGTGCTGGATCAGGCTGCGCACATTGATGCCGGCGGTCGCGGCCGGCACCAGGCCGAAGGGCGAGAGCACTGAATAGCGTCCGCCGATCGTGGGTTCGCCATGAAAGACGCGTGCAAAACCCTGTTTGATCGCGACCTTCTCCAGGGACGAGCCGGGATCGGTGACGGCGATGAAGCGGTGGCCGGCCTTCTTGGCGCCGATCGCCTTGGCGACGCGGTCGTAGAAATAGTCCTTCATGGCGTTCGGCTCGGTGGTCGAGCCGGACTTCGAGGAGACAATGAACACCGTGTTCTTGATGTCGATCCGCCCTTCCATCGATCGCACCTCGGCCGGATCGGTGGAGTCAAGTACGTGCAGCTTCGGGAAGCCCGCCTTCTTCGGGAAGGTCATTGCCAGCACTTCGGGACCCAAGCTTGAGCCGCCCATGCCGAGCACGACTGCGTCGGAGAAATTCTGTCCGTTCACGCGGTGGGCGTAATCTTCGTAATCGGCGATGTCGGCTTTCGCTGCGCTCGTGAGCCAGCCCAGCCATTTGTCCTCGTCGGTCCCGGTCCACACCGTCTTGTCGCGCTGCCAGAGCCGGCGGATTCTTGCCGAAGCCCGCCATTCTTCGGTGTCCTTCGCGACTGCTCTCGCAAGCTCGCCGCCGAGCGCGAGCTTCTGATGGTCGATCGCGGTGCCGAGCACCGTGGCACGTTTGTAGGCGACCGCGCCATAGAGTTTGTCCGCGGCGTCGGCAAACAGCCTGACGCCGTCCTTGACCAGCTCGGCGGTGATGTCATCGAGCGAAATGCCGGATTTTTCGAGCTCAGCGAGCGCCTGCCGTGCCCCCTCGACATCTTCTTCCAGGCTGTCGCGCAGCTTGCCGTGATCGCGGAAGGCCTCCAGCGTCGCCGGCGGCATGGTGTTGACGGTGTCGGCGCCGATCAGCTCCTCGACATAGAGGACATCGCTGTACTCCTTGTTCTTGGTGCCGGTCGAAGCCCAGAGCAGCCGCTGCGGCTTTGCGCCTTTGGCCGCGAGCTTCTGCCAGCGCTCGCCAGTGATCAGCTTCTTGTAATCCTGATAGGCGAGCTTGGCGTTGGCGATGGCGATCTTGCCCTTTAGCGCCGCCAGGCGCTCCTTCTCGCCGGGATCATTGGCCTTGGCGATCTTGTCGTCGAGCTGCTTGTCAACCATGGTGTCGATGCGGCTGACGAAGAAGCTCGCGACGCTTGCGACATGGGAGGGATCGCCGCCGGCGGCGACGTACGTCTCCAGGCCCTTAAGATAGGCCTCTGCGACCTGCAGATAGACCTCTTGCGAGAACAAAAGCGTGATGTTGACGTTGATGCCTTCGCTGATCAATTGCTCGATCGCGGGCAGGCCTTCTTCAGTCGCCGGCACCTTGATCATCAGGTTCTTGCGATGGACGTGCTTCCACAGCTTGTGCGCTTCCGCAATCGTGCCTTGGGTATCATTGGCAAGATAGGGCGAGACTTCGAGGCTGACATAGCCGTCCTTGCAATGCAGGGATTCGTAGACCGGCCGCAGCACGTCGGCGGCATTCTGGATGTCCGCGACGGCGACCTCTTCGAACAGCTCGCCGACCGGCCGGTCGCCCTTGTGCAGCGCCTTGCCGATCGGGGCGTCATATTCGTCCGACGAGCCGATCGCCTTCTCGAAAATGGATGGATTGGAGGTGACGCCCTTGAGGCCGTCTTCGTCGACCAGCCGTTTCAGCTCGCCTTTGGCGATGAAGCCGCGGGCCAGGAAATCCAGCCACACTGCCTGGCCATGCTTTTCGAGTTCTTTGACGGGATTCATGATGCCTGTTTCCGTTCGAGCTGGTCTTTTGCCAGAAAACATTATCAGCTTTCCGGCGCGATGAGGAATGCCAACAAGGCGAAGTGCCGTCCTATGTGCGCGAAGTATCCGCGCAAAGAAAGATCAGAGAGGGATAACGCCGTTCGCGTCGCTTCGATCCATTCAAATGCGGCCACCTTAGCGGCCATTGCGGCACAATTTCGTGACGGGAGCGGGGTATCGGGTAGGCCGTTCAGGGCCGCAAATAGAGATAACCTTGCGATTGCAGCTCGGCCAGGCGCACCACTCTGGCGGCCCGAGCGCTCGCGGCGGCGAACAGGCCGGCAATAGCGGACGCCGCGCCCTGCAGCATGTTGCGGCGATGCATTGCTTCCTCCATTTTGACCGCAAGATTATCACTTGAGGCTGAGCGTTGCCAATTCCTTGCGATCGGTCACGAGAGCGGCGCATTCCTGCGCGTCCACGCGGTCGAGGTGGAAGACCTTGTCGGCGGCGCCGGCCAACGGCGCTTCGCCGTCGTCGTCAGGCTTGTTTGCCAGACCACTATCCGCTCCGGGCGGACGATCGCGGATTTGCCATCCTTCGACAGCGCCACATTGATCCCGCCGCCTTCGCAGTCGACGCCGCAGGCGAAGCGAATTTCGTTTGCCTCGTCTTCCGCGATCGCATGGTTGCAATAGCCTGAGGAGTCGAAATCGCCGGCGCGACGGCGGTATTTGACGCCGAGATGGAAGGAATAAACGAGTTGCTTCTCGCCTTCCGGAATGTCGGCGCTGACCAGAAGCTTCATCGCCGCGACTTTCTGCTTCGGATGTCGCGCCAGATGTTCTGCGTCATAACGGCGCATAAAACAGGCGGAGGCCTTGTCGCCGGGCGGACGCGTGAACATGTTCATGTCGAAGGTGTCGGCCCTGTTCTGGTCGATCGCGTCCTCTGCAAACGCGTAGGGAGCAAGAACGATCTGGGCCAGGCCTGCGCCGGCGAAGCTTGCGATCATCGCGGCAATCAGGATCGGTCGTGTCATGCTGGCCTTTCGCAACTCCGTCAAACTTGCCCGACTTGATTCCGTGTGCCGAGCGGCGGCGCCGGAAAGCGCGTTTGATTTCTCGCCTATGAGTCGCTCCGGCGCTGCCACGCGTTCAAGGGCCATCGGATGGCCCGGCCCCGGGCGTTCATCGGGCGTTCATCAAGCGGGATTGAGGCCTGCCTCATGGCTGATCACAAACGCTTGTGCAGTGCGGAGAAGACGGTATCTCCGGGTTCATACGGATGTTGCGAAGGGGCTACAATGGACCGAAACTAACGCATTAGAACGGATTCTGCCGAACTATTGGGCGAAGTGCTTGTTGATATGGCAACGACTGCTTGCAGTACGCATTGCGAAGAGGAGCCTGGCGGGCGTTCAATACTGTGAGCGTGCTCACTGTGATTCGTCGTTGAGCAGGAAACGCTTCCCTGCCTCGGCGCGTATCAAGGTGTAGCAGAACCTATCGCGGAGAGAGAGGGATCATGTACAACGATTCTCTATTCAATGCCTTCGCCCGATCGTTCGAGGCGCGAAGCCAGACCGACATGTCGATGGCGGAATATCTGGAATCGTGTCGAACAGATCCGATGCGATATGCGAATGCGGCCGAACGACTACTAGCGGCAATCGGTGAGCCCCAGATGATTGACACGGCCAAGGACACACGCCTTGGCCGTATCTTTTTGAACCGCACGATCCGCTCCTATCCGGCCTTCACCGGCTTCCACGGCATGGAAGACACCATCGAGCGCATCGTCGGCTTCTTCCGCCACGCGGCGCAGGGGCTGGAAGAACGCAAGCAGATTCTTTACCTGCTCGGGCCGGTCGGCGGCGGCAAGTCCTCGCTCGCCGAGCGGTTGAAGCAATTGATGGAAGTTCATCCCATCTATGTGCTGAAGGCCGGCGATGAGCTCAGTCCCGTTTTCGAGTCTCCGCTCGGGCTGTTCGACCCCGATACGCTCGGTCCGATGCTGGAAGAGAAATACGGCATTCCGCGCCGCCGCCTCACCGGCCTCATGAGCCCCTGGTGCTACAAGCGGCTGGAAGCCTTTGGCGGCGACATCTCGCAATTCCGCGTCGCCAGGATCCAGCCTTCGCGGCTGCGCCAGATCGCGATTTCGAAGACCGAGCCGGGCGACGAGAACAACCAGGACATCTCTTCGCTCGTCGGCAAGGTGGATATCCGAAAGCTCGAGACCTACGCCCAGAACGATCCCGATGCCTACAGCTATTCGGGCGGGCTCAACCGCGCCAACCAGGGCATTCTCGAATTCGTCGAGATGTTCAAGGCGCCGATCAAGATGCTGCACCCGCTGCTCACCGCAACGCAGGAAGGCAACTATATCGGTACCGAGAATATCGGCGCCATTCCCTTCGGCGGCATCATCCTCGCGCACTCGAACGAAGCCGAATGGACGAGCTTCAAGGGCAACAAGAACAACGAGGCCTTTATCGACCGTATCTGCGTCATCAAGGTGCCGTACTGCCTGCGCGTCACCGAGGAACGCAAGATCTATGAGAAGCTGATCCAGGGCTCGGAGCTCGCCTCCGCACCTTGCGCGCCGGCCACGCTCGATACGCTCTCGCGCTTCTCGGTGATGTCGCGCCTGCGCAAGCACGAGAACTCGACGCTTTATGCCAAGATGCGGGTCTATGACGGCGAGAGCCTGAAGGAGTCCGATCCGAAGGCACGTAGCGTCCAGGAATATCGCGATGCGGCCGGCGTCGACGAGGGCATGGACGGCGTCTCCACCCGCTTCGCCTTCAAGGTTCTGGCTGCGACCTTCAACCACGACACCCAGGAGGTCGGTGCGGATGCCGTGCACCTGATGTATGTGCTGGAGCACTCGATCCGCCGCGAGCAGCTGCCGGAGGAAATCGAGAAGCGCTATCTCGAGTTCATCAAGGCCGACCTCGCGCCGCGTTATGCGGAGTTCATCGGCAACGAGATCCAGAAGGCGTATCTGGAGTCCTACTCCGATTACGGCCAGAACCTGTTCGACCGTTATGTCGACTATGCCGATGCCTGGATCGAGGACCAGGACTTCAAGGATCCCGACACCGGCCAGCTGCTCGACCGCGAGCTGTTGAACCAGGAACTGACCAAGATCGAGAAACCGGCCGGAATCGCCAATCCCAAGGACTTCCGCAACGAGGTGGTAAAATTCTCGCTGCGGTCGCGGGCGGCCAATGGCGGCAAAAATCCGAGCTGGACCTCCTACGAGAAGATTCGCGAGGTGATCGAGAAAAGGATATTCTCGCAGGTCGAGGACCTGCTTCCGGTCATCTCATTCGGTTCCAAGAAGGACGGCGAGACCGAGAAGAAGCATGCCGACTTCGTCGACCGGATGGTCGAGCGCGGCTATACCGAGCGGCAGGTGCGGCGGCTTGTCGAATGGTACATGCGCGTGAAGCAGGCCGGCTAGAGAGCATGATCCGAAATAGCGTGGAGCGGTTTTTCGAAAAGATCATGCTCAACCAAAGATCCGAATCGCGATGATGATCGGGCCTGATCTGATCGCGCTTCAGAGCGGACTAAGGCGGAGGCGGATGTAGCAGTGGCTTTTCATGTCATCGATCGACGTCTGAACCCCGGGGGCAAGAGCCTTGAGAACCGCCAGCGTTTTTTGCGGCGGGCCAAGGCTCAGGTCCAAAGCGCCGTCAAGAAATCCTCGCAGGACCGCGACATCAAGGATGTCCTGGAAGGCGGCGAAGTCAGTATTGCGCTCGATGGCATGGATGAGCCGCGCTTCCGCCGCGAGGGCGGCACGCGTGACATGGTGCTGCCCGGCAACAAGAAGTTCGTGGAAGGCGACATCCTTCCACGTTCCGGCGAAGGCGGCGGCAGGAAATCCCAGCCGGGGCAGGGCGACAGCGAGGACGCCTTCCGCTTCGTGCTGAGCCGGGAGGAGTTCGTCAACCTGTTCCTCGACGACCTCGAGCTGCCCGATCTTGCCAAGCGCAAGCTGGCGGAAGCCGAGAGCGAGGGGCTGCAGCGCGCGGGCTACGCCACCTCGGGCTCGCCCGCCAACATCTCGATCAGCCGCACCGTGAGCCGCGCACTCATGCGCCGTGTCGCGCTCAGACGGCCGCGTCCCCAGGCCATCGCAGCACTCGAGGCCGAACTCGCCGAGTGCGAGGACGAGGAGCGCCGCACGGAGCTCGAGGCCGAGATCGCGGCGCTGAAGGCAAAGGCGAAACGCATTCCCTTCATCGACCCGATCGACATCCGCTACCGTCGTTTCGAGACCATTCCGAAGCCGGTGGCGCAGGCGGTGATGTTCTGCCTGATGGACGTGTCGGGCTCGATGTCCGAGCACATGAAGGACCTCGCCAAGCGTTTCTACATGCTGCTCTACGTGTTCCTGAAGCGGCGCTACCGCCACGTCGAGATCGTCTTCATCCGCCACACCGACCGCGCCGAGGAGGTCGACGAGCAGACCTTCTTCTATGGCCCGGCCTCCGGCGGCACGCTGGTTTCCAGCGCGCTGCACGCGATGAACGACATCGTCCGTTCCCGCTTCCGTCCCTCGGACTGGAACATCTATGCGGCGCAGGCCTCCGACGGCGACAACTCGATCTCCGACAGCGAGGCGGTGTCGCGCCTGCTCACCGGCTCGATCCTGCCGGTGTGCCAGTTCTTCGCCTATCTCGAGGTGGGCGAAGCCGGCGGCTACTCTTTCGAAATGCCGGATTCTTCGCTGTGGTCGCTCTATGAGCGGCTGCGCGGCAACGGCGCGGAGCTCTCGATGCGCAAGGTCCGCGACCGCAGCGAGATCTTCCCGGTGTTCCACGATCTGTTCCAGCGTCGCGCCAATCAGGAAAAGGCTTCATGACCGAACGTCTCTTCGAAGGCGCCGACTGGGATTTTCTTACCCTGCAGCGCGTTCACGACGCCTGCGAGGACGTCGCGCGCGGCGAGCTCGGGCTCGACACTTACATGAACCAGATCGAGGTGATCACCGCCGAGCAGATGCTGGATGCCTACTCCTCCGTCGGCATGCCGCTGTTCTACAGGCACTGGTCGTTCGGCAAGCACTTTGCGTTTCACGAGGCCTCCTATCGCAAGGGCCTGATGGGGCTGGCCTACGAGATCGTCATCAACTCCTCGCCGTGCATTTCCTACCTGATGGAGGAAAACACCGCGACCATGCAGACGCTCGTGATCGCGCATGCCGCGTTCGGCCACAACCACTTCTTCAAGAACAATTACTTGTTCAAGCAGTGGACCGATGCCGAAGGCATTCTCGATTATCTGGAATTCGCCAAGCGCTATGTGAAGAGCTGCGAGGAGCGCTATGGCCATGCGGCGGTCGAGCACACGCTCGATGCCGCGCATGCCTTGATGTCGCATGGCGTCGACCGTTATCCGGGCAAGAAGAATATTGATCTCCGCGAGGAAGAGAAGCGCGCCGGTCAGCGCCGCGCCCATGAGGAGGCCGCGTTCAACGATCTCTGGCGCACCGTGCCATCGGGGCCGGCCAAGAGCGGGAAGGTGCTCAGCATCGAGCGGCGCCGCAAGCTGCTCGGCCTGCCGCAGGAAAACCTGCTCTATTTTCTGGAAAAGAGCGCGCCGCGGCTCGCGCCCTGGCAGCGCGAGCTGCTCCGCATCGTCCGCCACATCGCGCAATATTTCTATCCGCAGAGCCAGACCAAGGTGATGAACGAGGGCACCGCGACCTATGTTCACTACCGCATCATGAGCCGCCTGCATAAACAGGACAAAATCTCCGACGGCAACTTCCTGGAGTTCCTGCAGTCGCACACCAACGTGGTGTTCCAGCCGGAATTCGACGATCCACGCTTCTCGGGCTTCAACCCTTATGCGCTCGGCTTTGCCATGATGCAGGACATCGAGCGCATCGTCAGCGATCCCACGGATGAGGACCGCGAATGGTTCCCGGAGATCGCGGGTACACGCGATGTCGAGGACGTGCTGCGCGGCATCTGGGCCAACTATCGCGACGAGAGTTTCATCAGCCAGTTCTTGAGCCCCAGCCTGATCCGGCAGCTGCGCCTCTTCCACCTGCACGACGATCCCGAGGAGCGCGCCGGCATCAAGGTCGACGCCATCCACAACGAGCGCGGCTACCGCCGCATTCGCCGCGAGCTCGCCAAGCAATATGACGTCGGCTACATCGATCCCAACATCGAGGTGGTCGACGTCGATCTCGCCGGCGACCGCCGCCTGATGCTGCGTCACCATGTCATAAAGGGCGCCCAGCTCTATGACACCGATGCCAAGCGCGTGCTCCAGCACCTCGCCGATCTCTGGAGCTACGACGTCGTCCTGCAGGAAGTCGATGCCAACGACAAGGTCCTGAAGGAGTACGTGCTCAATCCGCGAATACAGCCTGCGGCCGCCTGACCTGGCGGCCGCAGTCGGGGCTTGAGTAGCGTGTTCGTTGCATGGTGCGAACGCCAATCTCACTTCACTCCGTCACCCCCGCGCAAACGGCGAAGCCGTTTGCGCGGGGGTGAGGGTTTGAAATGTTTCACGCGCTCTCAGGGTGACGGTGATTGTTCGGAGCTTGTATCCGGCTGACGAGCGCCAAGCGGATTTGCGACTACCTCAAACTCGCGTTGATCTTGTCCAGCACCGCCGAGCCCGGGCATAGCTCGTCCGCTTCCAGCGAATTCAGCGGCTTCTCGACCGTGTTGAGATGGCTGTGCAGATCTTCGGCTTCCGGATCGACATAGAGCAGGCCGGTGACGATCTGCCCCTTCGCGGCGTGCTTCTGCAGGAACGCCATCGCCGCCACGCGGTCATGGACGTCGTAGTCGGCGTCGATCTTGCGCAACGCGAGCTTTGAGCCATCGTGCTGCTCGACGATCTGTACGGTGCCGGGCGCGTAGTCGACGGTGATGGGATCACGGCCGGTGATAACGTCGAGCCTGTTCACCGCGTCGTTGTGTTCGCGGACGTAGTCAAAGCTCTTGGTCGAGCCGGCGTGGTTGTTGAAGGCGACGCAGGGGCTGATCACGTCGATGAAGGCTGAGCCCCTGTGCTGCAGGGCGCCGGCGATGACGGGAACGAGCTGGGTCTTGTCGCCGGAGAAGCTGCGGGCGACATAGGTTGCGCCAAGCTGCAGCGCCATCGCGACGAGGTCGATGGCGTTGTCGGTGTTGGTAACGCCCTTCTTGGATTTCGAGCCGCGGTCGGCGGTGGCCGAGAACTGGCCCTTGGTCAGGCCGTAGACGCCATTGTTCTCGACGACATAGGTCATGTTGACGCCGCGCCGGATCGAATGCGCGAACTGGCCGAAGCCGATGGAGGCGGAATCGCCGTCGCCGGAGACACCGAGATAGATCAGCTCGCGGTTGGCGAGGTTGGCACCGGTCAAGACCGACGGCATGCGCCCGTGCACCGAGTTGAAGCCGTGCGAATTGCCGAGGAAGTAGTCCGGCGTCTTCGAGGAGCAGCCGATGCCTGAGATTTTTGCGACCCTATGCGGCTCGATGGACAGCTCGAAGCAGGCTTCGATGATCGAGGCGGTGATCGAATCGTGGCCGCAGCCGGCGCACAGCGTCGAGATCTTGCCTTCGTAGTCGCGATGGGTGAAGCCGAGCGCGTTCTTCTTCAGGCCCGGATGATGAAATTTCGGTTTTGCGATGTAGGTCATGGCTGCACCTTACGCCCCAGCCTCGTCATGGCCGGGCTTGTCCCGGCCATCCACGTCTTGGCCAGGGAGAAGAAAAGTCGGGATACCCGGGCCTTCGCCTCGCCGAAGGGGCTTCGGCCGCGCAGGCGGGTCAAGCCCGGGCATGACAGCGGAGTGTGCGATGGCCTAGTCATGACACTGCCTTGCGGAGGGGCGTCACCTTGAGGTGATCCTGGTGGTCGCCGATGGCGTTGGCGATGAAGCGGGCGGTGATCGGGGTGCCGTCATAGTGGACGATCGACACCAGCCGCACCGGATCGATGCCGTTCTCGTTGACGATCAGCGAGCGCAACTGCCCGTCGCGATTCTGCTCGACCACATACACAAAATCATGGTCGGCGATGAAGCTCGCGACGCTCGAGTGGAACGGGAAGGCGCGGATGCGCAACCGATCCAGCTGATGTCCGCGCGCCTGCAACAGGCCGATCGCCTCGTCCATCGCCGGTGCGGTCGAGCCGAAATAGATCACGCCGTATTTGGTCGGCCGTTCGGCATTGGCCTGCAGCGGTCGCGGCACCAGGTCCTGCGCGGTCTCGAACTTGCGCACCAGGCGCTGCATGTTATCGGCGTAAACGGGGCCTTCTTCCGAGTAGCGCGCATAACGATCGCGCGATGTGCCGCGGGTGAAGTAGGAGCCTTTGGTGGCATGTGTGCCGGGTAGCGTGCGATAGGGGATGCCGTCGCCATCGACGTCGAGATAGCGGCCGAAGTCGCGGCCCTCGTCCAGCATCTTCGCGGTCATGATCTTGCCGCGGTCGTATTGCCGCGCATCGTCCCATTTCAAGGGACGGCACAGCCGGTGGTTCATGCCGATGTCGAGGTCGAGCATCAGGAAGATGGTGGTCTGCAGCCGCTCGGCCAGATCAAACGCTGTGGCGGCAAACTCGAAGGCTTCCGCCGGATCTTCGGGGAACAGCAGCACGTGCTTGGTGTCGCCGTGCGAGGCATAAGCGCAGGCGATGATGTCGCATTGCTGGGTGCGGGTCGGCATCCCTGTCGAGGGGCCGGCGCGCTGCACGTTCATGATGACGGCCGGAATCTCGGCGAAATAGGAGAGACCGATGAACTCCGTCATCAGCGAGATGCCGGGGCCGGAGGTTGCCGTGAAGGCGCGGGCGCCGTTCCAGGAGGCACCGATCACGATGCCGATGGAGGCAAGCTCGTCCTCGCCCTGCACGATGGCGTATCTGGCTTCGCCGGTCTTGGGATCGTGCCGGTATTTCCTGCAATGCGCGCCGAAGGCGTCGGCAAGCGACGATGACGGCGTGATCGGATACCAGGCGCAGACGGTGGCGCCGCCATAGACGGCCCCGAGCGCAGCCGCGCTGTTGCCCTCGATGAAAATGCGGTCGCCGACCTTGTCGGATTTCTTCACGCGCAAGCCGATCGGACATTTCAAATTCTGAAGCGCCCAGTCGCGGCCGAGATGGAGCGCATGGACGTTGGAGGACAAGAGCTTCTCCTTGCCCTTGTACTGTTCGCCGATCAGCTGCTCGATCAGCTTGGGATCCATGTCCAAGAGCGCGCAGAGCGAGCCGAGATAGATGATGTTCTTGAACAGCTGGCGCTGGCGCGGATCGGAATAGGTAGAGTTGGTGATCGCGGTCAGCGGCACGCCGATCACGTTGATGTCGGTACGGAATTTCGACGTCGGCATCGGCTTGGTCGAATCGTAGAACAGATAGCCGCCCCGCTCGATGGAGGCGACATCCTTGTCCCAGGTCTGCGGGTTCATCGCCACCATCATGTCGACGCCGCCGCGGGCGCCGAGATGGCCGGCTTCCGTCACCCGCACCTCATACCAGGTTGGCAGGCCCTGAATGTTGGAGGGGAAGATGTTGCGCGGGCCGACCGGTACGCCGTGGCGGAGGATGGCGCGGGCGAACAGCTCGTTGGCGCTCGCCGAGCCCGAGCCGTTGACGTTGGCGAAGCGGACGACGAAGTCGTTTACGCTGCTGATCTGCTTTTGCTCGGGCATGACGTACCTGCGTGGACCATATCGATGAGATATTTCTGCATGTCCCACGCGCCGGTGGGACAGCGTTCGGCGCAAAGCCCGCAATGCAGGCAGACGTCCTCGTCTTTCACCATGACGCGGCCGGTCTTGAGGTCGCTTGAGACGTAGAGGTCCTGGTCGGCATGCGGCGCCGGCGCCTTCAACCGCGTGCGCAGATCCTCCTCGTCACCATTCTCGGTGAAGGTTATGCAGTCCATCGGGCAGATGTCGGCGCAGGCATCGCATTCGATGCAGAGCGGCGCGGAGAACACAGTCTGCACGTCGCAGTTCAGGCAGCGATGCGCCTCGCCGAGCGCAAGCTTGACGTCGTAGCCGAGCTCGACCTCGGCGCGGATGTCCTTCAGCGCGATCACCTTGTCGCGATGCGGCACCTTGTAGCGCCTCTCGGGCGAGATGTCGTTGTCGTAGCTCCACTCGTGGATGCCCATCTTCTGCGAGCTGACATGCACCTCCGGCAGCGGCCGCTCATTGACGTCCTCGCCCGAGATCATCCGGTGGATTGACAGCGCGGCATCATGGCCGTGCGCCACCGCCCAGATGATGTTCTTCGGCCCGAACGCCGCGTCGCCGCCGAAGAAGATCTTCGGATGGGTCGAGGCCATGGTCTTGGGGTCGACCTTAGGCATGTTCCATTTGTCGAACTCGATGCCGCAGTCGCGCTCGATCCAGGGGAAAGCATTCTCCTGGCCGACCGCGACCAGCACGTCGTCACAATTGATGGTCTCGTCAGCGTCACCCGTCGGCACCAGGTTGCGCCGGCCCTTGGCGTCGTATTCGGCCTTCACCTTCTGGAAGGTGATGCCGGTCAGTTTGCCGTTGTTATGAACGAAGGCCGTTGGCACCATGAAATTGAGGATCGGAATGTCCTCATGCATGGCGTCCTCTTTTTCCCAGGGAGACGCCTTCATCTCCTCGAAGCCGGAGCGGACGATC
>Ga0307474_10001806_pt1 | contig 15461 bp, 14 predicted proteins | sample atmos_gasesECM1C_2_FD_203312 | JGI IMG/M metagenome (GOLD analysis project Ga0307474, IMG submission 203312) | Hardwood forest soil microbial communities from Morgan-Monroe State Forest, Indiana, United States - atmos_gasesECM1C_05 | ecosystem: Environmental > Terrestrial > Soil > Temperate... | reverse complement strand
GTCGAGCCGGACGCAGGCGATGGCCACGCAGAAATTGTTCGTCCATTGCTCGGAGTCCGCCGCCACGAACTCGAACAATATCTGAAAGAAATCAGGCAGCCCTGGCGGGAAGACTCGTCCAATGCCGATTCCAGATTCACCCGCAATCGTGTGCGCAAGCTGGTTCTTCCGCTGCTGGAGCGCGAGTTCAATCCAGCGGTGAGTGAAAACTTCTCCGAGTTGGCGGAGATCGCACGCGACGAAGAAGACTACTGGGACAACGAAGTCTCGGGTTGGCTGGGCACCGTGGTGCAATGGTCGCAGCCGCAATGGACGCGCGGTCTCCCTGGTTTCAGTGACCAGAATGGCCAGCCAAAAGCACTGGTGCAAATCGAGTCAACCCCACCCAAGCCGCCCGATCCTGAATTGCAGCGGCGATTGGAAGAGCCGGGGCCGGGAATCATGAATGCTTCCCTCAGCCGCCCGTGGCTCCTTACCGAGCCCAAAGCCGTGCAGAGAAGAGTGCTGAAGGCGATAGGCGACGAAGCCGGGATTCCGCTCGAGTTCAAGCACATCGAAGAGATCCTGCGCTTTGCAGCCGAGGATGGTCCATCAGGAAAAGAGTTGTCGCTTCCGCTCGGCTGGAAGCTGGTGCGCGAGCCCGAGTCGATCCTTTTTCTGACCCCCGACTTGCGCCGCCAGGAGCGCATTCCGGACTACGAATACTCCCTCCCTATCCCTGGACGCGTTCCGGTGCCGGAAATCGGAGTAGTAATTGAAGCGTTGCGCTTTGTCCCCAATGAGCAAGGGGCGGGGTATAATTCGCAACAACTCCTCGGCTCAAGGCTATTGCAGGAGCCGTTGATGATTCGGAACTGGCGTCCGGGGGACCGGTTCTGGCCGGCGCATACGAAAGCGCCCAAGAAGATTAAAGATCTATTGCAGAAGCTTAAGGTCGCGCAGCCCCGGCGCAGGCTCTGGCCGGTTGTAGTCAGTGGGAATGAACTCGTATGGATGCGAGGCTTTCCTGTTCCCTGCCAGTACCATGCCGACGCGAACGACGAAGCGGTGTTGATCCGGGAGCTGACGCAGGAAGTAGAAGAGCACACCATCTAGTTCTTGCTGGTTCTTGGCCTGAATTCGTTTTTGGCTTGAACTAGACCCTTGGTTTGAATCAGCGGATTGCACGACGGAGGCACCGCCCTTTGATGAACGCACCTACAATGGAACCACTTCGCCAGGTCATCGCGGCAGAGCAGATCCAAAAGCGCGTAAAGGAACTCGCGCGTCACATCTCCGACGACTATCAGGGGCAGACCATTCAGGCGCTGGCCGTTCTGGAGAATGCCTTCATGTTCATGGCCGATCTGGTGCGCGCCCTCGAAGTGCCCGTTGTTTGCCAGTTCATCAAGCCCAAATACAGCCGGCAGGACAACCGGGGCGGCGAGATTATGGAAATCTTCTTCAGTCATGAGCCTGATATTCGCGGTCAGCATATTTTGCTGGTGGAGGGCCTTGTCCACTCAGGAGTCACCACTGAGTTCCTCATGAGCGATTTACGGGCGAGGGGCGCAGCCTCTGTCAAGCTGGTGACCCTGCTGGACCGCCAATCAGCCCGCCGCGTAGCCCTGCAGCCCGATTATTTCGGCTTTCTGGTGGATGATGGGTTCCTGCTGGGGTATGGGCTGGGGGCTGTGGAACAAACCTACCGCAACATACCGTATCTGGCTGCAAGACCCGTGCTCCACATGACTTAAGTTATCCGGATAACGGCGCGCCTTTTTGCCTCAGAAAAGGTAGAATAAGGTAGTAAGGGAATTTGTCTGTCGAAAGCAGACCGGACGGCATCTAAACCTTAGCGGTAGGAGCCTCGGGGCTTCGAGCGTATCGAGTAGACCCCGATTTCTTCAGGAGTTTCTTGGTGAATTCAACAGTAAAAACCGTAGTGTTCTGGGTGGTTATCGGGCTTTCTGCCCTTTTGTTGTGGACCGTGATTCAGCAGGGACGCAGCGGGCAGAAAGACGCCGAAGTGAACTTCTCCCAATTCATGAGTGACGTGGATTCAGGGAACGTGCATGAAGTCACCGTTGACGGCATGCAGCTTCGGGGAAAGCATCGCGACGGCTCCGCCTTCCATACTACGGTTCCGGCGAACTATCCCGAGATGATTAAGGAGTTGCAAGGCAAGGGCGTGGTGATGACCTTCCGCGACGCCAACAGCGGAAGCTGGCCCCTGCAGTTGCTGGGAACGTGGGCTCCGTTGATCCTCCTGGGCGCGTTGTGGTTCTTCATGATCCGCCAGATGCAGACGGGCGGCAACAAGGCGCTGTCGTTCGGCAAGAGCCGGGCGCGGCTGCTCTCGATGCAGCAGAAGAAAGTCACTTTCAAAGACGTGGCTGGCGTCGAAGAGGCCAAAGAAGAACTTCGCGAAATCATCGAATTCCTGCGCGAGGCGCAGAAGTTTCAAAAGCTCGGCGGCAGAATTCCGAAGGGGGTTCTGCTCGTAGGTCCTCCGGGAACCGGCAAAACATTGTTGGCGCGAGCGGTTGCTGGCGAGGCTAACGTTCCTTTCTTTTCGATCTCCGGATCCGACTTTGTAGAAATGTTCGTCGGAGTAGGCGCCAGCCGCGTGCGCGACCTGTTCGAGCAGGGCAAGAAGAATGCTCCCTGCATTATCTTTATCGACGAAATCGACGCTGTTGGACGCCACCGCGGCGCAGGCCTGGGCGGCGGGCACGACGAGCGTGAGCAGACGCTGAATCAGTTGCTGGTGGAAATGGACGGCTTCGAATCCAACGAAGGCGTCATCCTGATGGCGGCCACGAACCGGCCTGATGTTCTGGATCCAGCACTCCTGCGGCCGGGTCGCTTTGACCGTCGCGTTGTCGTAAGCCGTCCTGATGTGCGCGGGCGCGAAGAGATTCTTCGGGTACACACCCGCAAGATTCCTTTGGCCGAGGACGTTGAACTTTCCGTGCTGGCCCGCGGCACTCCGGGCTTCTCCGGCGCAGACCTGGCGAACATGGTCAACGAAGCAGCACTGGCTGCGGCGCGGCAAAATCGCAAAGCCGTACTGATGTTCGATTTTGAGGTCGCCAAAGATAAGGTTTTGATGGGCGTGGAGCGCAAGTCGCTGATCCTTTCCGACGAGGAAAAGAAAGTGACGGCCTATCACGAGGCAGGGCACGCTTTGGTTGCCGCAAAGCTTCCCGGCTCTGACCCGGTACACAAAGTTACGATTATTCCTCGGGGTATGGCGCTGGGCGTTACCATGCAGTTGCCGGTCGACGATCGCCACAACTACACCCGCGAATACTTGAAAACCGATCTGGCCATTCTGATGGGCGGACGTCTCGCCGAGGAATTGTTCCTCAATCAGATGAGCACGGGCGCAGGCAACGATATTGAACGCGCCACGGAAATGGCGCGCAAGATGGTTTGCGAGTGGGGCATGAGCGATCTTGGCCCTCTGACCTTCGGCAAAAAGGAAGAGCAGATCTTCCTGGGCCGGGAAATCAGCCAGCACCGTGATTACAGCGAAGACACCGCCATCAAGATTGATGGTGAGGTGCGCAAGCTGGTGAATTTCGGATACGAAACTGCGAAGGGCATCCTGGAAGGCAATCGCGATACGCTGCAGAAGATCGCTGCGGCCTTGCTGGAGCGGGAAGTTCTCGATGCCTCTGAAGTCATGCTGTTGGTCGAGGGTAAGGAACTGCCTCCCATGAAGTCTCCCGCCAAGCCGGATGACGGAGTGCAGCAGGTCCTTAAGCCGGAGCCGGGACGCCCGGGAATTGCGAAGGGCGGAGAAAGTCCGGCGCGGGCTTAGGCGCGGTTCTTGATTCTCAAACAGGGCGGCCCAGGGGCCGCCCTTAGTTTTGCTCGCGTCCTATCCGTTCACAATTTGCATCATGTGTTCGGGGTAGCGAGGTCCCGCAGCAGCTCCGTTGGGAAATATCTCGTCGATGCGGCGCAGATCTTCCGCATTCAACTTCACGTCGAGTGCAGCCGCGTTGTCTTCCAGATACTTGCGGCGTTTCGTTCCGGGGATGGGAACGATGTTCTTATCCTGCGCGAGAACCCAAGCCAGCGCTAATTGAGCAGGCGTGCAGCGTTTTTCTTTGGCAATCTCCTCCACCCGATTCACCAGATCGAGATTCTTCTGAAAATTGTCGCCCTGAAAACGGGGAGAATTTCGCCGGTAGTCATCCTGCGGAAAATCCTCGAAGCGGGTGAATTGTCCAGTAAGGAAGCCCCGACCCAGGGGGCTGTAGGCGACAAAGCCGATGCCGAGTTCCCGGCATGTTTCGAGAATCTCATCTTCAGGATCGCGGCTCCACAGTGAATATTCCGTCTGGAGAGCGGCGATGGGATGGACTTTCGCGGCTCGCCGAAGAGTTTCCCGCGATGCTTCGGAGAGTCCGATGTAGCGAATTTTCCCTTCACGCACAAGCTGTGCCATTGCGCCAACCGTCTCTTCAATCGGAGTGGCACGATCAACGCGATGCTGGTAGTACAGATCGATGGTTTCGACACCCAGTCGCCGCAAGCTGCCTTCGCAAGCCCTTCGAATATATTCAGGCTTTCCATTCACCCCGCGCACCGAAGGGTCGGCGGGGTCGCGGACAATACCGAACTTCGTGGCCAGCACAATTTTGTCGCGCTGGCCTTTGATGGCGCGGCCGACGAGTTCTTCATTCTTATAGGGTCCATAGACATCCGCCGTGTCGAGAAAGTTGATGCCGAGTTCGAGCGCCCGGTGAATTGTGGCGATTGATTCCTCGTCATCTCGTCCGCCGTAAAACTCCGACATGCCCATACAGCCGAGGCCGAGCGCCGAGACTTTGAGACCGCTGCGTCCAAGTTCACGAAATTGCATAGTGAATTCCTTTCCAACAACCATCCAAAGATAAAGATTAAGGAAGGTGGCTGCCTAATAGATGCGGATCAGTGGCTTGCAGGATTCGGTGACATTGCCGATTTTGCGCGCGGCGATTCCGGCGGCTCGCAATTGATGAAGGGCTTCTTCACAGTCGGCAGCGGCGATTGAGATGAGAAGTCCGCCGGCGGTCTGAGGGTCGAAGAGCAAAGCTTTGAGTTCGGGAGCGATCGAGCCTTCGTAGCCAACGACGCATTCGGCAAATTCGCGGTTGTTGTTGAGCCCACCGGGAATATAGCCCGCGCGAATGCAATCCAGCGCTCCGGGCAGAACAGGAATATCTTCTGAGAAGAGTTCAAACGCGACGTTGCTTGCCGCCGCCATCTCGCGCGCGTGACCAATCAAGCCGAAGCCGGTAACATCCGTCATGGAATGAACTCGGAACTTCCCGTGCTCAATGACCTCCGCGGCTTGCTTGTTCAATGTCGTCATCGACTGGATGGCGGCATCGATCCATGCTGGTTCAGCTTTGCCTTTTTTTATGCCGGTAGAAATCACCCCTGTCCCTAACGCTTTGGTGAGGAGGATCCCGTCACCCGGCTTGGCGCCTGCGTTAGCAAGAATTTTCCCTGGATGTATGAGTCCGGTGACTGAGTATCCAAATTTGGTTTCATCGTCGCGGATGCTATGGCCGCCAATCACCGTGCAGCCCGCCTCGATCATCTTGGACAAACCACCGGCGAGGATCCGTTCGAGGATTTCCAGATCTGCCTTCTCGGGAAAACACACCAAAGCCAGCGCGGTGAGCGGCTTTCCACCCATGGCGTAGATGTCGCTCAGAGCATTCGTCGCCGCGATCTGACCGAACGTGTACGGATCGTCTACAACCGGCGTGAAGAAATCGACGGTCTGCACCAGCGCCTGGTCGGGCGCGATTTGATACACTCCGGCGTCGTCGGCGTGGTCAAAGCCGACTAGAACATTCGGGTCATGTTGCCGGGCTAATTTCCCAAGCACCGTGTCCAGCGCCGCCGGACTCAGCTTGGAAGCTCAACCCGCAGCTTTCACCGACTCCGTCAGGCGGAATGGCTTTACTTCGGACATGAAGTCATTGTACCGAGTTGCGAATACCAAAAGAGTTTCTACCACGGAGGCACCCTTCGACTGCGCTCAGGGCAAGCTCCGGAACGGAGGAATCAAGTGGCATACAAATCAGAGCCAAAGATTTCTCCGTGCCTCTGTGTCTCCGTGGTGACAAGAATGGCTACTTCACCGTGACATCGGCGACTTGGATTTCGGGATACTGGCGATTCCACTGTGCGGAAATGCCTTCAAAGGTTAGTCGGAAAGTCTTGCTCTGCCCCGGGGCGAGCGGCGACAGGTTGAAATCAACCGCTTCGGGATAGGGGCCATCGGTTTTCAGCACCTGCAGTGGGATTACTTCGCGCTGGGCAATTTGTCCCATGTCGTCCTTGAACTTGACTTCGACGACCGCGTGGGTAATGGTTTTGTCTCCTGCGTTTGTCACCGTTCCGTCGACATAGCTGACAGTCGCGCCCACAAAATTCTCCGCCGCGCTCATCTTGAAATCGGAGAGCCTAAGGTTCGCAGCGTAAGAAGGCGGTCCGGAAGCGCTCTTCGGCTGGCTGCGAAGCAGGAACGCCGCCACGACAGCTACGAGAATGACGACTGCCATCGCGATCGCGATAGTCCGTCGGCTGGAATCCGGTTCTTCGACTACCGGGGTTGGCTGAAGCATCCCGCCCATGCCCCCGATTGTACTCTGGATCACCACCGCGATTCTTATCAGGGCATGCATTCATGCGTGCCGTAACTACCCGTTATCGGTACGCCTTTAGGCGCTGCTTCGCGGGGATGGAATTTCGCCACCGGGCCCTAGACTCTGGTCTTGAAGTACGCGGCGAGAAACAAGACGCCGAACAGCACGTCCACGCCGCCGAGGCCGAGATCTTGCGGGTGCAATCGATTCTGCAGATATAGCACGAGCAGCGTAGCGCCGTAACCGAACTTCTCGAGGACGGAAGGAATCATCATCGGGCGCAGGCGTACTGGGTCTCGGGCAATCACGATGAAGGCGACTTGGAAGGCCAGTCCAATGCTGGCGAAGCCGTAGTAGAACGCCGGGTGCGTAATCGGCGGCGGATCATTGCGGCCAATCATGTCGAATATGAAATATAGCGGCGTGAGAACCAAGACGCCCCAGATGCCAGCGATCCAGAACACGACCTTGGCGAATTTCATGCAGCGATTATTCGCCGCCGACCGTAAGGCCGTCAATCCGCAGTGTAGGCGCGGCCACAGACCCGCGAAACTCCAGATCGTTCGCGATCTCGGAGATGTTGAAGAACATTTCTTTCAGGTTTCCGGCCACCGTGATTTCTTCCACCGGGTAGGCGAACTCTCCGCCAGAGATCCACAAGCCCGAGGCGCCGCGAGAATAGTCTCCGGTCACCAGGTTCGCGCCGTGGCCCAGGAACTCGGTTACGTAGAGGCCTTCCTTGATTTCAGAAATCAGTTGCTTCGGCGTTCTGGTCCCCGGCTGCAGGAAATAGTTGCCGGGCCCAATGCCCGGCGTTCCGGCCAGTCCGCGAGACGCATTGCCGGTGGTCGCCAGGCCGAGCTTCTTCGCCGTATATGTATTCAGCAGATACGAACCTAGCAATCCCTTCTCGATCACAACCGTACGGCGCGTGGGCACGCCTTCGCCATCGAACGGGCTGGTGCCAAAGCCGCCGGGCAGCGTGCCGTCGTCGATGATGGTGACGTTGTCGCCGGCAACTTTTTGTCCCAACTTGCCGGCAAGAAACGACGCGCCCCGATAAACCGAATCGCCGTTGATTCCTTCAAAAATGTGTTCGAGGATTGACGTTGCAACCATGGGATCGAAGATAATCGGCACTTGCGCCGTCTTCGCCTTGCGCGCGCCGAGACGGCGCAGCGTCCGCTCGGCCGCAACTTTCCCAACCTGCTCGGGGGACTCGAGTTTCGAGAGCGTGCGCGCGACCGAGTACCAATAGTCCCGCTGCATCGCGCCATCTTCGGTTTGCGCGATGGGAACAGCGGACACCGAGCAGTAAGACCGGCGGTATTCGCCGACGAAGCCGTGCGAGTTGGCAAGGACTTTGTGGCCGGTGGCGGCGTCGAACGATCCCCCTTCGGAATTCTTGATGCGCGGGTCAAAATCGAGCGCGGCTTTTTCGGCGCGGCGGGCGTAGTCGATGCGGTCGGGACCGGGCAGCGAGTAGACATCTTCGTGATAAAGATCAAGGTTGCCTGATATCTGGCCCAGTTGCGCAGCGTCGGGGATGCCGCCGAACGGGTCTTCCGATGTAATCTTCGAAAGCTCCAGCGCGGACTTCACCATACGATCTAGGCTTGCGGAGGAGAAATCACTGGAGTAGGTGCTGGCGGCGCGTTGGCCGCGAAAGACCCGCACGCCGATGGAGCGCGAGCCAGATTCCTTGAGTGTCTCAACCTGCCCCAGCCGGACCAGTGTCGAGAATTCATCTCCTTCTCGGACTACGCATTCGGCAGCAGTCGCGCCGCCGTTCATAGCGCGGCGGACGATGTCTTGGGCCAGGGAGCGGAGGTCGGACTGCAGTGCCGGCGCGCTGGCGCCTAATTCAGTTGAAGGCATAAGTCTCTATTTATCTTATCTTAACAGGCGGCCTTTGATAATTATGGAAGACCTCCTGGATGTTGACAATTCTATAGATTCCTTTGTCAGAATTTGACATCTCTCCAGAGCGGAGCTACATCAAAAACTGTAGTCGTTATGCCTTGCGGCATCCGTGGAGGACACATGTACAGGCTGGCTCTAAGCGTGGTCATACTCGCGACAGTGGCATGGGCTCAGGATAATTCGGCAGGGTGCGGTCCCGACCAGACTAGGTTCACGGTTAGACGGGACTCTCACTCGCATCCGACAGGCGCGGCAGAAACGGGCAAGGCGGTGGTGTATGTATTCGGAGATTCGGAGTTGGACAATACTCCCATCCGCATCGGAGGCTTAGATACGCGGGTAGGCGTCGATGGCGATTGGGTTGGAGCCTATGGTTTCAAATCCTACATGTATTTTTCGGTCGCTCCCGGCGAACACCGCTTGTGCACAAGCCAGCAGTCTTCCCTTAAGTCGCGCCGGGATGACACTGCCTCGGCCATTACATTCACGGCCGAAGAAGGCAAAGTGTATTACTTCCGGACACAACCGACTCCGACAGCGCTAGCGGCAAGCACGGCGACGAGAGTACCCAACGGTGAGGTCGAATTGGCAAAGCTCGATCCGGCGCAGGCGCAGCTGATGATGCGGAAATGGAGTTACAGCACTTCGCAGCCCAAGAAGTAGTGGATTCCTGCCGGATGATGGGGGCGTGTGTTGCGCCGCGTAGAGTGAAATCGTTTCTTGCCGGTAATGCAGTTTTACCTTACAATATTAGATGATGAGCACGCTCACAGTAACTACGCGCGGGCAGGTGACATTCCGGAAAAAGGTGTTGCAGCACCTGGGCATTAAGCCCGGGGAAAAGATTGCCTTGGATTTGCTCCCCGATGGCCGGGGCATGATTCGGGCGGCACTTCCGGGCGGAACTATCGACGACTTCATTGGGTTTCTTGCGGAAAAAACGAAGAAAGTCGCGACGCTCGAGGAGATCAATGAGGCGGCGGCGGATGGCTGGGCTGGCCGGATAAAAATGGGCGGTGGCAAAAAGGGTAAGAAGTGAAAATTGCGGCCGATACGAACGTTTTGGTTCGCGCCGTTGTTCGCGACGACAAGATGCAGGCGGAAGTGGCCGCCAAGGTATTGCGCAACGCAAGTCTCGTTGCAGTCGCAGTCTCCAGCCTGTGCGAGTTTGTTTGGGTTCTGCGCGGGAAGTACAGGCTCCCGCCAGCAGAAGTAGCTGCCGCGATTCGCGCTCTGCTTGCGGCGGGCAACGTGGAGGTCGACCGACTGGCAGTGGAAGCGGGATTGGCGCTGCTAGACGCGGGCGGCGATTTCTCCGACGGCGTGATTGCCTACGAGGGCAGATGGCTGGGCGCGGAAACGTTTGTTTCGTTCGATAAGAAAGCGGTGGAGATGCTTAAGGGGCAAGGCGTATCGGCTCGATTGCTATAGAAAGCGGTTCCGCTTCCACCTGCGCTTTAAGGGATTCTCCCCTCAAGATTTGCGATGACAATAAGGCCGAACCAAAAAAGCAAAAGAAGAGCTATGCCGCCAATGAACGCTCTTTGGACGTAAGTGCTCAAGGAACGGGACTCGCCGGAGCGCTTCCAAAGCCAACCCGCCGAAGTGAGCAAAGCAAAGCTCAACAGGGTCGGCAAGACACCAAGATCACTCTATTCCGGGCCAGGTAATGCTCGCCGGGGTATCCTGGGACCAGCAACAGCATAAACATTCCGAAGTAAAGGCAAACGCATCCCATTGCTTCGGCAATTATGCTGACTGCTTTCTTCCAAATGCCCTTGTTCCGAACGCCCAAGAAGAACTCCCTCGCAGAAGCGGCAACAATTGCTACTGCATAAATCCGCCGGGATCCTTCTTAGCAGTCCCACCGACGGTCAGCCGATCGATCTTGATAGTCGGAATACCCACGCCCACGGGCACGGCTTGCCCATCTTTACCGCAAGTCCCGACGCCTTCGTCGAGCTTCAAATCGTTGCCCACCATCGAGACTCGCGTCAGAACATCTGGGCCATTGCCAATCAGCGTTGCGCCCTTGATGGGTGCGGTGATCTGGCCGTCTTCGATCATGTAGGCTTCGGAGGCTCCGAAGACGAATTTGCCGTTGGTGATGTCGACCTGGCCTCCGCCGAAATTCACGGCGTAGATGCCGCGCTTCACGGAACGGATGATGTCTTCGGGATCGTCCTGGCCCGCCAGCATGTAAGTGTTGGTCATGCGCGGCATGGGGATGTGCTCGTAGCTTTCGCGGCGTCCGTTGCCGGTGTCGGCAATGCCCATCAGCCGCGCGGAAAGCTTGTCGCTCAAATAGCCCTTCAGAATTCCCTTTTCTATCAATACGGTTTCCTGCGTGGGCTCGCCTTCATCGTCCACATTCAAAGACCCGCGGCGCCACGGCATGGTTCCGTTATCGATCACGGTGCAGCCTTCGCTCGCTACGCGCTTGCCGATCAGTCCGGCGAAAGCAGACGTTTTCTTGCGATTGAAGTCCGCCTCCAGTCCGTGGCCGACGGCTTCATGCAGCAGAACACCAGGCCAGCCGGGACCGAGGACTACTTCCATCTCGCCCGCCGGAGCTTCGCGGGCATCAAGTTGAAGAATTGCCTGCCGCGCCGCCTCCTTGGCAAAGAACTCAGGGTTCTTGTCGCCGAAGAAAAAATCGAGGGCAACGCGTCCCCCGCCGCCGGACCCGCCACGAGCGGAAGTAGTTTCTGTTTTCGCGATGCAGGATACGTTCATCCGCGCCAGCGGCTGCGAATCCTCGGCGAAAGTTCCGTCAGAACCGACGACGAGGATATTACGCAGTTCGTCGGAATAGCTTGCTCGCACTTCTTGAATGCGCGGATCGTACGCGCGCGCCGCCTTGTCGGCGCGCATCACGAGCTCGACCTTCGCCGTAATCTCCGCATCGACCGACGGCAAAGTCACGGGATACAGGCTGCGCGCCGCCGTCTTCTGGAAACCAGCCACTGTGGCCTTGGCCGGGGCGCTGGCAATTAAAGCGGCGGTCCGCGCCGCATGCAGAATCCGACTAGCCGAAAGATCGTCGGTATAGGCATATCCTGTGCGCTCGCCGGAAACCACGCGCACGCCGCAGCCAGCGGAAATCCCCTGCGAAGCCGATTTCACCATCGACTCATCCACCATCAGGGAAGTCGAGGAAAGATACTCGAAATAGAGGTCGGCATAATCGCCCCCGGCGGAAAGCGCAGCCGACAGGTAATTTTCCAGGTCATTTTCGGTGACGCCGTAGTGGTCGAAGAAGAAGCGCTGTTTGTCTTTATCTATTAGAAATTTATCCAAGCTGTTCACCCACAACAATATAGATGCCGCCATGCTGGAGGCAGACTCAGTTGAGCGGATGACCTCATTATCCCACATGGCACGGACCTGAATGGCCGAAGCATCCACAGCAAAAAAGTGACGATGGTCACATGTCACAGACGGGCGAACGGAAACTGGTGGAGAATGCCAGCGGAGACGCCAGATGCAAACCGTGAACCCGCAGGCCCTCACTCGTACCGTGCAAGAGTTTCTCAGCGAGGCGGCGGGTGCATTGGTGTTGGAGAATGGCGCGGTTGCGTTTGACCTGGCGCAGTCGAAATACTCCATTTCTGGTGAGTACAACCGGTGCTTGCTTCATCTCTGGTCGCCGGAACGAAACGCCGTCCGGCGAGTGCTGGAGGCGGAGATCAAGAATGGAACGTTGCGTCTTGCCGTACAGCGGTTGGGACAGGCACGTCCATTCAGACTGGAAATTTGCCGTGAGCGCGATCGCCGCACTCCCACAGCGCGCAGAGTTGCCCGCTCCGCGTATGAACAGAAGCTGCGTAGAACTCTGGATCGCCACTTTCCAGACTTCAAGGTTACAAAGCTGACGGGGAGCGTGGATTTGGAGAAATCCTTTGGTCCGGTCTACGCGCGAGGCGTCATCCGGCAAGGACGCTCCGCTTTTGCCGTACTTGGTGCTAATGCCGGGGAGACGCAGATGTCCATAGACGCGGCATTGACCTTCGGCATTCTGTGGCTCGATGTCTGCCGGCAGACGCCGCCGCCAGGCGTGCTGGTGGAAGGGCTCAAGCTGTTTGTTCCGAACGGAACCTCCGCACTGGTTCGCGAACGCATGGCGAATTTGAATCGCGCCGCAGCCAAGTGGTCATTGTTCGAACTCGATGAGCGTCACGACTCCCTGGTGGAAATTGACTGCACCGATCGCGGCAATGTGGCAACGCGCCTGGTGCATGCCACTGACGATGCGGCAGCCCGTGAGCGGTTTAGGGAATCGATTGTCACGGTTCAACAGATTCTGCCGAACTGCGAAGTTGCAGTGCTCTCGGGAGCAGAGATCGGTTTTCGCTGGCGCGGCCTGGAATTTGCGCGCGCGAGGTTGGGAGGCATTCCCGGATCATTTCGCAGCAAAGAAGAGATCGTCTTCGGAGTGGGTGCGGAGGAGCGCATTTTAGCGCTGCGCAATGAAGAGGAATTAACCGCATTGGCGCATTCCTTGCGAGACGTTCGCCATCCCTACGGCCCCCGCCAACATCCGTTGTGGCGGCTGCGCCCTGAAAGGTGGCTGGAATCTATGGTGGCCGACGACGTCAGCATGGTCGACGGACGATTGCAATCGGCGTGGCGATATTCCCAGGTTCCTGCATTCTCCGGCTCGGACCGCGCCATGATCGACGTGCTCACGACTACGAAGGCCGGGCGGCTCGCGGTTGTAGAACTAAAAGCCGACGAAGACATTCATCTACCCCTTCAGGGGGTGGACTACTGGTCACGCGTGGAGTGGCATCATGCCCGCGCCGAATTTCCTCGCTTCGGATACTTCGAAGGGCAGCAGCTGTCGTCCGAGAAACCGCTCCTGTTTCTGGTGGCCCCTGCGTTCCACGTGCATCCAGCCACGGATACACTGCTGCGCTACCTCTCGCCTGAGATTGAATGGGAGTTTGTGGGGATTGACGAGCGGTGGCGGGAAGGAGTAAAAGTCGTGTTCCGAAAGCGGCCTAATGCCGGTCAACTCTGACGAAGAGCCACTTGAAGCTGCTACTTCAAAAAGACAAAGGAATGGAGGGCCTGCTCCAAGCGGCTATCCACTTCGGACCAGTCTTGCTTCGTGAACTCCTTGAAAGTGCCCGGATCGTATTCGCCACGTGAAGTGAAAGTTTGGATACCCAACTCGTAGCACTTATTATGGTGAAATGCACGATATACAGGCCCGTCTTGGCCACCGCCCGTCCAATTATCCCCAATCTCAAATGTTTTAAATCGAGTGTGATTGATTGTCGTTGGCTGCTCTTCCGCTTTGATCACAAGCCAATTTGACGATCCCTTCAGGCACATATTCTCGCTTCTCGCATTCTGAATCTCAGAGACGAAAAATGTCGCAGAAACAAATAGGGGTTTGTCCTTGAATCTTTCTTTGGGATAAGCAAAGCATGCCAACGGACGGGCGTCGCTTCCGGGACCGCTGCAAAAAGAGCCTTGAGGCAGGCACGATTCTGGAGCGGATAGAACCGGCGGCTGGCTATTAATCGCTGAAGTGTCGGACTCCGTCGAGCTAGCCGCTTTTTGCGCGGGGATGCAGTTAACAAGAATGTCTGAGTACTGGAATCGGAATGCACCATCTGGACCCGTAAATGTCTTCAGCGATGTTTGAGCGTACGTGGCGGCTGTCAATCCGCAGACCAGAAAAATGCTCAGCTTCTTCATGTCAAGCGCCTCCACTTGTGGCTTCTTTATCCCTTCATCCCTTCCACGCCCCCAACACTTGCCGCACATCGACTAACTGTCCGAGATGGTATGCATTGTGATCAGCGACCAGCAGCGCCTCACGCAGGATGGTCTGGCCATCTCCCCACGGAATGCGTGCGTATAGATCGGTCTTGGGATTCGCAACCAGCGCCTTCATGGCTTTCAGATCCTCGCGGAACTGTCGAACGCTCTTATCCCATGCCGAGGGGCTCGACGGCTCTTCGGACTTAGGCCAATAGTCATCCGGCCACTTGGGAACCTCATACTTCGAATTTCGACTGAACTCCAGAATGTCCCATTGCGTCAGACGCAGGTGCTCCAGCAACATCCAGGCGGAGTGTGGAAGACCTTTCGGCGTTACTCCCTGAAGCTTCTCGGGCATCCCTTTTACCGCATCGTCAAACGTCACGTGAGCGCTGCCGCCATTTAGCAACTCGATCAGGTGATCGCGCAGCTTCTTATTAAGTGGATCTTTGAGAGCCATTTCGTCCTCCATTTGTCGTGTAGATCTCGGTCGAGAAATGTTTTCACCACCGAGTCCGAAAGTTTACACAGCAACACAGAGAGCCTCGTCCTCTAATCGTTATTAAGGTTTTCTCGGTGGCTCTGTGTCTCCGTGGTGAAATTATCGCCGGGGCTCTCCCCACGGACCACGCGGCCAATGCCCCGTACAATTTTCCGCATCGGCAAGATACTCTTGTCATCAGCCAGAAAAATTTCTCCGACCCGGCTGCCGCGATAGAACCAGCGCCTCAACAGAGCGAGGTGCTCCATCACTTCGATCGCAGGGCGCGCTTTCCGCGCCGGCAACGCATCGAGAACACTTTGCACTCTCGACTCCAACGATTGCGACTTCGCGTGCTCCACTGGTTGGATGCAAAATAAAGCAGGACCCGAAAAGGTTCCCCGTTCCACGCGAAACAGAGCGACCGAGTCTTGCTGCCGGCAAGGCTGAATCATCAACGCGGAAAATAGATCGATCCGGCGAACGATTTCTGGGAGCTGGCTGAGAAGCGGATTCAGTTTTTCCAGACGGATGTGGATCGCCGCCGCATCTTCAAACGCCAGACCGGCCGATGCCGCATCCCGCTGCACTGACAGTTCGCGAGCCAAAGAATTTCCTCCTGAATCGAAAAACGACTGGACGCG